>Ga0123334_1000806_pt1 | contig 42357 bp, 48 predicted proteins | sample BiotimSIPDNA_FD_89706 | JGI IMG/M metagenome (GOLD analysis project Ga0123334, IMG submission 89706) | Anaerobic biogas reactor microbial communites from Washington, USA - Biogas_R1 time_0 SIP DNA | ecosystem: Engineered > Bioreactor > Anaerobic > Unclassified | place: Washington, USA...
AACTTGTTCCTGAAAAAGACGCAAAGAATTTTTATTGCTCCTTTTCAGATGTTTTATCGTAAGATCGTTCGTCTGATTAGTCCACAAAGCATCGTTGGCAAGGTATCTGAGGACATTCGTGGAGAGGTCAAGCAATTAACCAAAAAGCCTTCATCCCTTGAAGAGTATTATTTAATCGGTGATAAATTCGTAGCCAAAAAACTGGTATTTGCTATGGCAATGCTCACTATTGTCTTTGGCATATTTTTTATTAAACACGGGATGCCTTATATCCAGGCGAAGTTCTTTACGAAAACAATGGTAATAAACTCCGTTCAGGTTCAGAATTATTCAGGCAAAGTACGCCTTACTGACAATACTGAGGATAAACGGGTTTTGTTTGTAGGAAGGCTTGAAGAAGGAAGGATTGTGGGTGAAGGCAGGCTTTATGACTATGACGGCGATCTGCTTTATGAGGGTGGATTTATGAACGAGATGTACTCCGGCTACGGAGAGTTGTATTATCCCCAAAGCCGTATTTGTTATAAGGGTAACTTTTCGATGAACAAGTATAGTGGACAGGGTTTGCTGTATACCGAGGATGGCCCATTGAAATATTCGGGTCAATTCAGTGATGGGCTTTTTAGTGGGGAAGGAGTCCTCTATTATGATTCGGGCACTAAGCAATATGCAGGCACCTTCTCTGATGGCGTGTTTCATGGTTTAGGTTCGCTGTATGACAAGAATGGACAACTCCTGTATACGGGCTCTTTTGCTAATAACATGAAAAATGGTAATGGCAAGCTTTATCAAGATGGAATCATTGTCGCCAATGGACTTTTTGAAGATGACCGATTCATGGGAGGCAGCAGTACATTATATGACGACGAAGGCAATATTACTTACGAGGGTGACCTTGTAGACGGTGAATATTCAGGTAAGGGCAAGCTTTATGACCCGGCGACGGGAATCCTTGTCTATGATGGCGAGTTTGAGAATGGTGAGTATGCCGGTAAAGGCAAGCTGTGTGATCCGGCTACGGAAGCCCTGATCTATGAAGGCGAGTTTGAAAATGGTGAGTATGCCGGTAAAGGCAAGCTTTATGACCCGGCAACGGGAATCCTTGTCTATGATGGCGAGTTTGAAAATGGTGAGTATGCCGGTAAAGGCAAGCTTTATGACTCGGCAACGGGAATCCTTGTCTATGATGGCGAGTTTGAAAATGATGCTTATGCCGGTAAGGGTAAGCTTTATGATCCGGCAACGGAAATCCTTATCTATGATGGTGAATTCGAAGATGATGGGTACTCAGGGAGTGGTAAGTTATTTAACTCGATAACCGGGAGCATCATCTATAACGGCGAATTTTACAGAGGCCAATACGAAGGTAAGGGCAAGCTTTACAACACGAATCAAGTTCTTATATATGAGGGCAATTTCCATAATGGCCATTACGAACAAAGAATCCCCGACGAGGAATCTTTGGCCCCACCGCCTCAGTAGCTGGAAAATGGCCATGGCAAAACAGGGAAGCCGCATTCTGGTGAACCGGTCCGTTGCCTTCGGTAATAGTTATATGATGCGGCGAATGTAAATTCTGAGGAGTGGTTACTTTGGGCAGTTACACCATAATAGCAGAAATCGGGAACGCCATTGTCCAGCTGCTGCGCGACAATTTGGTGCCAGGAATAATAATTAACACTGAAAACATAGGCCTATGCATTCCCAGTGATCGGGGAGACATTGTTCTGGGGATAAATCTCTATGACATCAGGGAAAATCAGGATATTGTAATTACAGATATGATACCCAAGGGAGTAAATCAGCTGAAGTATCCATCGAGTTTTTATGATCTTTACTACATGATTACCGCCTACTCCTCAAGTGATATAAAATTCCGCGCGGCAGAGGATCAGAAAATTCTAGGGAAGGTGCTTCAGGTCTTGAAAGACAACCCCACCTTCACCGCGGAACAATTGGGAAGCGAACTGACCAATTCACGGTTTGTACCCAAGATTGAACTCTTGCAACTGGAAAATGATGAAAAAATGAAGTTATGGAATGTGCCGGATACACCCTGCAAACTGTCTCTCTATTACAAGGTGTATCCCGTGGAAATCGAATCTAACCGGGTAAAAGAAGTAAAAAGGGTTGTGGATGTGGACTTCACCATACAGGAAGCGTAGTTTGGAGGAGCGTTATGGAATTGAGTACATATATAGCCGATAGTTTTTCACGGAAGGTTTCCCTGGTGATTATGGCTATCGACGATTTTACGGGGAAACCCATACTGGGTAGTAATATCCGTGTCTATATTGACGGCGAGGCTCAACCGATCAAAAAGGCGGACGGACATCACGTTTTTGTTAACCTGAATAAGCCGTCAGTCACTGTCCACGCAGTAGGCGGACAGTATAACCCGCGCAGTATAGAATGTGACCTGGAGAACGGGGAGGAGCAGTACACCTTCTTGAAGCTGCGTATGCTTCCAAACCGCTGCTATCCAATTCCCCCGGATACAACCTGTATTGAGGGCAAGGCCGCCCCGAACAGTCTGATTAGAATATTTTGTCGTGACAGTGCAACGGCATACAAGCTCTTGTATGACTACCAGAAAGAAATAACGGGTGACAACCGGGTTATACATATTTTCCATCCTGATGATATTGATATGGAGGGCAAGCTCCTTCATATTACCGATAGCAAGGGAGAGAATCAGGAATTACTGCGCATTGTGGGAGTAGTGGACAAAGAAAACAAGGTGTATTTCCTGGAAAAAGAGATGTCTAACGGATACAAGAAAATCGGTACTTCATTATTTTCGGTATATGAAACAATTGCCGACAGCAACGGCCACTTCTTTTTACCTATCGCCAATACATACAAAGAAAAATACCTTTATGTCTGTGAGGCAGTAGGGGAGAAGTCCGTAATACATGAAATTGAATTGGATTCAGGCCAGGTAAACGCCATAAAATTGTGATAGGAGAGGAGTAAAATGGGCTTTTGTGTATGCGGTGGAGCCATGATGATGTGCAGCTTTGGCGTGGCTCCGTCTACACTCAACGTTCTGCCAGCTAACCGGGTACTGACTTCAATGCCGATTGCCACGATTATGGATAATGTTCCTATGGTTAACATTATGCCTTTTGGAATGTGTACGTCTATGGCCAATCCGCAGGTCATGGCGGCAACTGCGGCAGCTCTCGGGGTGCTCACACCTATGCCTTGCTTGCCCGTTATTGCGGCACCTTGGGCTCCTGGCAGCCCTACGGTTTTGATCGCCAATTACCCGGCGCTTAATAACTCCAGCAAACTAATGTGCAACTGGGGTGGAGTGATACAGCTTACTAATCCCGGCACAACAAACATTCAGGTTCCGTAACTATGGGTTGGCGTTTGGAGACAAATATATTATTGGATGTGGCTGAAATATGAGCATAAAGTTCACAATTGCAGAGACTCTTTATAATTGGTCAAGACGGTTGGGTTATGTTGTCCCGGATGTTTCTGCAGCGGCAGAGATAATATCCGGACCTTCTGCTCCCGTCAACCAAATGAAAATCGATAATCTGGAAATGCTCACTCGTCAGAAGAACATTTCCGCGGCTGTGTTATACGCCAATATCAATATGACAGATTTCTCGGATATTGTCTTGTCCCTCGAGGTGAAAGACATTTTCCGGTACATTAATACCATATTGTTGAAATTGTTGCCGGCTATTGATCAGAACAATGGTGAAACAGACAGCTTCTCTGATGCGGGAGTCACTGCCCTTTTTAGTCAGGATTATCGAAGTGCATTGGTTAGCGCGATTTCCATGTGTCAGGAAATCAACACCATAAAAGAACCTGAGTTTGATTTCAGCAGCTTTACCGTGGGTGTGTGCTTTGGCACGGTCATGATTGGTGTTGTAGGTGATGGAAAGAGCTATTCAACTCTTACCATATCTGAGTATACCGGGCTTTCGAAATATCTTCAGTCCATTGCCGGCAAGTATTACTCCAGAATACTGATTACCGGAAGCTATGCAGAGCTTATAGACGACTTTTCCAAGCGATTCAGCAGCAGAATGATTGGGTATGTCTACCTGACCAAACTAAAGAAATTTGAGAAGCTTTACGATGTATATAATGGCGATACTTTGGAGGTCAGGAATAAAAAGCGTAAAACTAAGCTAATGTTCGAAAAAGGTGTGGAACTGTTTGCTGAAAAGAATTACGACCAAGCGCGTCTGCATTTTGTTGAGGTTCTAAAAGCGGATCGACAGGATTTGGCGGCCAAGGAGTATGTCTATCTTTGTGATAAATGTGCAAGTGGCGAAGCAGGCTTCAGCCAGAGGACATACATGGAAATGTGGTAGTTTGTGCCGTAAAGGATGGGTAAGGAGTAGTCTAAATGTTGACAACTATGCGAGAGATATTGAAAACAATCGGTGTTAGGGTGCAGGACACTGTTTATTGCCAAGTCGGGGACAATATTTTGGATTTTCCTATGAGTATCGGAAACTTTTTCCGATTAGAAACAGATGACCCTAGTGCCAGTGATTTTGAGGTCTTACACATTCTGAATGGCTTGGTTGAGGACAAGAAGAGAGCTTATGAATATGTGGCCGTATGTTCTGAGCTGCAGCAAGTCCTGGCGCGTTTAAACAAAATGAAGAAAGTCGAAATAAACAACACTGATCAGCTGATTGCCAAGAAATTGAGTCTGCGAAAAAGCAAACAAAGGCTGAACGAGATGAAGACGGCTCTCGAAGAACAATATCTTGCAAAGTCTATAGAGGAGATAAAAAAGGAGTGCGAATTCGGTCCCGCATTTCTTGAATATAAGGATTCGTTTTACTGCTCAAGCTTTAATGAGATAGCTGCCATATTGCCGCAGGTTGAAGCTGTGAATACCCCCAAGCTGAAGGAGATGCCCTTGTTTGTGCGTGGCATACGTGATTTATCTCAATCTCTGAAAAAATCTTCACAACTGGGGATCGTTGGCGGTCCCTGCCTTTTCGGAGCGCACGAGGTTATTGTCGATATTCACCATAGGGATGGGGAGGTAGTCCAGTTCGATTTCAGTACTGGTCGTGAGTATGATGAGGATTATATGCTTAAGGACTATGATATTGAGTCTTATTTAAGCTGCAAATATGAAGACATTGTCGGGCTGGGGCTCAGGAATGTCAAGGATGGTGTGACTTATCAGGAGTATTTAAGTATGCAATATCTTTTTGAATTTGCGGAAGTACTGGGCGGTAAGGTTGTTATACCTATTCCGGACATGTCTTATATGAAGTTTTTCCAGGGCATCATGTCACCGATTGCTGATAGAGTCAGGGAATTGGCCCTTAATGCTTTTGAAAAGATATCTTACGATATTACTGATATGTATTTGCGGGTCATTAATGACCTGCAGCTCCAATATCCCGAGGTTGAGTGTCAGGTGCTCCACAGCCGGAATACTGATCTTTGCCATCTGTTCTACACTAATCGTGAGGAGTATATCTATAAGCTTTCCCGAATGGGGAGGGTTACTGTCTACAAGGGAAGAACAGATGCGGTTATTGACTACATAACCATGCTGGCACTTCCTTTTTATGTTTATGGTACCCATAATGTTTTACAGATTGACAGCGTTGATGAAGCAGACTCTATGCGAAAGTGCATGAAGATACACGGCCCTGACGTTGTTTTTTCCAGCATACTGTTTCCCGAGTATATTAGTCAGGACGGAGTCCATACGGTTTATAATGCTCCGCACCAATTCAAAGAATACATTAATGCCGGAGGATAAGATGGAATATATACAAAAGCTATGGAATTGGTTTACTCGCAAAAGAATTGATTTAGTTGATGTAGCACTTATCTCTGTGCTAGTTGCCTGTGCTTTTTTTGGATATGCGAATATGTATAAATACGATCTCAGCCTCGACAAGAATATGGCTTTGTCCAATCCATGGCTAGTCAAGACTGATAACAGCGGCAACAGTTATGTTGTTGACAAAGAGAGATCACGAGTCGTGGTTATTGATGAAACTAATCAGATTTCCCGCGTCATAAACGGCTGCGATCCTAAAGGTGATACTTTTTATTATCCTGATAACATCTGCGTGGACCATGAGGGTGGAATATACATCCATGATATTTGGTGGAGTCCTACCGGGTTTTCTTTGGATGGGGAATGCATTATGTACTATAACCCCCAAGGTGAATTTGACAGATATGTTTATGAGGTATACTACGACGATATTTATTGCGATAAACCCCGTATTTTCGCTGTGACTGAATATAATGATTCTGTTTATTTTGTTGTTGCTGATGAAACGGGTTTTGTTCTGAATTCTATATCTCCGTCCAGCCACGAAGTTTCGGAGCTGGCTTCCTACGCTTTGGAAGAGGCAATAACGCTGATACAGGACTTTGTTATAGATCCTGCTGCCAAGGTGATCTACGCAGTGGATAAGCGCGGGATGCTCCTCAAGGCAGCCAATGGCCAGGTCACCAAGGTTCAGGACGTTTACGCAAAGGCGGCTGAGAATCAAAAGATTGCCCTGTACCGTGCGGCGGCAGACAACCAAGGAAATGTATATGTGACTGATATTGCTTCGGAACAGCTTCTCCGATTTTCAAGAGAGAATGACTATGATTATTCCAAGGTTACTGATGGCTCCGCCATCTGGAACGTAGCCGTCAACAATGAAACCGGCCTCATAAGTTTCGTCAGGGACGGGCAAATATATGTTATGGATTCCTCGGGCGAGGTAATCCTTGCAGGCGGCGAGTTTGAAAAGAGCAGGGAGTATCTTGTTAAGGAAGGGTTATTCGATCTTCTGCTGCTTTTTGCTTTTCTGACTACCCTTTATGCACTTCTGCGCATCTTGCTGGTGGCCATAACCTTTAAATACAGTGAAAACGGGCGTATTGGTGTTCTTATCGCTACGTCAGTCCTTATTGTTACGGCCATCATTGTCAGCCAGCTTATGGGTGACTTCAGAACAACCTATCAGGATGAGATACTCAACAAGCTGGAAATGTCGGCGCAGATTGTCAGCAATACTACTGATATCGAAGCCCTGAAAAGCATCAATTCCCCCAGGGATTACATGAACGATAATTACAAGAAGCTCCTCAGTTCTATAACCAACACCATTGATAAGAAGTATGCATACAGCGATGATATGTATTGCAATATTCTAAAACTTGAGGGTGATCAGGCTTATGCCGTTGCGTATATCGATAATTCAATCGGGGCCTATTTCCCCCTGTTTGACTCGGAAGCTGAGGAGGTATATCAGGTATACAATACCCACCAGATCTTGCTAAGCAGCACCGTCAGCGAAACAGGTTCCTACATATATGTCAAGGCTCCCATCTGCGACAATGAACAGCAGGTTATTGGAGTAGTTGAAGTTGGTACTCTTTCTGATGTGCTTGATAGCAGTGTAAACCAGATGCTTCGCGAAATAGCCATCCCTCTGATAATGATTATTTTGGTTATCCTGTTTGTATTCAGCGAGCTTTTCTCCTTCTTCGATCTGCGCAGCAGATACAGGGAAGAGGTTGAGGAAAACAGGAAGGCGATTCCTCTTCATGTGGTACGGTTATTGGTATTTATAACCTTTTTGGCATTCAATATGGGCACATCTTTTCTGCCGGTATATATATTGAAATTTGTGGGCCTGGATATTGGTATCCCGCGAGAACTGGCCGGTTCTATCCCCATGTCGGTTAATCTGATCTTTTTAGCTATAACCTCTCTGTTCTGTGCACGACTGCTGAACACCTACGGATTTCGGAGGGTTGCGGTATTCAGCGGGTGTCTTGCATTATGCGGTGATTTTACCCTGGCTTTTGCCCAAAATTATTTAATGATTATAGTAGGGCTTTCTCTCAACGGAATAGGTGTCGGTATTATCACTAACGCTATCCATATGTATCTGGCCTCATCCAAATATGGTGGTGACAAGGATAGCGGCTATGGATTCTCGATTTTCAGCGCGGCGAGTCTTTCCGGCATCAGTTGCGGTATGATGTTCGGTGCGGCCTTGGCGGAAAACCTTGGGCAAAATAACGTCTTCCTCATGTCCACCGGTGTATGGTTGATTGTTGTATTCATTTTCTTATTCCTGGGCAGAGGCATTACTCTGGCCCGGGAAAAGAATAACTCTGAAGAAGGCAACTCGCTAACCCTTAGAGAGTTTATCCTCAATAAGAATGTCCTGTCTTTTATGGCCCTGATTCAGGTTCCCTATATAGTAATGAGTGCTTTTATCTATTATTTCGTTCCGATTTATGCCAATGGGCAGGGTCTGGGCGAAACGGAGTCGTGTATGCTGATTATGACCAGTTCTCTTTGCAGTGTGTATCTTAGCGTTGGTCTGACCAGCTATCTAAGCAATAAGATTAAGGACAATACTATTTATCTGTCCAGCATTATCACTTATATTGCTCTCGTCATGTTTGCATTAAACATGACTGTTCCTATGCTGATTGTCGCCCTGATTATGATTGGTGTCGCCAACAGCTTCGGGACACCATCCAGGGTGGGATACTTTGCAAGTAGCAAGGAAGCCAACGCATACGGAAAGAATCGCGCAATGGGCATCTACAACTTCGTGGATAATATAGGGGAATCAGCGGGACCTATAGTGCTTGCCAGTATTGTCTCGGCGGGATTCCTGGCCGGAATTGTCAAGCTGGTAATTGCTTTTACTGGAATGAATGGTTTGTTTGCTCTAAGCCGTCTTTCCTCCGGGAAAAGCGAAGATGTCACTACAGGAATGTAGCAAATCACCTTTCGGGGAGGAGTAGTGTATGGCAGAGGTGGGACGTAGGAGACTGAGTACTAAGATAGTGGTATGCTGTGTTGTTTTTACCACTGTTCTAAGCATTGTAATCGCTTGGCTCGGTTACAAAACATACAGCGAGAGCCTTTTGGAGCGGTATAATGTGTATGTTGATTCCATTATCAAGGTGGCGGCCAGCGATATAGACGGAGACGATATGCGTAAATGCATTGATACCCTCACTAAGTCAGGGGATTTTGAAAGAGCGCAAACTGCTCTGAATACGGTCAAAGAAGAAACCGAGATGGAATATGTCTATATGGTTTACTTCCCTGATCCCGAGGATTCCCATCAGATGGCCTATGCTCTTAATGCCTATACGGAAAAGGAGCTAAGAGAAGAAGCGGAAACCATAAATTCTTTGGGCGACTTCAGCGGCGAAGGTGATTTTGATAAAGTGATGACTACCCTTTTCTATAACTGTCTCAGTGACGGTGAGAGCAAGGTCCAGACCCGCTTCCATATTAATGACAGTGAATACGGCTATATGATGACCGGGTATTTACCGGTTACAGATTCTGACGGTAACGGTGTATGTGTTCTGGCAATGGATGTTTCCATGGACCAAATTCACGAAAACATGAGTTCTTATCTTATTACAGTTGCCCTTGGGACTCTCGGCCTTTTAGTGGTGTTTCTTTTTGTGTTCATAACCATTATGAACCGTTCAGTTATATCGCCTATTATGCGGATTGCTGAGAGCGCCCAGAACTTTGTGCATCAGAGCTATGAGACTGAAGACCCAGCCCAGCTTTCCTTCCGGGAGATTTCTGTCGACACCAGGGATGAAATCCAGCTGCTGGCCAGCAGTCTCAACCATATGACCCGCGAAATTAGGAATTACATGATTAATCTTGCCACCATGTCAGCTGAAAGGGAGCGCATCGGGGCGGAGCTGGATGTTGCCAATCAAATCTGGACTAATATGTTTCCCACAGTTTTTCCGGCATTTCCTAACCGGTCGGAATTTGATATATATGCAAATAAAACCTCGCTGGGCGGAGACGGGAATTTTTATGATTTCTTCCTGGTGGATAGAAACCATCTCTGCATAGTGGCAGGCGAGGCATCAGGCCAAGGTATCCCCGCCATGTTATTTGCTGTTTTGGCCGCGGCCAACATTAGAAGCTTTGCCCGGCTTGGCTATTCACCCTACCGGATAGTATTAGAGACCAACAATCAACTCAGTCAGAATAATACCGAAGGATTAACTGTAACAGTATTTGTTGGGATAGTAAACCTCAAGACCGGTGAAATGGATTATATCAACGCAGACCAGCCCGCCACGATTGTCAAGCGAGCCGGTACAGACTTTGAAGAAATAAGTGAGGTTAAGAGCTTCGCTTTGGCCAATATGGAAAATATAAACTTTCATCAGAACCACATCAACCTGATGCAAGGTGATGTAATGATGCTCTATACTTCCGGTGTGTCCCGTACCAAAAATGAATCTGGCGAAGAATTCTCGGAGACCTACGTTAGTATCCAGCTAAATGAGGTTATAAAACGAGAATATGAGCTGGATAAAATATTGAACGCCATGAATCAGTCCTTAATGGAATTTAAAAATGGCTTTGAGGATCACTCCGGTGGTGTTATGCTATTATTCCGTTTCTTTGGATAGATGTAACGGTTAGTCATGGCCGGTGAATTGCTGCAAGCCTCAGCTAACAAGAGTTTTTTGTTAGCTCGAGCCGGGGGACAAAAGGCGAAGCTGAATAGGTGAGATCCCCCTTGTGCAATCCTGATTTTTTGTGTTTCAGATGTCTGCTTAAAGGGAAGCATATCCCCAAACCCGTGACTTACGCGGAAAACCCCCATCCAGCCGTACCGGACGGGGGTTTTCTTTTTCTCTCTGCAGATGATAGTTTACTGAACAAAGTCCCTGAAGTGTACGTGGATTCTGCCCACTGAAGATGATGCCCGGTTGGGTATGTTTATCACCTGCTGCTGACCGCCGCCTGTTCGTGATGTCAGCGCAATAGAAATTGATCCATCCGGAGGATTAGCACCGGGTATATGGAAATCAACCCCGGTAAAGAATGTAATCATGGAGTAATATGCAATAGGCGTACCCAGATCACTTGTACCGTCAGCGTTCTTATCATATACACATGTATAATTAACTCGTTTGCTCACTGGGTGAGTATCGTTACTAACTATGTCTGTGCCATTAATCTCAAGTATGTCATTATGGCCGGGTTGATCACCCCATAACTCTTGATTCCTTCCGACAATGAGGTTGACGTGTTCCTCGCCGCTGTCCATAGATGCAGCCAGTCCAACCCCCGGCGCGGCTGATGTGGGCAGCCTGAGGAAGTAGGTGCTGCGTATAAAAGGTTCAAAATAGAAATATTCATTATGATTAACGTTATCATCGCGAATGAGAACAAATTCGTAGTGCTGGTCCTTCTTGCCCATGAAAGGCTCCCAAGCCCCGTCATTATCTAGCTGATAAGCTGCTGCTGGCTCATCACCGGTTCGGTAGCCAGTCGTGCCATCTATCTCCCAGATCTCTAGCTCCGTATTGGCTGGACCGGTGTTTTGAGGAAACAGTACTGCCCTTCCGGCAAGCTCTACCTGATCGCCGGATTCAGACACAATTTCGCTGGTTGCGGGACTATTGCCGTTAAAGAAATTGTACATCTCTACAAATGACTGGGAGGAGGTTGCTACCTCCACATGGGACTGATCTTCAAGGGTAATATTGATTCCACCGCCGATCTCACTGTCGCGGTATGAAACCCCCGCCCAAAGACCCAAGGAGGGTACTCCGCCTGGCGGGCTCTCGGCCGCATAGCCGTCCAAGCATACATAATGAGCAAAATTGGCCGCACGCTCTGATGAGGATTTTAAGTAGCCTTGTGTTACCACATTGCCTAAAGAATGCGCTACAATGTCAATTTTGTCGGTTTTGGTACTCTGCTTGACCGTATCAACAAGCTGGTCAATTCTCGACCATACCTCAGCCATTTGCACCGGGTCAATTGTTCCGCCGGTAAACTTGGATGAGTCGTACTCAAATGCAATTATCCAGTCGGCCGGATAACCGTTACTGGCAAACCGCATTGCCTGAGATTCGAATTGTGCTGCCGACCCCGCGCCACCATGAACAAATATTATAGGGCGATGGATACTGGGGGCTGGTACTGACCCCGGGTTCAGATCCTTCCATACCTCTTCACTGAGGCTGATCTGCTGGGATGACAAACCGATGAAGGGGACCGGCAGGTACTGGGGTCCGCCTGGCCAAGTGTGACCTCCTCCCTCTACTTTATAGAAAATAACTTTTGTATCGTCAAATCCCCCGGAATATACATACTTAGTAATGGAAGTAGGATCATTGGGAACAACTTGCGGATATTGAGTGATCTCGGGTTGGGTTGACGTCTGGTTCCAATTCACCCATTGATCAACAGTCTGTTCTGCCGACAGGGCACCTAATTGCGGATCTCCATCGTAGGAAACAATCGGGTCATCAGTACCCTGGCAGTGAATAACTGTGATGGGACCTTTAGGAGTTTGGTTAACCAGGGGACCTGTAAGGGGGCCGGTTGCACCAACAATACCAGTAATCTCATCTGAGAGCTCAACAGCCAGCGCATGACTGAACATGCTGCCATTGGACATGCCGGTGGCGTAAACTCGAGTGGAATCAATACTGTAGTTGGCCTTGAAATCGCTTATTAAACCAGAAACAAACTGCAGATCACCAGCGTCGCCTACCCACATGCCCTGATGCCCGGACATCAGATCGGGTCTCTCCTTGAGATTCCCTAAACCAGCACCTTCGGGGATAGGAACCCCGTTGGGAAATACCGCAATGAATCCATACTTTTCGGCCAGAAGATCAAGTCCGGTCAGGTTGCGCTGCCCCTCACCGTTGCTCTGGTAACCGTGGAAGGAAAGCACCAGCGGAACAGATTCCGATGGTTCGTAACTTGAAGGCACATAATACTCGTAATTGCGCTCCTTCTCTCCCACCATAACAGTTCCATGCTCCAGAGGATACGCAGCGACAGCCAAGCTTCCATTTGCTTGAAGACTGCGGTCAAACCTGACGTAAGCACTTGTTGTGTTTACGGGGTCCATCGCCATATCCGTCCGGAATTGATCCCATGTTTTCGGGGATATCGAATTGACATTGGCTCCCCAGTCATAAATAAAACCCAGCTGGTCCTGAAAAACGATTGTGCTCTGCGAGTCGAAAAAGGCTTCCTTGTAGCCTTCCTGCAGAACATTCATCATTGCGCTGTTTCCACTGGCCTGCACGAAATCCGCATTGACCACATGACCATCACTGGTTGAATAATTAACGTTCTTTATAAATAGATCCTGCGGCCCTTGAGCCCAAGCCGCAGGACTGAACATGAAAGCAAAGGCCAGGACAAATGCCCACAGGCGGAAAGCCCGATTAACACGCATCATTCTTTATAACCTCCTTCATTCACGTACTTGCATAAAATACCGGTCTAAAATCATCTCGTGATCTTTATATCTGCATCGCTGACGGTAACGTCTCCGTCAAGGTGAATACGCCAGATATTTTCACTGCCCGCCACCTTAAAAGCTGCCTCGCCCTTCACGGTGACTTGGGAGACGTAACCGGCATCATTGGAGTTGGTTATAAAGATGGTCACTAACGTTCCGCCGGTCACCGGATCAGCAAGCACGGTTTTATTGAAAGAAATTTTTGAACCACTGTGGGAGGAGCTTCTCCCGCCCGAGGTCGACTCTGGCTCTGTTTTATCCTGACTCTTTCCGTCGATGGTCACTTTAACACCCGAGTGGATCTCAGTATTATTTAAATCAAACCCCCGGCCAGTGTTATCGTGGTTTTCCAGGCGGGCTTCTGACTTGGCCATAACCTTCTCAATATTTGTATTTCCGGTAGCGACAATCCTGACCGGTCCGCTCGATTTCCTGACAACAATGATCCCCAAATTACAGTTTCTGAGGATAATGCTGTCAGAGCCGCCGCCACAGATGACAGTACGTCCATTCACTGTAATGTTTTCAAGGACAATAGTACCCTCGCCAATCCCCTCGGTCAGCAATAGATTTTCTTTAATCGTGCCTTCCTTCAAGGTAACCCCGCTAGCGTTTATCGTAACGTTGCCTTCAGTAGCCTGCAGTGAATATGACCCGGCTTCTGTGTACATTACCCCTGTCGCCTTGCTTAATATTACTACCCCCTGGGCACGGGTAGCAGTATCAGCTGGTCGACATGTGCCATCAGGAAAACCGCTCAGTATCCCTTCAGCATTTACCGCACCCATGACACCTTTACTCCAGGATGCAATCACTCCGGCATCTTTAAAGCTGTTGACACCGGCAGGATTTGGGTCTAGTTCGAGGATACCGGCAATGATGGCTGCTATTTCCTGACGGGTTATGGTGTTGTTGGGCCGGATGGTATTATCAGGATAACCCGAGATGTATCCTGACTTTTTTGCCTTAGCGATTTCCCCTGCAAACCAATCACCTTCTTTAACATCAGCATAACTGATGGGGGCTTTTTCTTTCAGACCCAATACCGTATTCACCATGGTGATGAATTGAGCACGAGAAATGCTTTCATCTGGTCTGAAGGTCCCATCAGGAAAACCACTAACCACACCCTTTTCCATCCACTCCGCGATTTGCCCGGATGCCCAATGACCCTGCAAATCGGTGGGCAATACAACGGCGTCTACAGGAGATGCAGTGTAAGATGCCATTAACATTAACGTAACAACCAAGCATAAACACCGTTTAATCAAACGACATGATCGCTTCTTACTAAACATATGTACCTTCTTTCCTCCTTTCAAATAAGCACTCTATGCAATTCTGGAAATAAACTTCCCCCCCCTTCCCGACCAGTTCTGCTTCTGTTGTGCGCTAAGACCAAGCGTATTTAAGATATTGTCATTTTAATGCATACTTGATCTATGGCATCTTCTTCATACATTTTCTGAACTGTTAGCATGACTGTCTGGCAATAAATTGTTGTATTGTTTTTTATTTACTTTTAATAGGATTCTACCACATGGTTCAAATTCCTTTAGACAAAATGCGAGATGTTTAGACTCTTGCAGATAGTAAATGTTGGCTGTGTTTAATTTGCCATTTTCAGTTACATTCACCCTTAAGACTGCTTTCATGCCGGATGTACAAAAACAACCCGCAGCACCTCTCGGTGATACGGGTTGCAGAAAGAAATGGAAAACCCCCGTCCGGCACGGCTGGATGGGGGTTATTTAACGTAAATCACGGGTTTGGGGATATGCTCACCTTTAAGTAGACATCTGAAACACAAAAGATCAGGATTACCCAAGGGGGATCTCAATCTATTTAGCTTCGCCTTTTTCCAGGAGCTCGGAAACGGTTACAAATTGATAGCCTTGTTTTTTGAGTTCCGAGATTATGATGGGCAAGGCCTCGGTGGTCTGTTTGCAGGTGTCGCTGGCGTGCATTAATATGATTGATCCCGGTTGGGTGCGTTTAATTACTCTTTCGGTAATAGTTGATACCCCTGGATTCATCCAATCCAAAGAATCGACACTCCACTGAATCACCTGGTAGCCGCTTTCCTGGGCTCCTTTGATAACTTCATCATTATAATCGCCGTTAGGGGTTCTGATAAGATTAGGGCTGACTCCGGTCACTTCTTTTATGGCCTCGTGAGCCTTGGATATTTCTTCTTTGATTTCGGCGCGGCTGAGGGTGCTTAGATTAACGTGGCGGTAGCCGTGACTGGCAATTTCATGTCCGTCTTTTTTAATCCGCTGGGGTATTTCCGGATACTGCCTGGTCCAGGGACCGGAAAGAAAAAAGGTGGAGTGGATTTCATTCTTTTTTAAGATATCAATAACCGGTTCTGGAGTCTGATTCCCCCAGCTGATATCAAAGGTGAGAGCGATAAACTTTTCAGTTACTGGCACATCGTAAATTGGTTTGAGCCGGTGATAGGCGTTGACATATACCATGGAACTGATACCGAAAAATATAATGGCCGCTGCCAAAAGAATAAATTTAGCGCGGGTTGTGAAGTGGTAGAACCCAACAATTGCAGGCTTCACGTTTATTACCTCCCCGGGCTTTTATTATTAGACTATTTTAGTTAAGCCTTCTTTATTACTGGTTTTTGCTATAAAGAGTTAAATCATTGCGGATTTTCTTGGAGGGCCAGAAGTTGGCTAATGGTGACAAAGCTATAGCCCAGATCGGATAATTCCGGTAAAGCCTGGGTTAAAGCTTTAATCATTATTTGACGGTTCTGTCCTCCATCATGAAGCAGGATGATTTGACCCGGTTGAATCCCGGTGACGATTTGCTCAGCTAAGTATGAGGAATCGGTGGATTTCCAGTCCTTATAATCGGCCTGCCAGGTCCAGGTAATTACCTGCAGCTCCTCCTCCAGACAATATTTTATCAGGTCACGAGAGAGAAAACCTCCCGGGGGACGCAGGAGCCGGGGGCGGGTTCCGGTGATGCGGGTAATTACGTCTTCACTTTGTTTGATATCGGATTCGGCAAAGGATGTATTGTTATATTCCTTGATTTTGTGGCTAAAACCGTGATTGCCGATTTCATGGCCCGCCAGCTGAATACTTTTGACCAGATGAGGATATTCCTGGGCATGTATACCCAATACAAAAAAGGTTGCCTTGGCATCGTGTTGTTTTAGTACCTCCAATACCTGAAGGGTGGCATCAGGGTTAGGACCGTCATCGAACGTGAAGGCAATGACCTTTTGGGAGGTTGAAACCTGAGATATAATAATGCCTTCTTTTTTCCATTTATCTGAATCGGGATGTAGGGCGAAGCTGTAAAACCCGGCCAAAACAAGAAGGAGACCCAGAGATATTGTTAAAAGCATGAAATTGCGGCGCTTCACTATTAATATCATTTTATTTATCTCCCGGAGGTTTTTCTATTAATGATACGATGACCGGAATTTTTCTAGCACCAATTTATAATTTTCCAACAACAAAAAAAGCACCTCGTCTCGAAAGACCAAGGGTGCTTTGTTTTTTTAATGGTGGGTCGTGCAAGACTCGAACTAACAAGCAATCTGAAAGAGGTTATATTTTAAGCTTAATTGTAGACATTTTTGGCCGAAGACCTTCCTGAGCAACTTTTTTGAAAGAAGCAACAAAGACCTGCTTCCACCGCTTTAATAGAGAGACTTTTTAATCCTTACAAGGGCATTTGGTTCCAAAAAACTAAAATTGCCGGAATCAGTCTTATTTTGCTCTGTAAAACGATTCTGTTATTCTACTGCATTTTCCATTTGTGAATATGATGGTAGGGTGTAAATAGCGGTGGTATCCAGGCGTGAGTGCCCAAGAAGAGCCGCAACCAGTACTATATCTACACCATCACGAAGGAGATTCGTGGCAAAGGTGTGACGCAATACATGAGGGGTTACCTTTTCCGTTTCAATTTTTGCTTGCCATGCATACTTCTTTGTCATGTGCTGCAATGCCCGGGTTGATATTGACCGTCCATCCTGTCCAGGGAAAAGCCATTCACCCTTGGCCTGGCCATACCAATTCCGGATCATATTCCGGGCATCTAGGCCCAGCGGCACCACGCGCTGTTTAGATCCTTTTCCGGTTACAGTTACCTGTCCCTTGCGATCTGAAATTGTGATGTCCCTGATTCTGGTCCTGGCCGCTTCACTTACTCGCAATCCAGCAAATATCATCAATCCCACAAGTGCCCTATCTCGCTGGCACCCTTCGCGCTCTACCGCCCTGAGGAATCTATCCTGTTCCTTTTTGTCCAATGCTTTAGGGGACTGCTTAACCTGCTGGGTTCGCTTCGGCCACCGGGGGAGGGATTCAATTTCCCCATGCTCAGCGCACCATTTTAGCCATGATCGGATTGCAGCTAGCCGCCGGTTAACGGTTGCAGGTTTGAGCCCCCGGTTAAGGAGCATATTAGACTGGTATTCTTTGAGGTCGATTGAGGTTATCCGATCTGGAGATAGAGACTCTCCATTGGTATCATCAAACCAACGGGAGAAGTCCGTGAGATCGTCTTTATATGCACGACTGGTACCGGGAATCAGTTCACTTAGGTATATACTATAAGGCATTTAAGTACCTCTTTCGTATTATGCGAAGTCATTTTTTCATAATAACAGGGGAATATCCCCCCGATTTCAGTGCTAAAACACAATTATTCTTCGCCTAACAACTATTATGCGCCAGTGTTTGGCGAATCGTCAGAGAATAATTTTAGAGCTTTCTTTTTCTCTTTGTCATCATAGTAACCCTGAATGTCTTCTCTAATGTCCGTAAACAGCATATCTTTAAAAGCGTAATACCTCCGTCTAAGTGCCGAACTCATTTCATCCGGTTTCACCAAATAAAAGGCCAGCTGCCCCACCTGGACCGAACGATCGCCATATCCGTCTCTTTTCGCGTTTCTGTGCATCAGGATAGACGGAACCGGCTCATAGCCAGTTACTTTTGCAGCCCGGACCAGGGTCATGTATACCCGGTGGTTTTGCCATTTCTGCGTCCAATGGGCGAAGTATTGCGGAGTTTGGATAGCCCTTGGGTTATGATACAAGTATGAATACGGATTAGCTGGTTTCTGAGCGTACTCAAACACCGTATCAACCGCTTTTTCGATTATCTGTTCTTCTTTCCATTGTTTCATCTATTACACCTCCATCGACCTTACTCAGGTCTATATTTTTCAAGCAGACTTTACTAAGAGGGATTTCAACCAGGTACATGTAATCAAATTCTACGTGAGCCATTGCCCCAACAATTCGGTAAAGGCAGCCTGGACCAATATCTGTATTAACATGAGGGCGATACTCTATCATTTCTCCACCTCCTGACCGTCATACATGGGAGCGGTACCGCCTTCCTTGATCTCTACTACCGTGTCCAAAAAACGCTCAAAGGCCCGTTCGTTGGACGGAAAATTCACCGCTCGAATGATGGCGTGTGAATCATACATGCCGGTGGCAAAAATCTGTTCGGCAATATACTTTGGCAGGAATTTTTTTCGAAGAAGCTTTTCCGATTGAAAATCGTATATATCATACAAAAAACCTCCGGCAGTTTTATGACAATCCACCAAGATATTTGTTAATTGCCGCATCCTGGAGTCCAGGTTCCTTATGTTCGGTGTAGTCATAAACAGGCTGGTATTCAATTTTCGCAAATAGAACATGAACTGAGTCATATAAATATTGGATCCACGTGCAAAAAGGCGGCTGTCCAAATTTATGTGAGCCTCATCCATCAAGCATATAGAGGCATCAGATTTTGCCACGTTGTAAAAGTCGCGGTAGCTATGCAATGGCTTGGACCCTATAAGATCAAAATTCGCGTACAACTCCGCATTAATGCCCTGTTTCCGCGCCTTAGCTACGAAGTGCCATCCAAGAACACACATCCCAAAGGTTTTCCCTTCGCCTAAGTTGCCCTGAAAAACCCAGACATACATTATCTGTCCCCACCTCCAAATAGCTTCGACATGCGAACCTTGCCAGTAACAAACCCTCCTAGAGTCATTTTCTCGATCACATCCACAAAGATCCCCGGGGGCGTAATCTCCTTCGCCATATCAGACATGACTTGGATTATGGGCTCATATGCCTTGTTGTTCCTTTTTTTTTGGAGAGACCTTAGGAGGCCCACCGCCGCCACTTGTCGCTCGGACAGTGGTGTCCCGTGTTTCTCCATAAACTTTAGAGTTTCGACCATATCACTACGGGAGCTGGCGAAAAGTTCTCCGGACATGATGTCCTGGATTGATTTCTGTTGTTGCGGTTGCGAATCGGCCATCTACTCACCCCCTAAGCAGGAATATAGTTATTATTAAAACCGCCATCATAACATAGAACTGTATATTAGCAGTCTTACCAGTGGATCCGTAGTCAAACAGATTTCTAAGCACGGTGGACTGTTCAAGTCGTGCCACGTTCTCACATTCGGCCAGGTATGTAGGCGTACAGCCAAAAATGAATGCGCGACCGCCACTGGGGAAGTATCTTACCTCTGCATCCGCTTTCGGGAGAGATAATCCGCCAGCGGATACTGCCTCCTCTGTTTCGTTGTCAACGGGTAATTCCCGGATCTCGCTTTCGTTTATGAGTATGACTACATCAGGGGATTGGCTTTTCTTTTTAAAAAACACTATTGTCTCCCCCTTCGCTCAGCTACAAGCCGTTTATAAAGTAGTAGGCAGGGCATCGCTACTATCGCCACTCCTAAGGAGATCCCAGCTGCTGCACCAAAAAAGAATTCAAACACCATATTCACCCCTCCATTTACGAAAATGCGTGAGATAAAGCATCCGGCATACTCACGGGTTTATACACGCCGTTCTCAAATTGATATGCCTGTCCTTTACCATCCAGGTTGAGATATCTACGAGTCCAGATGTGTTTATATAAATAGATTTGATCCCCTTTAAATGTCGCGCATCCCATGAACATGAATAGGCCCATCAGAGTATTCATGAGCGGCTCCCAGTTCGATAGTGCTTTTTCGGCCATATTTGCACACCTCCACGTTCATTATCAAACGGGTGGGTGCTTCGTACAATGAAAGTTATGTGCAATATTCATACATGAAAAAACCCCGCCTACAAAGACGGGGTGTGAATCTTTTGTTACCTTACGGTCAATGCTCCGCTCCAATGGCTATATGTCCCCTCGGCCTTAACTCGCACTTGTGACGGTCGAGGCACGCTGGCACTGGTAGCAGACACAGCTTGCGTTTGCCAGGTCTGTCCATCTACGCTGGTATGGACAACATAGCTACTTGCCCCGGTTACAGGATTCCAGGTAATTACCGCATTGTCACTACTCGATAGTATTCTCAATCCTCCAGGGGCAGCTAGTGGTCTGTCTCCCGTTGCCCATCCGGATTCTTCTACAACAGTCCATCCAAAGAAATTTTCTACACTACATTCTTGTATCTCGTACCGGCAGTTTACCCCTACACCTACATTCCGATCATTTAGGACAAAGCTTTCTTTTTCCATAGGTTTTAGTGTTTTAATAGCTATCCAGGATCCGTTGTCCATCTGCCGCCATAAAGCCGCCTGGTTGCCAAGAAGGGTGTCTCCCGCCTCCCATGATACTTCAATATAATCACCTTTCCAGACCGCTTTGAGGGCAGTCGGGGAAGTCAAGGGCGGCGTGGATACCGTGGCCGGATTGCTCCTGCCGCTATCCTGGCCAGTAGCATTGTAGGCCACCAGTTCATAGGTGTAAGTGGTGCCCGGCGATGCAGTGATATCCGTCCATGATGTCACCTTGCCAACGGATGCTATCACAACGCCATTTCTATAGACTTTATATCCCGCCAGATCCTGCTCAGTATTTGCATTCCAGTTTAGATTTACTGTCGTTGGGGATGTTGCGACCGCTGTCAGTCCGATGGGCGCGGCAGGAGGAGTGCTAGTATTCCCATCAATTATGTTGTTGTCCGGATCTAATGCTAATCCGGCTTTAAGATATATTGTTGGGCGCACACCAACATCGTCGCGGATGCTATCTCTTCTTGCTAGATTTCCATTATTATTTACGAACCAAGCCCCTTCGTATTCCGGCGAACCCGGAGTTCGAAGCCACCACGGAAAGCTATAGACTCCAGGAAAAATGCCAGCAGTAAGGTATCGCCTATATTCATTCACGCTCAACAATCCTACTTTGCACGTAATATTTCCATAATCATAATCATCACTAAACAAATATGAAATTCGATCCCAGGAATGATTACTTACGAACTCTTTCTGCGATAAACCGCCATAAAAGGTATTGTTCAGATAATAAGCAATATTATTAGAATCATTGGGATCAAACAGTTTTGTATTGTCTGGATCAAACGCTCTTTCACCATCAGATTCTTTCAAAATTAGGTATGTTTCTCCATTTGCCATATGTTCAAGGATAATCCATTCTCGGCCACTGAAATTGATAATTGTCCCTGGTTCCTGGTCGCGCAACATAGTATCATCCCCACCTCCGGGCGGCGGGGCAAGCGATACATCGTTGTTTTCATCTAATACCAACCCAGACTGCAAAAATAAGGTCGGATGAACTACTACAGTTGTATCTTCGGCAACCCCCTTAAACAGCCTACCCGAATGAAGCACAATCCACACGCCATTAAGTGTGTATTCGTCAGTCTGGCTACGCGTTCTGGTCCACCAAGGGTTACTGTAGCCGCTGGGCAGAACATCTCCGTCATAGTAAGAACTGTATGATTGATATTCGCGATAACTCAACAATCCTACTTTGCATGTAATATTTCCATCATCAATAGCGTCTCCACCATCGTATGCTACCCGCGTCCAGGAATGATTACTTACGAACTCTTTCTGCGATAAACCGCCATAAAAGGTATTGTTCAGATAATAAGCAATATTATCTGAATCATTGGGATCAAAAACATCTGTATTATCGGGATCAAACGGTCTAAATCCATCTGAGTCTTTTAATATTATATACGTCTCTCCATTTGCCATGTGTTCGAGCACAATCCACTGCTTACCACTGAAATTGATAATTGTCCCTGGTGCCGCATCATGCAATGGGGTACCTGATGCTTGTGCCATTGACATAGCTCCAAACAATAGCAAACTAACCATAATCGCCACCAACAAGAGCCTATTTTGCGATCCCCGACTGTTCATTACCACCACTTAACCCCCTCCTTTAAGGCAAGATAAAGTCCGTATCCTTTTCGAGCAACCAGTATGCTCAGTAACAGAAAAGCACAGGCCACCACACTGGTTACTAACGCTTGCCACTGCCATCCCATCATAGCAATCGGCCCTAAAAAATAATCCAGGTTTAATCCCTGTGCAGCTACTAATGCGGCACTTTCTAAGTGATCACGAGCAGATATAAGGATCTGGATTACCGGGTCAAACACGGTATCAATAATGCGCTGAAACATTAGCGATCACCTCCAGCAATTCTAATGACGGCATATGCGGTTATCAGCCAAACGAAAACCGTCATTAGAATTGCAATGGTATGGACACCGGTGCTGCTCAACATCTCCGTTACCGCATTCCATCCGTGTTGATATGCATTAGGGAGATAATAATAATCAGTACTGCCACTGAATCCCAGCAGCTGGGCAAAGGTATTAAATATCCCCAGAATCACGCCGAAAACTACCTTAAACAACCCAAATATGACCTGCACTACAAGTACCGCAATATGAAAGCACTTTGCCAGCAGATAGGCAATGCCCAGAAAAAAGGCAATGATCGGCTGAAACAAGGTTATAAGAACAGTCTTAAGTGCCCCGAAAAAACTTTCTATCAGAGAGCCTATCCAGACAAACAATGTATGTAATGAATTTAAGCCGTACTGAAATAATCCTTGAAAGAATTCATACATGGTTTATCCTCCAGGTGCAATCGGTGGCGTTGGCGTTAAAGGTGTTTGTGGCGTTAAGGGATTGTCACGTCCCAAAGAGTCTTTTCTGGTGATAGGAGTATCAACCGCGTGAGGCGGTTCCATATTTACCGGATCCATTTGCTGGGGCTCCTCTTTGGTCACAGGATCTATAGCACGCGGATTATCCCTTGGCAGGGGTTCATTTATTGTAGTAGGAGCGTCTGCCATCAGAGGTTCATCGTGAGGCATTACCTCCGGATCCGGAGCAAATGGCAATGGCTCTGGCCCGAATTCAGCCGGCGGAAATGTTGTCTCATCACGATTATAGGTATATGGTGTCTGATAGGGCTCACTCAAGTCCGGTACGCTGCTATCCATTGACGGTTGTGGTAAAGCGTTCATCTGTAAAGGGGAGGGGGATCGGGGAGTGATGAGATAGTTTTTCATCGTTGATACATCACTTCTGATGACAGATACATCGTCTTTAATATCGGCCACATCATCAGATATTACATCCAAACGGCTTTTTACCGCGTCAAACTGTTGGTTCATATCAGATGTTAGGCTTGATATTTGATTTCTTACCCCTTGAAGCTCTGTTATAACCCCTGAACTCATGCCATTAATGGCTCCCTTGACTTCGTTAATCCCCGCGATTACTCCGCTTAAATCGGTGCCAGCGGGAGGGTCATCAGGGTCATCAGGGTCATCGGGATCGTCTGGATCATCCGGGTCATCTTCAATGGTAGGATCTAAAAATATTGCTGTGTCTCCATAATTATTGTCAAATTTTTTAATCCATGCGTATCGATTGCCGGTTGTACTGCCCGACTTTAAAACGATCTGCCCAGTGGCCGCTCCCGCTGGTGGTGTCACTTTATAGTTCCTGACGCTGGTATTGCTTGGGGTTATACTGAACGCTTGAAGTTCTTCTGCTTGTCCATCCCAAAACCAAACCTCTACTTTATCTCCGGCCTTTATTTCCCATGATATATACACATCTGATAACTTATATCCCGGACGATGTTGTGTGTCTGCTGTAATATAAACTGAGGATGAAGCTGTGTCGTTAGGGAATTCCGTATATGCATCTACGGAATAATCGTAGTTAACGACTTCTGCATTTGCTACGGGTGTGGACACCAATAGAAAAACAATCAGGGATGTCAAGAACTTGCGCGTTACTCCCATTTTTCGCATATTTTAATACCTCCTGAAAACAAACTGTCGGCCAATGGCAAGCTTTCCGGCACGAGCTATTTTCATAGCTCCACCTATCACAAAAATAATTATTATTCCGGGAACCACATCCGGAATATAGTCATAGGTGTTAGCCATCACGGCATCCAGTGTCATTCCGGCAGCTTGCGGCGGTGTTTGTATATCAAGTTTTGCCCGTGCTGACTCGTTGCCATCACTCAATACTGCAAATACACCTATCTGGTAATTGGTTTCCCCGGTCAATCCTGCGATTACAAAGGAGTTATCTTTGGTTTCCCCAACGGGGATCTCATCTACCTGGACTGCGTATCTGTCAACTCCCGGTATTACGTCCCAAGCCACAAGTACACGGTCATGACTGCGATTGGCAATGACCAGCCCTGTAGGGGATGGAATTGCTTGGATAGTGAATTGTGTTGGTCTGGAAGTCGGCCCTTCTTTGTTTTCATTGATCCCGGAAATGGCCACACAATGAATACCAGCGTCCAAATTAGTTAGTTCAACCGACTGTATTCCTTCCATCGGATCAACATCAGCTACCGCTTTACCATCTACATAAATTCTGTAACTTTCAATGAACTGCCAGCCGGGAAGCGGTTGCCATTCGATTACCGCCTTGGTATCCGTCACCTCATACACTTCGGGTTTATTCGGTGTAATTGGTGTCGGTGGAAGCGTGGTGAAAGAAACTGAAGGAGAATATCCGCTTTCTCCGGCATCGTTGGCCGCTGTAACATATATGGTATATTCAGCATATGCCTCCAATCCATCTATCTCAGCAGCTGGATATGCACTCCCGCCGCCACGTTGCCCATTCACCCATACTGTGTACTGTGTCGCTGTAGGCACCGGTGACCAAGATACAGTTGCCCTGGTTTCCTGTATTCCGGACACTGTTACCTGTGCAGGGGAGGAAGGGGGTATTAATATTGGTTCACTTGGCTCCTCTGCTAATGTTATAGGCGCCATAATGACAAGAAACATTAAACTTATCAATATTCTTAAAAGCGTTCTCACTTAAACCCTCCCCATTGCGTCCATCACTCTGGTAATGTACAAACGCGTTTCCTTGTAAGGCGGTATTCCTTTATGCTTGTCTACGGCACCCGGCCCAGCATTATATGCCGCCAGTGCAAGGGGAATGCTTCCTTGGTAGCGGTCTAACTGTCTTTTAAGATACATGGATCCTCCACGGATGTTTTGTTCTAAATCATAGGGGTTCACCCCTAGCCCTCGTGCTGTTCCGGGCATTAACTGCATCACTCCGATTGCCCCCGCAGATGATCTAGCTCCTTGGTTGCCTCGTGATTCGACCATCGCCACAGCTCTTACCAAATCTGGGTTAACGCCCATTTCTTCTGATAATCTTTCAATAATCTCCTGGACTTTATTCGGCAGATAATGATTATATGTAGCCTGGCCGCTTGAAGCGGTACGTGTAATGGTTCCAAATTGCTTAACAGCCCGGAGCATGCTTACATCTACCACTTCACGATGTACAGTTCTTATTGACTTACTACAATCAACTGTAATCTGACCCAGGGCAACAGGACCGCCCATTAAGACGGTCCCTGTTATTACTATTACACTTAATGCGCCTCTTATTTTCATGACTCCTCCTACATGCCTATATACCTACGGGCTGCTTCAATCAGCGGCCCCGAACCCCGCAACGCCAATGCCAAGGCCAATAGTCCGCCAATGGATCCAAACACTGCCCCGGCGTTGGAGGCTACATCACCGACCATCTGTATTCCCCCTGGAGCAGTAAATGAACCTATCCTGACTGTCACGGTTGAACCGGCGGCTCCGTATTCATTAAACGCCTCAACCATGACCTTATAGGTTATACCTGACTCTCCGTCAAAACTGTAGTTGATTGCGTCTCCGGGCAATTCTTCCCGCAGATCATTGTTTACGTATATCTTATATCCGCTCACATTCTGAGCATTCCAGGTTAAGGTTACAGTCTTATCACTCACGCTTGCTTGTACATCGGGGGGATTTGCAGGAACCGAAACTCCTACAATGTTCGATGGTTCGGATATCTGGTTTCCTCCGTCCGATCTGACCCGGTAATAGTATCCAACGTCTTCAGTAACCAGGTCAGTGTATTTTGTGGTGTTAACTGTAGCAAGTCCCTCCCAGAGCTGGCCGTCTGTGCTCCTTTCAATTATGTAAGTGCTTATGCTTTTTGCTGCCTCCCAGGATAAACTTATTTCGTTGCCATCCTTTGTAACAGTTAGTCCCGTTGGAGCCGGTACTGTTTCGGTAGTAACCTGCATCTCAGCGTATGCAGAAACAGCCCCGTCCTGGCCTTTCTGGGCAATGCGGTAATAATAAGTTGTATCCCATAAAGCGTGAGTTTCCGTAAAATATTTGTCTGTCACTTCAGCCACTTGCTCAAAATCTGTTTCATTGGTACTGCGTTCAATGATGTAGCTTGGGTTGCCTGATGCTTCCCAGGTTAGGTAAACAGTTCTCTCGGTAACCTCTCCGTTTAAAGATGTTGGCTTAGCCGGTGGAGTAGTCACCGTAATAGGTATACTCCAATCGCTTTCTTTATCCTCAGTATTATAGGCAGATATGGCATATTTATAAGTCATGCCTGGTAGCACGTTATTGTCGGCATAAGAGATCGATGCAAGCTCTGCAATCATGATATCGTCTCTATAAATTCTATAACCAGCTAGTTCCTCTTCGGTATTAGCCTGCCAACTTAAAACCACTTCGTAAGAGGTATTACTGCTAACCGAAAAATCCTCCGGAGTATTCGGCCTTGGTTCAATTAATTCCCCCAATACAGCCTTGTTCTGATCTATCAATATATTAGGTTTCAGATACAAAGTGGGGTGAACTCCCGCACTTCCGTTGGCTGCCAACCGATACATGTTCCCCTCTTGGTGAATAGTTCTCACATTTGTATTATCTGTTTCTCTAGTCCACCACATATAGTAACCAGGTCTCAGTATATTACCGTCATAATATTGGAAATACTTTCTGTATTCCGCTTCGCTTATTAAACCGATTTTACATATGATATCTCCATACTCAGATCGATCCCAAGAGTGCTCGTTGATTAATTCATTTTGAGACAAGCTATTATAAAAATCATTATTGAGATAATAAGCAATATTATTGGTATCAGTCGGATCATACATATTGGTCCTATCCGGATCAAACACCCTATCGCCATCTTTTAATCTTAAAAACAAATACGTCTCCCCGTTTGGCATTTGATCAAGTATTGTCCACTGTTTACCAGAAAAGGTGATTATCGTCCCCGGTGCCTCATCATGTAATAAAGTCTCTGACGCATACGTCAGAGATAAAACGCCAAACACCAAACCTATCACCAACGCCACCAACAATATATACTGGATTTTTGAATTCTTTGCTTTGCTGATAATGCCCATTACCGTTCGCTCCTTTTAGTGTGGAGTTCTCCACCATTTCTTGTTTCCGCAACTGATCACCCCATAGGCAGTAATCGGTATCCAAGTCAGGAAGAAAGCCCCGCCTGTAAACAAATAAGCCCAAACTCGACTAAATTTAATTTGCTCAGCTGCCAGGGGCAGAATATAAAGAGTAGGTACTGATAGGAATACCGAAAGTAGGTACTGCCACCAGCCTTGATGTACCGACAAAACCACTGCTGCAAATATCATCACATGCATGGGGATCCACATCAGCGCATCAAACACACGGGCCACCTGCCCAAGGTTGCCTTTCCACCAAAACCTCCCCATAGCCATTAATAAACTAGGCATATATCTAATACAGGTTTGAGTCTGTCCCCGCATCCAGCGAAGACGCTGCCTCAATGAATCCATTATTTTTGTTGGTTTCTGGTCGTATACAATAGCATCGGAGGCAAATGATACTTTTTCTCCCGCAATGATCAGCTGGCAGGTGTACTCTACATCATCGGTCAAGGTGTGAAGATCCCAGCCTACTCGATTTATAACATCAGTCCTGATACACATCCCGGTTCCGCCCAACCAGGCCGATAACCCCAAGAATTTACGCGCCATCAGCAACCTGCAGCCATACCAAGTCATGTAAGCATAATTAGCCGTCACCCAGGAATCCCCAGGGTTCTTCGCATCAAGATATCCCTGGATTACCCGGTTGCCCTTCGACAGTTCGTCATCCATTACATTCAGGTAATTGGGATCAATGTGATTGTCAGCGTCCAGGATGATTACAGCATCGTATTCATCCAGATATATCTGCTCAAAAGCCCACTTAATGGCGTGTTGTTTTCCAACTAATTCACGGTTAAAGCGTTGTAATACCAACGCCCCCGCTGATTCGGCCAGTTCAGCCGTTCGATCCGTGCAATTGTCGGCGATTACACAGACATCAAATCGCCCCGCTGGGTAATTGCACGATCTAATGTTTAATACCGATTCTCTGATCACGTTTTCTTCATTGTGCGCTGGTATTACCACCACAAATCGGTGTTCTCCTCTGCTTTGCAGAGCACGCCAAGTGCGCGGTATTCCTAAACCAAGCATGAATATTAATATGTGGTACAGGTAAAACAATGCTATGATTTCCATACTCTTGCCACCTTTGCTTTCGGGCTTACCTTGCCATAAGCGTCCTAAGTCTTTTGACAAAGGACGCTCACGCAAGCCATCTTCATTTAAGCTTCCCACCCAACTAACAACTATCGCCGTGAAAAAACGGTCTTGGTCGCGCTGATGAGCCTGGGAACAGCCGCGATACCCAAGCCAAGAGCAAGTATCGGCCACAGAGCTCCAAAGACATCAACCAGGTATGTAATAACTTCTCCGGGTACAATGTTTAAACTCACAGGGGTCCCTCCTTCTTTTTTTATCCCAATCGTCCCCACCATCCGGCAAAGACGTTATTCTGGGTCCTTTTTAGCCAACAGATAACCGGTTTCGACCGCCATATAAGCTGGTTTTGAACTCATACAGCGGTCGGCACCAGCTTATCTCCCGGAAAAAACGGTCTTGGTCGCGCTGATGAGCCTGGGAACAGCCGCGATACCTAAACCAAGAGCAAGGATCGGCCACAAAGCTCCAAAGACATCAACCAGATAGCCGATTACATCAGCAGGAATAATGTTTAGACTCAACCATCTCACCTCCCTTGCAATCAAGTTATGTTAGTGCAATTAATTGCCTTAACCATCAATCAACCCACTGCCTAAAGGCGCGCACTATTGCGAAGAGCAAAAACGCCGCCATAGCTATTCCTAATGCGGCGGCTATGATGGGCCACAGCGAATAGATGATGTCAACAATAACCTGGTATAAATAATCGATGTTGTAATCAAGCGTAATGTGGGGCATGGCTTACCTCTGCGCGTAATGCTTAAATATTGTAATCAGGCCTCCAAAAACAAATAAAGCCAGCAGTATTCCGATAAAAGGCCACAACAATGGAGTAAGTGAGCCGAATACGTTTGCAAACTGCTGGTATACTTCTACCATATCAACGTTGAAGGACACTCAAATCCCCCTCCTCTTTACCGAACCAGATTAAGCAGGGCAGTTAAGATAGCCATTGATAAACAAGTAAGGGCAACCGCCCAGATCAGTAACGGGTAGCTAAGAAACCACATGAAGCAATACCCGAAATTATCTATCATCATTTCATCCACCATCCCGACAAACGATGGATAAAGTACGCGAATGCTATTGGTATCAAAATAACTGCGGCATAAATTGCAACCAGGGAATGTAGATCAAAAGAATCCCACATTAGATAAAACCCTCCCTGTCGGCGATATCATAAATCACCTTGAACACTATTACCGCCAAGATGATAATCAAAATACTCGCAATAATCATGTCTCCGTAGGTAAGATGCTGAATAACCTCGAAAAACCCCTCGGGAGTGAAAACCCTGTAAATCATTTCCTCACCCCTTATTTACACTCTATTGATTGAAATTTGCTTAGACAATGAAAAGAGTGTGCAAAAACATTGCACACTCCCAATAAGTCCACATAAACTTACTTATCAAAAATTATCATCTTCATCTAAAATTAACTCTAATTCTTCTGCGCTCTCCTTAATAAACTCGTAAGGAAGAAATAATCTAACCCTTTGAAAACTCTCATCTTTAGCATCTTTTATGTCGTTTTTATTAAGCACAACCGTGCCTTTTTCAAACAAATAAGCATTAACAACCTTAAACATTTAATTCTCCTTTCTATATCGCATAATCCTTGTAATGCGTAGCTAACTCTCTATCCCGTATTTAATTTGTGGGTTAATAAGCGATACCGCCACATGATTAAAAGGACATGTTTTTTGTTTTACTATTTTCCCTTCCCTTCCCCGCCATGCGGGATTTCCTTGTAATGCGTCACGACATAGAAAAACCTCCGTTTAAATTGCATTCCCGGCACACCGCCTCATCGTATTCCTCACTGGCGATACAGTCTTCTCTCTGTGGACAAGGATCTGTTCCTAGATTTGCGCAGAGGAACGGCGCCATTGCTCCCTGTCCCTCATCGTAGGCGGTGTTCATAATCTCCACCGCATCTATGCGGATTCGCTGGAGCATTTCTTCGGTGAATGTTTGTCCCACAAAACCACCCATCGTTCTACGGAGATCGCCAATCAAATCGCGCCTGGTTTTCATTTTTAATTCTCCCTCCTTGCCTCGCATATTTAACACACTTTTTTTCCGGTCTGAAATAGCACCCACCACTTCAGCACCTTAAGCCGGAAGTAATAACAGGATCGAGTACTATAGCCCAGTTTCTCCGCTACCTCTTCCATGGTTTGGCATTGTTTATATCGAAATCGGGTGAAAGAAAAATACGGTTCAGGGAGACGCGAAAAGAAATCATCCATTTCTTCGCGAACTGGGCTTCGAAGGAATCGGTATTCCTTTAGGGGTTCCTCAGCCCTGTCTAGGCTGATCTCTGCCTGTCCATCCCTCAGTAATAACACCTCCCTAAGATAAAAGCTTTATTGCTATTCGTCATTCTCACACAAGCTTCTCCACTTATGACCCCGGTATAAAGGCGGCACTTCTTCTCCGTGTACAGTCTCCAGAATCCTAGCTGCCATGCTCGCGTCACGGATTGTTTCAGGCCAGATATCTACTCCTGATTTGATCAAATAGAGCAAGTCACCATGCACGATTTGCATTATTTTTTTTGCTTCCTGCAATGGATTTTCTGCAAATTTTTCGTAAAGATAAATATTGCTTTCCAGTCCATCATAGTGATTTGCAACGGCTTGCCACAAAAGCTGTTCTTTCAAATTCAAATTTGATCCATCCTTTCATGTAGCTTTCGGAGGCATATATATTTCCCTTTCTTCCGTTCCTTCGGATTTAGCTTCCCTTTGTTGTTTCTGGTTCTCTTTCTCCATTCGCTCCCAGTTCAGGATTGTAAAATAATCCGAATTGGTTTTTTTGCCTTTGCTACCTTTCCACAGGTTTAGGCGGTTGATCCACTCCTTTGTCCCCTCTTCACCAAAGAGACCGAGTAGATTCTGATGTTCAGTTTCGGTCATTGAAACATATTCGGCGTATTTAATTTTCTCAAAAGAGCTTCTTTCCGCTGAGGGGTGCTCTCTCGTTCCGTTAAGGTTATATATATGTTTATTAATGTTCCCACTATTAGACCCGGATTGGTCCCGGATTAGTCTCACATTAGACCCGCATTCGTCCCGCGATTGAACCCACAGTGAAACCAATCGGTATGAACCAGCTTGACGGGTGGTTCCCGGACGGTATTCCAGTAGACCCCTTTGGCATAGTTTGTTGCGTGTGCGATCAAGACTCGATTTTGACAATCCCGTTAGGAGTTGCAGCGACTGATTGGCCGTTGTAAACCATTCCTTCCAACCGGCCCTATTGTTTATGCCTAATAACGCATGCCATAAAGCAATTTCGCCGGTTGTTGGACGGTTTATTATTGACCAATCACTAAAAGCTTTCAACTCGTGGAATATGTTCAATGGACGGATCCCTCCCCAACGTTTATTAGAAACTTATAAACCATCTGAATAATTGGGCTATGATATAGCCGAATCCGAATAATATAACTAAAAATGATAATAAGTCGGGAATGTTTTTATTTACTTTCGATTTTTCCGCTTGTTTATTCTGTTGATGATTGTTGGGTTTAATAGTTACAACTTGCTGATTTTTACGATAATATCCTTGGGTAATTGCTGGTGGTCGAGATACAGGGTTTATCCTCATTGCTCTGCCTCCTTCTCCTTATTCTCCGTGAATAGAGTTTCAATTTGGCGGCATATTCTAAAAGCTTCTGGAAAACTTATTTGTTCTTGGGGAAGATTTATTTCAACGGTTAGCACAACATTGCCCGACTCATCCCAAGATGCTGTTAAAGGAATTGCTTTCAGCATTCATATCCCTCCATTTCATAATGTTGTTGCACTCCATTATTTACCCAGATCCCGGCTACGCTTAGTCGGAAAAAGTTCTTAAATTCACTGGCCAGGAAGGATATGAGGATTTCTTCTCCTATGGATTTAGCTGTTGGAGGTGGAACTGCGTTGCCGATCCGCTCTCTCCAACGACTATCTGATGAACCGGTAAGATAAAATGGCTTGCTATCGGACATAATTTTTGGAAAACCTTGAAGAATAGCTAGTTCATATGTAGTCAAAGGTCGATGCCATGTACCGTCCAAAGAAATGATTATCGGCGGCGGGTCTAACACCTCAGTGTCTTTCGGTATCCTGGGGTCGGCTACAGCTGCACTGCCTGAGTGGATTTCTCCGGCCCCTATGACGGTCTTTGCGGTTTCATCCCAAGCTTGTACTCCGTATGATCCGGACCGGGGCTTGCAGGTCAGGCGGGGATCTTCTATACCTGATATGCTATTGCTTCTGCCGACTCCGATGCTGCCTGTTACCGTTGGTGCAGCATCATCCCACTTCAAAACCCGAAAAGCCCCTGGGCGGGGAGAATAATCAAGCCTTGGGTCTGTTATGGATATAGCTCCGTTGTTGGGCCTCAGTGCCCCTGTATCTGTCGGGCCGGGTTCATCCCATGCCACAACCCGATATATTGCCCTGTGTGTGCCGTCTTTAAAGCCGGTACGGGGATCGGCAATATTGGAAGCATTGGAGCCGTTCACCTTTGCGTTCCCGGTGACTGTGTTTGACGGCATGTCCCAGTCTTGGACCCCAAAGGACCCTCCGCCACGCGGAATGTATTCAATGCCATAATCCCCGCAATCCTCTAAATCACGCCAATCTCCCCCGGCTCGGATGAGGGCCAGCCTTACCCACGTTTTCCATTGGAGCCGTGGCGATCGATGCATCGGCCCCATGGTTGGGTCATCTGGCAGAGGTAGAGGGCCAATTACATCACCAATAGATTTAAGTTTTTGTTTCGGCGGGTGATATATGAAGCTGGGCATCTTCTCTGGCAACCGGGCTATCAACAGATACCGCTTTCGGCGTTGGCCTAGCCCTCCTAATTCGCCGCAACAGTGAGTGCCTTCATGAAATACATATCCGTGAGATCCCAATAGGGACTTGACCTGTTTTAAAAGGAACTTTCCCCGGCTGGTTATTCTGGGGACATTCTCCATCATAATTACTGCTGGCAGATTTTCTATGTAGGCATCCATGACTAACTGAAGGCCCCTAACTACCAAGCGATTTAGGGCCAGATATTTCTCCGATTGTGCTTTTGCGGAAGGTAATAGGCCACTGAATCCTTTGCAGGGTGGACTTAGGAAGACTACATCTGGATATTCTCGTCCACTTGCCTCCAGCAAATCTCTTGGAGTAACTTCCTGCCAATTATCTGGCGGCTCCTGACCGTGAAACGATATATATTGATCGCGAGTGAATAAGTCCATGTATACAGCAGGGGATCCAGTTAACGCTTCAAAATCTTGACAAGCTTCCAAATCACAGTCTATTCCTGCCAAAGTGCGAAAACCTCCAACCATGCCCCTATACTCAGAAACTGCTTCTTGAAAACCAAGTGCAGCTCCACCTATACCAGAGAACAAATGAAGAACGCTATATTTTTTCATTAAGTGCCCTCCTAATTTTTTATCCAAACAAGGCTAGCTGTTCTGGTGGCTCAATGTATTCCGTTTCCCAGGCCACCCCGATATAATCCAAAACCTTGCCCCACCCCATTTCGTACAGCCAAAACCGCCATTCCTTATAGTTCGTCTCCCGGAGCCGATCAAAGCGATGTGGCCTCGGCTCAATATGAATACCAAATCCGCACATGGTGCAGCCGGTGCGCTGGGCCTTGGTGGTCCTTAGCGTCCCGTCCGGATCACGGACGATCTCACCGTATATCTCCGGGACAGGTGCTTCCAGATCAAGGGCCAGCTGCAGTATGTCTTGCCTCATGAAGATGGCAAACGGACACGATCTAGTGACCTTTTTTCCATAGTAGTTGCAGCCGTTTTTCATAAGACCTAATTCCCGTTGTCCACCTTCGGAAGCCATTAATCCCATATAAGGCACCATTCCATTTGTTTTTGCAAAGTCATCTGCCGGCTTTTCTTTCATCCAGTAACAACAGCGGTCAGATACTTTGAAAGGTGCCACTTTACACAATAGGTCCGGTCGATGATCATTATATAAACCTCCGAAAAGTTGAATCCATTTTTCAGGCAGCTTGATTTTGTTGCTGTGCTGAAACTTACCCTGAGCACCCATATCTCCTGTCATAATTGCGTGAATAAAAGTCTGTTTTTCGCTGTCGGGAGTTTGCAAATATTCTATTTTCCGCGCTTTTGCTTTGCTTATAACTGGATATCCGTACTCCCTGATAACTTGCACCTTGCTCTTATACGGCTTCAAAAACACCATGTTTCCCAACTGTTTATGTATTATCCGAATAGTCCTGTCCTCCAGCGAGGAGATAGTTACCCCGGGAATGTCAGGGCTAACATACTTACGGAGAAACATAAGCAGGGTTATGCTGTCTAGGCCCCCCACTGAGCAAAAAACTTTGCCCTCCATGGTTTCATAAAAATCCCGCGCCTTGCCGATTGCATACTGCACTTTGATACGGTAGGGCATGTCCTGTAGCTCGCGGAATTTCTGAATCTGCTCCTGGGGCATGTGCTTGACCGTATTAGCTTTCGGCATTCATACCCACCTCCAAAAAAACCGGATTATCGTACATATGAGAGGGGAGAGGGCTCTCTAATCTTTCCACTACCTGAAAAATAAGAATCTTTTCTATGGATTTTGCATGGTCAAACTCCATTCGAGCTCCGATGCTAACCGTCCAGTTGTGCAGAAAATAGACGGCATCACAGACATTTATCATGGCGAAGCATATGGTCATATATTCATGGTGCTCGAAACCGGCTGGCAATACAGCGGGATTCATTGTTATGTGTCCTTGGGATTTAAGATATCGTTCGGCATCTAAAAACTGGCGTTTGTAGTCTGGGTTGCCGGTTATTTTTCCCGCAATGTACACTTTCATAGTTTTCTCCTTATCACGTCCAGGATACGACCATACTCATGATGGCACCTCATCTCCTGCGAGAATTGCGTCGACTGCCGTCTGGATTTCTTGCGTGTCTTCTGTCAGTATTTTCGCGGCGCGCTCGATGGCTCGGATGTTACGCGTGATGATTTCTAGCGAGGATGCCGCTTTAAGCCGATATATGATGGATTGCGTCGGTGTCCATTCATCTAAGCAAATCCCGGTAGCATCCTTGATTTTATCCAGCTTTTCACGCAGCAGATTCAAATTTTTCTCTGCGCTGTTTTCACGCCAAAGGTTTTCTTGCCTTATTTGTTTTTCGCGGTTAGCGGTGATTCTGCTGGCCGCTTTGAAGATTAAGCGTTCCCGGCCTCTCAGTATTGCACAGAGGAAACCTGCCGTAGGCTCGACCTTCGCCAGTTTTTTCGCTTTTGTCTTTTGGCGCAGCTTGCCATCGCGGTACTCAAGCACTCCCCACGTCGGCGGAAGGGAGAAGTCATCAGAGAGACCTTTCGGCGTGACAAGGAACCAGTAGTCACAAAACTTCGCTATTGCATCGGATTTTGCGCCGTTTTGGAGTTCCTTAGCTAGATCTTTCTTGGAGACCTTTATTTCAAATCCGCGTGTTTCAAATCCTTTTGAGGCGTATGCGTTGATGGCTACCGCGTCAGCGTGGCGCTCGCAACTTGCCCCCGTGCTGTTCCCGACCTCAAAACACAGATACCATTCCGGGGGTCGGTATGCGTCTTCTAAAACCTGCCGTATCATATCGGCGTTGATAATTTCGCTCATGTCGTTTCCTCTCTCATTGTCCCAGATCTAACAGTTCCGATTTAGTCAGGAGTGCAAAAAACAAAATACCGCCTTTGCTGACTTGGAGCTGGTGTGGAAAGTCCTCACATTGACGATCCGCCACTTCGAAGTCCGGAAAAAATTCCAAGAAGTTTTCAATCTTCATATGTACCTCCAAATCATCATTACGGTATACACAATCAAGTCCGATGGCCCCGTGCTGTCGTAGGTATGCCCATCCCTGGAGGAGTTTCTGGGAAGCTTCGCTTAGTTGGTTCATCCTGTTCTTCTGCTTTCCTTGATCAGATATAAAAGCCTCCGCAGCTTCTCGCGTGTCAAACTGATAGCACACGCCGGTATTATTGATTGGTTCTTTGATTACGTAGTATCGGGTGTCAGGAGTCCCTGAAGACCTTCCCATACATCCTTTGAGTTCTTCTGTGACTATTTTCATTTTGGTTTCACCTTCCTTACGTATTGTTGCGCTGGTGGGAACTATCCCTCAGTGCCGGTTTTCTCTTTATGAAACGATTCATTATCAGCTTTTGCTTCTGCTGCTAATCTACGTTGTTGGCCAATAAGGATTAGCTTCCAAAAGCCTACCCAATCCGGCCCTTGTACGGGTATTTCTCGTGCAATGGATACTGGTTTTTTATCCAAAAGGATTCCTCCTCTCTACACATGACAGGATTTTCCTGTATTTATGTGGAATTTTCTATACTGATCTTTTTTTGTTGAAGGGATTGAAATTGTGAATATTAACCCGTTTGAACCCCTCAAATATCTTTGGCTTCTTATGACTAGCGAGATCGGACTGGTCTTAATCGGACTAGCAATCATAGGTGGACTCCTTTCCAGACTCACAAACCGAAAAACGAAGAAATCTAAACCGAAAAACGAGGTCAAAGAGACAATATTTAGTCATAAAGCCCGTATAACGGGTGTAGATGCCACCGATACTATGAAAGGCCGCGAATTCGAAAAATGGTTAGCAGTAAAATTTCAAAAAATGGGTTATCAGGTACATCTAAAGTCTGGTACTAAAGACCAAGGTGCAGACCTGATCCTAAAAACTAAAACCGGCGAAAGAATTAGTGTTCAAGCTAAGAAAAGTACAAAAAAGAACATTGGAGTCGCGGCCCTGGGTGATATCGTCCGGGCTATGAGATATTACCAGACACCTAAAGGGATAGTCGTTACCAACCAGTATTTCACCAAAGATATGAGGGAAGAGGCTTCTAATTATTCCGATATCGAACTATGGGATCGAGAACGGTTAGTTGATGAACTTTCCAGGGTAGAAGGGTTTAAAGAAACCTCCAAACCTTGGTATAAAAAGTGGTTCAGCAATTAGGGGATTAATACTTACACATCTCCTTTTCTTGTGATTTTGGCCGGGTTAATATTCATTTATCAAAGATCAGGAAGTCACGAATTATCCTTCGGGCTAGCCCTCGGTACCGGTGTTGTTTACAGTCAATGGCTCTTCTAAAAAAATATAGTCTTCAAAGGAAATATGAGCATCATCACAATATGATTTGAAACGACCAAGGAATTTAGGTCCAGCTTGGCTATTTGTATTAAGAATCCGGTGTAATTGGGCCACATTCACTCCCAATTGATGAGCGAATTTATGGTAGTTGTTGTCGGCTTTTGTAACCATTAGCGTTCTTATTTTCTTTTTGTTTAAGTACATATTTTCACCTCCTCATGGCATTATCTCCAAACAATGTTGTCTATAAGTAATAATACACCGCCCCATTACATCCAGTCAATAGTTTTTTTAAAGGAACCGTTGATTGTGGTCAATGATATTTATTATAATGAAACCATAAGTAAAAAGGGGTTTTAATTTTGATCGGTTATTTTGATAAAAAAGCTTTTGCTAAACTTTTGAATTTAGCTCTGGGAAAGCGTTCAATTAATCAGTATGAACGAGACTCAGGAGTTTCTGCTGCACATATTTCCAGATTAATGAGGGAATTGGTAGATGCGCCGCCATCGCCCCAAACAATCGAAAAATTATCTGTAAAAGCACATAACAGAATTAGTTATGATGATTTTATGAAAGCAGCAGGACACTTATCTTTAGAACCGATTAAGGAATTGAATTCTGTGCCACAAGGCACAAGCAAGCTAAAAGAATCAGATCGTGACGATCTGGAAAAAAGCATTACTTTAACAAAAATGGTAGAAATCCCGGTTTACAGCATGAATGTAATAGAGGGGGAAGAAATTTTTGCCGAATCCAACATCATTGGTTGGCAGCACGTTCCTGTGGAGAAAATGAATTACATTTGTTTTAAGATTCCTGACGATAGTATGTCTAGCAGTGGTATCTATAAGGATTATGTTGTCACAGTTAAAAAACAAAACACTGCATTGGACGGTAATTTGGTTGTGGTCAGACTTAACAATGGTTCTGTACTAATAAGGCGTGTTCGATACTTTAATGATGAGGTGCTACTTGACCCTGAAAATCCAGGATATCTTACAATACGCGTTAAAGCAGATGATATTGAGATTATTGGGGTAGTTACTGATGTTACTTTTAAGGTGATTTAGGGAAGGGGGGTTGGCAGGGGGGGGTGGCCCCAATGTTTGTTGTAACATAAGGCAAAAGAAAACTTCCCAACGTCGCTAATTGCGACGCTGGGTTAAGATATTAAAATAAAATTATACAGAAAAAAATAATCAAATGTGCCCGGCTATCTGCCGGGCTGTGTTTTATTCGGAGGTGTAAAAAGTGAAACCCACTGCTTGTGCTTATATAAGAGTTTCTCGTGAAAAGGAAGATGGTGTATCTCCAGAGCAGCAAAATGAAAAAGCTGAACTTCAAGCTAAGCTTTTAGGATTAGATCTGGTTCGTATATATCAAGACTTGGATATATCGGGCAGAAGCGATAAAAGACCAGCTTTTCAAGAAATGATTTCGGATATTAAAAATGGGCAATATACTGCTTGCTTGGTATATAAGCTAGATCGGTTCTGTCGAAACGTTAAGGACTTCCATCGTTACTCCGAAATTTTAGAGAATCATGACTGCAGGTTAATAAGTATCTCCCAAAACATTGACACATCAACGCCGGTTGGCAGATTACTACGAAATATCTTGGCTGATTTTGCCCAATTTGAAAGCGAAATGATCGGCGAGAGAATCAAAGACAACAAGCTGGCAAATGCAAAAAGAGGCAGATGGAATGGTGGGCATATTCCGTATGGTTATCGCAGAGAAAATAAAACTTTTGTAATAAATGAACTTGAGGCTGAAGCGATTCGAATATCTTTCCAAATGAGAGCTCAAGGCAAAGGCCCTTTAGCAATAGCCAAAGAGCTTGATAGGTTAGAATACAAACCAAAGCGAGGATCAAAATGGGGTGAATATTGGTCGGAAGGATCAGTTAAATATATGCTTCAGAATCGAGTATATATTGGTGAACTGGTTTACGCAGGAGAGATAATTACAGAGGTATATCCACCTATTATTAGTCGTGAAATTTTTGATGCTGCACAAAAGACAAGAAATATACCTAACAGAAGCCAAGCGTCCACACACTTATTATCTGGATTGTTATACTGCACTTTTTGCAGTATTTCCGGATTTCAAATTCAATATCATGGCAGACGCAAAATACGCCGATACGTCTGCCAGACAAAACGGCGTAAATCATTCTCGGAATGTCCTTCCTGCCTTCTAGATGCAGATAGCATAGAAAACTGCGTTGTTAAGGAAATATTCAAATTAGCTGCCAACAAAGAGGACTTAGAAAAAGCCAGAGTGGATATGATCGCTGATTACAAAAAGCGAGTTAAGGCTATACCCACCAGTAGGCCAAGATTAAAAAAAGACCTAGATAGGGTTCAACGCTCTATAAGAGATTTGTTTCAAGACTATTACGACCATCGGATCATCAGCCGCGACCAGTTTGCGGCCAAAAATACCGAACTTCAGCAAAAGGAAGCCAAAATTCAAACTTTGCTGGAGGAAATTGAACAGATAGATTCGTATGGAGAAGCAATCGAGATCAATATACAGCAGTTAAAAACTGAGTTAGTGGCAATAACTAAAGAATGGGAATACCTATCTCCTGAAGAAAAGAGAACTGCAATAAGATTGGTAGTAAAACAGATCAACATCCTGCCTGATGAAATTGAGATAGATTTCTTCCACTTCAAAACAAAATTACCTCCAACCAAAAAGGTAAGAGGCACTCTAACTTTTTAATGGTGCGCGGTATAGGATTCGAACCTATGACCCCCTCCGCGTCAGGGAGGTGCTCTTCCTCTGAGCCAACCGCGCATATTGATATGTTTCGGGCGGGTCGTTCCTATGACCCCCTCCGCGTCAGGGAGGTGCTCTTCCTCTGAGCCAACCGCGCATATTGATATGTTTCGGGCGGGTCGTTCTTGCGACCCCCTCCGCGTCAGGGAGGTGCTCTTCCTCTGAGCCAACGACCCATCTCAATTACCTTTTTATAATATCATGAAATTCTAATAAATCAAGGGCCGGTTATTCGATGCTAAGGAGGATAATCGAAGATTTTCCTTCCTAAGCATATTCGACCATTCTTTCTTCCGGTCTTTTTTATTCAAATTCTGGTTTTGTATATGCCGTTAGGGGGGAACATATAATAAAGCATCTTCGACTGGGGGTTTGGATGTGCTATATAATATTGATCTGATTGTATCTCGGGGGCGAAGCCGGTCTATAAAGAATCGTTTGGAAACAGGGTTTTCTTGGTTAAGAGAACGGGGATTCAAATTAGTGGTAAAAGAATATTCAGGGGATCCATATATTGTTTTAATGATTACTCTTGCCGGTCCTCTTTCGAGTGAGGTTTTTATTGATGAGGATATTATATATATTTTTCAGCACCAGTTGGCTGAGAACTTGGCAGATGTCATTATGAATGATTGGGAAAACACTCTGATAAAAAGATATGTGACCAGATATTACAAGAGGATGAATTCAGCAGAGCAGTTGGAATTGGCAGAAAGAGCGGAGTTGTTTTTGCGGCGCTGTAATGATAATGACAGTATTAATTTGCTGTTGAAATTCGGGCGGAAAAACAAGATTACACATAGTATTCTTGAGCTGTATGATTCCGTTGGTTCTCTTAATTTAGAGGGACTGGTTAATTTCAGATTGCATGACTATAAACGAGAAATCAGATTTGCAGTGGATATTGCCAATGAGGATTTGAAAAGTGAAAAGCAATATAACGATTTTGTAAAGCTGCTAAAGTATTTTGTGGAGAATCAGCCGCCGCGGACGTTCGAGGTCAATGTCCTTATAAAGGAAAACGGGCTGTTTGATCTTTGGGATGGGAGAGGTGAAGCGATTGAAGAGGATTTTATCGATTTGTACCAGAATGATTTAATTGGCGGCAGTAATAATTTGGATGATGTGCTTATCAGCATGCTAATTACGATTGCGCCACGCCGAATCGTTCTTCACACGGTTGGGAGCTTGCCTGATATTGAACCTATCCGCATAATCCGCAGTGTTTTCAGAGAAAAGATATTTGTCTGTACAGGTTGTGAGCGTTGTTATAACTACAGGTTTGGAGACAAGTAAGACCCCGCGAAACACAATTGGGAAATATAGATAAGGTTCTGCTCACGGGAACAGAACCTTTTTTGTGTTTGTCCGGGCAGGTATGATTTGAGAAGATTTCGGAATAATTGCAGGTTTATCAA
>Ga0123334_1000812_pt1 | contig 42030 bp, 36 predicted proteins | sample BiotimSIPDNA_FD_89706 | JGI IMG/M metagenome (GOLD analysis project Ga0123334, IMG submission 89706) | Anaerobic biogas reactor microbial communites from Washington, USA - Biogas_R1 time_0 SIP DNA | ecosystem: Engineered > Bioreactor > Anaerobic > Unclassified | place: Washington, USA...
TGAACTTCACTATCTTATACGGAAAGGTGTTTTTTTGTCTAACTTTTTGCCCTCCACCCGCTATGCGGGTGGTTTTCTGTTGAGCCCACGAAGTGGGCTCAACAGGCTAAAGCCTTAATAAAAACCCGCTTTCGCGGGCTTCTCATTTTTTCTTATTGGTCACATAGCTTTCAAAACTAATCCATTACGCGATTGTCAATCAGCTCAGTGAACTCATCTATCTTTTTCGTCAACAATTCCTGACGATACGCGGTGGTGATATCAGCACGGGTACGCTCGATAATCCCTCGCGCCAGGTCCGTGCGGCGGCGCAGTCCATCTGTGACAGCATCCGGATAATCCATCGTTACCAACTGGGTAAAAATTTCATCCATATTGAAGAGCAAACGCTCAACCTCATCGGTATAACCTGTGCGCAAGATATCCAAACATCGACGGCGTATTTCACCCAGTGTCTCCGTCAATCCATTAAGCCATGCTGGCAGTTCAACACCCATCTCAATTGGGCTCGGCAGCGGTTGATCGTGGATGATTGCCGCGGTGAGTTTGGCTTCGCAAAACTCCTTTAGCGCGTCTTGGGTGTATCCGGTGTAATAAAGGTCGGGATGGTCGCGTTTGAGATGTTGAAGAATGCTATTGGCAATCTCCTGCCCAAATTGCAATTCTTCCTGTGCCTGTTCAACATCGCCTCTGTGAATAGCGCGTATGGCAAGCGACGCGCGCCGAATGAGCTCGCGCGCGTTTTTTAGCGCTTGCTCGCGCTGATCGGTCTTCGCGTTGAACTCCTCATGGATTTGCTCACAGATTGTCTCTAAATTTTCCAATTTATCCCTCTTCCGGTGGATCTTTTGGATCTGCTGCTCTAAAAAGCTGGTCTGCCAGACTGTGACCACGAGGGATTTTTATTTCACCGAAGGTACTTTCGTATCGACGCAGATTTTCGTTTAAGGCCTGCACCAACAGCTTCGCGCCCAAAGGCGAAAAAACCAGCCGGGTATTTATTTTTGGCTGTTTAATCCCCGGTAATATACTTGCAAAATCGAGGATGAATTCCTGCGGTGTGTGCGTGATGTAAGACATATTCACATATTGCGCAGGAAGATCATCCGGTACGCTAATGGTTATTTTCTTAATTTCCGCCATTTTAGATCTTAAAAGGGAATCTCGTCGTCCATGGAATCATCCATGTAGTCGCTCCCGCCTCCACTGCTTTCAGATCGAGGTGACATAAAGCGCACGGTCTCAGCGGTTACTTCGTAACTGCTTGCCCAGCTTCCGTCATTGCGCTGATAAACACGGGGCCCGCCATATTGGGGATCTGGGTACAAGCGTCCCTCAACCAATACTTTCGAACCTTTTTTAAGATATTGGTTACAGCTTTCAGCTTGTTTTCCCCAAACTGAAACACGGAACCAGGTTGTTTCATCGACGTCTTTATATTTGCGGCTGGTTGCCACACTAAAACTGGTGACAGGATTGCCATCTGGTGTGAAACGCATTTCAGGGTCGCGTCCTAAGTTTCCGATAATGATAAGTTTTTGATACATTTTGGAGTTTCCTTTCATTTGTGTGCATTGTGTCAAATCTTCATGAGTAATTTTACTTTATTTGTTGTTTTTTTGTATAGAAAACCTTTTAGCTTTAAACAACTGCAGCTACAGCAGTGAGTTTACCTGTTCTTGCCAACGCGTGTTTTCTCGTGTTTGAACGATTTTATCTATGATTTCGGGATTCTTTTTTGATTTATAGCAACACATATCTTGACGTTTCAGAGTTCAATAGGATATACTTCATTCTCACGCCGGGGTGTAGCGCAGACGGCTAGCGCGCTGCGTTTGGGACGCAGAGGTCGTCGGTTCAAGTCCGACCACCCCGACTTTTTCATTTAAAAGGTATACTTGGCGTTAAGTATATGGACACACCGTTTTTATCCATTATCATTCCCGCGCATAACGAGGCAGCCCGCCTGCCACAAACGCTATCCTCGGTGCAAAGCTACCTGGATAACAAAAACTTTGATGCCGAAGTTATTGTTGTTGAAAATGCCAGCACAGATGACACCACCCAAATTGTGCGCGATTGGCAGGATAAAATGCCCAATCTGCGCTTGATTTCGCTCCAAGAAGCCGGCAAAGGCGGCGCGGTAAAACAAGGTATGCTTGAAGCCCGTGGGGCGTATCGCTTTATGGCGGATGCGGATCTCTCAATGCCCATAACAGAGCTTGATAAGTTCTTATCGCCAGCCGTTGATTATCGTGTTGCCATTGCCTCGCGCGAAGCCAAAGGCGCGAAACGCGTTGATGAGCCCGAATACCGCCATCTCATAGGGCGAGCTTTTAATTTACTGGTCAAGTTAATCGTGCTACCTGGGATTGAAGACTCGCAATGTGGTTTTAAATGTTTTAGCGCCGAAGCCGCTCAGCACATTTTTCCGCTGCAGACGATGAGCGGCTGGAGTTTTGACGTGGAAGTTTTAGCCATCGCGCGCGAACTTGGTTACGCCATCACCGAAGTGCCCGTCCTTTGGTACTACCAGGAAGGCTCGCGCATCAATGTTTTCAAAGACAGTTGGCGCATGTTCCGCGACCTCTGGCGCATCCGCCGCAACCGCAAGCAAGGCATGTACCATGACTAAACGCTTTGACCCAGCCGACATTCCCCCATGGCCCACGCTCGATTTTGAAAGCGCGCTTTGGGCGGATGGCAAGGCGCGCGTTGCCGGGCTGGACGAAGCGGGCAGAGGCGCCCTGGCAGGTCCTTTATGCGCGGCAGCGGTGATTTTACCCGCCGATGATCCCGACATACCCCTTAAACTGTTTGAAGTTCGCGATTCCAAGCAGCTTTCCGCTTTTGACCGCGAAAAACTCGCCCCGCTCATCCGCGAACTCGCCCTGGATTTTTCAATCGCCTGGATTGAAGCCGCCGAAATCGACGCCATTGGCATGGCGCGCGCCGGCAAACAGATTTTTCGTCAGGCCGTGGAAGGCTTGCGCGTAAAACCCGGCCATCTTCTGGTTGATTATTTTGCCGTCCCTAAGCTCAATATCGCGCAAACGAGTTTAATCAAGGGCGACCAACGCTCGCTGAGCATCGCCTGCGCTTCCATTTTAGCCAAACAAGCCCGTGACGCGCGCATGATGGAGCTTGCGGAAGATTATCCGGGGTATTTTATCGCGGAAAACAAGGGCTACGGAAGCCAGAATCATATCAAAGCCATTCAAAATCTGGGATTAACGGATATTCATCGAAAAAGTTTTTGCGAAGGGCTCTTTCAGCTTTCGCTGTTTTAATAGGTAATTATTGGAGATAAAATGAGCGAACAACCTCAAAACATTTCAAAATTTGGCCGCCTGGCACGCAATCTTTATGACGGCCTGCGTCGTTTACCAACTGTACCTAATGCGTATCTACACCCCTGGCGAAGAGAGTCAATGCGCAAATTAGGCACGCTAAAGAACAGCCACAAAGGTGAACGCTGTTTTATCGTGGGTAATGGTCCCTCTTTGAAGAACACCGATTTGAGTTTGCTCAAAAATGACTTTGCAATTGGCATGAACCGCATTTTTTTAGCAGAAGAAGAACTCCATTTCAAACCAGATGTTTTGGTGTGCATCAATGATTTGGTCGTGGATCAATCGGTTGACGCTTTCAACGCCCTCAAGATGCCCAAATTTTTCTCCTGGCGCGCGCGAAAGTGGTTGCAGATGGACGAGTACACCCATTTTCTTTACACAACCTATACCGAACCGAAGTTCGCGCGGGATGTGCGTGGCAGGGTTTGGGAAGGCGCCACCGTCACGAATGTTTGTCTGCAACTGGCCTATCACCTCGGTTTTAAGAAAGCGATTTTGATTGGCGTTGACCATAGTTTTGCCACCAAAGGCACACCTAATACCACCGTGCAAAGCCAGGGAGATGACCCCAACCACTTTTCAGCCGCTTATTTTGGCAAGGGTTTCCGCTGGCAACTACCCGATCTGGAAACCTCCGAAGTCGCCTACCGCATGGCACGCAAAGCTTATAAGGCGGACGGACGCAAAGTGCTCGACGCAACCATCGGTGGTAAACTGGACATTTTTGAGAAGGTTAATTACGAGAGTCTGTTTTAGGCAGGTTTTTTCTCACCACAACATTGAAGTCGTGGCACAAATGCTATCCATCAGTAGACAAGACAATTAGTTGCTATTCCAACTGGCTTGTGGCATCCGATAGATCACGAAAGCTTATAGAACAACACATCCGCCACGCGCAAGACAAAATCTGCTCGGCGAGACGCCGGCAGGAGAGATTAAACTCCGTTCGCTGAGGCGTCTTCGCCGAAGCTAAAACTAGTTTAAAACTGCACGGCAGGACGCCGGCAGGAGGGTAATAATCATGCACTCGGTGTCCACACCGCAGTGCTTAAAAGTGTCGGCGATGACGCCTCCACGAACGGATGAAAAACTTCCTCGGTCAGGAGACCGGGAAGATATGTTAAACAAAAGAGCCTGCCTTTTCAGACAAGCTCTTCAAACTTATTCATTCTTCACCGAATTACGCTTCAGTAAACTCGCCATCAACGACGTTGTCGTCAGCATTAGGCTGAGAGCCGCCATGTCCGTTAGCACCACCCTGGGCTTGCTGATAAGCCGCGGTGCCGATTTCCTGCATCACTTCGCTCAATGCCTGGCTGGCGTTCTTGATCGCGCTTACGTCATCGCCAGCGATCGCGCCACGCAGCACCTGAATCTTGGCTTCGGCATCGTTGCGCTTGGCAGCGTCTACTTTATCGCCCAGGTCACGCAGGCTTTTTTCGGACTGATACGCCAGGCTCTCACCCATGTTGCGGGCTTCAATCAGCTCACGGCGGCGGTCATCTTCAGCCTTGTTCATCGAGGCTTCGCGCACCATGCGTTCCACGTCCTGCTTGTTCAGGTTAGTTGTGGCTGTGATGGTCACCGATTGCGCCTTGTTGGTGGCTTTATCCTTCGCGGTTACGCTCAGAATACCGTTGGCGTCGATGTCAAAGGTCACTTCAACCTGTGGAATGCCACGTGGAGCGGGCGGAATACCTTCCAGGCGGAAGCGTCCCAGCGTCATGTTATCGTCAGCCATAGGGCGCTCACCCTGCAAAACGTGGATATCAACCGCAGTCTGGCTGTCTTCGGCAGTCGAGAAAACTTCTGTCTTCTTCACCGGAATAGTTGTGTTGCGTTCGATGAGACGGGTCATCACGCCACCGAGCGTTTCAAGTCCCAATGAAAGCGGGGTTACGTCCAAAAGCAGCACGTCCTTCACTTCACCCGATAGCACGCCACCCTGAATGGCGGCACCAATAGAGACCACTTCGTCCGGGTTCACACCCTTGTTGGGTTCTTTGCCGTTAGTGTGTTTCTTTACGAACTCCACCACCATCGGCATACGCGTTGAACCACCCACCAAAACGACTTCGTCGATTTTGTTCAAGGGGATATCAGCGTCTTTCATCACCGCCTTGAACGGAATCAAGGTGCGTTCCAAAAGATGCTCGGTCATTTGCTCAAACTTGCTGCGGCTGAGCTTCAGCAAAAGGTGCTTTGGCCCACTGGCATCAGCGGTGATATAAGGCAGGTTGATTTCGGTCTCAAGCACGGAGCTGAGTTCGATTTTCGCTTTTTCGGCAGCTTCGCGCAGACGTTGCAAAGCCTGTCGGTCAGCACGCAAGTCTACGCCTTGCTCTTTCTTGAATTCATCCGCCGCCCAGTTGACGATCACATTATCCCAGTCATCGCCACCCAAATGGGTGTCGCCAATGGTCGCGCGCACTTCCACCACGCCATCGCCAACTTCCAAAAGCGAAACGTCAAAAGTACCGCCACCAAGGTCAAAGACCAGGATGGTTTCGTTTGCCATCTTATCCAGACCATAGGCGAGAGCTGAAGCGGTAGGCTCGTTGATAATGCGCATCACTTCAAGTCCGGCAATTTTACCGGCGTCTTTGGTTGCCTGGCGCTGGCTGTCGTTAAAGTAAGCCGGCACCGTGATAACAGCTTGGGTCACTTTTTCGCCCAGATAGGCTTCGGCATCCGTTTTGAGTTTGGCAAGAATCATCGCGCTGATTTCCTGGGGTGTGTAATCTTGCCCGGTCATGGGGATATGAATCCGCGCGTCGCCGGTCGGTCCTTCAACGACCTTGAATGAGACCATGCCACGTTCGCTACTGATTTCATCATATCGTCGGCCCATAAAGCGTTTGACCGATGAAATCGTGTTTTCGGGGTTAACCACCGCCTGACGTTTGGCGGGGATACCCACCAGGCGTTCACCGTTTTTGTTAAAAGCTACAACGGAGGGCAGTAGGCGTGAACCTTCTGAAGTGGGGATAACCACAGGTGAGCCACCTTCCATTACCGCCACCGCACTGTTTGTTGTTCCTAAGTCAATACCAATAATTTTTCCCATAGATTTTCTCCTCATTCATTCGTAATCTGCTTAGATAATAGCCAAGCAGTGCAAGAGAAATATTAACGAAATATATGTTTGATATTAATGGATAAAGATATTGAAAACAGCCCGGATAACCGGGCTGTCTTTTGTTTTATATGTGTTGAAACAGACAGGCTATATGCCCTCAAACACGCTGTCGACGATTTCTTTGGCTTCCTTTTGAATTAGTGTCAGATGCTCAGCACTTTCAAGACTTTCAGCGTAGATCTTATAGAGATTTTCCGTGCCGGAAGGACGCGCGGCGAACCAACCCCTTTCGGTCACCACCTTCAGCCCGCCGATGGACGCGTTATTACCAGGGGCTTCGGTCAATTTAGCCAAAATCGGGTCGCCTGCCATAGACTCCGCATGCACCTGAGCTGGCGAGAGTTTTTTCAAAACACTCTTTTGTGCGGATGTCGCTGGTGCTTCAAAGCGAGCATAGTAACTGCGACCTAATTCAGCTTCGATCTCCTTGTAAAGCAGACCAGGATCCTTGCCCGTTACAGCCAGTATCTCCGCGGCGAGCAAATCAAGAATGATGCCATCTTTGTCCGTCGTCCAGGTCTTGCCATTCATGCGCAGGAAAGACGCCCCCGCGCTTTCCTCACCACCAAAAGCGATGGAACCATCCTCAAGCCCCGGCACAAACCACTTAAAACCAACCGGCACCTCACATAAAACACGACCCAGGCGTTTAGCGACACGATCAATGATCGAACTTGAAACGAGGGTTTTGCCAACCATCGCGCTTTCTGCCCAGCCCGGTCGATGGCTAAAGAGATAATCCACCGCCACCGCCAGGTAGTGGTTGGGGTTCATCAGCCCCACGCTGGGCGTGACAATGCCATGGCGGTCGAAGTCGACATCATTTCCAAAAGCGATATCGAACTGGTCTTTCATCGCCACCAAATTCGCCATGGCGTATGGCGAAGAACAGTCCATACGGATCTTGCCATCATAGTCCAGGGGCATAAAAGAGAAAGTATGATCAACGCGTTTGTTGACCACTTCCAGATTCAAACCATAACGCTCAGCAATGGGCTCCCAAAAGGCGATGCCAGAGCCACCCAAGGGGTCAACGCCAATGCGCACACCAGCATCTGCAATCGCCTGCATGTCAATCACATTCTGCAAATCTTCCACATAAGGGTTAATAAAATCAAGCATTTGGGTTGTTTCAGCCGCGAGTGCCTTGCGCAAGGGCAGGCGTTTGACCTCGCGCATGTCATTAGCGATGATTTCGTTGGCGCGGTCTTGAATCCATTTGGTGATATCTGTATCCGCGGGGCCACCTGAAGGCGGATTGTACTTAAAGCCACCATCTTGCGGTGGGTTATGCGAGGGCGAAATGACGATGCCATCTGCCAGATTTTTGGGATGAGTCTCGTTCCAGGTGAGAATAGCATGCGATATAACCGGTGTGGGTGTGTATTGGTTACCCTGATGCAAGCGCAGTTCAACGCCATTGGCGGCTAAAACTTCAATCGCCGAATAAAGCGCGGGTTCAGAAAGCGCGTGGGTATCCATACCCATAAATAGCGGACCTGTAATTCCAGCGCTTTGGCGATATTGGGCTATCGCCTGGCTGATTGCCAAAACGTGATTCTCATTAAAGCTGATATTCAGCGAGCTGCCACGATGACCAGATGTGCCAAAGCTTACTGCCTGGGCTGGCACGCCAGGCTCGGGTTTATCAAGGTAATAAAGTGAAATGAGCTCGGGTACATTGACCAAAAAATCATGTGGGGCGGTTTTTCCGGCAAGGGGATGGGCGTTCATTTTTGACCTCTCTATTGATATTTGCCTTCACGAATGAAGTCTGATAAGGGCTTACGCTGATTGGGAAACTCGCGAGCCTGATTAAATTCTGAAAGCTGGCTGAGGTCACCAGGGTGACCAATAGCAATCATACACTGCGGCACAAAGCGCTCGGGCACGTTTAGATCCAGGGAAGCTTTTTCGGCATCAAAACCCGTCATGGGATGGCCCACTAAGCCCATCGCGCTGCATTGCAGAAGCAAGTTTTCAATCGCCAGCCCAGCATCCAAAGCCTGCCAGGGATTGGGCTTACCATCTGGTAATTGTGAATCCGAAAACGCGACAATCAACACCGCTGCCTTTTCGCACCAGGCTTGATTTCCTTTCGCTAAAAGCTGAAAGAAAAGCTCAAATTCACTTGTGTCGCGATAGGCATACAAATAAAAACGATCTTGAAGGTTGAGGGCAGATGGCGCCCAACGCGCGGCTTCAAAAAGGCTCATCAACTGGTCGGCTTCGATTGACTCGCCACTCATCGCCCGTGGCGACCAGCGGTTGAGGATCATGTCTTCAATGGGATAATCTGGATTTCTGTAGTCTTTTACGTTCAGTTTTGTCATGACACACACCGTTCATTTATAATTCTAAAAGCATGTATTTGGCAGGAACACTAACTCGAGCAAACAAAAAAAGCCCGCAATCACCGGACGTGATTACAAGCTTTTCTATCTCAATATTTTGCCAGAATACAGGAGCTTTCATGTCCTTATTTTAGCATAATCATAAAACAATCCCCACCTTATTATCAATTATTTACTTATACATTGAGCCTATTTTATGCGGTAAACCAAACTGACATCATAGGTTACAACGATTTGCCCGGCAGAAACAGGAACGGATGTTTCAGCTACCATATCTGCTTTCATGCCACCGCCCATACCATACATCGGATAAGATTGCACATAAGAACTGTTGCTTACGTTGATGATTTGAATCTCGCCCAAAGTCACACCAACTGTATCCGCAACTTCCTGCGCTTTTGTTTCGGCATCTTGCAGTGCCAAATCGCGGGCTTGCTTTTGCGCGGCAGCGCGATCTTCAATATCAAAGCTAATGCCATTAATTTGATTCGCGCCGGCTTTGATGGCAGCATCCAAAATTTCACTTAAGGATTTTAAGTCACGCACGGTGACATAAAGCGTGTTATCCACAGAATACTCGACACCGGTCATATTGCCCATATTGTCATATCGATTCATCGGATAGACGTTGAAGTTAGCGGTTTGAATGTCTTTGGCTTCAATGCCTTTCTTAAGTAAAGCATCGGTAATTGCCTGGGCTTGCTTGTTGTTTTTATTGACAGCGGTCGTTACCAAATCTGCCTTGCTATTCACGCCGATGTTGATGCGCGCGATATCGGGCACAAGCGTAACCTGCCCACTGCCACTAACGCTGATTGTTCTCATATCCATATTATTCACCTGATCCTGATTGCTTATTACCGGCGTGCACGCACTGAACAAAACCGCGCCAAGCAAAACGATGAGCAAAAGTTTAATACCATTGTTCTTTTTCATTTCATTCTCCTCACGAAACTGTAATCTGTTCTAAGAACGAATCAATGAGGCAAATTGTTCCGTTGTTTGGCAAATCCAAGGGACTATTCATAATATCTTGAGACCTTCCATTTGCATCTCAATAATTTTTTTGAATAAATGGAGGCAGATTAACCAGCCATCTAAGCATTTTTCACTACTTTTCGAAAGCTTGCGAAATCATTAGTAATATGTATAATTACAGTAACAGAACCCACCACGCCTCTGCTTTGCATGCGCACCGAGGTGGGTCATTTTTTGGAGAATTTATACATGAGCTTGAAAAAGCCGTTATCCATCTCTAATCAACTTGACTTGCTTCATGCTCGAGGCATGATAATTGATGATTTCACAAAAGCGCACACCTTTCTTGAATGTAACCATTACTATCGACTGAACATTTATTTCCACAAATTTATGGATTCTCCAGACCACTTTAAAGATGGAATTCAATTTTCCCAAATTATTTCTGTTTATGAAAATGACAGGTGGTTACGAAACAAAATTCTATCAATCCTTGAACGCATTGAGATTGAAACAAGAACCAGGATCTCATATCATCTGGCTCTCACCTATGGTTCCAGTGCTCTTTATGACAACAGTAATTTCAAAGATAATGGAAAATATAATGAATTTCTACAAAAATTTAACCAGGAAATTACTCATAATCGTCAAGATCCTGTGGTTATACATCATCAACATAAGTATGGGGGCCAATTCCGTGTATGGGTCGCTATTGAGTACTTGTCTTTCAACACGCTGTCCAAATTGTATACAAATTTATTAGAACCCGACAAGAAAGTTATCGCAAAGGGTTTCTATAAGACAAACGATCACTTGTTAGGACAATGGTTGCATACATTGAGTATATTAAGAAATATTTGTGCTCATTATGGCTATCTTTTTCGTCGAGAATTTTCGATTCGTCCAGTAATTCCCAAGATTTTCAAGTGGAAACCTTCTCAGAACAGCAAGCTCTTTGCACTATTTCTTGTATTGCGCAGACTATCAGATCCTAATATTTGGAAATCATTTAATCAGGAAATATTAGCTGCGGAAAGAACAAGAGAAGGCTTTGATTTGACTGATTATGGTTTTCCAAGAGATTGGCATTCGTATTTATGCTAACTTTCTGAAAATCATTTCTACGTAAGTTTCTTCCGATTACTTTGTCTTGTTACCTTTTTTATTCATATCAAGTCTGTTTCTACAGCCTTTAGCAAGGCCTCTGATGATAGAATATAAGAACAGAGATTACTCAAATTATTTGGACTACTTATGCCCATCAACTACGCACACATTCAACAAAATCTGGATCGTTTCGCGGAACTGACCCAAAAGAAACGCGATGAAGCGCGACAAAACCTGATTGCAGCCTCCAAAATAATCGAAGAAGCTGCAAGCAAACAAGACGAGGTTTGTCAGGCTGTTGATCGCGCCATGGCACAGGCGCCCAACCTCTATACCGCCAAGCCCAGCCATGAACCCATCCTTGGCCATTTTCCTTTGCCGATTTGTCCCAAAGAATACATCCTCATCGCGGCGGATGGCTCACAAATCAACCCCAGCCGACATCGCGCCTTGCAGTTTTGCCTGATTAATGTGGGTTTGATTCAGGTCGAACATGGCAGAGGAAAAACGCCCGTTCAACATGTTTTCACCAAACTGCTTGATCAGGACGAACTCTATACCAGTGATGGCAGTTTGATTGGCGAAGAAGAAGTCGCCCTGCACCGGGATATTTTGGAAAGGCAATATCTGCTTGATTCAGCCCCGGCTGAAAGTGAGCTTCCCATCATCACACTCACGGATGGCCCTCTGGAAGTCTTTACCGGACCCACGTTCAGTGGCGAACGCCGACAGATCATCCAAAAACAAAGCGAGCTGATCGACAAGCATATGCGTAGCCGAGGCATCATCAACGCTGGATATATCGATAAGCCCGGGGCTGAAATGATTAACCGCATGCTTGATCTCTTCGCGCACTTTTCAAAGGATCCTAATCTGCCTTACGAAGCCAAAAAACGGGCTCATGTTGGCGTGAGTGATTTGGCGCTCTTCCAAAACCGCCTATTCCCGGGAGAACGCAGCGCGATTTTTCAAATCATTTCCAAAAGCGAAAGCAAACCCAGCGGATTGGATGTGTGCTTCTTCTTGTTAAACGTCAGCAACGATCCTCAGGAGCCTTGGTTAGCGCGGGTTGAGTTCCCTGCCTGGATGGTGGAAGACAAGGCAAAAGTCGATTTGCTCCACGCCAGCCTTTATCGCGACGCGCAGGTGCTGGACGCGATGCCCTATCCATATCTATTGCATCGCGCTCACGAACTGGCTCTGGTCATGATGGCTGAACATGACGAAGTTGAAGAAATGCTCATGTCGCGATTGGATATTGAACAAATGCCCCGCGGAACAAGCTCGCACAAACAAAGTTTAAAATCACTGCCCAAGAGGTAAGCATGAACGAGATAAAAACCATCCCCATCGGCAAACTCTTACGCGCGGACAACCGCCAGTTCGTAGCCGGTTGCCGCGTTAAAGAGCTTGAAACACCGGCTTTAGGCGCATTGGTGAAGGTTCGCCTGCAAGACCAAAGTGAAGTTTACGGGCTCATCACGCGCATTAGCATCAGCGATGATGGACTGGTGCGTCAGTTGGCTTCTGGCATGAGCATCCCACCCGAATATGCCGCCGATAACCGCCACAATCGCAACCTGCCGGTTGAAATTGAAGTGCTCACCCTTGGCTTCGCGCAGGATGGAAAGCTGTACCACCAGCTCCCACCCCGCCCACCATTGAGCCTTGACGTACTTTATTTATGCGATGACGCCGAACTCGTCCGGTTTACCGGGCATGGCAAGCATGCTTATCTGCGACACATCCTGCGATTGCAAGAAATGCCCGTTGAAGAGATATTGGTCAGTCATTTGACCAAAGCGCGCCAAGCGCATGAAGCAGCTGGGAATCACGATTGGTATCCGCAAGCCTGTGAGCAACTGGTTATATTGCTGCGCGAAGATTACCCGCGATTAACCACCGTGCTGGACGCCCTTTCGGCGATGGATTGAGGTGAATGATGACAACACAAAACCCGGATAATCTAAGTTCAAACAAAAACGAGCCGATTGGCTTCATCTCCGGTGGTGGACTGGAGGCGAATCTGCAAGTGCGCCTTACCGTGCCCGCTCAAAGCGTGCAAAGTGGCGCGTTTGTGGTGATGGACAGTGGCTATTGGCGTTTTTATGGACTGGTAACCGACCTGCAACTCGGCGCGACCGACCCGCAATATGCCAATCAGCTCAATATTCATCGTTTTGACCCCGCTCTTGCCAGCATCTTAAACAAGCAAACGCTCTTTACCAATCTGGCAGTCATGCCAGCCTTGATGCTCGAGATTGGCCCGGAACCGGGCGCTCCGGAATACAGCCAATGGCGCGGCGCGCTCAGCAAGGAGCCTACGCCCATGCCAGTCAAAACCGTCCCGGATCACCATACCCCTGTGCGCCTGGCAGACAAAGGGGATATTGAAGACATTTTTGGCAAGGAAAGCAAAACCGTCTTTCGCGTTGGCGAAACCCGCGAGCAGGGGCACGCCGTTTGCCTTGACCTCGAGAAGTTTGTTCAGCGCAGTTCGGGTATTTTTGGCACGACAGGTTCGGGCAAGTCCTTCCTGGCACGCATGATTTTGGCGGGACTGATTCACGCTGATAAGGCTTCCACACTTATCTTTGACATGCACAATGAATACGGCATCGACTCTACCAGTTCCGACACCGGCGCCGCGGTGCCAGGCTTAAAAGGGAAGTTCTCCAGTAAAGTGCGCCTGGTCGGTCTGGGCGCGGATAGCAGCTTCCATGGAAGACAACCTGATTTCACCTTAGAAATCGCCCACAGTGATATCACGCCAGACGACGTTTTATTGCTCGCTAAAACCCTGAACCTGACCGATGCCAGCGGCATCCTGCTCGACGCACTTCAAACCAGATATAAAGAAAACTGGTTCAGCACTTTCATGGATATGAAATCTGGCGAGGGAGCCGTCTACACCGACGAAGACGGCAAGCAACACCCCACAGAAGACAGTGTTGCAGCCTGGGCTAATGAGGTCGGCGCGCATGTAGGCTCAGCTGAGGCTTTGCACCGCAAGTTGAGGGCATTATTAAGTCGCGGTTATCTTGTGAAAGAGCCCGCCTCAAAGGCGCTTGACCAAATCATCAACAACCTGCAGGAAGGTCGCCACGTTGTGCTTTCCTTTGGTAATTATGAAAAAGACATCGATTATCTTTTGGTCACTAATCTGATTACCCGCAAAATACGCGAAGCCTGGGAAAAAGCCACCGCGGATTTCCACAGCAAGAAAGGCGACGAACCGCGTCCGTTGGTTGTCGTGGTCGAAGAAGCTCACAAACTGCTCAACCGTGAGATGGCCAGCCAAACCATTTTCAGCACCATCGCCCGCGAAATGCGCAAATACTATGTCACCCTCTTAATTATCGACCAACGCCCATCGCAAATTTACGACGAAGTCATGTCGCAACTGGGCACACGCATCGCGGCATCGTTGGGTGATGAAGATGATATCAACGCGGTTCTCTCTGGTTTGCCCGGTCGCGGTGGTTTGCGTGGTATGCTGGCAAAACTGCAGCCTAAAGAGGAAGTTCTCATGTTAGGTTGGGGCGTGCCCATGCCGATACCTATTCGCTCGCGGCGTTATGACCAGATCTTTTGGGATGAGCTTCTTGGCGATAGCAACAAAGCCAAAACAAAAGAAGACGCTTTACGCATAATGGGTTTCTAAAATGATTCCAAAGCGACTGGCCCTAAAAGGCTTCACCTCCTACCGCAAAGCGGTTGAACTCGATTTCACGATGTTCAACCTGGCTTGTATTTCCGGGCCCAACGGCGCGGGAAAATCGTCTATCTTAGACGGCATTACTTACGCGCTTTACGGAAAAGCCCGAAAAACAGATGACGCGCTTATCCATTCCGGCAGCGATGAAGCTGAAGTGAGTTTTGACTTTGAATATGAAGGGCAAACCTACCGGGTCGTCCGCTCCATCAAACGTGGCAAGGGCAGCAATCTCGACTTTTACATTCTCAACCCCCACGCCACAGATGACAGCCAGCGTTGGAAAATGCTCACCGAACGCACCATTCGCGAGACCGATGCCAAAATCGAGCGCACCTTGCGCCTTGACTACGAAACCTTCACCAACGCCTCATTTTTTCTGCAGGGCAAGGCGGATTCATTCGCGACCCAAAGACCCGCGGACCGCAAACGCATCCTTTCAAGCATCCTGGGGCTTAACCAGTGGGACGAATACCTTGAAGCCACCCGCACGCGTTCCCGCCAGTTGCGCCTTGAGTTGGATATCATCGACGCCAAGTTGGCTGAGATTCAAAACGAACTCGATCAGGAAGAAGCGCATAAAGCCCGCCTGAAAGCGCTGGAAGACAAGCTCAAACTCGCTTCAGCGGAGTCAAAAGCGCTTCAGTACCAGCTTGATACCGAACGCGCCCGCCAGGAAAAGCTGAGTGAAAAGCGCCAGTATGTCATGCTCTTAAAGCAAAACTTCGAACGCGCCCAAAACAAGCACGACATCACCCTGCAAAGGCACCACGAGCGCCAAAAACAACTGGCGACTTACACCGAGATTCTCAATAGAGCGCCCGAAACCGAAGCCGCTTATCAAACCTGGCAAAAAACGCGTGAGGAACTGCAAGCCTTCGATAAAATTTACGACCAGTTCAAGCCCATGGATGGCAAACGCCAGGATCTGCTTCAGCAAATCGCACTCAAACGCCAGGCACTGCAACAAGCCTTGCAACATTTACTTAACGAACGCCAAAACGTTGAAGATATGCTCAAACAAAGTGCCTCTTTCGAAAAACAAGGTCTTGAGCTGAAAGCAAAGATTGAAAAACTTCAGGAAGAACTCGCCACAGCAGCAACTTTGCAGGAGGATATTCAGGATTTGGTCGCCCTCAGGTCATCGCTGATGAGTGAGAACAACACCTTGCGCGACAAAATGACCGAGCTCAAAGAGCGCCAGAATCAGGTCGCCAAGGTAGAAGGCGCGCAATGTCCTTTCTGCGAGCAGGACCTCAGCCCACAACATCGCCAAAACCTGATTAAAAAACTCGAGTTTGAAGGCAAAGCCATGGCAGAACAGTGGCATGAGAACAGGCAAAAGTTTCAGGAAGCTGACCTCGCCTTGAAGAACAAGAATCAATCCCTGCAAACGCGCGATCAGAACCAAAACACCTTACAGACCCTTTTACGCGAGGCAGACCGCCTGGAGCAGTTGCTCATTCAAAACGAGCAGAAAAAGAACGTATTTGAAAGCGATTCCGCGCCAAAAATTCAGGCGCTTGAAACTGAACTGAAAAACGAAGCCTTCCTGCCCGCAACACGCCAGGAAATCCAAAAAATAGAGCAGGAGCTTAGCAAATTAGGTTATGACGTAGAGGCGCACGCCGCCGCGCGGCGCAATGAACTCTTAGCCCGCGATGCTGAAAACACCTATCATGAATTAGGCAAAGCGCGCGGCACAGTGGAGCAAATCAAACTCAGCCTAAAAGAACTTGAAATTGAGTTGAAAGACACCGAAAAAGAGCGCGACAGCCAGGAAGAGGCTTTCAAGAAAGCCAGCGCCGAACTGGCAACTGAAGAAGCCGGCTTGCCCGACCTGCGCGGTCTCGAACGCGACTTTGTGGCTCAAAAAGAAGCTGAAGCCAGCCTGCAACGCGAGTTGGGCGGTGCCCGTCAACTTTTAACCAATCTCGACACGCAACGCATGCGCCAATCAGAACTACGCGATGAGCAAGAAACGCTCAGGCTCAAACAGGGGCAATTACGCAGCCTCGAGACCGCTTTTGGCAAAGATGGTGTGCCCGCCATGCTCATCGAACAAGCCCTGCCCGAACTTGAAGCTCAAGCTAACGAGATCCTTCTTAAGCTCAGCGATAACACCATGAGCATAACCTTCAGTACCCAACGCGAATACAAAGACAAAAAACGCGATGACAAACGTGAGACTTTGGATATCATCATCAGCGATGGCGCGTCAACACGCGACTATGAGACCTACTCCGGTGGCGAAGCATTTCGAATCAACTTTGCCATTCGCCTCGCGCTATCGCGCGTGCTCAGCATGCGCGCCGGCGCACGTCTGCAAACCCTGGTGATTGACGAAGGTTTTGGCAATCAGGATGCCCGCGGTCGTCAGTTGCTCATTGAAGCGATCAACATGATTCAAGACGATTTTGAGAAAATACTGGTCATTACGCACATTGAAGAGCTAAAAGACCAGTTTCCTAACCGTGTTGAGGTCTATAAAGACGCTGAAGGTTCCTCAACCATACAGCTTGTATTAGGATAAGGCTGTTTGTGATGTAGAGTAATTGACCTAATGCCCAACTAAACGGGTTCGGAAGTTTTGATGGGGAAAAGTGCCAACGTGGAGATCAAAAAGAGAACACCATAAATCAAAATCAGCACGCTGTAACCCGCGCTATCGCCTATCGGACCACCAATAAAAGCGCCAATCGCGCCGGCACCTGTGCCCGCCACATTGGAAATCCCCAGCCAGCGTCCGGCTTCATCGCGCGGAACAAGGCGCGTGCCCAACGCCCAGTTTGCCGAGTAAAAAATACCCGATGCAATGCCAATCACCGCCGCGCCAACATAAACCACAGGCAAGTGTTTTGATAAAACAACAATCAAAATGGCCACGAAAGCTAAAATCCCGCTCAGGAACAAGAGCGGTTTAGGTCCAAATTTGTCAGTCAGCCAGCCAGACAAGACCGCCGCAATTAATAAAGACAGCCCCACCACAACCATTAAGATGGAAGTAGGACGCGCGGCAGCTTCGCCAGTTAACTGGGGAAACCGCTCCTGCAAAAAATAGAGCACAAAGTTAATCAGGTTCGACGCGCCAGCCAAAAAGGCCAGTCTGTTGATAACCCACCAGGAAAACCTTTTACGTCCTTTGGTGTTTTTGCCTAAACTCAGGCGGGTTGAAATTGCCACGCCCAAGACCACGGCAATTAACATCGTCAACACACCAAAACCCGCGCCAAGCAATTTAAACTGCCGACCATCGGTTATCTGCGTTTTGAGCCAGGGTAAGCCATACCGCGCGAGTAGTCCGGGAATGATGATGATAACGGTAAAGACGAGAGTCATGCCAAACAAACGCCAAATGGACTCTTTATTAAAAGGCGTTTCAGGACGTGGGATGGCTTGCTCTGGAATAAAAAGGATGATGAGTCCTGTCAGCACCTTAACAGCGATCAAGACCCAAATGACACCCCATAAGTTATTGTTACCTATTAGTTTAGCGATTGTGAAAGCGACAAAAAACACCGGCGCGGGCAGTTCAAAGAGCGACTTCACCGCTGAAAATTTGCCATGCTGCGCCTGTGGTACAAGGTCCGGAATAAGACCCTGGGCAGGGCCCAAGCCAACATTTGAAAGCACCGATACCAAAAGAATGCTGATAAAAATAAAAATACTGGCATTTTCTTCAGGCATGTGGCTGATGGTAAAGCCCAAGCCTAATAATACGATGATTTCCAGCAACAAACTGAGCCACATAAAAGGTCTGCGTCGTCCCAGCTTACTGGCACAACGATCTGAAAGTTGCGCCGCGATGGCATGCACTAGCAGACTTAGCATCAGCATAACGAGGCGCAAAGTGCCAAGGACACTGCCTTTGAGTTCCGCGCTTACAAAACGCTCCACTAAAATGGGCATTAACATGGGCACTATGGTGAGTGTTTGCAGATTAACCGAAAAAAAATAGGCGTTAATCGTCAAAGCATCAATCGCCCGCAAAGGGCGTTTGGAATTTGTTTGCTCCATAGAATTAATTTACCACCTTAGGATAAAAGCCCGCGCTACCTTGCCAGGGATAGATGATGTCATATACAGTGCGCGCGGCGTAGTAAAGTGGCGCGCTGCCTTCCAGACGGGTTTCACTGGGATCAAAAAACAAGCTGGCACAGTCCGCGCTAAAGCCCTCGCGCTCCAGACGTGCCTGGCTTGCTAAAAATTCGCGCCCGCTATGCCAGTGTTCGCTCATCAAAAGTAAATGATGCCGGTTCAATTGTTCTAATGAAGGAAATTGCGAAAAAACCGGCAGTTCAATGGAAAGCGGGTCAAGCGGTTGGCGATGGATGTCCAAAGGAAACTGAACGGATATCAAAAAGATCTGTTTTATCCCCATTGCCTCGGCGAGCATCGTCGCGGGAATAATGGCGGCTTGATTAACAGGCAAAATACAGGTATATGGCTTGTCAAATTGAGCTAAGAGATGGTCAATGAGACGTGCCAATTCAGTCCAGGTGAGTATCTCTCTTCTTTTGTCCATCAAATCTCCTTCATTTAGCACCTTACAAGCCCGATTTTACAACAGATCCGGTGGATTGGGTTCGATTACCAAACCCTCACGCAAGGGAACATCCTCTAAGATAAGATTAGGGTTCGGCCCACGCACAATAAGTTGCCAACGGAATTTACCAGCCCTTTTTTCGTAATAACATGGTGATGGACCAATGATTGTGGTGCGTTTCAAGCCCATCACAACGATTTTTTGATTAAGTTCAGCTGTCAGGGTTTCCGCTTTGCTTTGGGCAAGAGCCGAATTGCTCTCCTGGATAAGCAAACGCGTCAAACGGCTGAAAGGCGGATAGTTGAGTTCTCTTCGGTAACTGAGTTCCTGTCGATAAAAATGATTGAAATCATGTTTAGCGGCGAGTTGAATCACGCTGTTCTCAGGCTGATAGGTTTGCATGATAACCCGCCCACCCAAAGGACTGCGCCCCGCGCGGCCCGCGACCTGGGTCAAGAGCTGAAAAGCCCTTTCACCCGCGCGATAATCTGGCAGATTCAAACCGAGTTCTGCCAAAATAATACCCACTAAGGTTACTTTGGGGAAATCAAGCCCCTTTGCCAACATTTGAGTGCCTATTAAAATATCCGCCCGATGCGCGCTGAAGTGCGAAAGGATTAATTCATGCGCGCCTTTTTCGCGCGTGCTTTCAGCATCCCAGCGCAAGACCCGCGCCTCAGGAAAGCTCTCTTTCACAAATTCCTCAAGACGCTCAGTGCCCATACCCAATTGGCGGATTTGCCTGCCACCACAGGATGGGCATGTTTTGGGCATCTGGCGCGAATAACCACAGTGATGACACAGCAAAGCCTTGCGCGAACGGTGAAAAGTGAGAGGCACATCATCCCGCGGACAACGCACAACAAAACCACACGTTCGGCAAAAGACATAGGTCGCGCTGCCTTTGCGGTTCAAAAAGAGAATGGCCTGCTGACCGGCTTCCAGAGTCTGGGCTAACGCTTCCTGCAAGGCGCGTGAAAGCGGTTTGCGGTTGCCCGCGATAAGCTCTTCGCGCATATCCACGATCTGCACCGGTGGCATAAGCGGCGCCGATTCTACTAAAGCAGACCCGGCATCAACAGCAGTGGATTTGTACTCAAGATGTGCCGGCACACGGCGTGGCAAGCTCAAGAGGTGCCAGTCGCCTTTTTCTGCTTTGTAATATTGCGTAACGCGCGGTGTCGCGCTGCCAAGAATCAAACGCGCGTCACAGATTTTAGCATAAGCTTCAGCGGTTTCCACCGCGTGATAAAAAGGCAAGCGTTCCGTTTCGTCGTAGGAGTCATTATCACACTCGTCAATCACAATCAAACCGAGTTTTTCCAAAGGCATAAACAAGGCACTTCGCGAACCGATAATGACGTTCAGATCGCCACGTTTCGCCCTGCGCCAGGTATCGTAGCGTTCACCATCAGAGAGTTTTGAGTGATAAATGCCCACCTGATTTGGAAAACGCGCCATAAAGCGCCGGACGGTTAAGGGCGTCATGGCAATTTCAGGCACGAGCACTAAGACTTGTTTGCCTTTTGCCAAAACTTCCTGAACCGCGCGCATGTAAATTTCTGTTTTGCCCGAGCTGGTTACACCATACAGTAAAAATGGTTTAGCGCGTTTGTCATCCAACTGGGGCAAAATGACATCCCAAACAGCCTGCTGGTCGCTTGTAAGTGTGGGAATCGTGGCATCAGGCACCTCGTAATCCACCAAAGGATCACGCCAAACTTCGGTTTCGTTGAAATGAATCAAGCCCATATCCGCTAAAAGAGTGAGATCAGCATAATTCGCGCCAGTCTGAGCGTAAATCCACGAGAAGTCCATTGGCATTGGGTCAGTCGACAAGAGTTGAAGCACCGCCATCCTTCGGTTGCGGGTATTTTCAGTCGCGCCAAGGCTGTTGATATCCATCGTCTCAACTGCTGAATCCGACACAGAAAGCGCCGCTGTTCGGACTGTTTTGCTTTTAACCCGGGGTGGTGGCAGAACATTCTCACCGCGCACAATCCCTTGCGCGCGTAAACGCGCCATGGGTCTTTGCCAGTCTATTTTAGGCATCGCGTAAGAGATTTGCGCGCCTCGTAAAGAGCCTTGCTTTTTTAGCAGATTCACCAAACGTTTTTGCAAAGGCGACAATGTGGCGAATGACTCTTCATCCAGCGCGATATCTCGCAGTGTATAAAGCACATCCGCCCGTCGCGACAAGCCAACCGGAAGCATTAGCCCAACACAAGCGCCCAAAGGTGCCATCGCAGCCACGGAGAGCCATTGGGCAAGCTCTAATTGCTGTGGCGTAAGTACAGGCTCATCGGATAAGAGTTCAAGGACATCTTTTATATCCTCAACCGCGGGATTCTCTTGCTGAGCTAAAACAACACCCTGGGCCAGGCGTCGCCCAAACGGTACCAGGACCAAGCTTCCTGGCAACAGACAACCTTCAAGCTCAGCTGGCACACGATAAGAATAGCTTTGATCAATTTGGCTTATGTTGATACTGACATCAACGAAGGAACTCACATCTTACCTGCTTAGGGCGTGACTACCAACAAATACTCCGCCGAGAAAATCAGATTACGGCGCATATCTCCGGGAATATCACTGTTGTTAATAAGATATTGCTGCAAAATGGTTGCCAGAGCGCTTTGGCTGATCAGCTGATCATATTCGTTGAAAGCGAAGAAAGGCTGCAAGCGCGCGCCAGAAGCGCTGATGCGTTCCATGTCAATGCGCGCCTGACTCCAGCGCTCGGGTTCGATAATGACGGGGTGTTCAGCGAAAAGCAAAAAGTCGTTGGGTAAATCCTGCAAAATCACCTGAAACTGACTAAGAGTCAGTGTTTGGAAAAGGCTACCGCGTTGTTCTGGGGGCAGATTCCAATCACTGTCGGTCTTCCAGGGCTCAAATGGCACATCCGCTTTTTGGGTACGGTAATGAATGAAGTTAGAGCCGTCCGCTGGCATCGCGTCTATCGCCACGTCGCTGCCAAAAGTTCCTGTAAGAATCAGCTTGACATCCATCATCTCGCCTTTAAAGGCATGTCGCGCGTGCAAATAATAAACGGTTATATCATTACCCAAAAGCTTAATGGTTTCCTTGTGGATACCCCGGTCAATAAGCTGGAAAGTCAGCATCGCCGATAAATTGTATTGGCTGTTATCATCTCGCTTGTTGTTCTGGGTCAGATAATGATAGCCCCAATCCACCGTGGTATTCTCGCCCACTTTCAGATCGATAAGACCCGACTCGCGTGTAGGAATAACGGTTGGCGTATTGGTCGCAGTTGGGCTGGGAATGGGCGTAGGCGTATCGGTAGGTGTGATGGTGAGCGTGGGTGTTACCGTTGGCGCTTCAGTAGGAGTGGAAGGCTGGGTGGGCGTGATGGTGTTGGTAGGCAGCTGTGTGGGAAACCCCGTCGGACGCCCTTCATAAATGGGTTCACAAGCTGTGCCAAACAACGTCAGGAAGATGGCAACAAGCAATACAAAAGAGAATTGTTTTTTAGACATGTTCATAATCCTCCCGCCTGATAATAGCTGAAACATAACCCACCACGCTGCTTTTGTCACCACTCGCATAAGATGAATCTCGGTAATCCATAATGTTTACCTTGTTCGCGCCAAGCATTTTGCTTAATGCCAGAACGGTCGCTGTTGGGCCCAAGCCACATGCCTCTGTTTTTCCAGAATCGGATGCCCGATAAAGCTGGCTGACATCACCGGATTGCAGCACCTTGATGAAAGCGCCATCCAATTCAGAGGCAACGCGTTGATGATGAAAATGGGAAAGGTCGGTTGAGGCAAGCAATAAAACCTTTTCGGATGAGTCAAAACTTTGGATGAGCTCAAACAAAGCCCTCGCCAGAGCGCGCGCGGTTTTTTCTCTCTGGTCAAGCATCATCACAGGCAAGATCTGAAAATCGCCCTTCAGCGTGTATTGCAAGAAGGGCAACTCAATTTCCAAAGCGTGTTCCTGGTCAAATCGCACGGTTTTCAGGCTTAAGTTATCTTCTTGCAAGAGGGTATTCAGGCGGTTTAAACTCTGGTGATCAACTGGCACCAAGCCCAAAGGCGTTTCGTAAGCGTCGTGTCCGCTCGTGATGAGGGGAGCTGCATAAGCGCGATGAGAAGGCGAAACAAGGATAACTTTTTGGTAGCTTTTGCCCCGCAGTGCCTGAAACGCCGCGGCAGCGGTAGTGCCAGAATAGATATAGCCGGCATGCGGCACAACCAAAGCGATGAGACCATCATCCTCAGCATCAGATTCGGCTAAATCCTGTTGCGGATAAGCCCCGAAACAGCCTGCCAACTCAGCGCGCAAGTGGCTTTCATCTCCTGGATACCACATTCCGGCAATCGGCGAAGGCCTGACATCAAGCGTTTGCCCTTGTTTCATAGATCTATTTTAACACGAGAGGCAAGACTTGGGCGACAAAAAGCGAAGCGAAAGCCAGGCTTCTGTTTTAAGTAGTATTAGTTAAGAAACAATGCCCAAATGCGACTATTTCTTCTTCGCGCGGATGAGTAAAAAGCCCGCTGTACCGGTCATACCCAATTCCTGACGCAACTCATCGTTGCTCAGGTCATAGAATAAACCAACGCCCGGTCGGGTGGGGTCATACAGCATTTCTTCAAGTATCACAAAGCCATCGCCATGGTTAATATTGGTGACAGAATAAGCCGCGCCATTTTTATCAACACGGGTTACAACCAGCATATGGTCAAAGCCCCGATAGTTCGAAACACCCTTTAGCACGTATAAATAGAGCCAGTCGCCAACTTCAAGAGGCTGTTTACCAAAGTCATAGGTGCCTATGCTTTCTTCAACCTCAATATAATCATAGTCCTCGGGAGGGAAGTAAATGCGATTAAGCGTTTTTCTACCCGAGCAGAAAGGCAGATCTTCGTCCTTTTCATCCTCGCGCAGGCACAAGAGCCACATGTCCTTTACCGGGCTGTCTTCGGGTAAAAAACCGCCATCTCGCATTATCGCCGCGGTCAGGGGACCACAGGCATTATCCGGCGACTCCCAGGGTCCATCGATGTAATCGATTGATTTCACCATCGCTTTAGCATCTTCGCTTGTCTCCGCGATATAGGCAAGACTGGCTTCATAGAGCCGTAAAGCCGCTTTCTCCTGCACGGTCATCGTGGGTGTTGCTGTTGGGGGTAAAGGTGTTGGACTGGGGGTGATAGTTGGTGTAGGTGTAAGTGTTGAGGTAGGCGTGGCAGTTTTGGTCTTGCTTGGTACAACAGTACTGGTTGCGGTAGGTTCGGCTTTGAAGAGCGGAACACAAGCGCCAGGCAGAATGAAAAGGATAAAGAAAAACGGAATAACTCTACGAAACATTACTCAATTCCCTGCAAAAAGTCCCATGGATTGACACGCCCATACTCATCATGGCGCAACTCAAAATGCAAATGTGACCCAACCGCGTTGCCTGTTTGACCCATCGTGCCAATTTTGTTACCACGATAAACTTCCTGCCCACAATGCACATCCACAGTTGCCAAATGCGCGTAAAGGCTCTGCCAGCCGTTGCCATGGTCAATGACCACCATCTCGCCATAACCCCAGTCGTTCCAACCGGCGTATACCACCACACCGTTATCCACCGCGTTAATTGGATCACCAATCGCTCCACCCAGATCAATGCCAAAATGGTTGGCAGCAGGTTGAAAGTCAAACCCGCTCAAAACGGGATCACCCGCGACCGGAAAAGTGAATTTTTCAGCACCAACCACGCCATCAAACTCACCTTCACACGCGCCTGGACCTACGTTTTTAGCAGTGGCCGGCTCCTTACGCGTGATGCGCGGTGTGCGCCAATCGCTGAAAGCCGCTGTTCCGCCTGGGATAACAATCAGCTTTCCGGGTTCTATATTTGGTTCAGCAAAATCGCCAATACTTTCCATGTCCAATCCGTTGGGGCGGTAATTCACAATCGCCTCCGGACTGACATGGTAAAACTCGGCTACACCATTCAAACCTTCCCCAGCACTCCAACGATGCAAAATGCCATCGATGGGCAGGATGAGCAGCTTTTGACCGGGAACCATCGCGTGGGGATCATCCCCAATGGTATAGCGATTGCTCCACAATAAAGTTTCAGGACGAATATTGTACTTGGCTGAAATCGAAAAAAGGCTTTCACCGGGTTGAATAGTATGTTCGATAATGCCCGATCGGCTGCGCTCTGGCAATATTGTGGTTATTTTGGTATCTCGCGGTATCGCCTTACGCGAGTGTGCATTTTGATTGATTTCAAAGTCAGGCAAGAGTTTTAATCCCTCAAGTTCTACTGCCAAAACAGAACTGCTGGTCATTTCTGAAGGTTTTTGTCCGCTGCGACTGACAAAAAAACGGTTCATAAAACCAAGCACCAGTCCCATGAGCAACATGGTACTCACCAACGCCACAATGCGTCGCGCGGTATCATGCAAACCAAGACGCACCAGGCGTTCCCAGGTTCTTTGAAACCAGTTTTCCCCGATGATCTTTTCTCTGTTTTTTGCCAGATCGTTAGATTCGATTTGCGAAAGTCCTTCTGAATCCATCGTCTTGATGATATCACGACTCAATAAATTTGATGAATCCCCTTGCCAAAGCTTTAGGTGGTAGAATTTGTGGGCGGTATTTCCCCGCTGTACTATAATGAAAGCAGAAATTGCCTTTAACAGGAACCTATAATTATGAAGAAAAGAAATTTACTCATCATCATTTTGCTGATGACCCTATTGTTCGCAGCTTGCAAACCCAATACATCTGGCGATACCACGCCAGATCCGCTCAATCAGGATGCCACCCAGGCACCCAGCGATACCGAAAAAGTCCCCACACATACCCCACGCTATCTTGGGCCCCTCTACCAAACCAAAATTTTCCTGGGCGGCGAAGGCTGGGCGAATAATGTTGATAAAACCGTCTTCTACCATACGAGCAATTTTGGAGAACACTGGGTCACCGTCACGCCACCCGATTTGCTTAAACAGAAAAGTGACTACCCCATGATTTCAAGCTTTTTCACCAGCGGAAAAACCGGCTACATTCTGCTTAACCGCCCTGAAGATAAAAGCTTACTTTACAGAACAGGCGATGGTGGCGAAACCTGGGAAACAACGAATCTGGACTTCCCCGGCGGACAAATGTACTTCATCAGTGGCACCGAAGGCTATATGCTTTCAAGTTTGGGCGTTGCTGCTGGCTCGGAATATGTCGCGTTAAACAAAACAATTGACGGTGGTAAAACCTGGCAAACGGTCTTTAGCCACGAGCCCGGACAGACCTCTGATATTTTGCCCAGTTCTGGCAGTAAAAATGGCTTGACCTTTTTGGATTCCAATGTTGGCTTCATCACTGGCAGTGAACCTGTTGTTGAGAGCCTTTACCTCTATCGCACCACCAACGGTGGGCAAACCTGGGAACAAAAGACTTGCGAGAACCTGCCTATTCTTGGCGAAAGCGATATGTGGATGCCTTCACCTGTAAGACGCATCAGTCCTACCATGGCATATATCGCCATTGAAGCGATGATCGCTGAACGCGATACAACCGTCACCCACTGGTGCAAAACCGAAGACGCCGGCGAAAGCTGGCAATATGTTTCGAGCCTCGACCAAGTTGCGATTAGCGACTTTGGTTCACCCACCTTTGGCATCGCTTATGGTAACGGAAAAATGATGCGCACAATTGACAGCGGCGTGACATGGGAAGATTACACCCCCAGTGCTTGCCCAGGCATGGTGCCGGTTCACATTCAAGCTGTTTCGGACGTTTTAGCCTATATGGTATGTTCTTCGAACGCGCCAGGCGACCTTGAAGCCCTCAACCAAAACCGCCTCTTCATGAGCACGAACAACGCGCGTCTGTGGCAATCGCTTGGTGGCTTTATCATAAAGTAGCTCTTGCTTATGAGTTTATAGCCCAGGGAAAACCTGGGCTTTTTTATTTTCAAATGCCTTTTCATAATACATTATTCATCGTAAGATAAAATGGATACGATGAAAGTCATCAACCTGCTCTTCAAAAAAATGCGCCAGTATGACCCCAAAATGCTGTGGATGCTGGCGGCCAATGCGGTCAGCTCCGCGTTGTATCCCTTTATATGGGTTCTGGTGCCGGCCATCATTTTGCGCTGGTACCAAAGCTGGCAGCTCTGGCAACTCACCGTTTTGCTGGCTGGCGCGGGAATCCTGGCAATGCTTTTGGGCTTCATCGTTGAGTGGTTGCAAGGCAACTACCGCATGCGTATGGACACCGTGCGCTACAACCTGATTCACGACCTCACCGAAGCCACACTGCGCATGCCTTACGAAAACACGTTCAAACCGGATATGCTCAACCGCATTTTTATCCTGGACAATGGACGTTTAATAGCTGAAGGCAACCACGCAGAATTGATGTCAGAAAAAGGCCTTTACGCGCAAATGTTCAGCACCCAAGCGGAGCAATATCAGACAATAAACAACCATTAGTGGCTTTTTAAAAACGCCTGGAATTAACCTAATGTTAATGCAAAATCGCTTGCTTTTTACATTGATATGAATATACTAAAGACGTTAGACGCTTGGGTGCCCCCCTCACCCGGCGTCTAACTCTTTTAATCAGACTTTCTTCCCATGATACTGTAACTTATACGGTTGGGTTACTTTTTCCGCACAGGTACCGATGTTCTCCGCGAGCCCACAAGCCAGGCTGGTTTTGGATATAATCAAACTATGCCTGAGAATCAGATTTTCTTTTTGGAATGTCAAAACCCTGCCTGTGGCTTGCGTTTTCCCCTGGACCTTGCCCAGTTTGAAGGCAAATACTGCCCGCGATGTGGCAGCGCGCTGACCAAAGACTGCCAACGTCTAAAAAGCCAATCCTTTTCATCAAGCCAGAAAAGCCCAAAGGAGCTCATCGCCATCCTGGATAACGTCCGTTCGGCTCACAATGTTGGATCCATCTTTCGCTCAGCGGATGGCGCGGGTTTCGCGCAAATGCACCTTTGCGGCATTACCCCCACACCCGATGAGAATCCCGCCATCGCCAAAACTGCTCTTGGCGCGGAGAAATCGCTCGCCTGGCACTACGCGCCCAATGCCGTTCAAGTCATCAGGGAACTCAAAACTCAGGGTGTTAAAATCCTCGCGCTTGAAGCCACGCCTCAAGCGCAATCACTTTACGACTGGAAAGCTTCAGCCCTCGCCAATAATCAAACCATCGCGCTCATCGTGGGCAACGAACCCGCCGGGGTGGACCCCAAACTCATCGCCCTCGCCGACACCTGCTTATACATCCCCATGTTGGGACAAAAAAATTCGCTGAACGTCTCAATCGCTTTCAGCCTCGCCGCCTACCATTTGCGGTTTTTTAGCTAAGAACAAAGCGACAAATAATTATTTGTACTTAAACGCCACAAAAAAACACCCTCGTGGAGGGTGTTTTTCTTAATCTAAATGAGAGGTTAAGGCTGAATAACGGTTCCTGCCGGGATGGTGGTGTTTTTAGGAACAACCACAACGCCGTCACGTACGATGTACAAGGGATGATCTACACTAACATCCTGAGGGAAGGGTTTGATGACCACGTTATCGCCAATCGAGGCGTTTTTATCGATAATCGCGCCTTGAATGTTGCAGTTTTTACCGATTCCCAGAGGCGCGCCGTTACGCTGCACACCATACCAGTCCGCACCCATCAGAATAGTGTCCTTAATCACACTGCCCTCACCTATTTGCTGACGCAAACCAATGACGCAATGGTCAATTTCGGCCTCGTGAATGATGCTGCCCTCAGCCAACAAGACGCGCGAAAGTTTGCAGCCAATGGCGCGGGTGCCCGGCAAAAAGCGCGGGTGAGTGTAGATGGGCTTTTCAGGATCGTAAAAGTCGATCTCGGGTTCATCTTCAGTCAACTCAAGGTTCGTCTCGTAAAAGGTTCGAATGGTACCGATATCCCGCCAGTATCCTTCATACTGATAGCCAAAAACGCGCGAATCTGCAGAGATAAGATAGGGAATGATGTCTTTTCCAAAGTCAACAAACAATTTCCCATCTATCTCTTTACGCAAAACATCCACCAGAACTTCAGTGTTGAACATATAAATACCCATGGAGCCCAAATAGGGCATTTCGGGGTTATCGAGGCTCACGAGATCAGCCAGCAAAGCGGGGTCTTTTGGCTTTTCAGCAAAGCGCCTGATTTCACCGGATGGCTCTTTCTTTAAAATGCCAAAGCGCGAGGCCTCTTCTTTAAGCACGGGTTGAACAGCGATAGTAATATCCGCGTCATTTTCCCAGTGATACTCCGCCATTTTGCCATAATCCATACGATAGAGATGATCCCCTGCCAGGATAAGCACGTATTTGGCGCGCGTGCTTTGAATTTCCTGAATCTGCTTGCGCACAGCGTCCGCTGTACCCTGATACCAGTCAGTGGTAATCAGAGACTGCTCAGCAGCCCAGATTTGAACGCCTCCCTCATGAAAAGAATCAAAAACGTAGGTTCGCGTGATATGGCGATGCAATGAAACGGATAGAAACTGGGTTAAAACCGATATGCGAAATATATCTGAATTGATACAGTTGCTAATGGGAATATCAATAAGCCGATACTTGCCAGCAATAGGCACGGCTGGTTTGGCACGCTCTGAGGTGAGGGGATACAAGCGTGTGCCACGTCCTCCACCTAAGATAACCGCAAGAATTTCGTCACGACTGGGCATAAGCACTTCCTTTCTAAATAGGTATACGAAAATCGCCTTTTTGGCTTTCTTCACATTTATCAGTTTTCAAATTGGGCAAAACTACTGCCCAACAATGGCCTAAAACTTATGTATGAATTGTACCTGTAATTGTCGAAACTGAAGCAAGTATTTCCTTCGCGGACTGTAAAATGCTTGCTGTTTCACCGCCTAACATGCTGGCGATTTCCTTTTCGCGTTCAGTTCTGTCCAAAAGGCTTACATGTGTCAGGGTTCTGCCCGCGTTTTCGTGCTTGCTGACCTTAAAGTGCTGGTCGGCAAACGCGGCCAATTGGGGCAAATGTGTAACACACAAGACCTGATGTTCCCGACCTAACTGCCAAAGCATTTTTCCGACGGTCACGCCAACTCTGCCACCGATACCGCTGTCGATTTCGTCAAAAACAAGCGTAGGCATTTGATCTACTTCTGCCAAAACATGCTTCAGCGCGAGCATGAGACGAGAGGTTTCACCTCCTGAGGCGGTTTTAGCCAGCGCTTTGAAACCTTCGCCAGGATTGGTTTCAATTAAAAACTCAATTTGGTCAATGCCATTTTGGTCAAAAGCGACATATTGATCGCCCAAGAGGATGCCTTTGGCACTCGGTACTTGGTCAATCTGAACCATAAAGCGGGCTTTTTGCATATGAAGCGAATCAAGCGCTAAAGTGACTGCTTTTTGCATTTCAAGCGCGCTTGCTTGACGCGACTTGCTAAGAGCGAGCGCTTTTTCAGAAAGACTTTTCTTAACTAAAGCTATTTTTTCATCGACTTCACTAATCTGTTCTTCTAAAGTGTCGATATTTTCTAACTCGGCTTTTATTTTTTCAAGATGCGCCAAAACGCTCTCTGTCGAGCCACCATATTTCTTTTTAAGAATTTGCAGGGTATTGAGGCGTTCTTCAACCTGATCCAAACGAGCGGGATTGTATTCAACCGCCTCCAGATAGTCGCGCAGCTCATAAGCGATATCGGCCAGGCTGCTTAAGGCTTCTTCAGCACGTTCCGCCAAAGTCTGGGTGTTTGCGTCAATACGTGCCAAATCGTGCAAATACTGCGCCGCCTGACCAACCAAATCAGTCGCGGCGTTGCTTTCCGGTGAGCCTTCGTCAATAGCCATCAAAGCCTGTTGACTCAAGGAACTTAATGCTTCCGCGTTTGCCAAACGGACGCGCTCTGAGCGCAGTTCTTCATCTTCGCCTGGCTGAGGTTTCGCGCTCTCAATCTCCTGAATTTGATAGCGCAAGAGATCAACACGCTCGGTTGCCATGGTTTCAATCGCGTTCAGCTCTCGCAGCTTTTCATTCAGGGCTTGCCAGTGGTTGTACTCTGCCTGGTAAGCTTCAAGCAGGTCTTTGTTGTGCGCGTACTGATCCAACAAAATGTGATGCGTGCGGGTTTTGAGCAAACTGAGATGCTCAGACTGGCCATGCAAGTCCACCAACAACGCGCCGATTTCAGATTGCAAGCTCAGGTTCACCACACGCCCATTCACACGGGCGATGGTGCGCCCTTCGGCGCGTATTTCCCGCCCGAGTGTCAGATAGTCTTCATCATCCCAAAGTCCTTCCGGCTCGAGTAAATCGCGCAGAGCGTCTTTTAGCCGCGTGTCAAGTTCAAAAAGTCCTTCAATGATGGCTTTGTTTTCACCCTGACGCACAACAGTGGTATCCATGCGCTCGCCCAGAATCGCGCTAAGCGAATCGAGCACGATGGACTTTCCTGCCCCGGTTTCACCGGTAAAAATAACCAAACCTGAATCAAAAGTGAGAGTGAGCTCTTCAATAATCGCAAAGTTTTGGATTTTAAGCTCTTTGAGCATGGCTATTTGCGAGCTCCTTTTGATTGAGCATAGGCACTGGCCGCCACAAGCCCCAGATAGACAATATGCCAAAACAATCTGTTCACGCCACCCCCCACATTCAGGCTGTTCGCTTTAACCATCTGCAATATTAAACGGATTAACAATGGGCTGGCACCAAGGGTTGCGCCGATTAAAATGGCAATGTCGATCTTTTTACCACGCCGTTGCTTGAGTGCCACGCGGGTGGCAGTGAAGATGAGCTTTCCCAGTCCCGCCGCGATCAATATCACAATATATGTGAGCGGTTCCACCAACCAACTGCCCCCAAAAGCAATGACCGCGGCAATTAAGAAAGCAATAACACAATCCATTGGCTTGGAAGTGTCGAAAACACGTTGTTGTCCACGGATACAATCCTTGCAACGATAGCCTGTTTCTGTCAGCACCGCGTTTTGGGGTGTTATAGGCGTGCAACAGCGGTTGCAACGCAGGATGGGTTCTTCTTCAGGGGTGGCTTGAAGATCTGCCGGATGCATTAATTCCTCAAAGTCACTGGGAATGACAGGGGGATTATCTAACTTATTATCAGTCATTGTCATTTATTTTCAAGATGGGATTTAGCCGCATTACCGTCGCCAGATCCCGATAGAAATAGTTGGGCTCGCCAAAACGTACCATTTTTAGTGAGTTTTTGTTGGCACTCACCACAACACGGTCAGCATCACTTAGATAGATAGGTTTCATGCCATCCACACTCAAAATAGCATCAATCATGCTCTTTTTCCTAAGCGTCACCTTGGCACCTTCAGCCAAAACAACACCGCGATCCAAAGAAAGATGTGGCGAGATTGGCAGAATGAGCATGTTGCGCAACTCAGGAGGCAATATAGGCCCGCCGGCAGAAAAAGCATAAGCGGTAGAACCCGTTGCGGTGCTAACGATCAAACCATCCGCTTTATACGATGCCAAAAAGCCCTCGTTCAAGTCAACGCGCACTTCAATCGGGCGCACGTCCGAGCCACGGCTGATGACAATCTCGTTGATAACGTCCCAGCGTCCGTTGACGATATCGCCGCGCACCAGTTCCGCGTTGAGCATCATGCGTGATTCAATGCGAAAATCGCCCTTCATCAGGCGGTCAATTTGTTTTGGCCATTCCTTTTCCTTTATTTCCACCAAAAACCCGAGTGTTCCAGCTTGAATACCCAAAAGGGGAACTTCTTTCGTGGCGCATAAATGCCCAGCCCGCAAAAGCGTGCCATCGCCACCGATCACAATGAGCAAATCGCTGTCAACCAGCGTTGGCTTTTCACTTTTACCGTCAAAGTCGTAGGCAAAAATATCACAATCCACTTTGAGATTCAGGAGATACTTGTACACATCTTTGGCAATTGCCATCGCTTTGGGCACGCCCGCGTTGGGCATAAGTAGAATGTTTCTGGGAATAAAGGGTTCATTGGGCATGGCAGTATTATAGCCCCAACATTCGCCTTGAACAAGAAAAGAGGGTATCATTTGCATTAATATTACTGAGAGCTAACAATGACAGAGCCAGTAAACAACGAACCAACCCAGAGATTAAACCTGCGCCCAAGCCCGCTAACGCGTGTCCTGTATCCTTTTGTAAGCGTGCTGTTGCTTTTAGGACTTTGGCAAATCCTTTATATTGCGCTCAAACTCCCCACCTTTATTTTACCCAGCCCAAAAATGGTTTGGGATAAATTCTTGCTCATCCTGCTTAATGGCACTTGGTGGCATCATCTGTCCTGGACTTTACTCGAGATTGTCCTGGGCTTATTAATTGGTGGGTTTGCCGCAACGCTTATAGGTTATGGGCTTTCCAAATTGCCTTTTCTGGAACGATTGATGGCACCTTTCTTGGTAGGGAGCAGTTCGCTGCCCATGGCTGCAGTCGCACCCTTGTTGATTATCTGGTTTGGCGCGGGCTTGGGTTCAAAGATCCTCATTTGCTCCCTCACCGTCTTCTTTCCTGTCCTCGTCAATGTTCTGGTGGGTTTGCGTGGTACGCCCCAAGAGTTGCACGAACTGATGCGCTCGCTAAACGCCAGTCCTTGGCAAAAGTTTACCATGCTTGAGATTCCAGCCGCTCTGCCTGTTTTGTTGGGCGGCTTACGCGTGGGCACAACCCTTTCGGTTATTGGCGCTATCGTAGGCGAATTAGTCAGCTCTGACCGCGGATTGGGTTTTTTGATTAATGTTGGTCGGGGGCAGTATGACACCGCTCTCGTTTTTGTTGCCGTTTTAAGTTTAATTCTCATGGCCTCTTTACTTTATTATGGTGTTTTGCTTCTGGAGCGCCGGGCATTAGTCTGGCAAACCTGGCGAAAGGATTCTTTATGAAAAAGAGCTTCTTTCTATTAATCTTCTTGGTTATCACTTTAGTCTTATCCGCATGTAAGCCATCCGCACAAAATGAACCCCTCAGACAAGTTACCCTCAACCTGACTTACATTCCCAATGTGCAATTCGCGCCGTTTTATGTTGGCATCGAAAAAGGCTTTTTCGCCGAAGCTGGCCTGGATGTAAAACTCGCTTATGGAAATGAAGCGGACATGGTGGCGCTTGTGGGCGCAGGCAAAGAGCAGTTTATGATTGCGTCCGGCGAGCAGGTGCTGATGTCGCGCGCGCAGGGTCTGCCGGTTGTTTCCATCGCTAACTGGTACAGCGATTATCCTGTGGGAGTGGTGGCTCTCAAGTACGCCAATATCCAAAGCCCGGCTGATCTCAAAGGCAAGCAGATTGGTCTGCCCGGTTTATTCGGAGCGAGTTACATTGGTTTTGAAGCTTTAGCGCGGTCTGCCAAACTCAGCGACAACGACTATTCCCTTAACTCAATTGGCTTTACCCAGGTCGAGAGCCTGGTAACCGGTCAGGTTGACGCTGTGGTTGTCTACGTTGCCAATGAGCCTGTCCAGCTCAGAGCGCGTGGTTATGAGGTGGATGTTCTTCGTGTTGCTGATGCAGTAGACCTGGTAGGCAACTGTTTGGTGACCAACGAGAAAACCATCGCGGATGAACCTGACTTTGTTAAAGCCATGGCACAGGCTGTCGTAAAAAGCATTCAGTACGCCGTTGAGAATCCCGAAGAAGCCTTTGAACTTTGCCGGAAACATGTTGAGAACCTTAACCAGCTCAGCCCCGATGAACTCGAGATTCAGCGTCAGGTTATGCTCAGTTCAATAGCCATTTGGCAAACTGAGCCGCTTGATCATGCCGAGCAATTCCAAAAGTGGCAAAATATGCAGAATCTGCTCATCGACCTGGGCTTGCTTAACGCGACTATGGATATTGAAGGAGCTTTTAGTGACGCCTTCGATCGCTGATCCCGCGCTTGAACTCATTCAGCTCAGCGTTGAATTCGTTGAGAGCGATGGCTCACTGGAGGTTTTGAGCGAGCTTAGCTTTGAGATTGCCAAGAATAGTTTTGTCTGTCTGATTGGGCCCAGCGGCGGTGGAAAAAGCACTTTGCTGCGCGCCATTAGTGGCTTGCTACCAGCCAGCCAGGGCAAAATCATGCTTTCTGGCGAACCTGTTGAACACACCAAACAAAAGTCAAAAAACAATACGCGGGTAGGCATGGTGTTTCAAAAGCCCAATCTTATGCCCTGGCGCACGCTTTGGCAGAATATCAGTTTGCCATTGGAGATTGCTAAACTGAGCCAGGAAGAAATCGAATCGCGCGTGCGCGATTTGGTTGAGCTGATGGGACTTCAAGGCTTTGAGAAGTCCTATCCACATGAACTCTCTGGTGGCATGGCGCAACGTGTGGCCATTGCCCGAGCTTTAGCCCAGGACCCAGACCTTTTACTGCTTGATGAGCCATTCGCGCAGCTTGACGCGCTCAACCGTGAACGCATGGGCGAAGAACTTATGCGCGTGTGGGAAGAAAAGCAAAAAACGGTGCTGATGGTCACGCATTCTATCGACGAAGCTGTCTTTTTATCCGACCGTGTGCTCGTTTTCAGCAAAAGGCCAGCTCAACTGATGCTCGATTTACCCATAACCCTAGAGAGGCCAAGAGATAACACCGTTCGCTATTCCCATGAATTTGTCGCGCTCACTCAACAACTACACGCCGCGCTGAGCTAAACCCACATTACCACGTTGTTTTACAGGCTAATCTTCAGGTATAGCCGTATCTTTGTGGTATAGTTTAAGTCCAAAAACGTCCGGAAAGCGTAGAAAAAGATGTTTATTAGCCAGGATTTACTCATTGACATTGCCAAAGATTATCTCAGACGCCTTTTGCGACAAACGCACGATATTGTCGCGGTCTATCTGACTGGATCTGTGCTTGGCGACCAAACCTTTATTGGTGGCAGCACGGATATCGATATGGTCATTGTGCATAAAGAAGAGCCTGCTGTCGCCCGCGAAATTCGACGCATCAAAAGCAATCTGTCTTTCGATATTGTTCATCATCACCAGTCACTTTACACTTTTCACCGACGCATGCGCCAGGATGCCTGGCTGGGATACGCTTTGCGCAACCATGATGCCATCATTTACGACACGGATCACTGGTTAGAGTATATTCAAGCCGGTGTTGACTCACAATTTGACACACCAGAAAACACCTTTGCCCGCGCTAATAAGTTCATGGAAAACGCGCGCCGCTATTGGTTTGAGCTGGATGACGATGATGAGACACCTTTTTGCGATTGGCTCAATCTGTTTTTTAAGGCTGTTGGGGATGCCTCTAACGCAATCGCAGCTTTGAGTGGACCCGGATTAACCCAAAGACGCTTTATGCTTGACTTTCCCTCAAGGGCTGAGGCTGTAAACCAGCTGCCTTTGGTGGGCGATTTGGCGCACCTGATTGGCAATGATTTTATTTCTGATACTTTTTATCAGAAATGGCGACCCATTTGGGAGCTTCGGCTTGAGGAATGCAGCCAAAACGCCCAATGCCCACCCAATTTACACAAGGCGCGCAAATCCTATTTTTTGGATAGTTGTGACGCGCTGGCTGAATCAGGCAGCTATCATGCGATTCTCTGGCCCATGCTGGAAACCTGGCGCCAGATCGAACTGTGCCTGCGCGATCAAATCAGCGTTGAAAACTGCGAAGATTCAATGGAGCCACCATCCAATGCTATTCAGGACTGGCTCACTTTCGCCGCTGAAATTGGCTTTTCGTCTGATCAAAAAGAAGCAAAGACCCGCGAATTAGGTCACTTCATTGAAAAAGTACGTCAAACGCTGGAGATTTATCAGCGGGAATACGGTTTATAAACGCGTTTTTGTGGATAATCTATTAAAAACTGTGGATAAGTCCGCAGTTTTTGTTTATTAGTTGGGAAAATTAAGCTTCATTTTGTGGATTTATTTGTTGACAAAGCGGGGATAATAAGAAGCACTCTTTTGTATTTCTTCAATCAGTGTGAATTAGTGGAAAAGCTGCTGTTTTTATACCGAGGTCATGTTGATAGTTTTTCGTCAAAAATTTGCGCATTTATCGAATAAAACTGACATGAAATGTCTTCAAATGAACTTTTATCCACACTTTCCCCATAGCCTACTAATATAACTACTTTAATGACTTAAAGAATATATATCCCAATTGCTTAATTGCTTTTCCGCGCGACATACGGAAAATAAAGCTTTTCATTGAGCTCTTGATTAGAGATGGTGATAACTTCAATAAATCCTGCGTCAGGTTCGTTATTACGTTTTGGGTCTTCAGCGACACCTTGAATAAAAAGAGATACTTTTCCAGATGGCAAATCCTTTTTGCTGATGCTAAATGTAAAAGTTGCCAAGCCCGGATATTCAACATCCAGTTCAAAAGTCGTGACAGGAATTCGTGTCGCGTCCGGATGCCATGGAGGCAGATTTATACTGTAATGCATTGAGCTAATATAGGAGGCTCGGTCGGTTCGATGATAATAACTCAAGGCATCCAATTGTCCTGTGATTGTAATCTTGTCTTCTTCAGTATCAAGATTTGTTGTGACATTAACAATTTCAGGCCCAGCCGCATATTCAAGAGGATGAGGCAAAGATTTTAACGCTCGTGATAAGCTTTGTATCGCTGGTTCAGCCAGATGAGAATCAAAAGCAGAACAGGATGCCAAATCACCGCCATCCAACTCATTGCCAGGCAGGTAAAGTGTGGTCACCATACCTAATTGAGCATGCGCGTCATCAATTAGGCTGCCAAACTGGTAAGGAACTAAATATGAATCGGGAGATAAAGGCTCAGCAATTTGATTGTAGGCAAATTTGTTTATCATGATTTGGTAGGCATCATAATTTTCGATCTTGTGGCTTTTAGAATAAAGATAGGGATGAACAATATAGTTTCCCTTGCTTTCAAGATCGATTAAAAGATTTTCACCATAAGGTGAATTATCAAGGGTCTGTAAATAATCGCGGATAGCTTGGGTTTCTGGTTCTGAAAGGGCGCTTGTGCCTGGAAAATCAGGAGCACATCCGTTCGTTGGCGTATGATTCCACTGATAAGCAAAGTTGCGTTCCAACGAAACACCTCCGTTGCCATTTGAGCATCCGCTTGGATTAGCATTTTTCGTCCATGTAATGTCCTGAGGATTGCCACTACCATCGGCAAGACTTTCAGCTATCGCTCGTCCATCCGGATTGGAGATAAATATGAAGTGAATACGAAAACTATCGAGAAGATAATTGATGGTGCTATTCGTTTTTCTCTCGCTTAAGAGAAACTCCGCGAAACGCAAATTGATTTCAACAGGTGCGAAGGCGTTCGCTTTTAGTCCACTAACGATAACCAAATTAGGCTTGGAGCCTGGAAAAGCGTTGTTTTCTATCTTGAGCGCGAACAGATCATATCCTTGCCCGTCTTCTGAATTCATTTTTCTCCACGAGTCACCTATATCAATTAAGCTCACGAATTGAGGATACTGCGTTTCTAATTGACCTGCTCGGACATAAATGGCATTCAGACTTCGATAACAGCTAAAGCCTGGCACGGTTTCAGACTGAGCATTGGTTTCAGACCTTGAAAGCGGAAAGACAAAAATCAAACAAAGCAGGATAATCAATAGCGAAACGACCTGATGATTTTTTCTTCTCATAGTTTATAGCCTTTCGGCATTATTTTATCATCGCGTTATAGAAAATCGGGTTTTATAAATAATTCGAAAGCAAACACTGATTAAAATGAGTATTATCCAGCCAAATTGACTTACTCAATTGAGCCAAAGGCTTACAAATAGGCGGTATAATGAAAACACAAACAACTAAACATTAAGAATGAGGTGTATATGACTGATAAATTAACCTGGATTGATGAAGAAATATCAAATCTAAAAGAAACTGGTTTTTATAACACTATTCCAACCATGAGTTCGCCCCAGGGTGCGAAAGTACAGATCAATGGCAAAAATGTGCTGAATTTCTGTGCCAATAACTATCTTGGTTTGGCTAATCATCCGCGTTTGGTGCAGGCAGCCAAAGACGCTATGGATAAATATGGTCTTGGACCAGGCGCGGTGCGTTCAATCGCTGGCACAATGGATTTACACCTCGAGCTTGAAAAGCGCATGGCTAAGTTCAAACGTGTGGAAGCTGCTGTAACTTTCCAGTCTGGTTTCACTGCCAATGGCGCTACCATTCCATCTTTGGTTGGCAAAGGCGATGCGATCTTTTCAGATGAGCTCAATCATGCCTCGATTATTGATGGTTCCCGCCTCTCTGGTGCCAAAATCCATCGTTTCGCGCATGCTGATGTGGATGATTTTGAGCGTGTTGTTAAAGAAGCTCAGGGTACCTATAATAAAGCCCTCATGATCACTGATGGCGTTTTCTCCATGGATGGTGACTATGCTCCATTGGACAAACTTGTTGAAGTTTCAGACAAATACGGCATCATGACCGCTGTGGATGATGCTCATGGTGAGGGTGTTATGGGGCAAGGTGGCCGTGGTATCGTCGATCACTTTGGTTTGCATGGTAAAGTAGATGTTGAAATTGGCACCTTCTCAAAGGCTTTTGGTGTGGTTGGTGGTGTTGTGGCAGGTAACGCGCGCATCATCGAATGGCTGCGCCAACGCGGACGACCTTTCCTATTTTCTTCCGCGGTGACCGTGCCAGACGTCGCGGCATGTATCGCGGCAGTTGATCTGCTTGAAGAATCAAGCGAATTGGTTGATCGATTATGGTCAAACGCGCGCTTCTTCCAGGAAGAAATGCGCAAGCTGGGTTTCAATACCGGCGTCACCCAAACCCCCATTACGCCGGTGATGTTAGGCGACGTTCAATTGGCTCGACAGTTTAGCCGTGAACTGCTTGAGGAAGGTATTTTTGCTGGCGCATTGGGCTTCCCGACCGTGCCACGTGGCAAAGCCCGCATTCGTGTCATGATCTCCGCGGCGCACAGCCAGGATGACCTCGAGCAGGCTTTGGATGCCTTTGATCGCATCGGTAAGAAACTTGGCAAAGGTGTCATCGAAGAATAAGCAGTGTATTTAGAATAATAAAAGAGCGGACTTTTATCTAAAAATCCGCTCTTTTTGTATAAAAGGCTGTAAAACAATCCCGACTTATATCAAAAAAAAAACATAAACATAAAACAACTCAATTGAAAAATAATGTCAGTTATATTAACTAACGTCATATTTAGTGTCATAATATAAAAACGACACAAAATGAACGTTCATTTGTAAAAACATATTCAATCAAAATTGGCTTTTCTGATATAAACGGTTAATCCTTCGCTCTGCCCATTTGTCGGCGTCTTTTCCACATTAAGATGGGGCGTAAAAGCTTACGCAGATGGTATTTTGCGTTTATCCAGGATAATTTTTTGCCACCATCACGATAATGAACACGCATCATTTCAGGCCAGCAACGATCGTCTTCAGCGATGCTTTTTGCCGTGCCATGCAGACGGAAAGCTGCCCAGGGCTCTTTGAAGTAGACCAAGGGCGCTTTTGCAGCAAGACGTGTCCATAGGTCATAGTCCATCGCGAAATAGAAGCTATCATCTAATGGTCCGACTTCATGCCATAAGGAAGCGCGCCAAAAAGAGGCTTGTTGGGGAATGTGCACATAGCCACGGCGCAGTTTGGCGTAATCGGTCTCCGCAGCGGGGAACTTGCCAATGCGCTTTCCTTCAGCGTTGATGAGCCAGCAATCACCATAAACCATACCAGCATCAGGATGTTCAGATAGTTTTTGAACCGCAGCTGATACTGCACCAGGAAGCAGGATATCATCTGAATTTAGCCATGCTAAAATCTCGCCTGTCGCGCGGGCAAAGCCCTGATTTATGGCGTCGGTTTGCCCCTTATCAGGTTTACTCTGCCAATAACTCAGGCGCTCCTCATATTTTTTAATGATCTCAACGCTGTTGTCTGTGGAGCCGCCATCAATGATGATGTATTCGATATTTGGGTAGTCTTGATTGAGAACGGACAGGATCGTTTCTTCAAGAAAATGCCCTTGATTGAAACTGGGTGTGACAATAGTGACTTTTGGATGGGGCATTATTCCTCTTTCAATGATCTCTTTCCACGATGAATTCTTTGTTTTTCATAAAAGACAGATAAACTGTTGATGCCACTCGAACCCAAGAGGCTTTTTAAAAGACGCGCATAAGATTGAATTGGCTGGAATGGCCAGTATTTCATCATTTTGCCATAGCTTTTAATAGCGCCACGGTAGTCTTCAGCTTCCGCGCGGTAAAAGGCATCAATACGATATGCGCCAGCCCATATTTTATTGAATATATGCGCGTTGAGCGGATAAAATCGCTCATCTTCACATAACCATTTTGCTATTCTAAAAGCTTCGGGTCCAAATTCAAGCGCCTTGGCGTGATTTTTGGCGTCATCATGCATGCGTGCCGCAGACCAAACCGCGTTTGGAACATAGAAGGGCTCAGCAATAGCGGCCATGCGCAACCAAAGCTCGACATCCAACAAAAAATGATAGTCTAAATCTAAATAGCCAGCTTTTTCGAGGATAGCACGGCGCATAAAGACGCCAGGCTGACTGATAATCTTAAATTGCATCAAATCTTTGAGCTTCCAATCGCCAAAGCGCATACGGTTGAAAGCTATTCCTTCACTGTTGATGGAGTTAACATCAGAAAAGACGATAGAGGCTTCAGGATGTTCCTGAAAAGCTTTTACCGCGCCAGAAATTGCATTGGGATAATACAGGTCATCGGAATTCAGCCAACCAACAATCTCGCCAGATGCCCGACTGAAGCCTTTGTTGACGGCATCCGCTTGCCCTCTGTCTTTTTCGGATACCCATCCGGCCAGACGAGCAGCATGTTTTTTTATAATCTCAATGCTGCCATCGGTTGAA
>Ga0123334_1000817_pt1 | contig 41928 bp, 38 predicted proteins | sample BiotimSIPDNA_FD_89706 | JGI IMG/M metagenome (GOLD analysis project Ga0123334, IMG submission 89706) | Anaerobic biogas reactor microbial communites from Washington, USA - Biogas_R1 time_0 SIP DNA | ecosystem: Engineered > Bioreactor > Anaerobic > Unclassified | place: Washington, USA...
ACGGTGACAATCATTTTTAAAACAAATCTGTGTTTATTCATGCTGATATTATTCCCCATTTTTTAAATTACATTTACATTATGTTTTACAACATTTGCACTTTATTTCACTATGTTTACTCTAGTTATTTTATGGTTTTTATCAGCCTGCAGACATATCATATATACACCTGCTACAGTTCGAGATCCATTACTATTTCTCATTTGCCATGGTACCGAATAATATCCGGCCGTCTGTTTTGCATTACACAGATTAGCAACCAAACGACCATTTATATCTAAAATGTCTATCTTCACCTGAATCGCACTCTGACTCCACCAAGGAAGCGTATAAGAAACATTCACATGATTCCTCAAGGATCTCGCTGTCAAATGAGGGGATTGTGGAGGTAAGCTTACCCCTTTTAAACAATTTTTCATATATGAATTGTTCCCTCAGAGTGGTAAAGTGTGAAGAACTCGACCAGGGGCCGTTTCCGCCGGCATTAACCCCGGCTATCCGGAAATAGCAGGTATTGTCGTTTCCCATACCACAAGCTGTATATTCATTTGTAATTATAACAGTGTCAATTATCAGGGAATCAAGCCCCGGTGTTCGACTAACCTGAAACCTGTACCCAGTAGCAGCAACAACCGTACTGCAGGATAATTTAACGTTTATGCCGATGCGGATAGAATCCGGATATATCGATGTAATAACCGGAATTTTCATCAGAGGAGCAACCTTTATGTCGGCCGTTAAACCAACCGGTTACTTTATGCTATAGTTCTCAGCAGCAGGACCACTGATTATGTAGCCTGTTACAGTAACAGGCTTATCGGTTCCTACCGATGCATCTGCGAATGCTGCTGATGGAGTTCCTGTAAGAATTACCTTTTCTTCATCACCCGGCAAAACTCCATTGAGTATTGCAGTACCCTCGATTGCTGCATTATTGTTTCCATCAAAGAACTTGCCCGATACCGAAATCCCGGTTATGTTTAAGTTCCATTTTATTAACAGTAATACTTAATTCTTTCCTTATAGAACTATACGTGAATGTGTCTTCAAGTGTAAATAGTACATACTGGTTTACAACACCTGCAGTGGAAGTCGATTCCGGATTTTCAAAAGAAAAAGAACCCGGTGTTGCAGCTGTATGACCTGAAAGAACAGATGAGGAAAACTTCTGTCCATAGCTAATCTCTGAAGCAACCGGCCAGGCAGTAATCGAAGGGATTATCAGTGTCTTACGGATTTTTTCAAATATACACAAAGCTGTTTTTTGGAAAGCCATACATGTCCAGATCACTATAATCAACAGCAGAAATAATTGCATAGTTACCCGTCATTGCCACATTGCAAGAAGATTCATATTCTAACATACCAGAAGGAACTATCTTTTCAACCTGTCCCCAATTTTCATTTCCGCTATAGTTTTTACTAAAGATGTATGCAGCACCAGTATTGAGCACTTTTATATAGTCACCACCATATAAGTAAGCCTGTTGTGCCCCAACTATCGCATATTCACCAGACAAAGCTACAGAATTACCAAATTCAGCATCTTGTATTCTATCTGAGGAAACAATTTTTTTTACCAGGCCCTAGGTATCCTGCCCACCCTAATCTTTACTGTAAATACATGCAGCTCCGGCGCTGTTTATTGTATCTGAATGGTTTTCATTAGTACACCCCAAGCGTGCTCCAACAATTGCATTGTCGCCCGATATGGCAATAGAGACACCAAAGTAATCATTTACTTCTAAGGAAACGAGCTTTTTTTCATTTCCCATGAATTTTCTGCTCTTTCGTAAACATAGGCAGCACCTTCACCATCAGCTCCTATAATAGCATAATTATCAGAAATTGCCAAAGAACTACCGAATCGATCACTCGAATTCTCTTCTGATGATACAAGTTTCTGGACAAACCCCCAGTTGCCATCCCCACCATTGTCATTCTTAAAAACATAAACAGCCCCAGTATTGGAAATAGTGTCACCATCATCAATTTTTTTCTTTTCTGGTACACCAACCATTGCATATTCTTCAGAAATTGCTACAGATGAACCGAACTCATCCTCTTCGGATCTGTCATTATGAACAATTTTTTTTACCTGTGTACACGATTTTCCAAACTTCTTAAAGATGTATGCAGCTCCAGCACCACCTACATAATTATTACCCTCTTCATTTGTTCTCTCATATTGAGCACCCGCTATTGCATAATTTCTGCAAATTGCCACGTTAATGCCAAAAAGGGTAGCCGCTTTCCTATCTGCTGCGACCAGTTTTTTCAACTGATCAAAATCATTCTGTGCAACGCTTGAAACACTAATGAATTAAATCAATATAAGAATGGTTTTTATCATGATACTTTTTCTGATTTTAGACTTCTATATTTATTGATATATTTTTGCCAGGTAACAAATTGTAATACAATAAAGGAATCTATTCTGAGTTAATATTTCTTTAAAAAACAGATTAATATTTTATTCTTTTTTTCGTGAATATCCATTTGTTGGACACCAATCATTTTACCTTTAACATTTTGAGCAATGTTAAATTTTATTTCTATTGTTATTATTTTTCAATTGTTTTATGTACATGCGTTAAAACATAACCATCCGGTAAAGCCCGTTTATTCTTCAGGTTCAGGATCGTAGTAATAGTAATTTAGCCGCATCTTACAGGTGCTTAGAGAGGGCTGGTCTGAGATAATTGTTTCATTCAAATATTTCCATAATCTGTGTCCTGATTTTAATTTATCTTCATCATTAGGGACAAACGGGAGTTAGTCATCATGCCTGATGTGTACTTGATAGTCAAAAAAGCAGCCGAATAAAAAACGATTCTGAAAAAGTGAAATAAAATAAATAAACAGGAGTACTCTATGGAAAATATTGATCCTGAAAAACTGGGATATAATGAATGGATTGGAAGTATAGACACCCAATTTATCAAAGGTGATATTTCTCCCGCCAGAGTGATCGAGGTCAACAAAAACAGCTTTATGGTTTCAGACGGTATTCATGAAATGCCTGCAGAACTATCTGGCAAATTCATTTTTGATACCGAAAATTCTCTGGATTTTCCCACAGTGAGTGATTGGGTTGCAATACAAGCAGTTGACAATTATATGCTTGCAATAATCCATACGGTTCTGCCCCGTAAAACCCTGTTGAAGCGTAAAGATCCCGGCAAGCGTATTGAATTTCAGCTCATTGCAGCTAATATCGATTTCGGTCTGGTAGTACAATCAGCAGAAAATCCCAATTTCAATCTGCTCGACAGGTATGTTGTCATGCTCAATGATAGTGGAATCGAACCGATCATTGTTTTCAGCAAAACAGATCTTCTATCCTCTACAGAGTTGGATGCTTTGAAAAGAGACCTATCTGCGCTCAGGACCCATTTTCTTTTTATAAGTAATGTAGCTGAGGGAGGAGTGAAAACGTTGTCGGACAATCTCCTGTCAGGCAAAACTTATTGTTTGCTAGGGCAGTCCGGGGTAGGAAAAACCTCGCTTCTAAACAGTCTTCTCGGTACATTCACAAACCCGCAAAATATAGCACTCTGTTCACCTTTGCAGTAAAATGCTACGGAGAACAGGCTCTACACTTCTCAATGATGTGTACGGTTATAGAGCTGGGGACTCCATAAGCTAAAAATTGCTGTGTTATTCATCATCAAAGAATCATTCGATTTTTCTTTCAAACATCTATAAAGCAAGTGTTGGTCATTATGGAATACCTTGGCCAATGTTTCAAAACCGCATAGTATATTACTTACTACCTGAATAGTTATACTGAAATACGGGAATGATCCCTAACACACTTTGCAACTCAGTAAAATGAATGGCTGAAAAACTGAAAATTCTGTTTCTTTGTACTGGCAATTCCTGTCGCAGTCAGATGGCAGAAGGGTGGACAAAATATCTTCAGGGTGATGTCATTGAATCATACTCTGCAGGAATAGAGACACACGGACTTAACCCCAATGCAGTAAAGGTGATGGCGGAAGCTGGAGTTGATATATCAAACCACAGATCGAAACACCTTGACCAATTAAAAGATGTTCTGTTTGACTGGGTTATAACTGTTTGCGATAATGCAAATGAAAGCTGCCCGGTATTTCCCGGCAATATTAAACGTTTTCATATCAGTTTTGATGACCCACCTAAATTGGCTAAAAATGCTAAAACAGAAGAAGAGGCATTGGATCATTACCGCAGGGTTCGGGATGACATTAAGCGTTTTGTGAGCAGATTGCCAGAGTTGCTGGGCTGAAGGAGCACTGGAGTCACACTGGCAATGGTTGTAGGTGTGCTTGTGGAGGTTTCCGGTCATGTTATCTTTAGTTAGTATAATGGAAGAAATAAGCATAAGTTTGAATTAACCGGTATCAAATGATACTGCCCAAAATTTTACAATCGACACATATTCAGTTGAAATTCTTTATACCAGAGGAGGACGAAAATGGTTGAGAACTCAAGTGATGACAAAATTCGTAACGCTGTCAGGGAAAATTATGCAAAAGTTGCTACCACATCCAGTTGCGGTTGTGGTCCAACCTGCTGCAGCAATTCATCAAATTCGAATTTAGCAGCAGATGCAAGTATCGCTTTAGGGTATTCAAGTGAGGATGTGCAATCAGCACCAGAAGGCTCCAATATGGGGCTGGGATGTGGAAATCCGCAGGCTATCGCAGAATTGAAGCAGGGAGAAACGGTTCTTGACCTTGGTTGTGGTGGTGGATTCGATTGTTTTCTGGCCTCCAGAAAAGTAGGTACAGATGGACTGGTAATAGGAGTGGACATGACTCCTGAGATGGTCAGTAAAGCGAGAAAGAATGTACGAGATTCAGGAGAAACCAATATTGATATCAGACTGGGTGAGATAGAAAATCTACCTGTAGCGGATAATTCAATAGATGTGATTATTTCTAATTGCGTCATTAATCTTTCACCAAACAAGCAAAGAGTATTCAAAGAAGCTTTTCGAGTCTTAAAAGCAGGAGGCCGCCTGGCCATTTCCGATGTGATTGCCTCAACAACAATACCCGAAGATATAAAGAAAGATCTTGTGCTTCATGCCGGATGCATTGCTGGAGCTTCGACACAAAATGAAGTAATCGCGATGTTAAAAGAGGCGGGTTTCAATGAAATCCGCGTAAAAAACAAGGAAGAAAGCAAGTCCTTTATCAAAGATTGGGCACCTGGAAGCGGCGCAGAGAACTATGTTGTTTCTGCCAATATTCAAGCCATAAAGCTCTAACAATAAAGTGTCCATTACTGGTTTTCTGATAAGCTGGAGTAATTCTCCAGCTTGATACTAAAACAGATTTGTTTTTAAAAGTTAAGACCGAAATTGTGTCTGAGTATGAGGTAAATTCCAATTATAATCATAGCAACTGCAGTTGTATATCGTACCCATTTTTCTATACTGGTCAGCTTATTAAATGCAGACCCGATCAAATTTGCAGCAAAAGCTAAAATAAGCGAAAATGCTAAAACAGGAACTGCTGTCCCTATACCATAAAGAGATGACATCAAAACAGCATTTCCCTTTACAGCTAACGGTATAAGGGCACCAAAAAACAATCCTGCTGAAACCGGGCAGAATGCAAGAGCGAACAGGATCCCTAAGAACCCTGATCCCCAAATACCCATTTTTTCGACTCGTGATTGCAAGGTACTGTTCATGCCACCACCAAAACTGATATTAAAGACACCCAGCAGAAGAACTCCGACCATCAAAAGCAACGGCCCGATCGCAAGGTTCATGTACTTCTGTAAAAACATGGAAACACCGGGAATTGACTGAAGGCTTCTGGTGACAAAAACAGCTACCGCAATGTAGGCAAATGCTCTGCCGAGTGTATAAAGAATACCCGCAAAAAAAACAGACCTGGTACTATCGACTTTGCGCCCGACATAGGAGATTGCCGCGATATTAGTAGCCAGGGGACACGGACTGATGGATGTTAATATCCCAAGCCAGATTGCAACTCCGATATCAATAAACAGTGAATCCATTACAATTACCCTTTGAGAAATGTTTTTATCTCTGTTTGGATATATTCCTTAAACTTATTCTGATCGCCTAATAGCTGCCATACTTTTTCGAGATTTTTCCAGGTCGTTTCTTTCCCGTTTCTAACATCTGAAACAATGACCGATTTTGTATAGAGTTTGTAATCTTTCGCGAATTGTTCGTTTCCTTTTTCTTCAACATTAATAATTTTCATTTCTATTCGGCCGTCTTTTATTTCCTCTGCAAATCCGCCCTGTATAGCTTCTTTTGTATACTGCTCGATCATGTTGCACGACTGGCACCGAAATGTTGTATGGAAATAATAAACCACCAGTTTTCTCTTTTCACTTTTATGGGCTGTAATCGTTTCCATAGTTTTGGCAGAATCAGTATTTACAGCCTTTTTTGCCGGTTCAGAACTTTGGCATGAACCAATAATTCCTGATAAAGCAATCATTGCAAAAAAACTGGTTGCCTGTTTTATTCTCAACTTTTTTGATAAATCCATTTTTATGCCCCCTACTATTTCTTTATTGGATAATAAAACGCTGAAGTCTTATTCAGTAATTTTACTCTTCAATTGCCGAACTGTAGCCTTTCCCAAACCGCTATCTTGATAACTTCTGTTCAATTAGTTGTTTTGTTAAGCAATCATTTTCTTTATTTCATCAGGCCTGGGGACCTTCCCATAAACCTTTACTTCACCATCGACAACCAATGCAGGCGTCATCATAACACCGAACTTTAAGATTTCATTAATATCTGTTACTTTGATAAGTTCATATTCTATATCCATTGTTTTTGCTACTTCATCAACAATATCTGCCAGTTTCTTACACTTTGGACAACCGGTCCCTAAGATTTGGATTTTTTTCATTTTTTATCCTTTAGCTGTTTAAGTTTTATGTATGCCGAGTGCAGAGCGAGTGACGAGGGTGCAGGGTGCCTTTTCCCTAGCACTCTTCCTCCTACCCTCGACACTCACCACCTAATCTATTAATATTTTGTTGACTCATATCTCTACTTACGAAGAAAGTGTTGAGTATAAGGTGTCAGATACTCCTATAGTATCCCGAATATCACACCAGACAAAGTTGCCATTATCACCACAAGAGTAATGAAAGTAACTGTTTTTTTCCATCCAAATATTCCACAGAGTACAAGCATACTTGGTAAAGAGAGTGCCGGTCCTGCAAGCAGTAATGCCAGAGCAGGCCCTTTACCCATTCCACTTCCGACAAGGCCTTGCAAAATTGGTACTTCAGTCAAGGTAGCGAAATACATAAAAGCACCGGCAATAGATGCAAGGAAATTTGCTCTTAGTGAATTTCCACCCACTGCAGCGCTGACCCACTCTGATGGGATTATGCCCTCATGTCCAACCCGACCTAACAAAAATCCCGCTACTAAGACTCCAAAGAGCAGTAATGGCAGTATCTGTTTTGCAAATGTCCAGGTTGACGAGAACCAATCCCCTAATTCATCCTTCTCTGTACTGGTAACAGCAGACAATCCAATGCTTCCCGCTGCAAAAGCCGCTACAGGAATAAATTGATGCGGAATGGACTTGGTTGCTATTATGGCAATCAATGCTGCCGGTAATGCTGCAAAGAGCACTTTCCACCAGGCCAACTTAAACCATACGATAAGAATTATACCGAATATTACAGAAAAAAGAGAGGTAACTATCCATTTACTAGAATACAATGCATACCATAGTCCGCTATCATTCACAGGCTTTCCCCAATTGGCAAATACTAGGATAGCTATCATCACAAAAAAATAGGCTGCAGTTTTCCAAAGTGGTCTCTCCACCTCAGCTTCAGGCATTGCCATCTGTGCCGCAGCCTTGGCCGCTTCCTCTTTCCTATAAATAAAGTGCATGGCAAGTCCAATTACAATACTAAACACTATGGCCCCGATCGCCCGTGCTAACCCCATTTCAAGGCCTAAGATACGAGCAGTCAGAACGATTGCCAGAACATTAACCGCAGGACCGGAATATAGAAAAGCTGATGCGGGACCAATCCCGGCACCCATTTTATAAATTCCGGCAAATAATGGAAGTACTGTACAGGAACATACGGCCAGTACCGTTCCAGATATCGAGGCGACTCCAAAAGCAAGTATCTTGTTTGCCTTTGCTCCAAGATATTTCATCACCGATGCCTGACTCACAAAGACCCCGATTGCCCCTGCAATAAAGAATGCAGGGATTAAACACAAAAGCACATGCTCCCGTGCATACCATTTAACTAATTGAAGAGCTTCGAAGACCGCGTTATCAAAACGTGGAATTCCCACAGGCAGAAAGAACATTCCCAGAAAAACTGTGATAATTATGATTAATGGTTTTGATTCCTTTTTCCAGTCCATCTTAATTCCTTATTATGTCATTTGGCAAAACGGCCAAATACTTTGCAAAAAAAATTATCCGATAAGTTTCAGTTGTGCTTTGACTTTCTCCTGAACTACTGATTCTACGCAGTTAAGAAAATTCAGTACACATGGCATGGATAGATGATAAAAAACCATCTGATTTCTTTTTTCATCGATAACAATACCTGCATTTTTGAGTACAGAGAGATGTTTTGAAACCGTTGAAGTATCAGCACCAACCATGTCAGTGAGTTCACAAACGCAATATTCCTGACGAGATAACGCATCAATTATCAATAGGCGGGAAGGATGTGCCATTGCTTTAATTATAGTCGCCTTTGCTTCATACTTTGCCAGTGCTTTTTTATCCATAAACCTCAATCTATGTTTATTGGTTTATTTGGCAATATAACTAAACTAGCAGATTATATTCAAGTATATTCTTATTTTTTTTGAAATATTGATTAGCATCGGGTCTAACAATGATGATTCGATTAATGGTTACTAGTATTTAAATAATCTCTTCACTTTCCCCCAAATGATAAGATATTGTGACTATGCCTTACGAAGGGACCTGAAAAAGTACGCTAAAAATGGTGTCACTGACATTCTCACCCGATTGAGCCACAAGGTGATGCGGCAACCTTAAAAAAACGCTTGGTTTGGAAAGATGTCAAAATTATGTTAATGCCAAAGAATATCAGATTTTCCTTTTTACCCTGATATATGAACAATATCAGTAAAACACATTTTATAGGATCATTATAAAAATGAACATGCAAAAATGGGCCAATGACATCATAGAAAATAAGAACCGCTCAGTTATGCCAATTATGACCTATCTGGGATTGGAAATCATTCATAAAAATATCATGGATGCGATTACTGATGGTGATATACATTCCGCTTGCATGGAGGTATTGAGTAAAAAATATCCTTCAGTTGCATCCACCAGCATTATGGATCTTTCTCTTGAAGCGGAAGCTTTCGGATGCCCTGTAGTCTTTTCCAATACAGAAGTACCTACAGTAAGCAATAGTATATTACACAATAGAGATGAGGTTTTATCGCTTCGTATCCCATCTATTGGTGAAAAGCGCACCAAAGAAAGCCTGAAAGCATTGCGGCAAGCAGCTTCACGCATCGAAAAACCAGTTTTCGGCGGCATCATCGGACCATTCTCTTTGAGTGGAAGACTTTACGGTATGACCGAAATTATGACTGCAGCCCTGATGGAACCCGAGATTGTGCATTTGTTACTTGAAAAAGCAACTACATTTCTGATTCAATTTGCTGAAGCAATAAAAAAAACCGGAGCTAATGGTTTGTTGATAGCCGAGCCAGCGTCCGGATTGCTTTCCCCGGATTTGTGCAATGAGTTTTCTTCTTTTTATTTGCGGCAGATAATATCCAGAGTTCAGGATGATTCATTTATGGTAATTTTGCACAATTGCGGTGCAGACATCTGCCATATTCCAGCTATGCTTTCGACCGGTGCCCATTCACTTCACTTTGGTAATAAAATAGAAATCCCTGCTGTTTTACCCAAGATACCAGAAGATGTTCTGGTATTTGGTAACATCGATCCAGCAAATTTTTTTAAAAACGGTACAGTTGCCGAGGTAAAAAACACAACTCACCATCTGCTTGAGTCAACAACTCCCTGGAAAAATTTTGTTCTTTCTTCTGGTTGTGATATTCCACCTAATACCCCGGTGAAAAATGTAGAGGCATTTTTTGATGCTCTTTCAGATTATAACAAGCATCTACACAAATAAAACAACAGATCTTATTAAAGAGAGTACTCTGGAGTTTGCTGTTTTTGCTCCTTGGCATTGAAACAGCCTATTTTTGCTCATATGCCTTCAGGAGTTCATCAATATCAATTTTTTTCATCTGATAAAATGATTTCCTGACCCTTGCGGATCGTTCGGAATCTTTGTCGAGGATCATTTGAGCTAAAATCGCTGGTACTATCTGCCAGGATACCCCGTATTTATCCTGCAACCATCCGCATTGTTCGGCTTGGGGTACAGCAGAGAGATTATTCCAGAGATGATCTATCTGGTTCTGATTTTCACATTCTACCATGAAAGAGACCGCTGGTGTAAATGTGAATTTGTGGTCCCTGCCAGAATCCATTGCTGTAAACTGTTGCCCATTAATGATAAATTCTGCAAACTTGACAGCCCCTTCTTTCTCATTCTCATCCTGTCTGTAGGTAACCACCTCTTTTATTTTAGAGTCATCAAAGATGGAAACATAAAAGTCAATGGCTTGTTTTGCTTTGCCATACTGTTTCTGAACAAACAGCAGACAAGGAGTTATTTTCTGCTCTCTTGTGCCAAGTAGCAATTGCCACGATACTCCAAAACGATCATTAACCCAGGCATATTTTTCACTGAACTCGTAGCTGTCCAGAGGCATAAGGACATTTCCGTTTTCAGAAAGTTTACTGTATAATTTTTCGACTTCGTTAGAAGTCTTGCATGAGACCAGAAACGAAGTTGCCGGTGTGAATGAGAAAACGGGCCCTCCATTAATATTAATAAACATCTGCCCAGCCAGTTCAAACTCCACTGTCATTAAAGTTCCTGCAGTCATTCCGGAAACTTTGGAGCTTTCGGCATCATAGTAAGCCTTGTTTTTAATTCTGGAATTTTCAAATAGTGAGACATAGAAATCAGCAGCTTCCTCAGCCTGGTTATCGAACCATAAATTTGGAATGATTTTCATGATTGATTCCTTTTCTAATATTCAGCTTTAATCAACCATTAGAACCAGTAGGGTTTAAAACATAGAACATTCAAAAAGAATGCCAATACGCTGAAAGCATACGCGTTAATGTAGACCTCTCATAACAATATTCTCAGTGAGACATTAATAACATCAAACACCCTGAGGGTATTATACTCATAGGAACCATCCAGTGAGAATCTTTTTACATTAATACCCAGCCCCCCCGTGATCTTCCACGGGCTCTCCATTGTGGTCTGGACCTCTTTTTGTAACCCTGCCCTTAATAGAAAGTAGCGGAAAATTTCCTGTTCAACTCCACCAGCCATTTTCCAGTTCTGTTCTTTTGTAAGAGGAATCTCTCCCTCACCGATCAGAAACGTTTTATAGCCTGCCCTGAATGTACCTCCCATGTGCAAAGATGCAGCATTTGCCTGATAATAGGTGGCTCCGGTGGAGACGTTTTTCCATCTGGAAACTACCGGTACATCTTTAAGAAGCAATCCATATCTTATCCGTTCTGATAATTCCCACAGCAGACCCAAATCTACTCCTGCCCCAAAGGAGCTTCCGCTGGGAGCATCAGCCATCTTGCCTTTTACTCTGTTACTTGCCAGTTTAAGATTCATACCAACAGAAAAGGGTCGGATAAAGTCCGGAAGATGAGTGAATTTATAGGCAACTGATGAGACAAAATACAATTCTGTAAGCATATGATCTTTATCGGAACTATAAAGCAGTCCCTGACCGAATCCAATCTCCCGTGTAGCTTTATTTACGTATGTAGCAGCGATATTGTCGACACCAAAGCGATATTGATAGGCCAGTACAGCTTCAGGCCCGCTTACCCAAGCCATACCTGCAGGATTGTAAAAAACCCCGTAAGCATCATCGGATGCTGCCACATAAGCATTGGCTAGTGCAGCAGGACGGGCAAACAGAGGTATCTGATCTGCCAAAGATGATATCCCTGCAAGATCATCATCTTTGTATTCTGCATACAGCTTATGCGCGCCACTGTGATCTGCCATATAATTGATCAACCCATAAATCAGGCCGACACCCATGACACCAGCCGTTGACAACAAAAACTTTTTCTCATTATGTACCTTTGGACCATGGTAAATTGAAACTTTCGAAGAATCTGCCCTGGAATTTCCATGCAACCTGGCAATAGCTGTTCTAATAATATCAGACAAACTGACTCCCGGTGCCCCTTCGATGCTTACCGCTTCAATTTTCTGTTTCATAACCACATCGATCAGAGTTAGTTGCACCCCGAACCGGTTATCATCATAGTCGATACTCCCGTAAAGCATGCGATCCATTCCTGCTGTACTTCCTATGTCGATTACGCAGCGAGGGTCACGGCAATGCACTGGAAATTCAACATTGATTTTATTAAACTGCTGTTCCAGAGTATTCTGTAGACAAACCACATAAAACCCCACATCTTGAACACACTTTGTCATTTCCTGATAAGCTTGTTCTTTAAGCTTGTGGGAATCGCCATAGGATTCCGGATATAGTATTCCAATGCTCACTTTACCGCTGTCGGAACCTAATGCAGCCGTATGAACAATCAACGATGCAATCAGCGTTGCCGTTATTGAAAAACCTCTCACAGAATCCTCCACTTTTTATTTCCTGTTATCATCTCATGAGCACTATCTGTTTCATATAGCGTTGCTCTTTGTTATTTGAATCTTTTGCAGAAACCACCACAAAGTATCTTCCGTTTCTGCACATTCTCTCGCCTTTCTCTGCAATAATATTACCCGGTTGAGTCCACACCAGCTCTCGGTTGGTAGTGCGCCCATCCCACCAGAGCTGATAAGGATACTGATTTGCATTTTGGATCTGCATGGCCCATATTGGTTCTCCAGTAATCGTGTAAATCCTCACTTTTACATCCCTGAGCGGTGGACGGTCAGTTTCTATTTTAAAAGAGATACAGGTACCAAACCTTTTCTCTTCAGGACTGATTGTTCTTGGCCACACATAAGGAGAGAATGGGTTAGGTGAAACATCAAGGTATCCTCCCCTGGAAGGCCCTGCGACAATGGAATATTGAGAAAAATGAGAGAGGGCAGCACTGATTTTTTTACCATCAGAACTGACTTTTGAGTTCATTAATGGTTCCCATCTCAAACTATCGGCATTCCAGTAAGCAATAGCGATCTCTCTGGCTCCCCCACTTACCTCTTTCTGGAGCATCTGAGGAATATCCAGAACCAGATTTATACTGTCTCCTGAAGAATCTTCAAATAAAACACCCTGGGATTCTGTTATAGAGAAAGCTGTAGAATCGATCGTTTTCATCTGCCCGGTTCCACGCCTTATCATATTGGTCAATACCTGTGTTTCAATTTCCAGAAGCCCTGTTTCATCTGAAGAAACCACTGCAGGCGGAAATACTATTGAACAGCCACGTAAATTAGATGCAGTATCTGGATGTCCTTTTGAACTTATTAAGAATCTGACCGGAAGTCCCGGATTTTTCGAATCCCCATTATAATACTCGGTTCTTATTGCTGATATCTCTGCAAATATTCTTACCGTTCCACAAAAGTTTTTACCAGGTGTGAATACCCCATCTGCTGTTATCGAACCAGCCATTTCCGGCGAGATAGACCATTTGGGAACTACATTCAATACTGTCCCGCTTTTGTCGCGTCCAATAGCTCTGAACTCTGCCTTATCCTGTCCTGATGTGGTAAGCGGATTTGAACCACCTGCATCGGTTCGTAAGATCTGTAAATTATCCAGATTACTTCCGGAAACCCTGAAAACAACCGATATTGAATTTAAGTTTCCGGCAACTTTTAATTTTGACGTATCGATTATAGCAGTAAGGGTAACCGGAATTGAAAATGCCCGTGTTTTTCCAGTTGTAACTGTAACAGTGGTACCAGTATTTGAACTCAAAACACAACCCTGAGGATCAGTAATTTTCCAGGTAATATTCTGCCCGTTCAAACTGTTGTAAGGTAGAAATGCAGAACTGTAATACCCTTTCAAAGAAAACTGCATGGAGTAAGAAGATGGCAACAACATAGTATCGTCACCAGCAGGTTCTATTTCTATTCTTGTCAGAATCGAAGTATCTGGCAAAACAAATGTTTTATAAACTTCTTTCTGGTAACCATAAATATCTGATTTCCGCCATGCCTGGAAATAGTATTGCATCGTACTACCATCTTTGGGAGGACGTATGCTGAACTGATAAACAGAATCACTTCTGTTAATAGCTTCACTTCTATAACTGCTATTCATTGCATCTTTGTAGAAAATAACAGCAGAATCCATGATTGCTGATGACCGCAAGGAAAGAGTCACTTTACCATCTATTGGAGTAACAGTATCTTTCCTGGAATGTATCACGTTCATTGCTACGGTATCGGTATACGTTGTAGTCTCATCATTTACATTAAATTGATGAAAAGCGAGATCAACAAACGAATCACTCTTTGCATCAATGTTAATCACATAATACCCGGAGCCTGCATTTAACAGTGAATCACGTACAGAAATTGTCTTATGTAATGGTGATTGAACTTTTACCACCCCATTAAAATCTCCAGGAACCACAAACCATTTTATCTTTTTTGAACCAGGTTTCATGTAAATAGCAGCCTGTGAGGGTATCACCTTTCCTTCCAAAACAACAATAGTATCCGGTCCAGCAACACTGTCAAGAACGAATCCGTCCTTTCCAGCAGTTATCGAATATGTTCCATCAGGGATATTTCTGATTTCAAACTTTCCATCGGCTAATGACTTTGAAGACACTATGTTGCCATCACCGGATCTGAGGTTTATCAGCACATTTGAGGGTGAAGTGGAAAAAACGGTACCGCTGATCATTCCAAGACTTTGAATTGTATCGTTGAATGTTAAGGTAGTTTTAAGCTCTGTGGAAAGAGTACATGGTTTGTCCTTATCAGCATATCCTGCAGCAGTGCTTTTCACAACATACAGTTTGCTGCCCTGAAGACTGATACGAAAATCTCCATAGGTTGCATCAGTATTACAGATAAATGTATCCTGGGATTCTACTGCTATAAATTTAACAGCGGCCCCCGAAACTGGTGCAATGACTTCTCTGTCATCGACCCATTTCTTCCCATATACATAGCCACTGACAAGAGATGCTCCTGCATTTAATGTGACAGAAATGTTCTTTGAACTGACTACGTCTATTGTACTTTGAAAAGACGTAAAACCAGTTTTTGATGCTGCAATGGTATATTTACCCGGTTGTACAAAAAATGAGAAGGTTCCGTTCTGAGATGTAGCCGGGATCTCTTCTATTATTCTGCCATCAAATAGAAGTGTCACTTTTGCTCCTAAAACAGGTACTCCTGAAGCATTTCTCACAGTACCGGATAAAGTTACGGGATTTCTGGTCATGGTGATAGTCTTAAACTTGACATTCTCGCCATCATTTACAGTCACTTTCTCTGGCAGCACACTTTCATACCCGTTTTTTTGGGTACTTATCAGCCAGTCCGCCCCATAACATTTAAAAACAAAATTCCCCAGTGCATCTGTCTGGGTGGACAGTGAATCTCCTAAATCAGAAATACCGCTAATAGTCACCAGATTGATTCCTTTTCCGGAATGATCAACTACTTTACCATAAACTGTTGCCTGAGGCCTGGTAAGAATAAAAGTGACCTCTGTGGTACGATCCCTGCTAACAGATACAGTCCGCGTCTGATTCTCAAACTCATTTTTAATAGTGGTTATTCTATATGTTCCTGCAGGGCGCTCTCTGGAAAGATATCCATCTGTATCGGTATAGAAAAAAAGCGGAGCCTCCATCGATCCATCCAGCACCTCAAACTGCATCTTAACCAATCCAATATTGCTTTTTGTAACCAGACCGTTATTTGAAATCTCTTCCAGCGTTCTGATCACAAGTTTACCGGTAGGAACTTCATATCTGAATCCTACAGTGTCACCTGCAGTTCCGGCACCTTTCTGATCGGTAGCAATAACCCTCCATGAATAATTGTTGGTAGTAAAGACTGATTTTGCGTTAACTTCAACACTCATCGTTTCGACAGAACTGAGTGCCATCACTTCTGTCTGCCAGACAATAACCTGAGCTTTAATTCCTTCATACTCCTGATTGGTATATGCATACAGCTTGTAGGTATTTGCATTTTCATCCAGATTGGACCATTTGAATCGGATTACTGAATCAATCGCAGAATTAAAGGTACCTCCTTTTGGATAAATACAAACCGGTTTCTTAAGAGGAGTACCTTCAACTTTGAAATTTCCAGGTATATCATAAAGTGTGGAAGAAAACGCCAGATGATTTCCATAGTTGTTAAGAACTACCCATGAGTATTGTTTTCCAGGTGATAAAGGGGGTGGCTCTGCAGTGATCGTTCCGGAAGGATCGGGAGCACCATACACGATCTGTGTATTGGGGGTAATTGCCTGCCATACAATGCTCAAGCCTTTGAGATCAATTTTTCCGCTCTCTTCACTATTTACTTTAATTAAATCGTCAGAAAGAATTACATGATAATAAGGAACTCCAGAGTTTGCTTTCCACTGAAAAGTCGGGGTAAGGTTGTTTGTTGTTCCATTAGGGCTAGAGATCTTTACGGCATTTGGATTCTCAATAATTATCTGAAATTCATTTGAGATAAACGTGTTCCCATTTACCTTATATGCCACCACAGAGTAAAATACTCCTGTGCCCATTTTCGGTTGTCTGGATGCTCTGAAAGCAATACCCCTCATAGGAACAGAGGAGTTTGAAGGTGGGAAATACCTGTTATTCAAAGAGTCGGCTTCGATTACAGTCACTGAATCTTTATAATTGGCAATGTTGCTCCCTCCGGGTGCCTTACTGAAGTAAATAACACCTGAATCAGGAGAGAGATATCCGGTTCTGGATTTACCGGTCCATTTAATCCATACCAGTGAATCGGCTGATATTACTCCGACAGGGGCATCAATAATGATGTAATCGGTGCTTTGCTGGGCGAAGGAAACCAGCACACTAAAGACAATCAATAGCCCGGGATATATTCGCATCATCATGCACTATCCTTTCAAGATTCTTCCCGCCAATTAAAATCTGTATACTATACCTGTCTTAAATGCCGGCAACGGCAATACATCAAGCTCCAGATGAAGCTGCATTTTGGATCCAATTGTAGACCCGAAATTAACTACAGGTATCATAGCAGATTTACCCATATGCATATATGGCATCTTGCTTCCCAGAAGATGGGCCTGATCTCCATATCTGAAATCAATCCCAAATACTCCAATATTCAAAAATGCCTTATATACGTTACACTGCAGCATGATTATATGATCCACTGAAGTTCCAAAATCAATTACCAGCGAATCATTTTCATTAAAAACTGAATTCTCTGACTCTATTGCCAGTTGTTCTTTTCTGATTTTATCCAGTTTTAATTCAATGTCACCAAATATTTTGGTATAAGAAAGAGTAAAATATCCGGGAAGAAGATCAAATGATATAGTTAATCCGGTAGGCATCTTCCAGCGTAAATCAGGTTCACTGCCATCTGCATTTCTGGTAGTGAAAGAGACGCTATCAATATCATTTGCGGTCATTCTGTTGATAAATTCATCATCTGTAAAAAGATCCGGGTCTTCAAAATTATACCTGGATTCAAATGTCTCCGGATCAATAAAGAAAGGCACAGAATATCTGGCTGAAAAGCTGCCTCTTGCTTTGGTAGACAATCCGAACCTGGATACCAGAGAGAACCTCCAGGCTCTAAGACCGATTGTAGGACTCCATACTTCTGCCTCATAATGTCCTAGTGCATGTCCGGATACTTTACTGGCAGGATAGTCCAGTTCTCTTTCGATGGCAATTTTTCCATCATCATTTTTATAGTTCAGTTTTCCCAACAGATCGACATCTATTTTTCCTCTCAGGTCCATGACAAAAGTGTGACGATGAAGATTGAGTGCCATAGTAAGATATCTGTTAATGCGGTATGCATATCCGAAAGTCATTGTCTCCCAAGCCATTGACACGTTTACTGGAACACTTATTGTACCGCGCATCAAAAAATTTATTCCTTCGGCTAACGAATCAGGTTTGATATAGACATTAGGGTTACCTAATGCATTACTGTAATTGAGGTTAAAATTTTGAGTGTTGGAGAAGCTGGCTACTCCACCCAGCATGGGCACATCCACCTGTATTGTCAGATTCGGATTCTGCCTGGCACTTCCCTGAGGCTTGAAATCCTTTCCGTTTGAAATTAGAGTGCTATCTGAAAAAACCGAATCTATTGCGGGATCTATATATTGAACGAAGTCACGTAAATTTACACTATGAGATATAGGTATATTAAACCCAAGATACCCTCTTGGGTATTCAAATGATACCGACGTAGGATCCCGAAGAAGATCATAATTAAATCCGATTGACAATTTAGCACTAAAATCAGCCAGCTTGATATCTGCGCCTAAATCATCAATATCGATTTTTTCAGCAGCATGTAATTCTAACAATAAACATGCAACCACAGTATAAACTGCCGCTATCCGCATGGAGTTCACTCCTTCTGATTTTCATTCCTGTGGTGACTTCTGTATCTTTTTGTAACTGAGCAGATTGCCTGAAGAACTGATGTAAATTTATTCCAAAAGCTCGCCCTGCAGTAATACTCAGAATAGTTAATTTGCCTTACTTGGCAATCACAGCACTAAAAAGAACAGCGAAAAGTATACAGTACCAGTCTGTGCTATCCACGGGTTTTGCACTCTGAGTACTCGACCCAGATAATAGAGTTATTATATTCCTTCAGACCAGAAATTGTCAACATTGATTTCTGTTTATTAAATGTAATGACCTGCGGGTTTACGGAATCAGCAAATAAATACCAATTGAAGACAGTTATTGGAAAGTTGGAAAAGATTAATCCTATACGGTTTTTTAATTCAGCGATTCACAATGGAGATGTATACGGTGGTAATTGTTGATGCTTTGACCGATAAAAAAAGCAGGAGAATCTGCCAGACTTTCCCCTGCTCAATAGATGCTTCTATCTTTGTGTATTATTATGCAGCAATGCCGCATTTAGCAGAAATGACTTTAAACGGGAGTTTTCTCAAGCAGAGAGTCTGCAATCGACTTCTTTAACTCACTTGAGTACTTAAATAAAGGAACCACCCGCCTCAAGAGCGGAACAACTTCCCCGGTTTTGGGATTTCTGGCAGGACGGGGCTTTCGAACTTTGGTATAAAAGGTTCCAAACCCACGGATCTCGATATTCTTACCGGCTTCCAACGTAGTAGCAATAGTCTCTAAAAGCTCTTCTATTACTATTTTGGTGTCCGCCTGAGTCAGTCCAGTGTATCTGGAAACATCTGCGATTAAATCATGTTTTGTAGTATTTGCCACATAACCCCCCTGAATGAACACTGATTTATAATATCGAATGATATTCGGTTAAAGTCAAGTTATTTTGTTACATTCTCATTATAACTACCTGAATAGGAAAAAAACAACTTAAATCCGCATTTCCACGATTCCAGGAGAATCTTTTTATAGTCAAAGCTACGATCATTGTATGCAGGAATGATGGAAATGCACTCTCTGAAACAGCTCCTAAAGCATTGATCTGAATAAGTGTTCATAACTGCATCACGGTTTTTTCTGATCAAGGTTTCATCGATTAAGGCAAAATCTATTATCCCCCTCCATCCTGGAAACATTTTTCTAAATAAAATACTCATTTTCTGCTTATCTGTCTCATCCGCTATAATTTTCCGTAGTACCTGTATCTGCATTTCTGTATCAAGAGCACCAAAATCTATAGTTTCATCGACAATCAGGTGTTCTTCTGCTTTTACAGCACTACTTTCCCCAACAAACCTTGAATAATATTGGTAATACTTTTCCTTTAACGATTTCCAGCATATCCACTCCAGAGGTACTGGGAAATGATCATATAACAAAGAGGAATTCATTCCTTGAGGATAAATAAATCCCGCGGGCCTTCTTGCCAAAACTGCCTTCTGGAATAACCACGGTTCATATAATGCATAACCAAAACCTTCTGAAAGTGATGTGGAGACAGCCAAATCACAGGTCTTGTAGAGATAGGGCACAGGATTGCCATCATACTCGCTGTCACCGGTTAAAAGTTTCCAAGGCAATCTGGCTGTATTTATTGCCACCCTTAATTTCATTTCTCTCAGCAGTTTTATCAGTTCCTCATAAAAATTTCTGTCTAAAAGCGTTCTTCCAGGAACCCCAAGTACCAGATTGGCGTCCAGAAGAATGCAGGCAATTACTACTGCTTCCAGAACATTCTTTCGTCTTATTATGCGTGCCGGATAACAGCATATCGGGCGCTGCGGATCAAATGTAAACCCATCTGAGAGAGCCAGTGTTTTAAGATGCTCAAGAAGAACAGTACGAGCTGGAGTATTATTGACCTTTGTGTTCAATCGTAAAGGATTGGGTAAAAGACTTACTGCGAATCCGGAATTTTTCAGAATTGAATAGACATGTGCACCTGGTACCAGAAAATGAACCGGAGCTCCAAGTGCATATAATTCCTCTCTGATATCAATACCTATACTCTGGAGTCGGGTGACTTTTTCTATCATGTCGATTCTTCCCTCTTCTGCCAGATCATGCAACACCCAAAAGAAACGGTACTTACAGGGATCTTTTTTTCGAGCCAGTACTCTTAGGGCAGAACTGAGGCAGGGATTCTTTGCTAAAGACATATTATGACAAAGGATAGCCACTGGCGAGGGTACCTTTTCCAGAACAGAATCTATCTTTTTTACAAGTAAATCTCTGAGATAAAAAAACGATTCTTTATCTGTAGGATCCTGATAGTCACATTCTGTAATGTTTATGATTTTTAAATCAGAATCATTATCATGCTGATCATGGCTACACATAAGTGCATTGAAGGAGCCAGGGCCATTGATAGCAGAAAAAGCCTTTGAATAGCCGCAAATCACCTCCCTCACACCTCCAATCCGGAAATGATAGTGTACCTGCAGAAGGCTGGCTATTGAATAATCCATAATCCGACTCTATCAGGTCAGTTTCTTTTCTGTCGAGGATGGAAACTTCGGTGTACCTCACGCAGATACTCACGATCCACATGAGTATAAATCTCTGTGGTAACAATATTGGCATGCCCCAGCATCTCCTGTACTGTGCGTAAATCTGCTCCACCTTCCAGCAAATGAGTGGCGAATGAGTGACGGAAAGTGTGTGGAGAAACGCTCTTTTTTATTCCGGCAGATTTTACATGGCTCTGAATGATTTTCCAGATACCCATGCGGCTTAAGGCCTTTCCCCTGACATTGAGAAATATAGTACTGTCCGAATGAGGCTTTGCAAAAAGGTGGCGTTCAGACTGGTAATACTCCTTTATCCAGTGTAAAGCGATCTCACCAATAGGCACAATCCTTTCCTTAGAACCTTTACCATATACCCTAACCAGCCCCTCATCCCAAAGTATCTGTTCTTCAGTACAAGACAAAAGCTCAGAGACACGCATTCCTGTTGCATAGAGTGTTTCCAGCATTGCACGATCCCGGATTCCCCCTGTTTTGGTAATATCTATCGCATTGAAAATTCGCTCTATTTCCTCTACCAGTAATACTTCAGGAAGACTTCTGATTGATCTGGGGCTCTCCAATAATTCTGTTGGATCTTCAGCTATTTCTCCCTCTGAAGCAATAAACGCAAAGTAACTTCTCATAGAAGAGATGGAACGTTGAATAGAAGTAGATGCGAACCCGATATCATAAAGGATTTGAATGTATCTGGAAAGAATATCGGCTGAAATGGAGCTGACTTGTTCGATGCGGTGTTGGTTTAAGAATGAAGCCAGGCGTTGCAGATCGTATCTGTAGGCCTCTGCAGTATTTGCACTGAGAGTCTTTTCCAGCCTTAAATATGCAAGGAAAGTATCGATGCAGGGTAATTCTATCATTTACTTTTAATCACAGGAACGGATTGGTTTTCTTTTCACGTCCTATCGTTGTTCTACCCATATGCCCCGGACATACGATTGTGTTCTCCGGTAATGTCAAAAGCTTCGTTTTAATTCCCTCTATCAGTTTCCTCTGGTCACCACCAGCAAAATCAGTTCTGCCAATAGAACCGGCAAAAAGCACATCTCCACAGAAAAGATATTTTTCGATGTACAAAGCAATTCCACAGGGAGAGTGCCCCGGGACCTCAAATACCTTTACATCAAAACTTCCGATTGCTATCTCTCCTTCCACCAAATCGATTGTGTTGCCCTGATAAGTAAAGTCCTCCCCAATCAGAACCGACGAATTCAACTCGGCATTCTGGAGCATCGCTTTTTCCAAAGGATTCACATAAATGGCAGCATTAGGAGATATGTTCAGTATCTCCGGTATTCCCATAATATGATCGAAGTGAGCATGAGTTATAACAATAGATTCAACATCAAATGATTCTTTCTTTATCAGCTCTATTAATTTATCACATCCTGAAGAAGGGTCTACAATAAAGCTTTTTTTATTTTCATTATACACCAGATATGTATTGGTTTGAATAGGCCCGGTAATGAACTTCAGTACAGTAAGTAGCATCATTTTTCTCCTTCATCTTTGTCGATCTCTAAAAGTGGTTCATCATAATCACCGATAAAGATCACCTCCGGCTCCAGAATTATCCCAAAAGATTCAAAAACTGCAACCTGGATACGCTTAATCAGTTTGCGGACATCGGTTGCGGTTCCTTCCCCTCTGTTGACAATAAAATTTGCGTGTTTTGTGGACACTTCTACATCCCCAACCCGCAATCCCTTCAGCCCACACTTCTCAATCAAAGTGCCAGCAAACGCTCCTGGAGGCCGTTTAAAAACACTTCCGCAATTAGGATATTCCAGAGGCTGTTTAAGCTTTCTTTTCTGCAGAATTTCCTGACGAAGGGAGTGCAGAGTCTGCTTAGGACATCTTTTAGAAAATTTAAATAATGCGGACAGAACTATCGCTTCTTTGCCTTTCAGACGACTTGTTCTATAACCAAATCCCATATCCCCGGTATTATACTCAACGATTCTGTTTTGCATATAATCATAAACCCAAACCGATTGCAGAGTATCGGAAAGAGTCATATTGAATGCCCCTGCATTCATGATAACCGCTCCACCTACAGTTCCGGGAATCCCAGCAAGCTCTTCCATGCCACAGAAGCCCTTATCAATGGCCTGATTTATCAGAGTATTTAACAAAGAGCCACCCTCTGCTTCAACACAATCATCATTCCATTTGATTTTAGAAAAACTGCTGGAAAGATTAACCACCAGTCCCGGCCAACCCGCATCGCTGATCAGAACGTTGGAACCTTTACCTAAAACAAAAACAGGCAAATGTTCCTGTTGCGCAAAATTAATTGCAGCCATTATTTCGGACTGACTCTGCGGTTCAATATAATAGAGCGCTTCTCCTCCGATTCGGAAGGTACTTTTATCTTTGAGTGGTATATTTTTCAAAAATTCCATAGTGATTAATTGTTGTATTAACACCAAATGTGTAGGAACCAACAAAAAAGCCCGCATTTGAGCGGGCTTGAAAATGGCGGACCGGACGAGGCTCGAACTCGCGACCTCTGGCTTGACAGGCCAGCGTTCTAACCGACTGAACTACCGGTCCGAAAATATCAATTTCAATGGGCGTTGTAGGGATCGAACCTACGACCACCTGCTTGTAAGGCAGGTACTCTATACCAGCTGAGCTAAACGCCCTATTTCTTTGGTGGTTTGTCTTCTCCCTTTGCCAAAATGGCTACAGGAATCAGCACAAAATAGATCCCGATAAGAAGTAATGGTGCAACCGTTAATGAGACCGGATTATGCAAAGGTCCCTGCCCTAGAAGGATATATCCTAAGGCAAGCAACAAAAGACTTGCTATTAACAGCTTGTGATTTATAGATGAAAATAAATTCTGCATAATAATCAGCTCCAAAGAACGATAAATATATATGATATATCTGATATAGTCAATATGTTTCTGGTAATGTTTTTTCTATTTATTCTGCAGTTGGTTATCAGATTCCTTTATTTGCAACCTCTCACGAGTGCACTTGAGTGCTTCATTAAAAAGCCTGGCCAGATTCTGCATCTCATCACCCTGCCTTAAGCGAATTTCGTCGGTATATATGCCATTTATAATGTTATTGCATACTTTTTCGAATCTGTATACCGGTCCGGCCACTTTATGTGAGAAGAATATTGTTAAAAGGACAATCTGAATCACAACCAGAAATACTCCTATTCCAAACACCCATAAAAGAGAACTCATCAGATTCTTCCGAAAATCCCGGTTATTGGAAAATGTGCGTAGATATTTTTGAATACTGTCAAGCAACGATTCATAACGTTCAATCGTGGGTTGTTGCTGATCCTGCAACTGAAGAGATATTTTGCTTTCAACATCATATTTGATAATTCGCACAGTGGTGTTAATAATTGCCTGAGAAGATAAATAAAGTGTAAAAATCATAAACACCAGCAAAACAAGCATTGGAATCAGAAATGTTACCATATAACGGCCCTGAAATTTCTGATCGATGAAAAAGTGTTTTCTGGGAAAGTTATTCTGTTTTGACACCCTTATGCTCCTTTTCACGTGAGGGATACTCGATTCTGGAGTGAAATATTCCCTTTAATACAGGCATAAACCCTTCTACTATTTCATCCAGATCCCGTAAAGTGAGATCGCTTTGATCCAACTGAGAAGCGATAAATTTATCTTTTATGATTTTTTTCACTAGTTCTTTTAATAATTCCGGTGAACTGCTCCCCAGACTCCTTGCTGCTGCTTCCACTGAATCTGCCAACATTATAATTGCAGCTTCCGGGGTCTGTGGAACCGGTCCGGGATACCTGAAATCCTGTTCTTTGACCTCACCCTCTGAATGCTTCTCCAATGCCTTCTCATAGAAAAAAGACATCGTGCTATTTCCATGGTGTTGAATTATTACATCCTGAATCACTTTGGGCAATTTATTTTTTTTAGCCAGTTCCAGTCCATCTTTTACATGTCCCAGAATTATTGCCGCACTGGTTGCAGGATCCAGTCCTGTGTGCCTGCTTTTATCTAAAGTCAGACAGTTTTCCACAAAATAATCTGCTTTGGCAATTTTTCCGATATCATGGTAATAGGAGGCGACTCTGGCTAAAAGAGCGTTTGCTCCGATTTTTAAAGCTGCAGATTCTGCCAGATTGCCCACCAGTACACAATGATTATATGTACCTGCAGCTTCAATGGAAAGTCGTTTCAGAATCGGGTGATTCATATCCGATAATTCAACCAGTGTCATATCAGTAGTGATATCAAAAAGCCGCTCAAATACGGGTGTTAAAAACATTGCAAACAGCACAGAGATTACCACACCACTCAGAGACAGAATGTAATTCTGTACCAAAGAAAGAACCGTAAATTTCAAACCAATTAAATGCCAAAGTGTAATGAGAATGATATTGATCATACCCACAGGGGCAATTACTTTAAAAAAATGAAGTCGGTACCGTACATTACTTCCAAACAACCCGGCAACAATTCCACCCAATAAAGAGTAGATAAAGAAAAAGTGATTAAAACCCATCAATACCCCAAAGAAACTACTGGTAAAAAGGGTTAGAATCAAACTTAAATTGATTCCAAAGAGAATCGCGGCTAAAAGTGAGCTGATTGAGACAGGAATAATATATTCCGGAACAAAATAAGGCATCTCAACTGAGCCGGTGAAAAACTTTGGTGATAAAGCTAATCCCGCTCTTAAAATTGCGACCTGAATACATAAAAGCATAGCCAGAGCCAGAAGATGGTGGTTGTTTTTCATCAATCTAGGCTCAAATTTTTTGATATAAACAGCAGCAAATAAAAGTGGTAAAAGACTTAATAACAATTTTCCTACATTTTCTGCAGCGACCTTTCGTTTCTCCTGCCCATCGCCCATTTTATCCAGCACTATTTGCATGGAACGAAGTTTTTGAATGATTTCCGCTGTTACTTCCTGATGCTTGCGCACTATTTCGGTATCTTTTATGACTTTTCCCAGTATTTCAGGGACTTCATCTGAAGCTTTATTTCTCCGTAGCGAAGTCTCTTTTTCGTTTATTAACACATTGGGATTTATACACCGTAGAAGCAACTCATAAATTGAATTCAGAGCGGCTGCATCCAGTTTACGCTCTACTTTCAGGCGGCTTATAGCATTTTCCAGTGCGATTTCCTTTACCGATAAATCCTGTGTACCAATAATCATTTCCACTGAATCGCGGCGCAGGGTAATAAATTGTAAATCATACACCTGATAATTATTAAAAGCGGTATTATAGCGTCCCCGCAGTTTCTGCAACTGATCTGCGGATTGGACCAGAAGTACAGAGCTTATTCTTTTTTCCAGGATTTCCTGAGACTGCTCTGACGCAATTTGAAGAAGCTCCGGTCTGATCAAAAGTTGCTTGAGGGTGTTTTCAGACAACTTCTTTGACAATGAATTGTATATGGTCATCCATGCCAGATCTGCAGTGTCAGTCATAAAAAGTCTGTTCAGACTGTTCTGAATTTCCTCAAAACGAGCCTGTACCTGCGATTTGACATTGCTGTCAAAATCAAAAACCAATAGTACCTGATCTCTTGCTTTTTTCTTCTCCCTCTCCAGTTCATCTGGAGTCCTTACAATATCAAAGGTAAAAGGAGCAATAATAGTTTCCCGAGAAGCTTCACCGATTTTAGGTAAAACAAACGAGGGCACGGTCTCTGTGTAAGGGAAAAGCAGTGCCACAACAAACAATGTAGATATCAGAATGAAAAAAGGAGTAGAAAAAAAGGAGGGCATACGACTTTGAAATTTATTCCAGATTCGTATAAAACTGAATGAATCAGTTTTAAAATGATTTTGTATTGTTCGTTTATTCATGGAGGAAAATCTCAATTATCCTCTCTGAAAAATGCAGTAACAGGACTAAATATGATCATTTCTGGAAACACTCGTTAAATCATTACAATGATGACAAACTCATTTTTATCGCTAAACCATCTCCGATGCGTGCTATAACTTATCTGCTTTATTATTGGAATAATCAGCAGCTGGCTTGAAAATAGAGAGTCTAAATGGTTGAATAGTCGATCCGATCCTCTTTTGATTTCTATAACAGTTTGAAAATGTCGGTTTCTTATTAAAATATATGTAAGGGAAGAGGTTAGAATTTTTGTACACTGATCTGGCAGTATTTAAAAACGTTTCATTAATAGCAACAAAACTATAATCTGCCGCTTTACTGGCCTTCAGATCACCTGCGCCTTGAGCCATATTCAGAAATGAAGCAATCTTTTCAAAGCTACTCTGAGTTTGAATTAATTTTTTTTGTTCCACAGGCAGATCGCTTATCTCATACAGAGCCGCTTCAACATCATCTCCTGAAAATCCAGATTCAGAGTTAAATCGGGCATTTTTTTCATAAAAAGCTGCGATTCCCTTTTTAAGCTCTTCTATCTGCTTTTTTTCTACAGCTATCTGAACCCGGATATCCATAAGAGATTTTTGGACATGAAAGAGTTCACTCTTATATTGTTCAGAATTGAATTGAGCAACTGTAACTTGTGCTAACCATACCAATAATAGTGCACAATAACTGGACAAATCACGCATAAATGCTCCCGATAATGTCCAAGTCAGAAACGGTTGAACCTATCTGCCAATCATTCTTCGGCAGGAACCTCATCACTCGATGTTTTATTCTGGAGTTCCTGTTCAAGCCGCATCCGTTCCTGTCTTAGTTCAGAAAGCTTACGCTCAGCACTTTCGGCAGCAGCCCGGGCTTCTTCAAGTTTACCAGTCTCTTCACTGCTGGGTTTTTGAGTAGTAGAACATCCGAAAATTCCACCAGATATCAGCATGGCACCAGTTATAACCATTATGCTGGTAAGTTTGCGAATTTTGAGCATTACAACCTCCGTATTTTATCGTATAAATAGATGACTGGTCAAGACAAACTAATATAATAGTTTCCCATATTCATTAAATCAACTAAAAAACGGTTACTATAAAAACACCACGATCAGTTTCAGATATCCTCACCCTCAACTGTTATCCCTAAATCCCGCAATTGCTCCACTGAAACCCTGTCTGGAGCATTATCCATCAGTGAAATACCGGTTGTTGTTTTGGGAAAAGGAATTGTATCTCTTATACTATCTAATTTAAGCATCAGCATAACAATTCTATCAAGACCAAAAGCGATTCCACCATGAGGAGGTGCCCCATAGCTTAAGGCTTTAAGAAGAAAACCGAATTTGTTTTCTGCTTCCTCACTGCTTATCCCCAATAATTGAAAAACCCTCTGCTGGATCTCTTTTCTATGAATACGAATACTTCCACCACCCAGTTCAAAGCCATTTAAAACCAGATCATATGCTCTGGCCCTGGCTTTAAAATACTCTGGACTGTTTAAAACAATAACATCGGATTCCAGCGGTGCAGTAAAAGGATGATGTACCGAAACATAACGATTTTCCTCCTCACTATATTCAAAAAGAGGAAATTCAGTAACCCATAAAAAGCTATAGACATCAGGATCAGCAAGATTTTTCAATTTAGATAATTCTAAACGCAATTGTCCCAAAGAGGTAAAGCAGATCTTTTCGGATGCGGCAATTAAAAAGAGCATATCACCCACTTTGGCAGTTGTTTTATTCAGAAGCGAATCGGCTTCGGTTTCAGAGAGAAACTTTCTTGATGGCCCCTCCAGGCCATTTTCAGTAACTCTCAGCCAAACCAGGCCTTTAGCACCATACTTGGCCACATGTGCGCTCAAAGCATCTATGTTTTTTCTGGTTAAATCACCAAAGCCGGTTGCTGCTATAGCAGCGATGTATCCCTTTGATTCAATAACTGAGCTGAAAACTTTAAAATCAGATGCTTTAAAAATTTCAGTCACATCCTGAATAGGCAAGCCGAAACGAAGATCAGGTTTGTCTGTTCCGTAGGTATGAAATGCGGTTTTATAACTCATTCTGGGAAACGGGGTAGTCAATTCTTTTCCCAGACAGTTTCTAAAAAGTGTGACCATCATCCCTTCGAAAATGGTAAAAATATCTTCTTCAGAAATAAAGGAGAGTTCGGCATCGATCTGGGTAAACTCGGGCTGACGGTCTGCCCGCAGGTCTTCATCCCGAAAACAACGGGCAATCTGGAAATAACGATCAAAACCTGCTACCATCAGAATCTGTTTATAGGTCTGAGGGGATTGTGGCAATGCGTAAAATTTTCCTTTATTCAGTCGGCTTGGCACCAAAAAATCCCTTGCCCCTTCAGGAGTGCTCTTCATCAGAATAGGGGTCTCTATCTCTGTAAATTCATTATTCCACAAGTATTTACGGACTTCAGCGGTGACCCGGTGACGAAAAAGGATATTATGCTGCATAGCTGGTCGGCGCAGATCCAGATAGCGAAAGCGATAACGTAATTCCTCCGATTCTGATGCTTCCGGAGCATTGATATGTAAAGGAGGAGTGCAGGAATCATTGAGAATTCTCAAACCGGATGCAGCAACTTCAATTTGTCCTGTAACCATCCGCGGGTTAGCCATATTTTCAGGTCGCAATTGTACGGTTCCTGTCACAGAAATAACAAATTCATGCCTCAGAGAAGATGCCTGTTCTTCAACTTTTTTATCAGCATCAGGGCTAAAAACGATCTGAGTTATTCCATATCTATCCCGCAAATCGATAAAAATAATGCCGCCATGATTACGCCAGTTATGAACCCAACCATTAAGGATTACTGTTTTACCTACTTCTTTTGCAGTTAATTCACCACAGGTATGAGTCCGGCGCCAACTTTGTGATTCACTCATAGGATCCCTTCATTTAATCTCAGCGTCGCAAAATTAATGTGCAATCGCTCGGGTGGGATAAAAATAAAACCCGCCCGGAAGCAAAAACCAAAATATTACCCGCCATTTTTGGAAAAAATTAGAATTCTTCTTTCTTTTTCTTCATTTTTTATAAACAGTTGTGTTACAATGTACTATTTTGAATTTCTATACAGTAAAATAGTATCTGTACGAAAACGATCCTTTATGAGAATATAGAGGAAAAAGCCCCTTAAAAAACCAAAGCAGCTATAATCGAAATTATGCTATGATAGCTCCTCAGATAACCTGGTTGCAGCTAATCGCAGAGGAAGGAAGTTTTAAGACAGACACCAGATGTTGAACGTTAATCGAAAAAACGAAGTATGAGCACTACCAGAATCGATTCCAATCGGAAGCTGTCCATTATTTCCGATCCGGCAATCTTGGACCAGATGCTTCATGAGGGCGACCGTTTAGGCCATTGCAGGGTCGTTTCTCTTATTGCTGCCGGTGGAATGGCTAACGTTTATAAAGTATGGCATGAGCAATTGGAAATGGTCAGGGCCATAAAAATTCTCAAACCTGGTTTTAATGATGAATCACGGGGGCGTCTTGAAACAGAAGGCAAAATTTCAGCAAATCTGCGACATGATAATATCGTGGAAATATACGGCATGGGGCATTGGAATTCTATTCCGTATATCGAAATGGAATATGTGGACGGCCCCTCACTCAAAGAACTGATCGAGCGTCACACCAGACTTCCTATAATATTCTCTATCTCCGTTTGTCATTTCGTCTGCACCGCATTACAATATGCCTATAACCGTGACATGACTCTGTATGGCAAAGTTTATGACGGCTTGATACACAGAGATATTAAACCGGCAAATATACTTATCACCTCCCAGGGCAAGGTCAAACTTGCCGATTTCGGAATTGCCCGACCAAGTGAAGCCAGCCTGCATACTGTCGGCACAAAAGTAATGGGTACTTTTGCCTACTTGAGCCCTGAACAACTTAATGGTGAAAAACTGGATCAAAGATCTGATGTGTACTCACTGGGTTCGGTACTTTATGAAATGATAACAGGGGTAAAAACCTTCCCACAAAAACTATTGGCAGAATTGATTCAGAAAAAAACTAAAGGACATTTTCTTCCCCTTGAAAGCACCGGTTTGCCAATACCAAAACAACTCTGCAATATCGTGGAAAAGAGCTTAAGTCTTGATAAGAATCGTAGATACTTCAGTGCAGATGATTTTGATCAGGAATTGATGAATGTCCTTCGCAAATTCACCAATCAGTCTCCTGAACAGGTTGTAAGGGACTTTCTGAAAAACCCCCACACCCCTACAACCACCAAAATAAGCATAAAAAGGAAAATTCGTAAAGGTAAACTTACATGGATTCTGGTGGCAATACTTTCTGTTCTAGGCGTTTCATACTTTTTAACTAATTTAAAAAAAGAAAAAAAGCCTGAAGCGCAAGTTTATGAACCGGTAAAAGTTGACACTTTAAAAACTGTACCACAAACAACAGACAAACAGCCAACACCAGCCCTCAAGACCACCAAAACTACACCACCTCCATCCCCTCAACCTTCCCAATATGAAAGGGCTTGTAAGGCATTTGAGAAGAAGGAGTACGACCTTGCGCTCTCTCTCTTTGAAACCCTTGCCAGGGATAAACTCAACAGCCACCAACTGGAGACTGTAAATTTTAATCTGTTGCAAATGTATCTGAATAAAAATGAGCTGGAAAAAGCCTTAAAAATATCACTGAACTCACATTCAAACAATTCCAGTTTTCACCTTTTGCGCAGTAAGCTTTTCTCGCGACTTAAACGTTACCAGGAAGCAATCGAGGCATTGGAAACTGCAGGCTCGCTTGACAATTCTGTTCATACACTAAAGACTATTGATTTGCAGAAGGCTCGTATCAGCGAAGCCAGATTCTTAATGAAACCAAATAGAGATAACAAGCAGATCTGTTTAAAAGCATGGGGTTCATTTCTGGATAAGTTTTGCAATGGGGAGGCAAATTCTTCTGATTGTGAAGAGGCAGAGAAAAAAATATTGCAATTTTCAGAATAGGAAGAATATCGGTAACCCATTATAAATCATGCCTTTGTTGCGAAACTAAACCACAAAACGGGTTCAGGTCACCATTTTTGCTACTTTTTAAAGAGGCTTAAGCTGGTTCACAAATTATTTTTGAGAACTGCTTAATAATCGTGAAAGTATTTTTATAAAATTCCCATTCTCATCTTTCCCGGCAACTGTCATATAGCAAGCAGGGAGAAAACATGAAAACACCACGCATTCTACTTGTAGATGACGAGGAAGCCACTCTATTTGGCTACACTCGCTACTTAACTAAGGGAGGCTATTCCATTGAAACGGCAAAATGCCTCCGAGAAGCAAAGAAACTGATCGCCTCAGAACAGTTCGATGCGATTCTGCTCGACTTAAAATTGCCAGACGGGAACGCAATCGATTGGATTTCAGAGTTGCATTCTAGTCATGAACATCTGGCAATCATTGTCATCACCGGAGTAAGCGACATCCCCACTGCCGTGCGAGCAATGAAGTACGGGGCCTACAACTTTTTGACCAAACCGGTAAACATGGATGATCTGGCCATCAGCCTAAAAAAAGGTCTCGAAGTTGAGGAACTGCGTAGACGGGATTCCATTTATCAGAGGCTTGCCCCCCATAAAAGTGAGCCCTTTTTTGGAGAAAGCAGCATAATAGAGAAAGTGGTCCAATACGCAAATGTGGCGGCAATGAATAACACTGTTGTTCTGTTACATGGTGAAACCGGAACCGGAAAAGGAGTACTGGCCCGCTGGATTCACGATCACAGCAGCCGGAGAAATGAGGCTTTTGTGGAAGTCAACTGCTCCAGTCTCAAGGGGGAGCTTCTGAGAAGCGAACTTTTTGGTCATGCAAAAGGCGCTTTCACCTCCGCTATCAGAGATAGAGCAGGGTTGATTGAAGTCGTCGATGGCGGGACACTGTTTCTGGATGAAATCGGTGATATGGACCCGGAGGTCCAGGCACAACTGCTTAAAACCATCGAGGAAAAATCTTATCGCCGAATCGGGGAAAATCGGCTCAGAACCAGTGATTTCCGTCTGATCTGTGCTACTAACCGCAACTTAACAGAAGCTTCCAACAACGGTAGTTTTCGTAAAGACCTTTATTACCGAATCTGTATATTCCCCATCACCCTTCCCGCATTGCGCGACCGCAAGGAAGACTTGCCAGGATTAATAAAGCATATTCTGACTAGTTACGGTTATACCAAATTGCCTGTTAACCCTAAGGTAATTAAGCTGTTGACTGAATATCAGTGGCCAGGTAATATCCGTGAACTCAGAAATATGCTGGAAAGAGCACTGCTTTTGGCCCAGGACGATGAATTGGATACGTCGCATTTTCCAGGAATGGAGAAGACTTTCACCAAAGAGCCATCCAGGACAAACGAGGTCTGGAATCTTGATGAAATCGAAAAAAACCACATTTTATTAGCTCTCAAACATTTCGGCGGTGATAAATACGAAACCAGTAATGCTCTGGGGATCTCTTTATCATCACTTTATCGTAAAATCGATAAGATCCAGCAACAACAACAAACACCGGCTTAATAAAGCCGGTGTTCCCATCTTGGTAAAAATTCTCAAATTGAGAACATCCTCAGTAATGTTTTTTTCATCATTCCTCTACCTCTGTTTTAAACTATAAAACATTCTGGCACGTTATTTGTTGGTTATATAAAGCACACCTATCATAATCAAATAAAAGGAGCTACTGTGACACACATTCAACATTCCGCAGACTCTCAAATTATATCAGATGGAAATAAACAGATAAATAATGAACGATATCTGGATTTTTTAAAATTTGCACTCCATAGAATAATTGAAACAGCTTCTTATTTTGAGTCAGAAGCAAAAATTTGTAAAAACTCCACAGTAAAACTGTTCTTATACTTTCTGGCCGGTAAAAAGCGAGTACAGCATGTCATTTTGGAAATGATAGCTATAAACAGTAAAGGTAGTAATTATTCTTTCTACAATTACAATACTATCAAGGAAGGTGAACTGCAGGACTCTGTCCCCTTATCTGAAATGTCTGCAGAATTTGTACTTAAATATGCTCAAAACAAAGCAGAAAAAGACCTTAACCTTTATTCCAGCCTCGCAGCACTGGAAGAAGATGTTTGTACCAAGAAACTTCTTCTCACACTCGCTAAAATCTCCAAAGATTTTATAGATGATATCTCAAGCGGCTACAACCGTTTTAAATACAAAAATTCAACATATCCTGAAATCTTAAAAGTTAATCAGCATAATAGCCCACTTTAGACCAGGAATGCTTTTTTTAACTGTTAGAAGCATTAAAATTCATCACAGTTGGTTCCTTTTCTTTTTTCTTGTTATCTGGTCTCTGGAAATCGACTTTTTTCCAAAAACCTTCCTTTTTTCAAACTATTTCACCCCCTTTTTCTGGGCTTTAATCGTCGCTTCAGGTTTTTTTATCTCTGTGCTCTTACATGTAACCGGACACATTATAGCCGAAAAAGCGATCGGTCTGCCACAGAGCCAAAAGACGATTTTCCCCTTCGGATGTGTGTTAACTAAAAACAACCAAAATTACGATGCCCTCATCTCCGTAGCTATTGCCGGTCCGCTTGCAAGTATCTTCACCGCAACCGTATTTCACCTTCTCCATTTAACAGGAATTCAACAAAATTGGGAACCACCTATCCCCACCATCTTTCATATCTTAAGCAATACTAATATATTCCTCACAGGAATCAACATCTTGCCACTTCCCCCCTTTGATGGCTCAGTTGCGCTTCATCACCTCTTCACCGTGTCAAAAATCAGAAATGCTGCAGAAAAAATCTTCTCGATCAGCCGATTTGTGATAATTTTCACTGTGGCATTTAGCGTTTATTCATTTTCGAGAGGTTTACTGATAAATGGAATATGGTGTCTTATGATAGCTATGTGTTTTAAAGAAGCAATGCAATGCGATAAGGAGGCTATTCTATTCAGACAATTCTTCAAAGAAGCAAAAGCAGAGGATTTTCTACGCCCTAACCCTGTGACTGTTCAGGCAGATATTTCTTTACACCAATTCGTACACCGCTTCCTGTATCGATACCATACAGGTATCTTTCCGGTGCTGCAAAACCATCATCTCCAAGGTTTTATACTCTCCTCAAGTATAAAAAAAATACCTAAAAACAAGTGGCATAATTATTCGGTCTCAGACCTTACCATCCCCTGCTCAGAGAAAACCGTCATTAACAACTCAACTACACTACTGCAATCAATCAAAACGATGCATAGCCAATCTACCAGTCGCCTTCTGGTAGCAGACTACAATGACATCTCTGGTGTAATCACTATTAAAGATCTTCTCCGATATTTTCCGCTTTAAATGGGCTAACCTCCATTATCCACTTCCCATAAGTACTATGCACAAATAAAAAAAACCATCATCAATTATCCATGATGATGGTTTTCTCACATTAAAAGAATATTAATAAATTCAAATCAAAGAAGCAGCTTCTTTTTGAATTGCTTCTACCATATCTGTGCGCTCCCAGTAGAAATCAGGCAATTCACGTCCAAAATGGCCATTTCTTGCAGTCTCTCTGTATATAGGACGCTTCAGATCAAGAGTCTTAATGATCGCTGAAGGACGCAGATCAAAGACCTTCATAATAATTTCGCAAATCTTATGATCAGAAATCTTTCCGGTTCCAAAAGTGTCTACATGTACAGATATAGGTTTTGCAACACCAATTGCATAAGAAAACTGAATTTCGCAATGTGTGGCTAATTTGGCAGCCACTATGTTTTTAGCTACCCATCGTGCAGCATAGGCAGCACTTCTGTCAACCTTTGATGGATCTTTACCTGAAAAAGCACCACCACCATGAGCACCATATCCTCCGTAAGTATCCACAATAATTTTACGACCCGTAACCCCGGAGTCCCCATGAGGACCACCGATTACAAAACGTCCGGTTGGATTGATATGATAGATGGTTTTATTATCAAGCATTTCCGCTGGAATCACCTTTTTAATGATCTTTTCGATCATATCTTTAACTATAGTCTCGTGAGTTACATCAGGAGCATGTTGAGTGGAAATTACAACCGTGTCTACCCGTACAGGTCTAAGATCATCATACTCTACAGTAACCTGAGATTTCGAATCTGGACGAAGATAAGGAATACTTTTGCTCTCCCGTGCCTTAACCAGTTCCTCAACCAATCTGTGTGCGTAGTGAATTGCCAGAGGCATTAAGGTTGGAGTCTCATCGCAAGCATAACCAAACATTATACCCTGATCACCTGCACCCTGTTCTACATGCAAGCCTTGCCCTTCGCTAACCCCTTGAGAAATATCGGGTGACTGTTGATGTACAGAAACCAGTATCCCGCAGCTATCTGCATCAAAACCTAATGAAGAGTCGGTGTAACCAATCTCACGAATGGTTTTTCTGACTACACCCTGTATATCGACTACTGCTTTACTGGTTATTTCACCGGCAACAACCACCAGACCAGTCGTCACCATGGTTTCGCATGCAACACGTGAATCGGGGTCCTGCTCCAGCATGGCATCAAGAATAGCATCCGAAATCTGATCACATACTTTATCTGGATGTCCCTGAGAAACACTTTCTGATGTAAAAAAACGCCTCATCATTCCTCCTGAGGAAATTAATTAGGTAAGGGAAAAAAGTAGCTTAAAATACATGATTCACCCTACACATTTCAAGAATTTGAAAATCACTTGATTTTACTTTCAAAGTTTAGGCTTCTTATCCTGAGTGGCAGATTTTGCCAAAACATACTTTTCCATTAAATCGAGAATAGAGCTACCGGTAGAAACAGAGATTTTCTCCAATGCATCATACTCCAGTTTGGAAAATGAATAATCCTTATACCGGCAGTGCTTCTCCGATAATTTCTGCCCTAAAAATTCAATTTCAGCATTACTCCTTTCCGCCACAACTCTTTGTACCTGTTGAATTCTTACTCCCAGAGTCCGTGTGTGCAGCATTATAAGATCCAGCAGTTTTTGATAATTACTTTCATCTGCCATTACTGAAAGACGATACCCAGGGCGCCCCTTTTTCATAAATATAGGATTGAAAGAAACATCCAAAGCCCCTTGAGCTGCGAGTAAACCTGCAATATGCCCCATTATTTCACCAGAAACATGATCCATATCGGTGTCCAGCAGCCTTATCGTATCCATCGAGTGTCCCTGATCAGAATCGCTCTCCAGAATAAAGGCTCGCAGAATGTTTGGATGATTCTCAAAAACCTTTGTACCACAACCGTACCCACAATTTATCACACACCCTTCCATGCCACCAGTAGCCTGCTTCCCCAAAGCGGTCAATAGTGCAGCTCCGGTTGGAGTACAAAGTTCGGTGGGTATGTCCAGTGTCTTTATACGAAAGTTTTGTATCATCTGAGCAGTTGCAGGCACTGGTACCGGCATCACTCCGTGCTCACCCTTTATACTCCCATACCCCTCAGTAATTGTGGAAAAAAGTACCTGCTCCACATTAAAGAATTCCAGTCCCAGAGATACTCCCAATACATCTATGATTGTATCTACCGCCCCAATCTCATGAAAATGGACATGCTCTTTTTCAATTCCATGAACGGTTGATTCAGCAGTAGCCAATCGGTCTAATACTAGCTCACAGCGCTCAAAAACCCGCTCAGAAAAAGCGCCCCGTTTTATTATTTCCAATATTTCCCCCAGGTGACGGTAATGAGTGGCTTGCTGCCATTGAGGGTTAATGTATGTGCAACAGATACCGCTACGTTTCACTTTTTCTATGCCAATCCGAATCTCACCTATCCCAAGCCGGTTTAGTTGTCTCTCCAGAAACTCTACCGGAAATCCAAGGCTAATCAACGATGAAAGAATCATATCACCACTTGCACCACAGACAAGATCAAAGTAAATTGTTTTCATAAGATCCCAGTTGAAAAAAACATGATACTACATAGCCTAATTTGAAATAAAATATCTAATCGGAAAAAATAAGAATTAATATCAAAACAATATCTAATCAGAAATAATAAGAAAAGAAATATACTGCCAATTAAGAAAATGAAAATTGATTTTTTCTGATGTTTTCCATCTGATTAAATATTATTTCTGATTAACTCTGACTTTCCCTATTTTTTACCTTGCAATCATTTTTTTTGAGGCAAACTTGAAATAATGGGTAATATACTATAAGAATTTCCGCTCTGAAGCGAAACAAAAGCAAGGGTAAAACGTAACAGAATATGCAAATCTCAGGTAGAATCATAGAAGAGCAAAAGTCCTTTTTTATCGTAAACACCGGGTGTGGAAATGTCCGCTGTACTATCCGCGGTGCACTTAAAAAGACCAAGACAAAACTCTGTGCAGGCGACCTGGTTGATCTCGATTTAATAAACAAAACACCTCCAGAAGGAGTGATCACTACCCTTCACAACAGAACCAGTCTTTTGAAACGACCCGCAGTAGCTAACCTCTCCCAGGTTTTTATAATTACAACAATTAAAACTCCGCCACTGGATCTGGAATCTCTGGACCGATTCCTCTTCTCAGCTCAGGTTTACAATCTAAAGCCTGTCATTGTATTCAACAAAATCGATCTTCTGAAAGATCAGGATCTGAATTGTTTAAAAAAAACAGAGGATATCTATAGCAGAATAGGTTATCAGATCATAGAAACCTCTGCATCCACCGGCTTGGGAGTAAACAATATTCTTCAGCTCTGTGCAGACAAGATCTCTGCCTTTGCAGGACTTTCAGGTGTAGGAAAGAGTTCCCTTTTATCCCTGCTTTTTCCTGACAAAACTTTTAGAATAGGAGATGTTTCAGGCACAAGTGGCAGGGGGACTCACACTACTACCAATGTTTCTCTGTTTCCATTAATTCAAGGGGGCTATGTTGCCGATACCCCCGGACTCTCATTTGTAGATATTCCTTATGTGCCGGAAACAGAAGTGATTCATTACTTTCCCGAACTTGTTTGTAGAATAGGAGAGTGCAGATTCAACGATTGCATTCACGATGGAGAGCCAGGGTGCGCTATTCAATCACTGCTGGAGCAAAACCAGATAGCACCAAGCCGCCACCAAAATTATCTCAAATTTTACAAACAGATGAAAGAGCAAAGAAGACAATACCGGTAACCGGGAACATTTTTTTGTTATTTATCTGATCGCACACAAAATTCCACTGTTCAATCATTCAAATTCTAAACACGGAAAGAACCGAAACGGGAAGAAAGCCTGAATTGAATAAAGAGAATACTGAATAACTTCCCGTTACTGCTTCGAATTTCGTACTTCGAATTTCGAATTTTCCTATATCTTATTCCTCTGTTTTAGATTTAGGATCTTGTTATTTGGAATTTGTTTAGAATTTAAGATTTGTGATTTGGAATTTCTTCTTATTGCTCCTACCTGATCTCTTCCTTTGTGTATCTCCAATAAAGAAGAAAGAAAGCAACCACACAGAAAATAAGAATATTAAATACCGGGTGAAGAGGCCCCATCACAAAAAAGTTTTCATCCTTAATTAAAGAAGTAGCAAAAAACTGTAATGAAGCGATTTTGGGCCAGATTATTCTCCACAAGGCAACAGAAAGTTCGTTCTGCTGAATCTGCTCCATAAAAGATTTAACTAACTCTGTTCTGGATACAGCAAAGATCGAATCGGAGATGTAGCTGACTGCAGCAATTGCCATTGCTGATAAAGCCGCGATAATATCAGGCATTATAAGAGAAAAAAGCAACACCGAAATCACACTGAAAAGCACATTCAAAGAAATCAGAAAAGAGGCTGGAATAAACCAGCTAATCCGACCGCCGGTTTTAAAAATCATTATTAGATATACTGTCAGGTGAAGCAGAAAAACCAGAGCATAAGAAAGAATCCATACCCCAATAACCTTGCCAGAAATGTATTCGATTCGCCTTATCGGTTTTGAGAGTATGGTCACGGTCATTCCATTATCATTGTCCCGATGAAAGACTCTCATCCCCAGTAATATTCCTATCAGAACACCTGCAGCAGAGATTGCATGAAAAGCAGCCATCGATGCCGTCCAGCCTATGGTCAACGAATCAAGTCTCTGATCGTTAACCACCATATCAGCATTAAAACAACCCCGAATCATCAGTACAAAAAGCACAGAAAGTGCTGCCAGCAGAAAGAAGCTGCGACTGTGGAGTTCATCCCTGACCGTAAAAGCAGCAATTCTGATAACATTTTTAATTCTCATAGCTTCAATGTTCCAATTCTGCCTGGGTGATACTTTTTCTCTTCGGAAAAATAATTACCCAAATCATCTATGTGGAAATACAACCTTACCGATATTGAAAACAACCTTTCAAACCTGTTTAAATTGAACTATTTTTCAACGGTTCAGCTTTTTTCAGTCCGTTTTTCTTTTTTGAAAGGAATCAATATGGTCGAGTTTTCTGCAAGTGCAAAAAGCATGCGCTCATCAGAGATTCGCCGCTTAATGGGCCTGGCGGCAGATCCAAAAATTATTTCTTTTGCAGGTGGAATGCCAGCCAACTCCCTTTTCCCAGTCGACGTTATCGATGAACTATATGCCGATTTATCTCTTTCTGCAAAGCAGATTGCCATGCAATACGGTCCCACATCCGGGTATCCTCCATTACTCTCAGTATTGGAAGAGTATTTGCAATCCAGAGGTATTTCACTGGAAAACCAGGGGCTTCTGATTACTACCGGCGCCCAGCAGGCTATCAACCTTCTTACCAAAGTCTTAGTCGACCCAGGTGATCTGGTTATAACCGAATACCCGAGTTTTATTGGTGCACTGGCAGCTTTCATGTCCTATGGCGCAAACCTTTACGGCATTCCCCTGGATAACGAAGGTATCAACCTGGAAAAACTCCGCAACGTACTCGACTCACGGGCTTCTCAGATAAAAATCCTTTATCTTAACCCATGCTTCCAAAATCCAGCAGGAATAATCTATAGCCAGCAGCGCAAGCAAGCACTTTTAGAGCTTCTTCAAGGAAGAAACCTTTGTCTTCTGGAAGACGATCCCTATAGTGAGCTCTATTTCAATGAAGAAGACAAACCATTAACCGTTCCCATGAAAGCTTCAGCCAAAGAGCCTGTACCAATCTGCTATGTTGGTTCTTTTGCCAAAATTTTTGGTCCGGGATTGCGCCTGGGATGGATTCTTGGCCCAAAAGAGATAATTGAGAAATGTGAACTTGCCAAACAATCCTCTGATGCATGCACATCCACTTTTAATCAGGTGCTGGCTCACGAATATCTTAAAAGAGGAAAACTAAAACCCTATGTTGAATCGGTAAGAAAAGTTTATGCCAGACGGGCTGCACTGATGCTTAACGCACTGGAAAAATATATGCCGGAAAATATCTCCTGGACCACACCCAAAGGCGGTTTCTATGTATGGGTAACTATGCCCAAAAATATGGATTCCTCCAAAGTGTTGATGAAATCCATAGAAATGGGAGCAGCATTTGTCATTGGCAACGCATTTGACCCCATGGGAACCAGAAATAACTCATTCAGACTGGCTTTTTCCTATACTCCTGAAGAGAAAATTGAGGATGGAATTAAAATCATAGCAAATGTGATAAAATCAATGATGTAAAAAAGTAACACCAGAGCCTGCGTCTGTCATCGTGTAAACAGAAAGGCCCATCGTGTATCAGGAGTGGCCCATCGTGTAATCAGGAGTGGCCCATCGTGTAATCAGGAGTGCCCATCGTGTAATCAGGAAGGGCCATCGTGTAATCAGGAAAGGCCATCGTGTAATCAGGAAAGGCCATCGTGTAA
>Ga0123334_1000819_pt1 | contig 41866 bp, 41 predicted proteins | sample BiotimSIPDNA_FD_89706 | JGI IMG/M metagenome (GOLD analysis project Ga0123334, IMG submission 89706) | Anaerobic biogas reactor microbial communites from Washington, USA - Biogas_R1 time_0 SIP DNA | ecosystem: Engineered > Bioreactor > Anaerobic > Unclassified | place: Washington, USA...
CGCCAGCATGGCAATTGTTGGTATGACCGAACATTCTGGAACCCCATTTAAACCCAATGTCCCTTTGGTTGGTGCAACGATTATGGGCGCGACCACCGATGGTATTGAACAGGCGATCAAACAGATCGAGTCGCATGGATACCATGTGGTTACTTTTCATTCGACGGGTGTCGGTGGTACAGCAATGGAGAACCTGATCAATGATGATCAGATTGTCGCCTGCATGGACCTGTGTTTACATGAAATAGTCGCTCAGGATGTGATCGGTAAGGGCTTTTCGGTTGGAGCAGAAAATCGGCTTTCAGCTGCAGTGAAGAAGGGGATTCCCTTGGTTCTCTCTCCTGCTGGTCTGGATTTTATCGATCTTTTTTGGCACGAATTCCAAAACAAGGTTATTGGTGAACCTGATAAAAGACAGTACACTTTCCATAATAATGATATTGTCCATGTAAAACTGAAGCCCAATGAAGCCTCAAAGGCTGCCAAATTGGTGGTCAACCGTTTAAAGGATTACAAAGGACGAGGAGTGATGGTGATCCCAAACAAAGGTCTTCGCTCTGAAACCTTTCCAGGAGAAAAACTGTATGCTCCAGAGATAGATCAAATCATCTTTGATATTTTGAAGAACGAGCTTAACCCAAATATAAAGGTGGTCGAACTAAACGCGCATATTTCTGATCCTGTTTTTAGTAAAACTGTCTCAGACGAAATGCTTAAATTATTACGTGAAACAATATGACAGAGACATATTCCCAACCTTTCGCATCCCAGTTAACCGGAAAAGCATATGTTGTTGCTGAATATTTAGTTAGCGGGGTAAAACCAGAGGAAATCAAAGGAAAAGCTGAAGGGTTTGCTACCGGTCAATCGATCGGCACTTGGCTTCCGTTGCCAGGGATTACCAAAACCTTGATTCAAACTCACAAGGCGCTTGTTTTGGGCTTCGAGCAGGTAAATCCAAACTCGACATCACCAGAGCACAAACTATGGGTTGCTTTTCCTGAAGAAAATTTTGACAACTCATTTGCGGTGCTGTTGACATCCCTTGTTGGAAATGATGTTTCCACATCACTTCAAATACGGTTACAAGAATTGTACTTTTCTGAGGCAACACTAAAGAATTATCCAGGGCCAAAAAAAGGTGTTGAAGGAATTAGAAACCTAGTTGAAGTTTATGATCGTCCCCTGCTTCTCAATATGCTTAAACCAAGTATAGGTCTCAGCCCGAAAAAAGCTGGTGTCTTATTCTACGAATCTGTAAAAGGTGGCGTGGATATCATAAAAGACGATGAGGTACTTTCCGAAGTTAAGAACAGTAATCCAGCTGAAAGGACCCGCGCTTTCACCCCAATCATTGAGAGAATATTCCAAGAAGAAGGCAGAAGGGTTTTTTACATTCCGAGTATTACTGGAACCCCTTCTATGATGCGAAAACGGGCGGATGAGGTATTGGAAGCAGGTGGTAAAGCTGTCATGGTCAACCATGTGATGACTGGATTGGACAGTTTTGCTGAACTTGCTGATGAATTCGGAAATGATCTGGTCATTATGGGACACTACGCAGGTGTTGGTGTGATGCAGAGTGAACACGCGGGAATCTCTTTGCCCATTATGGTCGGAACGCTTCCACGGCTAGCTGGTGCTGACATGGTAATGACAATGTACAGCGGTGAGCCAGGAACACTCGAATATCAACAATTTATAGATACTGTAAAAAATCAAAGAAGGCCTTTAGGGGAGAAAAAAGTTATGATGGCAACTGTTGGCGGAGGTTTAACGCCATTAAATATTGGGAAGATTATCCAAACTCTTGGCATCGATCTTATATTAGGTATTGGTGGGGCGATCCAAGGACATCCCCAGGGAACGCGAAGTGGCGCGAAAGCTGCGCGAGCTGCAATTGATGCAGCCATAATGGGTATTGAATTATCAGAAATGGCAAAATCTTGCGAACCTTTGAGTGTCGCGATTGATGCTTGGTCTTAAGAAAAAAGAGGAAATAATGAGCAAAAAAATAGTGATTGGCTGCGATAATGCTGCCGTTGAATTGAAGAAAGATTTGATAAAGGTAATTGTTGAAGAAGGTTACAGTTACGAAGATGTAGGCGTAGATAATGCGAGTGACAAAACAGTCTACCCTGATATTGCAGCAATGGTTTGCGAAAAGATTATCGAATCGAATTATGAAAAGGAAGGTGTTATTGTTTGCGGGACTGGAATCGGCATGGCTATGACTGCGAATAAATTTGAAGGGATCTTTGCTGCCGTTTGCCATGACAACTTTTCTGCTGAACGACTGAGACTTTCAAACAACGGAAATGTGATCTGTTTTGGAGCCAGAGTGATTGGGCCAGAATTAGCAAAAAAGATTCTAAGAGAGTTCTTAAATCTGAAATACGTACCAGGCGGATCCTCTCAACCCAAGGTGGATAGAATGCGTGCTATTGACCGCGAGCAACACAACTTGGTTTCATAAGGATTTTTATGAAAAGATTACTAATCGGCACTAATTTGAAAATGTATAAAGGTATCGCGGAAACGATTGCTTATCTCTCCGAATTAATCACTTTAACCAGCGCATTAAAAAACGATCTTGAACTATTTGTAATTCCGTCTTATACCAGTCTCGATCGCTCTCATCAAATAACATGTGATTCACATATCAGGCTTGGGGCACAAAATATGTATCCTGCTTTGGAAGGACAGTTCACTGGTGAAATCTCACCTCGGATGTTAAAAGAAGTTGGAGTCAGCATTATTGAAATCGGGCATAGTGAACGTCGACATGTTTTAGGTGAAAACGACCAATTTCTGAACAAAAAAGTGCTTACAGCAGTTGAACAAAATTTCACTGCTTTGCTTTGTGTTGGCGAAACAGCTGAACAGAAATCATTTGGAATATCGGATGAAATCTTAAAAATTCAGTTAGCAATTGGTCTAAAGGATATCAAACCAGAGCAGCTCAATCAGGTTTGGATTGCCTACGAACCAGTTTGGGCGATCGGAGTTGGTGGAGTTCCTGCTGATCCGGATTATGTAGAGTTGCGTCACCAAACAATTCAGAACAAAATTAGAGAAATGTTTGGTCCTATTCAGATTCCTGTCCTATATGGGGGTAGTGTAAATCCAAGTAATGCTGAAGGGCTTCTCTCAAGAAGATTTGTTGATGGACTGTTCGTGGGTCGGGCAGCATGGGAAGCAAAAAAATTTACTAAACTGATAAACCAGATATTGCCGATTTGGAAAGGGAAAAATGAACATGAATGAAATTGATAAGGTTTATTACCAATTGGAAACTGCGGCGCATCGCGCATACAATCGTGGTATTCAAACTGGAAGTGGTGGAAATTTATCTGCCAAAATTCCTGGCACACAAAATATGATAGTCAAAAGTTCAGGTGGATCCTTTGCCGACTGTAAACAAAATGGCGAAGGTTTTGTGGTTACTGATTTTTTTGGCAATCTAATCGAAGCGACAGGTGCAAAACCAACACGCGAATCATTTTTACACGGTTTGCTTTACCAAATTAATCCTGAAATTGGTGGAGTTGTTCACACCCATAGTCCTTGGTCGATTGCATGGTCTTTTACACAAAAAGAACTGCCGATGATTACCCAACACCTGAAACTAAAATTTGGGATGCCAATTCCAGTTGTTTCGGTTAATTCACCCATGGTTCGTCCTGAGGACAGGGAGTTAATAGAACCCCTTTTTTTAGAAAACAAAAAGTTACCTGCTTTTATTCTGGTAGGACACGGTATCGTTGCAGTTGGAAAGGATGTTCTAGAGGCGGAACACAACGCAGAATTGGTAGAGGAGACCGCCCAAATTGCGATTCTTAACACGATAATGCTAAAACTAAGTATTTTAGAATAATATGTTGAGTTTTCGCCGTTGACAGAACTGTCAATCATTTTATAATCAAAAAGTTGCATTTTTAAGTAGCTTGCTGTGATAAATTGGAAAAATAACTCGTGAACAAGTTAAAGAGCAGATTAAGTTGTTTACGTGATAAGTAGAATAGAAAGGATTCCCCGTAACTTACTACGGTGAATATTCATCATTAATATGGAATTAAAATTGCCTAACTCCACTATCAAACTACAAAATATGCGGATGAAAGACCTTATCGAGAAAGAACTTATGAATTGGATCATGGATGGTCGACTGGATAAGGGGCAGCGCTTGCGAGAAGATGAGTTAGCGGAAATTTTCGGTGTAAGTCGGATTCCGGTTAGAGAGGCCTTGCATGTCCTTGAATTAAAAGGTTTAGTCGAGGTTACCCCCTATATCGGAGCAACAGTCCGACAACTTTCATCTTCCGAAGTAAAACAAGTGTACTTAATGCGGTGTTTGCTTGAACCTCTTGCAGCGGAACATGCGGCAGAATTAATCACCAAAAAAGAATTAAATAATCTAAAGAGAATTCAGGAAGAACTCGAGTGTCTTTGCTGTGTTGAACATAATCCTGAAAATCGACGCATGGTATATGATAAAAACAGAGATTTTCATATGGCGATATACAATGCTTCCAAAATGGATATTTTAGTTAACTTAATAAACAACTTATGGGATAACATCGCTTTTTTAAGAATCAGGTCAGCATATTCACCAGACTACCCTGAGATGATGAAAAGAGAACATCGTGATTATATTCATCTTCTTTCTGTCCACGATGGGAAAACACTTAGCAAAGTTTTACGAGAAAATCTAGAGCAACATGCTAAATTTTTTCAGGTTATTTAATATCTAACTATTCGCAAATTTTCATGACTGTTCATTTCCATGCTCAATCCTGCACTTCGATATTGGAAATATCCAGGTTCGTGATATCTGTATACAATTGCTAAGTAACCACCTCTTGAAATCTTTGTAGTTATTTTTAATTTGGAAACAGCGTTCGGTGTCGAAGTAATCAATAGCAACTTCGACACCGTACTCTTTTAAGCTGCAATTTTTAAGGTGATCGCAAACCACTTGACAACTGGGCAGGACACGAACCAGCGACCTGTGCGTAGCCCCCAGCAACGCTGGGCTCGGATGGGAACCTGCGCGCTCTAAACATTTATAAGAACAGACCAATATAAACACAAAAACCAGCCTTTTTTATAGAAACTGGTTTCCTATCGCTTTTATCCATGAGGTTGTTAGTAGAAAAACCGTGAGGTCTTTGGCAGGATTTCTCTCGATGAGAGGGTCAAAAATGGGCACTACTGGACTCGAACTAATGACCTGTGCGTAGCCCCCAGCAACGCTGGGCTCGGATGCGAACCTACGCGCTCAGATCATTTATAAAAAAAAGTGCGGTCATAAGACCACGCTAACAATGATAAACGCATTTTATGGGCACTACTGGACTCGAACCAATGACCTGTGCGTAGCCCCCAGCAACGCTGGGCTCGGATGGGAACCTAAGCGCTCTATGCATTTATAAAAAAAGCGCGGTCATGAGACAACGCTGAACAATAATAAACGCTTTTTATGGGCACTACTGGACTCGAACTAGTGGCCTGTGCGTAGCCCCCAGCAACGCTGGGCTCGGATGTGAACCTACGCGCTCTAAGCATTTATAAAAACAGGCCAATATAAAACACAAAAACCAGCCTTTTTTTATAAAAACTGGTTTCCTTTCGCTTTTATCCGTGATGTCGTTAGTAGAAAAACCGTGAGGTCTTTAGCAGGATTTCTCTCGATGAGAGGGTCAAAAATGGGCACTACTGGACTCGAACCAGTGACCTCACGGAGTGGGGTATGTAGTAGGGTGTTACTACACTTTTTAAGGGCTTTAGCCCTCAGCGTGATAAGTCACACCCGCGCCACATTCGGCGCGCCATACTTTAAAGATCACTTTCGGCGCGCTGGCTCATGCGCCGGATATCGACCGCGCCGGCATACACGCGCCGGATTTTATATCCGTTAAACTGGACTGACATTCCATCATTCTGGATTATTAGAACATTTTAGCTATATATAAATAACGAGGTTTAGAGCCCTGCAAGACCCTAAACCTCTCAATTAGCTAACTGCACACACAGAAAGCCAGTTTAGAAAGCATTTTACCCCCTTTTCAGGCTCTAATCACCTCTATTTTACGCTAATAATCCATAAATTTTAGAACAGCCTAAAAGTATATTTATCGTTCTTATTACACTGTGTGTCATTTTATTTTTCTTTTTATAGGGTTTTCAACGAGTATACTAATTCAAACCTTAAAATATAGCTTATTTTAAGGTTAATGCTTTTACATCATTTATAATTAGAACATAACAAAAACGCACTGCAATGCGTTATCAATCTGGTAGCACACACATGCCCAAGATTCCCAATCTTATACTTACGAGGTGAAGCGCCAGACTTACATTAAAAAAAAGCTGGCGTTTCATTATGCAAAGTGAAAAAATACATTATGCAAACCATGCCAGCTTTGCACCAGGTGGAGGCTGGTAAGCATGAAGTATATTAAATTCTCACGTTCATCAAAAGGCAAACTAAAAAAATTGCTTGATATGGAGTACCGACCTTCTGAATTAGCACGAGAGATCGGTATCAATTCTGATACGCTTTACCGTTCACACATTCCAGCCGGCGCGCCGGCACGTAAAGACGCAAAAGGTAACATATGGATCAATGGGCTGTTATATAAAAATTGGGTAGAAAGCTTTCAGACACCACATAGAAAGACTAAACCAATGAAAGATAATCAAGGCTATTGCCTAAACTGTAAAGAGGTTAGAGAGATTATTGCCCCCAAAAGGGCCCGCAATAAAAGAGGCGTAGTATTAGCGGTTAGCAAATGCCCAGTATGCGGTAAGCGGATCGGTAGATACCTGAAAGCGAGTAAATAAGATGATCGAGAGGCAAAATTATTTAGACATAGTTGCTTACCTCGATTACTTAGTAGATATCAGGCAAGTACAAGATATCACAAGAGGCAACACTCAGAACAGATTAAAACACTTATTACTCTGGGCTGATTCAAGAGCCTTTACAGAGTTCAATAAAATAAAACCCACATTCCAGAAGTATTTAGAAAGCCAAACAAATAATGATGGTGATCTATTAAGCGCCGCTTACCTTACCGCGGTTTTTAAAGTAACGCGCTCTTTTCTGTTTTGGGCTAAACGAGAATGGCCAATTAGATATAAAAACATAGATCACAATACGATAGAGGCCTTAAGACCTTCAAGAATAAGAAGTGAAGAGGCAACATTAAAAAAGAGAGAGATATACACATTAGACGATATGTTAAAGATCATATCTATAAAGCCTGATACGCTTGCGGAAAGGCGATTGATTGCCGGCACTTCTTTTTTATTTCTCTCTGGCATGAGAATTACCGCTTTTTTATCTATGCCAATTAAAGCTTTTAACATAGATGAATGGAGTGTAAGCCAATTACCAGAATTAGGCGTAAAAACAAAGAATAGTAAAGCGGCGATAACATATCTATTGCCAATCCCAGAATTAAGGCGGGTAGTTTCAGAATGGGATAGCCTTGTAAGAAATGCAATACCTGATACTTGTAACTGGTACGCAATATTGGGGACAAATGATTATTTTACAGGTGAAAGGAATGACGCTACTTATAGCCATTTCAATTTTAGAAAGCACCTAAAAGCCCTTTTGGGTAAATATGGCTTACTTTACATGTCTCCACATAAGTTTAGGCATGGGCATGCGGTTTACGCATTAAAAAAAGCTAAAGATATGGAAACATGGAAAGCCATTAGCCAAAATCTCATGCACTCTAATACAGGTATTACAGATGGTATATATGGGCAACTTGTAAGCGAGGATCAAAAAAGGATCATAAACGATCTAATATAAAATATAAGGAGTATAACAATGACAGACCACAAAAATAATGTAAAACGACTTAAAGAGGCTATATCGACTTCTACGCCCCCACCTGATGAGATATTGCCAGTGCCTAAAAAGTATCTATTTACCTTGCCGGCTTACCCTAACTATAGTCTAATAATTGACTTACCAAAACTACTTGATTTATTGGATGAAGATAATAGCGGGTTAAGCGATATTATAGAGGTTTACGGTTCGCGTTATATATTGAGATCAAAGGCTGAAACTATAGATTTTAATACTGATTCAATGCCCTTTTATGAGACGCTTTAATTACCTTAAAGCCTGATAAACTTAACCGCGAGGTTAGATTATGGATGAATTATTGATAGAGGCTTACGACCTGATCCCGGAGCTAACCAGAGCGGTTATTTCCGGCTTAAAGCATTCCGAGATTGATAATAGCCTTATACGAGGTGTAGAGTGCTTATTGCGCTTACAACATTCGGCGAGCATGTCATATAGTACCCGCGCGGTTAGTGCGGGTACACTTGCCGGCATAGTTAAAGAATGTAAGGCTTTATTGGTAGAAATAGAGGATCTATTATCTAAAGTTTCGGATTAGCGTGAACCTTATACAAAAGTGATTAAAACGCTGTTTCATGGTTGCGATAATTTATCATATCGTAACCATGATAATCTTGTATAAGGTTTTATTTATAATGATTGTATAGCCTGTATATCCTTAATGACTGGTTTATTACCCTCGCGCCATATCGATCTTGTTTTTATTGATGGCGTTGGACACGCTCTAACAAGCCACTGATTACTGAACTCTAACAATACCGTACCATAACCCCCACCTTGCAAGTGAATAACCTCAAATGCTTTTACAAGAGTTTCTAATTCCTCAATAGATAAAAGATTGTTTAGTCTTGTTAGCTGGCTATTCATTGATCTTAATTATACTTACTCTTTAATAGATTGTACACCCTACCACTTCACATTCGGCGCGCTGGCTCATGCGCCGGCATACACGCGCCGGATATAGACCCGCGCCACTTTCGGCGCGCCATACTGTAAAGATCACTTTCGGCGCGCTGGCTCATGCGCCGGCATACACGCGCCGGATATAGACCCGCGCCACTTTCGGCGCACCCTATTGTAAAGATCACTTTCGGCGAGCTGGCTCATTGTATAAGGGGACGCGGGGTCAAAAAGTTATTAGCAGGGGGATATTCAAGCGCCGGGGGTCAAACGCGCAAAAAAAATTCCCTATGTGAAAAAACTCAATTCAATAGCTTTTCACTGACTTAGCAGATCACGATCATGCCGGCGCATACACGCGCCAAAGGCAAATAATGCCCATTATTTACGCTTCCCGGCGAACTCACGGATAACACGCGCCGGCTATAGACCCGCGCCACTTTCGGCGCACCCTATTGTAAAGATCACTTTCGGCGAGCTGGCTCATGCGCTCAATGTGTGGTTATTGCACATTCGATATAACTTTACGCGCCAATTGTGAGGATATTGCACATTCGATATAACTTTACGCGCCAATTGTGAGGATATTGCACATTCGATATAACTTTACGCGCCAATTGTGAGGATATTGCACATTCGGCGCGCCATACTGTAAAGGTCACTTTCGGCGAGCTGGCTCATGCGCCGGCTATAGACCCGCGCCGGCATACACGCGCCGGATATAGACCCGCGCCACTTTCGGCGCGCCATACTGTAAAGATCACTTTCGGCGCGCTGGCTCATGCGCCGGTTTTTATATCCGTAAAACTGGACTGACATTCCATCATCCTGGATAATTAGAACATTTTAGCTATATATAAATAACGAGGTTTAGAGCCCTGCAAGACCCTAAACCTCTCACTTAACGGATTGCACACACAATCCGCAAAGCTCACGATAAACAATGAATTAGGCTTTTTATGGGCACTACAGGACTTGAACCTGTGACCTCACGGATGTGAACCGTGCGCTCTAACCAACTGAGCTAAGCGCCCGAAGTGAAGCGATTATAGCAAAGCATGCTTTATTTGTCCAATAATTCATCCCTCATTTCCCCAAACCCAATCGTAAGTACCGTACAAGTACCTACAAGCCCATCATCAATGCCGCGACAAGCAAGACCAGACAGCTCAGTCCGGAACTTGCCAGCACCATGTAAGCCAGAAGCTTTTCCACAGTCTGGTTGATTAGCAGGAAAAAACTCAATACCAGACCCATCATCCAGAGAAAAGTTCCAAATACTGGCAACAGCCACAATTGCCCCGAACGCACTTCTTCAAGCGTTACCCAGGTCACTTGCGGTCGTACGGCAACAATGATGCCAACCGCCACCCAAAGCAGCACTAACAAAATAAGCCCCGCGAAGATGAGCCTCTTCACCCAATTATCCTGCCAGACCCGCTTCAGCAAACTGTAAAAGTGATCCTCCGTAACCATTTCTGAAGTCAAAGGCGCCAGACTCTTCCGTTCATTAAGCTGAGCCAAAAAAGATATTGGCTCCTGTGGGGAAATCACCAAATATCGTTCCGCGGCCTTTATCAGAATCATACGCTGGGCGTCCGTTGCCACGAAGCGTGTTTTTCCCATCCCCTGCACTACAAAATATTGCAAATACGCGCCAGGCAAATGCAAACGTGGCAAGGGCATTTCATCCTCAAACTCACTTAACTGATGCGCCCACTCGATTGCGCGCAAGGGTATTTTTAGACTGCTCACGCCCCACTGCACTATTAAATCTTCGTCATCAATGATATAGCGAATTTGCCTGGCGTTGTTGTATTGGTAAAGGATATAGAAAAAAGGAATGGCTAATAAAAACGCTACCGCGACGAACAATGACGCGTAAACTTCGAAAAAAGGCAAGTTTGCCAGAATAATCAAAATCAAGCCCAACACAACCAAGCCAACCAGAATAACGATATTCCAGTTAAGCGACTTCTGCCTGGGCGCGTCATATGTCGTTTTCATGCTTTCATTATACGTTAGCTACTCGCAAATTGCGCCAGTTAAAAAGCTTTGCGATAAAATAAGCTTCAGGAAAGGAGCTGACATGGACAATACGCAAAAGTTTTCAGGTAAAAGTGATATATACGAACAAGCCCGTCCCGCTTACGCGCCCGCTCTGATTGACTGGCTTAAAGATGAACTCCAACTCGGCCCACAAACACCCATCGCTGATATGGGTGCCGGCACAGGCAAGCTCACACGCCAGTTGCTTGAACTGGGCGCGCCGGTTTATGCTGTTGAGCCCAACGCGGATATGCGCCAAAAGATGGTCACCTTGCTTGGAAACCGGGCTAACTTCCAAGCGATTGCCACACCCGCTGAAAAAACAGGGCTGCCAAACCACAGTGTTAAGCTCGTAACTGCTGCTTCTGCCTTCCATTGGTTTGATGCCAACGCTTTTCGCGCGGAATGTCAGCGGATTTTATGGACCAATGGCTTGGTGTGTCTCATGTGGAACCACCGTAAACTTGATAACGACATCAACCTCGGTTTTCGGAATATTTTCAGTCGCTATTGTCCCAATTTTTCCGGCTTTAGCTTTGAACGCCAAAAGGGCACTCAGGCAATCGAGCGGTTTTTCAGTACAGATCCGGTAGAAAAACATTTTGATAACCCTGTGCGCTATGACCAGGCAGGTTTTGTCGGACGGGCTCTTTCAGCCTCTTATGCGATTATCCCGGGTGATGATGGTTACGAAGAATTTCTCGACGCGCTGAGGCAGCTCTTTGAGCGATATGCTGTGGATGGCTTTATCGAAGTACCCCATCAAAGTGTGGCTTTTTTAGGCAAGGTTTAAAAAAAAGTTTTTTTCAACTTTAGTCTTATATACGCTTAAGAAAATAATCTTTCGCGTTTAACAAAAGAAACTCAGCCCAATTTTTTGCCTAAAATATCCAGTTCAGCCTGGGATATCTCTTCAATGACTGCACGCGCGTCAGCTTTAACGTCTTCCGGAGTTGCTGGCGAATGGTTAATCAGCTTGACCAACTCAAAGGCCTTGCGCAACGTGTCTTTCACGTTGGCTGTATAGCTGAAGAATTCCCAACCCAGCGATTGAGGCCTTTCAATCTTGCGTGCTTCTTCAATCAAAGCGCGGGCTTTCTTGATACGGTTTTCTGGTGTTATCGCTCTTGCCATGGTATCATCCTTATAAGTGATGATTAAGTGTAACACAGGCTCTCTTACACAGAAAAAGGTCTGTTTTTTACAAAATAACTTGACACTTTTTGCAGAGTCTGTGGTATACTTGCGGTTCGTGCCTGGCATAGGCATTATTTAATTATGTAAGTTAGCAAAGGGAAGTACGATGAACCATTCAGAATTATTGAAATCTGTTGAAGCCGAAAAGAACCCCAACATTCCGGATCTTTTCCCTGGCGATAATGTGAGTGTTCACATGAAAATTAAAGAAGGCGACCGCGAACGCATCCAGGAATTTAAAGGCGTTGTGCTCTATACCCGTGGCAGCGCCAACGATGCCTCTTTCACCGTGCGCCGTGTTGGCAGCAATGGTATTGGCGTTGAACGCACCTTCTTATACAACTCACCCCGCATTGCCAAAGTCGTTGTAGAACGACACAACAAAGTCCGTCGCGCGCGTCTCTACTTCTTGCGCAAACGCACCGGCAAGAGCGCCCGACTCAAACAACGTTTTTAATCTTGATAAGCGTCAATAGCAAAAGCCTGATCTGGTGCGACATCTTCCAGAAAAGGCTTTTTGCTTCTTTGAGGGAAATTTACCCTCTCTGTACCACATCATAATAAAACAGCTGCTATTTTGACAAACACGCTTATTAATTTATAGTATAATTACTCACCGGCGTTTCGAAGTTTCGTTACTTCCAAGCGCGTTTTATGTTAATACTAATTATTAACCCATTAGGACAAGGATTAAATTATGCCAAGTTCATACCTAACCCGAGAGGGCTACGAAAAATCCGAACAAGAACTCGTGTTTTTGCGCACCGAAAAACGCAAACAGGTTGCCGCCCGTCTGCAAGAAGCCATGGAAGACGGCGAACTGATTGAAAACGCGGAATATGAAGACGCTAAAAACGAACAGGCTTTTGTCGAAGGTCGCATTAAAGAGCTCGAAATGTTGCTTGCAAATGCTTATATCATCGACAGTGGCGAACACCCTGAAGACGTTGTGGTTGTTGGCTCAACTGTCACCCTCAAATTCGAGGATGGCGAAGAGCCCGAGACCTACATGATTGTTGGTGCCGCTGAAGCTAATCCCCGTGTAAACCGCATCTCCAATGAATCACCTATTGGCCACGCGCTCATCGGTAAACGTGTTGGCGATAAGGTCAAGGTGGAATCACCTGGTGGCGCGTTTTACGTTGAGATTATTGAATGCAAGTGATATAAACTAAATCTGACGCCCCACTCAAGATCGGTGGGGCGCTTTTATTCGTAAACTTTTGAACCGGAAAGAGGATTACTATGCTGTTGGACGATTTTTCTGAACTCGAAAATACCCGCCTCGAGAAGATGCTGCGCATGCGCGAAGAAGGCACTGAACCCTACCCTACACGCTCTAATAAAACCATGACCAACGCTGAGGCGCTCAAAGCCTTTGAAGTTGCCGAGGCCGATGGCAAAACCGAGGTGCCGGATGTCACTTTGGCTGGGCGTGTTCGTGCTATTCGTGATATGGGCAAGCTCTGTTTCGCGCACATTGAGGATAGCAGCGGAAAAATCCAACTCTTTTTACGCATCAATGAGCTCGGCGAAGAAAAACTCGCCAGCTTTATCCGCGATTTTGACCTTGGTGATTTCATCCAGGCTTCTGGCGCGCTCACCCGCACCCGCCGCGGCGAAATCACGCTTATGGTGCACGATTTTGTCATGCTCGCCAAAGCGCTTTATCAGCTCCCTGCCGATAAAGACCAGGTCATCGACGGCGAAACGGTGCGCCACTCTGTGCTTACTGACCCGGAAACCCGCTATCGCCAACGCTATGTTGACCTTGCGGTCAACCCCGAGGTGCGTGATATTTTCAAAGCCCGCGCGAAAATCGTAGATACGGTTCGTGAGTACCTCGACAACCGTGAGTATATCGAGGTTGAAACCCCCATTTTGCAACCCATCTATGGTGGTGCCGCTGCCAGGCCTTTTACCACCTACCATAACCAGCTTCATCAGGAACTTTTCCTGCGTATCAGCTTCGAGCTTTACCTCAAACGCCTCATCGTGGGTGGTATGGACCGTGTTTACGAAATCGGACGTGATTTCCGCAATGAAGGCGTATCTTTCAAGCATAATCCCGAGTTTACCCAGCTTGAGCTTTATGAAGCCTACACCGATTATCATGGCATGATGCGCATCGCTGAAGAGATGATCTCGCAATGCGCTTACAAACTCAACGGCCATTATCTGATCAACTACGATGGACACGAAATCGACCTCACCCCACCCTGGCCACGTCTGACGATTCGCCAGGGACTGATTGATTTTGCGGGCATCGATATCCATGATTACCCCACTGTGGAAGCCATGGAAGCCTTGCTGAAAGAGCGCGATATCCCCTTTAAACCAGGTGTGCCCCGTGGTAAGTTGATTGGCATCCTCATGGAAGAATACATTGAGCCCCGTCTCATTCAGCCCACTTTCCTCTGCGACTATCCGCGCGACATCTCGCCACTCGCCAAGAACGTACCCGGCGACCCCACCACCGTTGAACGCTTTGAAATTTTCATTGGTGGCGTAGAAATGGGCAACGCCTTTACCGAACTCAACGACCCCATCGAACAGGAAAAACGCTTCATGGAAATGGCAAAAGCCTACGCCGCGGACGACGAAGAGCAACATCCCATGGATCACGACTTCGTGCGCGCCCTGGCATACGGCATGCCCCCTACCGGTGGCATGGGCATCGGCATCGACCGTCTGGTGATGATGATCACCGGTAAAAACACACTTCGGGAAGTTATCCTCTTCCCGCACTTACGCAAGATCGAAGACCAGTAAAATCCTTGGCTTAAGTCTTGCAACATACAGGTTGTGGACGAGAACACACTCATTGACCTTGCCCGCAAAGGCGAGCTTGACGCTTTCAACCAGCTCATCCTGATGTATCAGGATATGGCATTCAACGTTGCATATCGCATTATGAACGATGATGCCGCGGCAGCTGACGCCACACAGGAAGCGGTTATCTCGATGTACCGACGCATTGACACCTACCGCGGTGGCTCGTTCAAAGCCTGGTTTATGCGCATCGTCACCAACCAATGCTACGACGCGTTGCGCTGGCAAAAACGCCGGCCAGCGGTCACTCTCGAACCGGAAACGGATGACGGGGATCAGATGGAGTCGCCTGCCTGGCTTGAGGACGACAAACTCAAACCCGAAGAAACCGCCGAGAAAAACGAGCTTGAAGAAGCCATCCAGCATTGCATCAATCACCTCCCAAAAGACTTCAAAACCGTGTTTTTACTCGTTGATGTGAATGGCGAAGACTACGAAACCGTTGCCGAAAGCATTCAAAGCCCGGTTGGCACCGTAAAAAGCCGCCTTTCCCGCGCGCGACAAAGAATGCAACGTTGTTTGCAAAACTTCAGGGAACTTTTACCCGCGATATTTCGTCTAAACACCGAGGATGATGATGTTTAGAAAAGAGAAAGTATTCCCGCGGGCGTTTGAAGAACTCAGCGCTTATATTGATGGACAAGTGAGCGAGGAAGAAGCCACAGCCATCGAGGCGAAATTAGCGCATTCCGCTCAGCTACAGCGAGCCCATGACCAAATCAAAGCCTTGCGTGCTGCCACGCGCGCCTTGCCCCAGCGCAAGGCACCGCGCAACTTCATCCTCACCCGTGCTGAAGCTGCCCAAGCCAAACGAAGTCGCAACTGGAGCCGTGTTTTTGGACTGGCTTTTAGCCTCTGCGCGGTATTTTTGGTCGTATTGTTTGGCTATGATGGACTATCAAACAACTTGTTTGCGATGAAAGCCGAAAAGCCACAAGCGGCTATTTCGGAGGATATGGCTCAATCTTATGCTCTGCGTGATGCCGCTGAATCAGCGCCGGAATCGCCGGCAGCCGCGCCCGAAGAGCCGATCGAAGAAAAAGCCGTTGAAGAGGAAGCCGCTTTACTGACCTGGGGCACGCCAAGCGCCAAAACTGCTGAGCAAAGAGACGCAATGGAAGTCCCCTATACCGGTGGTCCAACAGTCAGCCCTAATCAGCCCGAAACCGCCTTTTCTGTTAGCACTTATTCAGCCCAGCCAACTGAAGATGAACTGGTTAGAATTCATCTCGACCCAACCAGCGGCAAGGTTACCATTTGTGACCCTGACTACGGTTGTGATTATGGGAGTGGCATCCAAAATATCTCCAATCCCGAGAGCAAAAATGAGATCCTTGTAGACCCCGCGCTCATTTATTACGATCAGGAAGCGGGTATGCTGAAACTTTGCCCTGAACCCGGCACATGCCCAAGCGCTGAAGAAGCTCTGATAGCTGTTCAAGCGGTCAAGCCGGAAGAAGAAACCGAAAGCTACGATACTGCTTTTCCGCTTATCCTCGGGATGGACCACGAAAATGAGGGCGAGCTTCTTTCCGCCTCACCGCAAATTGATGCAGGCACGCTTGAAGCGGAGACTGTGCCAGATGATGAGGTGCAAATGGAAGAAGCCCCTGCTGCTGGCACCTACGATGATGACAGCGACCATCAAAACTATCTCCGTGATCAGCGCGTCTTGTGGCTCAAAATCGGTTTGGTCGGGTTAACCATCCTCTTTGGCATCGTCTGGCTGATCATCCGACGGCGATAATAAGCATACTTTTCAACTCTTGCTAAAACATCCCATTTATTAACTGGCACGTACCTTTTTATTCGAATATGCGGAGTATGTAAAGCACGCTCACGTCTGCGTCGCCATAGGCATTACACCGTTCGCTGTGACTTGCAGCTGTGGGCGTATAATCCGGTTCAACAAAGCGCCTTTGCTTAGGCACTTTACTGTTCGCTGAGGCGTCTCGCCGAAGCAAAAAAAATACAAGACGAAAAGAACGAAAGGCTACCCATAAAGGATAGCCTTTCGTTTCAAATTCCTATATCAGCCTAAATGCTAAATGCCAGCGGCTTTCTTGAGGGCCTCAACACGGTCGGTGCGTTCCCAGGTGAAGTCCACATCATCGCGCCCGAAGTGGCCATAGTTGGATGTTTGGCGATAGATGGGTTTGAGCAAATCCAAATCGCGAATCAAAGCGCGTGGGCGCAGGTCAAAGACCTGTTGCACGACTTCTGCTAACTTATCATCGGCAATCACACCGGTGCCAAAGGTGTCCACATTAACGCTCAATGGCTCGGGGATACCGATCGCGTATGCGAATTGCAGTTCACAGCGTGTCGCCAATCCAGACGCCACGATGTTCTTGGCAACCCAGCGTGCCGCGTATGCCGCGGTGCGGTCAACTTTTGTTGGATCCTTGCCGCTGAACGCGCCACCGCCATGACGCCCCATGCCACCATAAGAGTCACAAATGATCTTGCGACCGGTCAAACCAGCATCACCCATCGGTCCACCCACCACAAAACGACCGGTGGGATTGGTGTAGATAATGGTGTCTTCATCGATCAGCTCAGCAGGAATAACGGGCTTGATTACATGCTCGATGATGCCTTCGCGAATGGTTTCGTTCGAAAGTTCAACGCCTTCAAACTTATCAGCATGTTGGGTGCTCACCACAACGGTATGCACGCGCTTGGGTTTGCCGTAGGCATATTCGATGGTTACCTGGCTCTTGCCGTCTGGGTACATCCAGGGCAAAATGCCAGCTTTGCGCACTTCCGCCATGCGGCGGGTAAGCTTGTGGGCATAATAAATGGGCATGGGTAACAAAGTGGGTGTTTCGTCACAGGCATAGCCGAACATCATACCCTGGTCGCCAGCGCCACCCGCTTCGATGTATTCTTCGGAATATTCCACTTCCTGGGTGCGGCCTTTGCGGTCAACGCCCTGGGAAATATCGGGCGATTGGCCTGCCAAGGCAGTCAGCACACCACAGACCTCGGCATCAAAACCTTTCTTGCCGCGATCGTAGCCAATATCTTTAACCACGTTGCGCACTAAGCTGTCGATATCCACAAAACCATTTGTAGTCACCTCGCCGAAAACCATCACATAACCGGTTTTGGCAGCGGTTTCGCAAGCCACACGGCTAAAGGGATCCTGGCGCAGCAATTCATCCAAAACCGCGTCACTAATTTGGTCACAAAGTTTATCAGGGTGTCCTTCTGTAACCGATTCCGAAGTAAACAAATACTTGGGTAAATTGGCAAAACTTTTTGTCATAAAAAAACCTCCTCAGGTTGCTAATAAAAAGCCCCGCGACTGAGGGGCAAGTTGTTTGGGATTTCTCACCTCTCATCTTCCAGTTTTCCTGTCGGATTTGGCACCATGCGTATCATGCTGGTTGCCGAAGCTTCATCGGGCCGATCCCTCCACTTCTCTGGATAAGAGCGCTAAAGGCTATGTAATTAAGGTAATTATACGCAATGCGCCATAGGCGTCAAGGTTATGTACGTTATACAGTTTTCACCCCGAAAAATCTTCGGATAATTGAAAGTTTCTCGATGATACGTTCTTTGTCTTAAATCAGTCCTGATTAAGATTTTTCTGTCATAAAGTTGTTTTCTCATTATCAGCATCTGAATTATAATTAATTCAGGAATATGGTTAAAAAACCTATCCTAAAAAGAGCTTCACATCTGAACACCAAACCAAAACAAATTCAACAAGGTTAATACTGCAGTCCCCTCGCCATATGTAAGACCTGTATTAAAACCTATACAAAAACTACACAAAACTTAGGAAACATCAAACAGAGATGATAAAACAAGCCTACAAGGGAGCAACAGAGCAAAATGGATTGCAATAAAGAATCCTATTGCCTAACCTGTTGACCACATAAACTGACCTTTAAAGGAAAAGTAGATGATTAAAATTAGCGATTTAAACAAAAGAAATTTGCTCATTGGATTTGTGGTTTTTAGCATCCTCTATTTCATCCTGGATAAACTCAACCTGTCCTATTCAGAAATGGCAAGCCAATTTGGCATTTGGCTGGTTCTGCTAAACATTTTGCTTAATCTTGTTATGGCGGGCATTTCAGCCTTTATGCTGGTTCTAAGCGATCACGTCCTAAAAGAGAAAAACATCAAGACCAAAGGCGACAACATGGGCATCCTGTCGGTCATTTTTGGCATCTTCACCTATGGCTGCACCCCCTGCGTCATTTCCTTTCTTGCCATCTTCGGGATTAGCTTTTCGGTCATCGCCCTGCCTTTTGCTGGTCTGCCCTACAAGCTAATCTCCCTGGCGCTCTTGCTTTTAGGCGTTTTCATTCTCAAAAAAGAACTCGACAGAAAATCCTGCAAGGTCAGTTTCCGGATTAAAAAAGAAAAGGAGAATTTATGAGAAAAAAGATAACAGGTATCATCTTAGTAGCACTGGCCTTGCTGCTAATGGCATCCTGCCAACATATCGATCAAGCCATTGAAGATACCTTTAGGCCCCTGCCCGAAAAGTATGAGTCTCCAGAAGAAAAAAACCGGGGAGTTTTCCAGAAGATAATAGACTTTTTTGCGAAAAGTAAGTATCTGGAAACGGGCATGAACCTGACCATATTTGATGTCAGAGATGATATCTTCGCGAAACTGGAACTCGAAGACCCGATTTCGGACTTTGATTTTTTTGTCATGGACTACATAAGAATAAACGAGATTGACAGATACCTAAGCCTTGAAGAAGCACAAGACCTGTTAAATTTGTTCAACAGCCAAAACTTAATCCTGAATCCCGCAAAAACCATTCAAGCACTTGAAAATCTGACCGATGACCTTGGCTGGGATAAAGTCTATGTCCGCTCGGGAAGAATAACCATCTACAGAGACCGCATGTTCCTGGACCTCCAGAATCCCGAAAACTATGCCCTTGTTGACACCTACAACTACGACGCAGATACGGATGAATGGACGAGTTATCCCTCACGAACCATTGATTCTGAAAACCCTTTGGAAGATTCACTGCTTATTACCGATATTCCTCTGGAAAGTCTTTACAAGGTTAAGGAGGCTTCTTTGGAGGTGGTCAAAGAGATTGGCGAATACAACGAAGCCTTCCCCTATGAAAACGCCAGCTCCTTTAAAGGCATTCAAAACATATCCATATATATCGGCTGGAGGAATGGCAAGGATGTTTTAGGTATTCGAACTACTGTTAGAGGCGAAAGAGAATATATTACCCTGGAATTCGACTCTGACGGAAATTTAATTGAGAAACAGAGGTAAACGATGCAATATTTCATGTTTGGACTACCCCTCTTTTTTATGTACATCTTTCCTGTATTTTTCCTGTGGAATATGGAAATTTACACCAAGCCCATCGTGGCAACCATTTTCCTGGGCCTGGGTATCATCTTATGGACTGTACAGCATCTGCTCATCATCGGGCTTATCCGGCATCCCTATAGGCTCAAGAAAAAACACAAAAAAGTCCAGGAAACAGGAAAACCCGTTCAGGCAACCATCCTCTCCAGTGAGATTGTTAGCCGGGATGGCAACTGGCCTGTCTATAATCTGGTTCTGATCTTCAAAAACCTTGTTGGCAGTCCGGTCAAGGCCATACTCAAAACATCCGACACCAAGCCTCACGAAAGAAGATTTGAAACCGGCAAGCATTTGGACTTGAGACTAAACCAAAATGATTTAGAGCCCCCCTTCACGGTCACAACCGGCAAATATGAAGTAAGCAAAAGGATTCTTCTTTGGGTATGGCTGTTTTTTGACATCGCCTATTCCATAGCGCTTTTCCTTGTCTCATACCATTTCCAAAGCAATGGTATGGGCTGGAGGTTCTTAGGCCTGCACTCGCCCTGGGTCTGGGCACCTATTGTGGGTATATCATCGCTGGTTTTCATGACTAAAATCTATGGTTTGAAAAGTGACGAAACCCAGGAATCCGCCTATACTTTTCATTCTGCGAGCAAAAGCACAGACCTTGCCCAGCTTCTCCTACACGGACGTACAAGTTATGGTGAAATCCTTGGTTACAACCAAACAGGCACCTATATCAATGACCAACCCATGATTCGTTTTAACATCCAATATGAGAATGAAAATGGCGACCTTGTTCACGGTTACCATAATCAAATTGTTATGCTGACCGAACTTCATACCCTCAGAAAGGCCAAAATTGAAGTTCTCTACCTGCCTGGCAATCCGAATCTTTTCATGTACGACTACGCGGATTAGAGCAAAAACGACTTACAAGAGCCCGATGACTCATCACCGGGCTCTTGCTATTTAACAACCACCCCGCCTATTTTTCAGCTGTTCTAACGTGGTCTCCCGACCACGTCCACCCATTAAATTGAACAAACAACTCCGAAACCTGACTTAAGATTTTATCTCACATTTTCAACAATTAATCACGCAGAAATGATAAAATAAAAGCAATGTTTCAAGAGCAGAAAATATCGCCATGGCAGTATCCTATGACAAACTCCTACATTTATTGATAGACCGCCAGATGAGCAACGCGGAACTCATCAAAAGGGCTGGTTTCTCCGGAAACGTAATGACACAGGTCAAACGCAGAAAGTACATTTCACTCGACAGCACCAATCGCATTTGTGTGGATAAAAACCCTGTTGGGAGTAAACGTTTCAAGAGACTCGATAGGTCAAAGGGTGCCATCCGAGAAAAAGTACTAGATGCTATGACAATCGATGAAATTAATCATATCTTTGATACGGATGGAGAGTATTTGTAATAAAAACAGGAGGCAGCAGTACGATGTCGAAAGAATTCGCTCTTAACACAATTGAATACTACCAAACAACGAGAGAAAATCAATTCTTTGATCGTAAAAGTGCGAAGATAAGACCTGATGATATTGTTAGACATCTTGTAGCTTTTGCAAATGCAAGTGGTGGAAAACTTGTTATCGGCATAGAAAATGATGGTCGCATCACGGGCTTTCGGGAAACTGGTGCCCACACGATAGAAAATTTTAAGACTGTTGCTGTCAAGCGCCTTACTGAAACGCCTATATCGGTTCACACAATTGAAGTCGCTGTAACAAATGATAAAGGCGAAGATGATTGTGTGCTTGTGATAGAAGTTGATTCTTCTTATGGCAAAGTTATTCAATCTTTTGATCACGAGGTTTATCTTCGCCAAGCAAATGAAAGCGTCAAGCTGAATTACGAACAACGGACTCAACTACTCTATGACAAAGGGCAATGCTATTTTGAAGACGAAATAGTAGAGCGCTCTTCCTTGGATGATGTGGACAAAGAAGTCATTAATTTTTACCGAAAACACATGGGACTTCCAAACAAACCTGCCAATGAAATCCTTGAAGCCAGAGGCATGCTTGTTGATGGTAAGTTGACAACCGCAGGAATTTTGCTTTTCGGAACTAATCCGACAAAATATCTGCCACAAGCCAGACTGCGCTTTATCCGCTACGATGGTATATTTGCAGAGACAGGCAAAAGACTTAATATTATCAAAGAGGTAACTTTTGACAATGCAATACCAAAAATTATTACGGAAGCCAGAACCTTCATTAATACACAGATGCGAGAGTTTCAGTATCTCAATACTGAAGGTATTTTCGAGAGGATGCCAGAGTACCCGGAATTTGCGTGGTTTGAAGGTATTGTTAATGCGCTGACTCATCGTAACTATTCCATGCATGGTGAGCATATCAAATTTATCATGTTTGATGATCGTATTGAGATTTATAGCCCAGGACTTTTACCCAATATAGTGACAGTAGATAACATCATGCACACTCGTTACTCGAGAAACCCAAAAATTGCCAGGGTTCTATCCGAATTCGGTTGGGTCAAGGAAATGAACGAGGGTGTTAAACGTATCTATACAGAAATGCAAAGCCTTTTTTTGAAAGACCCTGTTTATTCTGAGCCAGGACATCAAGTACTGTTAATGTTGGAAAACAATATTTTAAACAGACAGATTAGAATTACAGATTCGCTCAAAAGAAAATTGACACCGGAAGTTTTTAATGAATTAAATGCTGAGGAGAAATTGATTCTGCAATATACTTTTGCCAAGGGCCAAATCAGTCCTGCCGATGTAGTACGTCTGACAAAAAGGAGCAGAGTAACTGCACAGCGAACTTTACAAAATTTAGCAAAGAAAAAATTCCTGGTTTGGCACGGAACAAATAAAAACGATCCAACACAGTACTATACTTTAAATTAAACTTTCACCAATGAATTCTACTGGTTTTCAGTAGTTTTCAGTAGTTTTCAGTAGTTTTCAGTAGTTTGCAGTAGTTTTCAGTAATTTTCAGTAGTTTTCAGTAATTTTCAGTAGTTTTCAGTTATTTTCAGTAGTTTTCAGTAATTTTCAGTAGTTTTCAGTAGTTTTCAGTAGTTTTCAGTAGTTTTCAGTAATTTTCAGTAGTTTGTAATGGTTTGCAATGGTTTGTAATGGTTTGCAGTAGTTTGCAGTAGTTTGCAACAAGCCCTTTTTAAATCAACCCCTTAACAATTAACGCAGCGGAGAGAGTGGAATTCGAATCCACGGTGGGCACAAGTCCCACACCGGTTTTCGAGACCACCTCAATCAACCACTCAGGCGGATCTCCAGGTTCGTTATAAATTATTAAAGTGCCCTGCGATTGTCTAACCGCAAGGCACATATTATGTTCATCTTTAGCCTAAGACAATATCATTCTCGTCAAAGGGATCTCCACATAGAATGCAGAACTTGGGCGGTGAAGTTTTATCAGCTGGTTCCCAACCACATTTATCACATTTGTATTGCGGTAAACCAACGGGTTTTTCTTTCCACAGCTGGTGCAAAATCTACCTTTATTCTTTGTCTCGCAAATGCAAACCCAATAATTGGTGTCAACAGACACAGCTTCCACATCAATTGGTTCATCAAATTTAATATCTTCTTCTTTGATAGTTATTGATGCCTGGTATTCATCGTACTCCTCTGGTGACATGCGAGCCAGGTTAGATAAATGTTTTTGGAGTCTTGAAGCCATAGTTTTAAATGTTGTCAGCGTAAGCCCACCCGAAACAATGCCACCAATAACTGGAATCACCTTTGAAACGCCTTGACCAAACGAAGACCTCACAACTTTTACACCCAGGTACTGTCCAATCTTTTTTGCAATCGGGTAATACCAAGTTTTTGTTAATGCTTGTGATGCAATTTTCTTGGCAATAGCTTCCATAGTTCTTACCCCAAAGATTTTTGCCAGGACATTTTTTGCAGATGAAACGCCGAACATAACACCTATAAAAATCAATAGTTCATTTTCGGTTTTCGCATCAAGATTACTTTCATCGCCTGAATCTGTTGCTTTCGTCATGTAGAAAAACTCTTTCCAGCCATAAAGATAGGCGAGTTCTTGAGCTATTCGGATTATAAAGACATTAGTTTGTATTAAATCTGTAGGAATAGTAGCAGCCATCGACCATCCCCCGGGAATTCCTGCAGCTGTAGATATAGTCGTTACTCTGGTAGTTTCAAGATTGATTACAGCATTTGCAATGCTATCGAGTATTGCAACAGGAATTTGCGCTTTTATTGTTCCCGAAGAAATAGCTGTTTGGATTTGTTTTTCTGGGCAATACTTTATTAAGTTTTTTCGCAAGAATGCCTCGCGATCAATGCGAACGAGTGGGATTTTTGCTGCAGAATTGAGAATTGAACTAAAGGTAATTGGTGTCGCATCCATATTGATTCTCCTAATGTAGTTTTCAATATAAGCTATGTAATTCTTGCGAATCTTCATCTTGCAAACAGGACAAAAGGCGGAGAGAGTGGGATTCGAACCCACGGTGGGCACAAGTCCCACAACGGTTTTCGAGACCGCCCCGATCAACCACTCCGGCATCTCTCCAGGTTCAGAAGATTATACCCGATTACAAATTAAATGTTTGGCCTTTTTCCGCGTAAACCGGTTCAGGAAAACCACCTTCTTCATCGAGTTTTGCCATGAAGGCTGACGCGGCGTATTCTTCACCGTGTACCAGTATCAAATTTTCCAGGCTATCTTTTGACGCTCTGGCATACTCCAGCAAGCCCGTTTGCCCAGCGTGCGCGCTTAAGCCACCAATCGTGACCACTTCCGCCTTGCGGTAAAACTCCTCGCCAAAAATACGCACTCGGCGCTCGCGGTCCGCCAAGCGTCGCCCCAGAGTGTAAGGCGCCTGCCAGGAGATGATCAAAATCGTGTTGCGCCCATCCTCAATATTGTTGCGCAGATGGTGCAAAATGCGCCCGCTTTCCGCCATGCCCGATGCTGAGATGATGATCATCGGCTCATTCCAGTCGTTGAGCGCTTTGGATTCATCCACACTGCGCGTGAAGATGATGTTGTGAAAATCCAAACCCTGCATGCGATGCTCGGCGATGAACTGCCAGGTTTCATCATCAAAACATTCGGTGTGCTTGCGATACATATCCGAGGCGTTTACCGCCAGGGGGCTATCCACAATCACCGGAATATCGGGGATATCGCCATTTTCAATCGCGTCACTCAACATATAGGTCAAATTCTGAGTGCGTCCCACCGCGAAAGCTGGCACAATCACCTTGCCGCCACGCTTTACCGTGCGATTGACCGCGTCAACAAATTCATCATAGGCATCGTACATGGAATCGTGCGGTTTGTCGCCATAGGTGGTTTCCATAACCAGCGTGGTGGCATTTTCTGGCAGGACGGGGTCGCGCAGAATGGGCATATCATGCCTGCCGATATCACCGGAATACCACAGGCGTTTATCCTCACCCGCGTCGTTTTTGTAATCCAAAACAATGGAAGCAGAACCCAAAATGTGCCCTGCCTCTAACAAACGCGCCTTAATGCCTGGGATAGGCTCAAACGCGACGTCGTACCAAACCATGCGAAATTGAGGCATAGCATTTAGTGCGTCTTTTTGGGTGTAGATGGGTTCCAAGGGTGGCTGGTTCTTTTTCCGGCGATCCTTGTTGAGATATTTGATGTCATTTTCCTGGATGTGCCCCGAGTCGCGCAGCATGATATCCGCTAGGTCAACTGTGGCATTGGTAGCGTAAATTTTACCCTTGAAGCCTTGCTTGACCAGGTTGGGGATGTTCCCGCTATGGTCGATATGGGCATGCGAAAGGATCATCGCGTCAATTTCCGCGGGATTAAAGGGGAAGTTCAAGTTGGTGAAGTAGGACTCTTCGCGCTTGCCCTGAAAAGTGCCACATTCCAACAAGAGTTTTTTGCCGCCATATTCGATGAGCATCATCGAGCCTGTTACGGTACGTGCCGCGCCAAAAATCGTTAGTTTCATTATCTTCTCCTTTGTAACAAATCAAATAGTTGCCCGCCAAAACGGGCGAACCTGAGCGGGTAATCTTCCATGAGGGTTTCAAGCTCCGGCATGGTTTGGGGATTGTGCCGGGCAATTTTCTCAAGCAAATCGCGCGACAACACCAGATTGCTGACAATACCTTCCTTTTGGGCGATCGTTTTTCGCAATCTTTTTAAAGCTTCGTGTCTATCAATTTCAGCTTCATCCGGACGGCAGTTAGCTGGGCGGTGTAGCTTTTCAGGCTTTTCAAGCCAGTTTATAACGGTGTTGACTATCAGATTGCCATATCGTTTCAATTGGTGGGTTGAAAAGACCTTGAGCGCGGAAAGCGCTTCGAGCGTCTGTGGCATAGCTTGAGCGATGGCTATCATCGCTGGGTCGCCAAGAATTTTAAACGGTGGGCAGTCGCGTTTTTGCGCCTGCAATTCGCGCTGATGGTTGAGATCAGCCAGCAAACCCATCTCAGCAGGGTTCAAATCGCGCGCGCCTTTTATCCGCCAAACGTCCTCAAAATGCGGTTTCATCGCCGCTATGTTTTTAGCTAAGGCGTTGGACTCTTCCCGCACAAGGTCAAGCCAGCCAATTTCCTCAAGCCTGGGCAGCAGATAATCTCGCAAAGGAATGAGAAAATGCGAGTCAGCCTGGGCGTAGCGCAACATGTCGGCTTTGATGGGACGTTCGCCCCAGTTGGCGCGCTGGTATTTTTTTGCGAGATGGATGCCGAAATATTTTTCGAGTAGAGTGCTTAAGCCCAAATTTGTTTCGCCCAAGGCGGATGCGGCAAGCATGGTGTCAAAAACATTGTGGAATTCAAAGCCATAATCACGCTTTAGGGTTGAAATATCATAATCGCCCGCGTGCATGATTTTCTGAATGTCTTCGTCTGCCATCAGCTCGCCCAAGGATTGCAGCTCATCGAACGCGAAAGGATCAAGCAGAAAGTCACGCTCCCTTGATGAAAGCTGGATAAGACAAACACGTTCCTGATAGGCAAATAAACTGTTGGATTCGGTGTCGATGGCGATAGCCTTTTGTTCGCTTAGATGCGCGATCATCTTTTGATACTGATCAGGGCTTGTAATCAGCTCGGCTTGTGGCATAGAAGCTAAAGGCATGGCTCAATTATACACCGCGATTTTGATTTATTAGACTATAATCCTCTGTACACAGATATTGGAGGTTTTATGCGCGCGATTTTACAACGGGTAACAAAAGGCAGAGTGACGGTTGAGGGTAAGGTTGTGGCGGACATCGGTTTGGGATACGTCGTGCTGCTCGGCGTTGGCCACGAAGACACACAAGCTACAGCGCGGGAAATGGCTGAGAAAATCGTCTATTTACGCGTATTTGGCGATGATGAAGGCAAGATGAACCGCTCCTTGTTGGATATTGGCGGTGAGATGATTGTCGTATCGCAGTTTACGCTGCATGCTGATACAAGCCGTGGCCGTCGCCCAAGTTTTATCAACGCCGCCAAACCTGAGCTGGCTCAGCCCTTGGTGGAATATTTCATCGAGCAAATTCGCTCGTTTGGTGTTGAAGTGCAAAGTGGCATCTTTGGCGCGCACATGGTGGTGGATATCCAGAACGATGGACCGGTAACCATCGCCCTGGAAATCTAAAGTTTACAGAGCGTAAAAACCGCTCATCAATAAGCAGTTATCCAAAGGTGATGGCGATACTCCCCCGCCTTCGGCTATGGTCTCCTGGCCATCGTTTCACTAAAGTTTAGAAGGTGTAAAATCTTAATTAAATCTACAGGGCTATCGTATCTAAATTAGTTATATAAAGTACTGATTTATGGGTATAAGCTAACCATTCCCCCCATCCAGCGTCGCGAAATACAGTTTTTATAAGGTTAAACGTTCATTTCGCGACGCGCAGGGAGGGGGAATTCAGGGGGTGGGTCTTTTTGAATACAGAGTATCGCAAAATTGGTGAATAAATTGCCCTTATTTGATCTGAATATTTGTTTACCAAATACATTTTCAGGATAATAAACCATTAAAGACCCACACCCCTAACCCCTCTGCCGAGAAAAGCACTCGGCACGCAAGCAGTCCGAGGAGAGGGTGAATTTTTTCCATGCCATCCATCAATATAACAGACAATATTGCCTCATTAGATGCGTTTGCCCTGATTAAATCTATCCACATCGAGCTCAAGTCCTTTATAATAAAGATGAATGGAGAAAGGATACAAAATGAAAAAAACATGCTCACTTTTTACAGGTCTGTTTGCCGGGGCGCTGATTGGCAGCGCGCTGGTTCTGCTTCTCACGCCATGGTCGGGTGATGAGCTGAAAAATAAAATCAAAGATTTTGCTGAAAATTTCCAGGAAGAGGTTCGCCAGGCCGGCGCGGAAAAACGCCAGGAACTGGAACAGGAACTCGCCCACTTACGCTCGGGTAAATAATCGTCAACTATTTAGTCAAGTAAAACCGTCATCTAAGCATGGCGGTTTTTTGTTTAAGGCTTCAGCCTGTTGAGCCCACGAAGTGGGCGAAACAGAAAACCACCCGCTATGCGGGTGGAGGGCAAAAAGTTAGACGAAAAAACACCTTTCCGAATAAGATAGTGAAGTTCAAGCCACTATGCAGAAAGGAAAGGTGTTAATGGCAAACAAACACAATAGTTTGTCGCATACAAAATGGATGTGTAAATATCACATTGTATTTACCCCCAAGTATAGGCGGAAAATAATATACAATCAATATCGCAAATCAATAGGAGAAATCCTAAGAGAGCTGTGTGGGTATAAAGGAGTGGAAGTGATAGAAGGGCATCTAATGCCAGATCATGTCCATATGCTAGTGAGTATACCGCCGAAAATCAGTGTATCAAGCTTCATGGGGTATCTGAAGGGGAAGAGTGCGCTGATGATATTTGACCGCCATACAAATTTGAAATATAAGTTTGGCAACAGGCATTTCTGGTCGGTAGGATATTATGTAAGCACAGTAGGGCTGAATGAGGCGACGATAAAGAAATATATAGAAGAGCAAGAGAAACATGATATAGCGCTCGATAAGTTGAGTGTAAAAGAGTATGAAGACCCCTTTAGGGGTAGCCAGTCGTAAAAACAACCCTTAAGGGTTGGCAAAAGAGGCAAAGGCATAGGGGCTTGAACGAAGGTTCAAGTCGGCATCTTGAGATGCGAGTCGGTAACATGGGCTTATAGCCCATGAGCAAACCACCCCTTTTAGGGGTGGTTATGATTTAATACCTTATAAACCCTATGCTTGTTCATAATCGAGAAACTTTTTAATGTTCCTAATAAAATCTTACCAAGTGATTTAAGGTCATGTGCTTTTTAAATGTGCGAAACTTATGTTACCTTAGCCAATAAAGTACGTATCATATTGGTTACTATAATTTCAGAATCAACCGTTTTATGTACTTTTCAGCTTCTTTTTTTAAATTTTTTAGCTTATATATGACTTCATGGATTATATTGGGAAAGACTTCAGATTAATAATATAAACTTTTTTCTATCCAAAGCTTGATTAAGTTAGCATTATCACTTGTTGAAGATATTTCATCAGCTAATATTTCTACTTGAATAAGCAAAGGCATAACAAAACTTATTCCTGTAAATAAAAAATTGACCGGGCGCTAATGAAGGAATTCTCTTTCTCGAATTTTCGTCTAATAAACTGACTTTATTTTCTGTCATCCTCAGATCATGTTCATTTACTAGTCTGTGAAGTAATATAAATTTAGTGACTATAGATAGAATGCAAGCCAGCAATTATTAACAAAACGCTCATATGCGAAACTATCACAAAAAGTGCGAAGATTCTTGGAGAACTGACTGGGCAATGCCTATTGATTGAGAAACTCTCTCAAACAGCTTGCAAGTTAGCGGTTTTAGGTTTATAATCGATTAAAGTGTCTGTTAGGAGGATACAGCTATGTTGTTGCAATTCAACTTTAAAAATTTCAAATCTTTTCGAGATGATACAACGCTTGATATGACTGCTACAAAGATCACTGAGTTTGAACATCATGTGATTAGAAATGGGAATGAGAAGGTGTTGCCAGTTGCAGCTATTTTTGGCGCTAACGCAAGCGGAAAATCGAATGTACTTGAAGCTTTTCGATTTATGGCAGTTTATGTCGTAAGATCTTTTGGCTTTGGTGATGAGCGAAAAAAAAAGGGAAAAGATGGTTTCTTATTGCCACCCCCTTTCTTGTTTGATATTAATAGCAAAAAAGAACCATCTTTGTTTGAAGTATTTTTTACGGTAGATGAACAAAAAGGGTTAAAAACTTATAATTATGGTTTTACAGTTGGAAGAAAAGGAATTGAAGAGGAATGGCTGAATTCTAAGTCTAAAAGTTCGAGAAGTGGTTTTAAGCGAATCTTTTATCGAGACGGAGACGAACTTGATTTGCCAGGCATCAGTGAAAAAAGCCGAGAGAACATCAAGATTGCCTTGGAAAAAGAGGTGTTGGTTGTTTCATTAGGGGCAAAATTAAAAATAGGAAAATTGAAACTAATCAGAGATTGGTTTTTCGATAATGAAATTGCGGATTTTGGAAGTCCTGAAGAAAACTTCTTATTATCTTCCTTACTTCCTGGAAATTTTACCGAGAGTAAAGAAGTACAAGATCAGGTTGTACGCTATTTGTCTGCGTTCGACGAATCTATTGTTGGGTTTGAAGTTGAGAAGATAGGTGAAGACGACAAAAAACAAACAAGGTTACGTATATTTACGGCACATAAGGTTATCGGTTCAAACAAAACAGCAACAATCCCCCTTGAGTTCGAATCAGCTGGAACTTTAAAGATGTTCGCTTTATATCCACTGCTTAAGGAGGTTTTGGAAAGAGGAAGTGTTTTATTCGTAGATGAATTAAATGCTCGTTTGCACCCGCTTTTAATGCGAGCATTTATTATAAACTTCTTGAATCCTGAAACAAATCCAAATCATGCACAATTAGTGTTTACAACTCATGACTCGTGGCAACTAAACAACAATTTGTTACGCCGTGACGAAGTATGGTTTACAGAAAAAACAACGGATGGAGTATCTACATTATACTCATTGGCGGATTTTGTTGATGAGGATGGTTTAAAGATTCGTAAAGACGAAAATTATGAAAAAAACTATCTTCTAGGTAAATATGGTGCTATTCCTCTATTACAGAACTTTGATATTTTGGGGGGGTGATAATGAAGAATAATAGAAATGGCGCTCGAGCCCCGCGAGGCCAAAAAAGAAGAACACCTGATTTGGGTTACTATTTAATAGTCACAGATACACAAGAAACGGAGAAGAATTACCTCGATGGATTGAAGAGAGAAATTCCAGATCATCTTCAAAATAGACTTGTAATAAATGTAAAGAGAACTGAGACCTCAAACCTGATTGAAGAAGTGAGTAACTTGATTTCTATTTCACCACAATATAGAGAACCGTGGATTGTTTTTGATAAGGACCAAAATTTAAATTTTGATGAAATCATTAGAAGGGCGGAAGCTAGAGGAATAAGAGTGGGCTGGTCGAATCCGTGTATTGAAATTTGGTTTCTTGCTTACTTTTCAACTATGCCCACTTACCAAAATTCAAAATCATGTGTGGATGGTTTTAGTGACCTTTATATTAAAAAAACCAGATCCCATTATCAAAAATCTGATAGAGATATCTATGAAAAACTTAATAAGTATGGTGATCAGAAAAAAGCAATACGACACGCTAAACAAAAAAAGAAAGAATATGAATATGATAAAGGATGCTTACCAAGTAATATGAATCCCGGCACAACATTACATGAATTAGTGGAAGAAATTTTAGCAAAGGTTAATAGTAGCAATAACAACAGAATTTAAATTTCGTATTGTGCACATTTAAGTAAAGTGCAAGGTGGTGCTAACATAAGAATTTCTAAAATGGTTCTACTCTTATTTTCATTCATTCGTATTGAAACCTAATACCTTCTAATTAGTCAAAAGTTTACATTTGTTTAATTTGAAGAATATATTTACTCAGTAAAAAAATCGTAATTCTAACATTTTTTTGCTTAGAACAACTAAGTTTTAAATACTAATTAGACAGTAAGGTATCACTCCCACTCAATCGTCGCCGGGGGTTTGGAGGTGATATCATACACAACTCTGGTGACGCCGGGAACTTCGTTGACGATTCTGGACGAACAACGCGCCAAAAGCTCATAGGGCAGGCGCGACCAGTTGCCGCTCATAAAGTCCACGCTGGTTATGGCGCGCAGGGCGATGGTTTCTCCATAGGTACGCTGGTCACCCATCACACCCACGGATCGCACGGGCAGGAGCACAGCAAAAGCCTGTGAAGTACCGCTGTGAGTGGCATCGCTTTCGTCCCAGGTGAGCAGGTTCGCCTTGCCAAGTTCTTCCAGGAAGATGGCGTCGGCGCGTTGCAGGGTGGCAACACGGCTGGGAGTCACTTCGCCCAAACAGCGCACTGCCAGGCCAGGGCCTGGGAAGGGCTGGCGCCAAACGAGTTCGGGCGCGATGCCAAGTTCCAAGCCGATTTGGCGCACTTCATCTTTAAAAAGCTGGCGCAGGGGTTCGACCAGCTTGAACTTCATATCTTTAGGCAATCCGCCAACGTTGTGGTGGCTCTTGATGCGTTGGGAGCTATCACCCACGCCCTGGGACTCGATGACATCGGGGTAGATGGTGCCCTGGGCTAAAAATTCGAACTCGCCCAGGTCGCGCACGGCGGCTTCAAACTCGCGGATGAACTGCTCGCCTATCGCTTTGCGCTTTGCTTCGGGGTCGGTAACGCCTTTGAGTCGCTCAAAAAAGCGCGCGGAGGCATCCACAATGACCAAATGCTCACCAAGCATGGGGCGAAAGATTTTTTCAACCTGGGCGGCTTCGCCAAGGCGCATAAGGCCTGTGTCGATAAAGACGGCGGTGACATGCCCGCCAAGCGCTTTTTGCACCAGGGCGGTGGTGATGGTGGAATCCACGCCACCACTCAGGCCGGAAAGCACGCGACCATCGCCAACGGTTTCGCGGATTTGCGCGACACTTTCTTCAATGATGGATTTGGGCGTCCAGGAGGGCTGGCAGCCGCAAACATCAAAAAGATAACGCTCAATAATCTGTTTGCCATGTTCGGTGTGATGTACTTCGGGATGGAACTGCAAGGCGTAAAGTTTGCGGTATGGATGCGCCATGGCGGCGATAGGGCTACCGGGCGAACTGGCGCTGATTTCCCAACCGGTGGGGGCTTGTTCAACACGGTCGCCATGCGACATGTAAACGCTAAGGTGATCTTCAGGTAAAAGCGCGTTGTGTTTCACGATCTGAAGCGCGGTGAGACCGTATTCGTGATGTTCGGCGCGTTCCACGCGTCCGCCCAGTTTGGCAGCCAGAGCTTGCATGCCGTAGCAAATGCCCAGAATCGGCACGCCAATTTCGAGCAGATAGTCTTGCACATAAGGCGCGTTTTCGGCGTAGATGGATTGCGGCCCGCCGGAGAGGATGATGCCTTTTAGCTCGCCATCGCCGATTTCGGGTTTATCGCAGGCGTGCAAAACCTGGCGCACGTTGGCATTCCAGGGGTAAATTTCGGTGAAGACGCCTAAATCGCGAATGCGTCGGGCGATGAGTTGGGTGAATTGTGATCCAAAGTCTAAGATGGCGATGCGGTCGGTCATATTCGGGCTCCTTTTTTGAAAAGATTAAACGGCGTATTCGTCGGTGAATTCGATTTTTCCATCATCCATATTGCAAATGGAAACGAGCGAGTGGATGGGCACACCAAATTGGCTGAGCAGCTCGCGACCGCCCTCGAAAGTTTTTTCAACGAGGGTGCCAATGCCCAAAACTTCCGCGCCGGCAACCTGCGCCAGGCGCACAAGGCCAACGATGGTTTGTCCCGAGGCGAGAAAGTCATCGATGATGAGGATGGGTTCCGGCTTAAGGTATTCTGGCGAGACAATGAGCTCAACGTCGATGCCTTTGGTGTGGCTGGGGGCAACGGTGATGTAGACCTCGGAAGGCATGGTGATGGGTTTTCTCTTGCGGGCGTAAACCACGGGCAGATTGAGATGCTTGCCTGCCATAAGAGCCGGCGCGATGCCGGAGATTTCAGCAGTGAGGATTTTCATGGCACGCGTGCCATGGAAGATGCGGGCAAACTCCTTGCCACAGGCGTCCATGAGTGTGGGATCGACCTGGTGGTTGATGAAGCGGTCCACTTTGAGGATGCCTCCGCCGAGGTTGCGTCCATCCTGTAAAATGCGTTGTTTTAAGAGCTCCATATTTGTCTCCTGCTCTGCTAATAAAGCTAATGTAAAAGTCAATTGTCTAAAGGCAATTATATCAGAGCCTGGAGCTAATCATTGCGTTTCTTGGTTTGGATCCCAGGGCAAACGCATCTAAAAAGGCAATAATGTCTGTTATATTGATGGGTGACATGGAATAAATTCACCCTCTACTGGGACTGCATGCGTGCCGAGTGCTTTTCTCGGCAGAGGGGTTAGGGGTGTGGGTCTTTAATGGTTAATTTCCTGAAAATGTATTTGGTAAACAAATATTCAGCTCAAATAATGGCAATTAATTCACTAATTTTGCGTTATTCTGTATTAAAAAAAAGACCCACCCCCTGAAATCCCCCTCCCATCGATCGCTGACGCGATCTGGAGGGGGGGAATGGTTCGCTTATACCCATAAATCAGCACTTTAAATAACTAATTGAGGTGCGATAGCCCTGGTTTGGATCCTCGCTCAATACGCCACACCTTCCTGGGATTCTACTAAAAGAAACCAAGCAAATGGAGGACAAAAAAGCACCCTCACGGGTGCTTTGGTACAAGATAACATCCAAGGACGAAAAACCTTAATCCTGTCGCAAGAGCTCAGCTTTTAGAACAGTAACAGCCTTACCGCCAATGAAGCAACGACCATCGGCAACTTTCACCCAGACTTTTCCACCGCGTTTGCTGGCTTGATAGGCACAAAATTGGGATTTATCTAAACGCCGCTGCCAAAAGGGGCCCAGAACGCAATGCGCCATGCCGGTAACAGGGTCTTCCGGAATGCCGGTATGGGGTGAGAAGAAGCGGGAAATAAAATCGTATTTCTCGCCATCAGCCAAGGAGGTGATGATGAGATCAACATAAGGCAAGGCGGCGATTTTTTTCATATCCGGTTCAAAACCGCGCACTTCATCTTCAGAACCAAGGGCCAAAATAAGTTGTCTGGTTTCGGAATAAGCGGCGGCAATCGGTTTAAGACCGGTTGCTTCGACCGCGTCGGCTGGCACATCCACATCCTCGCTTTTGATTAAAGGCATGTTGAGTTCGATGGTGCCATTATCCATGGTTGCCGCGATGACACCACTGGCGGTATGGAAGTTGATAGTCTCTTCAAAATCGTAAAGTCCGTTTTCAAAAAGGATATGCGCGCTGGCAATGGTGGCGTGCCCGCAAAGATCAACTTCTGTCGTGGGTGTGAACCAGCGCAGTTGATAATCGTTCCCTTTTGGCAGGAGAAAAGCGGTTTCTGAGAGGTTCATTTCCTGCGCGACGGCTTGCATCCATTCGACATCTTTTTCATCAGGCAGGATGCAGACTGCGGCAGGGTTGCCCTTAAAGGGTTTAACGGTAAAGGCGTCTACTTGATAAATCGTATACTTTTTCATAATTGCACCTCCGAAACGTTCATCATAAGAATTTTACTTCACCAGGGCAAATTTCTAAAGCATTTGCCAGTGATTCTCAGCCTTAAAAGGGATTTTGCCATTCAAGCTGAGAATCACCGTTTCAATCATTCAAATGTTTAAAGTCCTGTTCAAGGCAAGAGCTTAAATCTTATCTTTAATCTCTTGCAGAGCTAAGGCCAGGAAGGCATCCACGTCCATAGCGCCGGGGTTCTCACCATTGCGTCGGCGCAGAGCGACCTGACCATCCTCCATCTCGCGATCGCCAATGACGAGCATGTAGGGGATTTTTTCCTTTTGCGCGTCGCGGATCTTGGCGTTCATGCGGTCGGAGCGCGCGTCAACCTTTACGCGCAAACCGGCCTCTTTATACTTTTTAGCCACTTCGTCGGCAAATGCCACATGGCGGTCGGCGATGGGGATGATGGCAACCTGCATGGGCGACAGCCAGGCAGGAAAAGCGCCGGCATAATGTTCGATGAGCACGCCAAAGAAGCGTTCCATCGAGCCCAACAGCGCGCGGTGCACCATATAGGGGCGGTGTTGCTGGCCATCTTCGCCAATGTAGCTGATATCGAAGCGTTCAGGCTCGTTGAAGTCGAATTGAATGGTGGAAAGCTGCCATTCGCGTCCGAGAGCGTCTTTGACCTTGACATCAATCTTTGGACCGTAAAAGGCACCACCACCAGCATCAATTTCATAAGGTACTTCGAGACGCTTCAGGCTTTCTTCCAGAGCGGCTTCAGCCGCTTGCCATTGCTCGGGTTCGCCCACGCATTTTTCGGGCATGGTGCTGAGATAAGCCTGGAAGTTGGTGAAGCCAAAGGCGCGCAACATTCTGAGGCTGAAGTCAAGCGTAAAGTCGATTTCATCAGGCATTTGATCCGGGCGGCAGAAGTGGTGCGCGTCATCCTGAGTAAAGCCACGCACGCGCAACAAGCCATGCAGAACACCACTGCGCTCATAGCGGTAAACCGTGCCTTTCTCGGCATAGCGCAGGGGCAGATCGCGGTAGCTGTGTAGCTGGCTCTTGTAAATGCTCAGGTGGAAGGGGCAGTTCATGGGCTTTATGTAGTAGTCCTGTCCTTCAACCGAGATGGGTGAATACATATCGTCTTTGTAAAAGCCGAGGTGTCCGCTGGTTTCCCACAGGGAGGCTTTGCCCATGTGAGGCGTGTAAACGAGGTCGTAGCCGTTGCGCACGTGTTGTTCGTCCCAGAATCTTTCGATTTGGTAACGCACCATACCACCGTTGGGATGCCACAGGATGAGACCCTGGCCAACTTCGTCGTTGGTGGAGAAGAGGTCAAGTTCCTTGCCGATTTTGCGATGATCGCGTTTGCGGGCTTCTTCGAGTCGCCAGAGGTAATCTTTGAGCTCATCTTTGCTTTGCCAGGCGGTGCCATAGATGCGTTGCAGCATGGGACGGTTTTCATCACCGCGCCAGTAGGCTCCCGCCACATTGAGCAGTTTGATGGCGTGAGGGTTGATTTGCGAGCTGTTTTCAACATGAGGGCCCCGACACAGGTCGGTGAACTTGCCGGAGGTGTAGACGGTGATGGGCACAGGTTGATCGGTGGGGTTGCCCTCTTCGTCGGTGCCACCATGCTCTAAACCTTCAATGAGTTCAAGCTTATAAGGTTGGTCTTTAAAAAGCTCTTTGGCTTCAGCCGCGCTGAGTTCGCGCACGGTAAAGACTTCCTTCTGTTTGATCAGTTCACGCATGCGTTTCTCGATGACTTCAAGGTCATCGGGAGTCAGGCTGCGGGGCAGGTCAAAGTCGTAGTAAAAGCCATCAGCAATGGCTGGGCCAATGGCGACTTTGGCAGTGGGGAACATTTCGACCACCGCTTCAGCCATGATGTGGGCAGCTGAGTGGCGGATGCGAAAGAGTTCGGATTGAGCATATTCTTCTTTTTGTGACATTTCTTCCTCCAAGGCGGTTCTCGCCTGTTTAATCCTATCGTGTTAAATAAAAAAGACCATCAGCCCTGGGGCATGAGGTCTCTCACGCGGTTCCACCCAGATTAACACTCCTGGGAGTGCCATCTCGATTAGCCGATAACGGGGCGTCCGTTCACCTTAATGAGCTTTGACTTTTGCAAACCGTTCAGGCTCAAGCTAACAGGGGGTCTTGGTGTGTTCGTCCGGCAGGTTCTCACTTATCCTGCCTCGCTGTGGGTCGGTGGGCACATTACTCGTCCTGTATCATCGCAATGACGCAAGTATATCATGTTTTAAGCGCTGTAAAGCGCGAATTTGCATAATGTTCAAGCCTTTTTCGTGGCGCAAAAGAAGCAATTTTGGAAATTAAAACGAGTTTGCGTTAATTTGGCAACCTTGCGCATTAGGGTAATGAAGTCCAATAAATGGAAAAGAAAGGAAATGAAAAAAATGAAAACAAACAAACCATTAATAACCGGCATAGCCATTTTAGTAGTAATCGTGTTCGCGTCCGTCTTTGTGATGACGAACGCCAAAGCCTCACAATTTGTCAGTGGCTTATTCAGTAAAAGCCCAAACGGCATCCAAACCATGGGTGTGGGAAGATTTGGAAACACCAAGGTCAGTGATATGACCGAGGACGTACTCGAAGCGTTATTGGAAAGAGGCTATTTTTCACTTGAAGATACTTTAGCCTTGTTGAGAAATGAAGACCCTGCCTATACACGCCAGCTTTTAAGCAGTTTACGCGCGAATGTGGATATCTGGATGAAAGCCAACGCGCCTGGTTCCACCGAAGGCATGACCGCCAACGACCGCTCTGCTGCCAAAAAGTTGAACGTTGATGAAGAATCATTTATGGCACTCAAAGCCATGCTCTATAACGCGGGTCTTATTCAGGATGACGATCTCCATGGCGAAACTTTAGAAGCACTCAAGCAATATGCCAGCAATCTGGGTGTTGATCTCGACGATCTCTTTGATGACGATTGGGATGACGACCTCTATGATGACGACTGGGATGATGACGACGACATGGACGACGATGACGATGATGATGACGACATGGACGACGACGATGATGACGATGATGACGATGACGACGATGACGACCATGACGATGACTGGGGCGACGACGACGACCATGACGACAATGACGATGACGATGACTGGGGCGACGACGACAACGATGACGACCATGACGATGACTGGGGCGACGACAACGATGATGACGACCATGACGATGACTGGGGCGACGACGACAACGACGACGACCATGACGATGACTGGGGCGATGATGACGACGACGACCATGACGATGACTGGGGCGACGACGACGATGATGACGGAGACGATGACGGCGACGATGACTAAATGCCAGACAAGAATGTTAGACTCACTTTACCTTTAGAATAGAATTTGGGATAATGGAAGAGCTGGCAATCATAGCCAGCTCTTCCAAAACAAGCTGGCATGACCTTTATCAATAGCAGATGCCATCACGAAATATAAGTATCGAACAGGGAGCTCATGATTTTTTTCATGAATGTGATCGGAGCCCCAGCTCCGACAAGAACATATAAGATTGATGATGACTTGATAGCGCGCATTGGCGCTGATGATCAGGACGCATTCAACACGTTGTATGAAAACATCAATCAGCCCCTGTATGCTTATATCTTGTCCCTGACACAAGATGCCCAGAACGCGGAAGATATTTTACAGGAAACCTACCTAAAAATCCGCTCGGCTGCGCACCTTTACAAAGCAATGGGTAAACCAATGGCATGGATCTTCACCATAGCGCGCAATCTTTCGATGATGCAACACCGCAGCGCCAAACGCACGGTTGAAGATGAAATTGACCAACTGGAGCATGACCCGCGTTTTTCAATGCAGTTTGATCGGGAAGATCACATCTTTTTGAAAGAAATTCTCTCTCAGCTCAACGAAAAGGAACGCAGCATCATCCTCTTGCACACAGTATCTGGCTATAAACACCGTGAAATTGCCCGTGATTTAAATATGCCCCTTTCGACTGTGCTTTCGAATTACAGTCGTGGAATGAACAAACTTAGAATGATGGTGGAACACCAAAAGGCAAGTTCGAAATGAACCGCAGAGATATTAAACAACGCATTAACCGCGCAGTAAGGCAAATAACGCCGAATGTATATGATCATGTTGCAAGCGTGCCTGTACAAAAAATGGCCGCGCATGATTATATTACACGGCAGGATTTGCCTGAAGAGCGCAGCCAAACAACGTGGACTTTAGGTTTCGCGCCGGCTTTCGCTTCACTTGCGGTGTTGTTTGTTGCCATTTTTGCATGGTGGCAATTCCTGCGTATTGACAGTGTGGTCGCGGTGGACGTGAACCCCAGTATCGAATTGCGCTTAAATCGCATCAGTCGGGTGGTTGCTTTGCAAGCTTACAACCCCGAAGGCGAATCGCTGGCAGAGGCTGTTACCTGGCGTTTCAGTCCGGTTGAAGATGTCGTTCAGCGCTTGCTTGGCGCGATGGAGCAGCAGGGTTACTTGCAAAGTGATAGCAGCTTCCTGTTGCTTTCTTACCAGCAGAAAAACCAAAGCCGTGCTGAGGCACTCAACCAGAGCCTTAATAAGGTGGTTTCGGGGCTGAAACAACAAAACCCTGATATGGTTTATATCCAACGGGTTGAGATCGAAGAAATCGCTGAGCTGGCGGATGACTACGGTCTAAGTCGGGGTATGATGCAACTCATCCTGAAAGCACAGATTCTAAATCCCAAATACAGCGTTGAATTTTTGAGTCGACTTGATTTACAAACGCTCTACTGGTTATCAGAAAACGCGATGCATTCCGCTCCCGAAAACACCATGCCAGAGTCAACGCCTACCCCTGTTCCAACGGCCATTCCAACACTTTCGCCTCCGACACAAGTCATGCCAACGCCACGCTCGTGGGAATATCTGTGTATGGAAGAAGATGATGACGAGGTTGAATGGGATGAGGACTGTTGGGCATGGCTTTGGGCAACGTGCGGTGAAGGGGACCGATTGAACGATGATTGTGTTCAGCGTATTGTTAATCAGTGTGGGGGTGACTTAGACGATTGTTTTGATGATTAGTACTGAGTTTTTAACCCTCCCTGGAAACTCAGCTAATAAAAAGAGGCTGTCCGATGAGAATAGTGACAGCCTCTGTCTTTAACTAAGCATGAAAAAATGAAACCAATTCATTCAAATTGTACGGAGGTTTACAATTGTTAGCTCCATGCTTTTCTTGTTTTCATAAAACCTGATGTAGCTCCAACAGGATTTATCTAAACATGATCATAATGGTTCTTCCGATGACAGAGATCTAAAGCAATGCTCCTACAAGTTGAATAAGAATCAGGATTAAACTTTGCTCCGTAAGCGGTTTCTAAACGGGAATGTGGCAAAGCAATTCCGGATATTGAACCGCTATTGGATTTATCTTGTAAAGACCTTTTCTTAAAAAACTATCCTCGTTTAAGTCTACTGAATCTTTAATTAATTTTTCAAACAAACCAAAAGTAAGTTTTCAGATTAATTTCTGACGGTTTTTAAATGTTGTCCTTGGGAGCAGCCGAATCCGAATGGCCTTAAAAAAACAGCCACCAATACAAAAACTGTATCGATAGCTATGGTCGGTATTGGTGGGTGGTATAGGACTCGAACCTACGACCTTTGCGATGTCAACGCAACGCTCTAACCAACTGAGCTAACCGCCCGAGGAAACAAGATTATAACTGAGGCTTTATTTTTGTGCAAGTTTTTTGTTGATTTTTGTGTTGTTAGTCAGCAATTTTCATACTCAACGATAACTTTCTTTAATAAATGTATAGGAATAAGAGACTGTTGAAAAACAAGTCCAAAATCATCCAAACGTTAAAGATACGTGGTTTAATTAATCCGAACTACAAATGAAAGGTGACAGGCACAGATGGGAAACCCACGATACATCCAGACAAACCACCAATCTTTCTACGGAGACTACCTTTATGACCAGATCGTACCCGAAAACCACTTTCTGCGTAAACTCAACGCCCTGGTCGACTGGTCATATTACACCAA
>Ga0123334_1000830_pt1 | contig 41546 bp, 41 predicted proteins | sample BiotimSIPDNA_FD_89706 | JGI IMG/M metagenome (GOLD analysis project Ga0123334, IMG submission 89706) | Anaerobic biogas reactor microbial communites from Washington, USA - Biogas_R1 time_0 SIP DNA | ecosystem: Engineered > Bioreactor > Anaerobic > Unclassified | place: Washington, USA...
CCGCTATTTTCCTAGCTTTTTTCGCCATAAAGAAGTATAATTTAATAACATGCCCATGTAGCTCAGCTGGATAGAGCACTCGCCTCCTAAGTTCACGAAGAACCTTTCACCTTACGAGAAAAAGTGAACGGTTCAGAATTAAAACCAGATAATATCCGGATATGCATTATTCTAAGCAACCTGCTCGCTGTTCTTGCTAATACTTGGTGAAAGGTCGTTTTCTCAGAGATAACGCCGGGCATTCAAAATGGCACCGTTTTGACAAATCTTTGTGCGTCGCTCGCATATAAAAAGTGAACGTCGCGCGTGATCAATAGAAATTGAGCGCAGCGCCACGTTCCAGAAAACCCGCTATTTTCCTAGCTTTTTTCGCCATAAAGAAGTATAATTTAATAACATGCCCATGTAGCTCAGCTGGATAGAGCACTCGCCTCCTAAGCGAGGGGTTCGGAGGTTCGAATCCTCTCATGGGTGCCAGCAGCACCGAAAATCGTTGATTTTCGGTGCTTTTTTTATAGCAGAAATCTTTAGTTTCTATACTGCAAAATAGTGAAGTATGTAGTCAGAAGTGTGTATACGTCTTCTTAAACCTTGCTAACGTTGATTAGCAGGATTTCGGAGTTTTGCTAACAAAAAGGCCTCTCCTGCTAATTGAAATAGCATAAGGTATGAGGTCAACAATCTTCATTGTAGTAAAAAGAAATATACATAGCCACTCGTTCTGCCAGGACGGGGTGGCTAAATCTATCTGAAGGGAGGAAAAAACATATGAGCCAACATCCATGTCCACTATGCCAAGTACACCGGCGAGTGGAACATTGAAGGCAAGTCCTATGACCGTGGCAACATCAACTCCAACAGCACCTACGGCACAGAACGCATCAACGGCTACAAAATCGTAGAGCAGACGCTGAACCTGAAGGATGTACGCATCTTCGATTACATATAATTGCGTTCTTCCCGATGTTCCTGTATACATGGGCGAGATTGCAAAAGAAATATTGCTTGCTTTTGCTGAAAGAACAAACGACAAAGGAATTGAGCGGATACGCGGTTTTAACACTTTTCAGGCTCTCGACAGGATCGTGATTGAGGACATCAGCGTTACACCGTTATTGGTCGATCACAGTGCTTTTGACGCATATATGTTCTTGATTGAGGGGGACGGCAAGCGTATCCTGCATACCGGAGATTTTCGCGTACATGGATTCCGTGGGAAAGCCGTATTCCCCACAATCCGCAAGTATGTAGGTACTGTTGACTTGCTTATAACGGAAGGTACGGCATTATCACGGGACAGCGACACGCTGTTGGAGGAAGCGGAGCTTCAAACACTGGCTAATCACGTCCTGTCTGAGAACAAATATGTTTTCGTGCTTTGCGCCTCAACGAATATTGACCGAATTGCGGCCTTTTACCATGCAACGCCGAGAGGCAAATACTTTATCTGCGATGAATACCAAAAACGTATCCTGGATATTGTCACAAAGCACGCAAAGGACAAAACGCCGCTCTACAATTTCCAGAAGGTATTGACATATGGCAGCAACCTTGACGAGCGGCTTCGAGAGCGGGGCTTTTGTATGCTTGTGCGGTGCAGCGAATACTTTGACCGCATCATGCGGCAATATCCGGATGCCACATTCCTGTTCTCAATGTGGGAGGGATATAGAAAAGGAAAGAATCGGAGCAAGTCAATCTCTGACTTTACAGCAAATTTCGATTTCCAACCCTTCCATACCAGCGGACATGCTTCAACCGCAGTAATACAAGCGGTTTGCGAGACCGTCAAGCCGAGAATCGGAGTAATCCCTATTCACAGCGATGCGCCGAAAGGTATGGATGCGTTGGGTTTGGATTGTCAGATTATCTACTTGGCCGACGGGCAGGAATTGTCCTTGAGTTGATTCGACACCGGGAGGAAAAATGAAAATCGCAACATGGAATGTTGAGCGCCTAAAGCACCATAAATCGCTTCATGAAATCAAATCTCTTTGTGAACAGACCCATGCGGATATCCTTGTCCTTACCGAAACAGACGAGAGACTCCGTCCGAATTTCAAATACAGCTTTCATACGCCTACTCCGCAGGCCGTATATCGAAAAGGCTATTCATCTCCGGTTATATATTTGCCTACCGAGAACAGAGTTTCCATCTTTACCAACTATGAATGCTTAGGTCAGCATCCCACCTTTGACCCATATACGGCGCTGTGCATTGAAGTCAAGACGGAAAAAGGGCGACTCCTGGTATACGGAACCATAATCGGAATCTTTGGCAACCGGGAGGCTTCATTCGAGAGTGACTTGTTGGGTCAGATCAACGATATAGACGCTCTGTCAGCCGGAAATCGCGCTCTTTGCATATGCGGCGACTTTAACTGCACTTTTGCAGACAATACCTATTTCACACATAATGCCAGAACCGCCCTTCGACAGTGCTTCAACCGGAATCGGATTCGTATGCTTACAGAGAATACAGCAGAATGTATCGACCACATTGCGGTTTCCTCCTCGTTAAAGCTCCTGTTCGATTTTCCTCTTTTTAGTCTGCTGTTGCCGGTCACGCTCCGCCTGTCGTTGCTCCGGCGTCTTCCTGAGCATGGCGATGACGGACGCTCTCGCCGCCTGCTTGATGAGCGCTTTGTTCGCCTCCTTGACATTGGGTGTGAGCAGCGTTTCCTGAATTGCCGCCAGCATCTTTTTCGCAGCGGCCTTCATCCTGTTTTGCAGGGAATCGAGATAGCGGCTCACGATGTCTTTTTCCTTTTTCGGAACATCGCGCTTCGGCGCTGTCGCTTGGTTTTTAAACGCGGCAACGACCTTCAAATCCTCTTTTTGCGTTTCTTCCCTGACGGTCTCGGTGACGGTCTCCACTGCTTTTTTGTAGGCGACCTCCGCGACGCCTTCGGTCAATGTGCTCACTGTTCTCGACGTTGAAGCAGCGGTCATTGTGTTTGGGATTGAAAGTGCCGTTTTTACCGACTCGCCCGTTGTGGCGTGTGAGTTTCATTGCGTTTTCTCTCCTGAGAAATAAGTTGATGGGATAAGACGAACAAGCCGAAACCCCTGTCACATCAATGCGGCAGGTAATACCCAATACGAAGTGACGCACAGCTAATGCTACTGTTACCTCCCCCGTTACGAGAAGTATTGTTTCATTGAACAGCCTTACATATCTATGGTCATTCAATGAATCCGCGAGAAAATGGTATTGCGATTAGTAGCTTCTTCCAAGGTCAACGGAGTCTGTATATGTCCCCTGACTTGTATCAATGTCAAATGAGACACTTGATCCATGAAAATATGCATTTGCAAACCAAAGAGCCCGATTGGACGCTAAGGATGAATATGACGAATACGTTGTTCCCGCTGTCGGTGAGCTTCTATATAACGTAATAGTGTGTGAATAGTCCGATTCGACTACAAGCGACGACAAGTCAGATGCGGTATTGCATGCAGGGAACTGTACTAATTCTCCACAACTATCATAGTACACATAAAAGTCGGATACTGTTATGTTTGGGGTATACGAGCCTGCCGTCCAATATGCAGAAACGCCGCTTGGCCTATAAATGTAAGACGATGCTGTACCATTATATTGGGAATAAGTAACAGTAAAGGTCACGGTCATGTATATTCTGCTCGTAATTAGCAGATTTCTGTAGTACACTGTTTGCTGGTATGAGCCTCTGCTCTGGATTTCCTTCGTCAAAGCATTCGGATTGATTTTCTGTAAACCATCTTCTGTTTTCTCAATACCGACAATATAGGTTGTTTCCGGGACTCCATCAATGTTCTCTTTTTCGATACTTATGTAGCTGTCGGTTATTGAAACTGTTGCATTTGCATCTATATCAACTTCGGCTATCTCAGAAAAAGAAGAAATAACATCTTCAACTATGGCTGTGTCTACGAATTCGGTATTTGTGGCCAGTGCGGATACTGATATGCTGCACAGTAGCATGGTTATGCAGACAATTGACGCAAGAATTCGTTTCATTTTATAACATACCCTTTCTATCAATACTGATACGCATAATTCGATGGGTTTTCGCTTGTGCGCTTGGCTGGGTCAACACATTCAAAACATCGGAATCGCCCCCTTTACTATTTATAACGTTTGGCATTAGCTGTCTACTTTCTGTCTATTTCCAGGTAGCCTCCATAAGCAGTAATATAGGCAGTTTCGTTTTCAGATGGATTGACGTAGATTGAGGCATCAAGAGTCCAGTTTGACGCAAAACGATCGGATGCTTCCTTGGGTTCATCTGAATAAACTATTGAGCCTACAAAAGCGTACCCCTCCGGCAGTTCATAGACAATATTGTCCGTTATCCTGTATATTTCATCGTTAACACATACGATATAGCCTTTATCGAAAATTCCACTGAACACAAAAACTACGGCAAGAGCAATTGCTAACACGGGCAAGACAAACAGAAGTGCTTTCTTCGTTGATATGGCAGTTGCATTTTTCGTCGTTACTAATGCCCTGAGAAGGAAAAACCGCTTTTGTTCCTGAACAAAATTTGGATCTACTGTCGAAAAATATCCCATTATACACCTCCGTTACAACAATCTCGACATATACGAGTTGCACGACTTCCGCTACTCGCTGACGCTTACCGGATACTCGATACCGTCAATAATTGCCGCATCGACCTTGCCGATATCAATGAATTCAGCGAAGCTTATTGAAATATACGATTGATTGGTGCCGTTTGGATACTGAATGCCGCCCCAGCCTATGCTTTCCAAATACTCAAAATCTGAGAACTGTTCAGCGGTGGCTCCCACTGTGTTTCCATCCGCAAACTTGATATATATATCATAAATTGGGAGACCGTCGGAGAGAGAATCATCATTTTCCCATGCTTCGTAGACGTCTATCCAGAGGCAGAACGGCGAAAGCTCAATATTTCTAAAAACGCTGTCCGCAGCGCCGCCTGTTGCAAGCGGACAGGATATGAAATCCGCCTCGACGGTCAAATCAGTGCTGATTTCCGCCGTGCTGCCGTCGGAGGCGTACATACGCGACAAGCTCATATTCATGGAGGAAATGTCATTGTCGCTTCTGATTAGCGCAATATAATACACACAGCTATCAGTGCTTTCATCTGTGTCCAATCGTTCAATTTGATAAGCGGGTTTTATGCGGGACGGCGTCGCGTAGGTAAACTTCAATTCGGCATCAGGCGTAAGGCCAACAATATTTCCGCCATCCATACGACTAACCGAAAACACGACATAATAGTAATGTCCGTCCGTGAGTGCGCTTTCAAGTGTGAGGCATAAATGCTCATCACTTGCATGTGAAACGTCACTCATCACATACTCGTCAATGATGCTGAAGCTTTTTTCGCCGAAAAGGTTGGCAAGAAATCTTCCGCCGCCAAGATAGTACGCCATCGCGCTGACCGCGATGAGCGCACAAATAATTGCGGCGATAATCAGGACCTTGAAAACTCTTGACTTTTTGTGAGTTTTGCTCCCTGTAGAAACAGGGCTGTTTGTGGGTTTCACGTCAATTCTCCTTTCGGTTGGTTCATTTTTGACGCCCCGGAGTTGATCTAAAACTTTGCTGTGAATACGTTGAAACGTCTCCGGCGAGAGTTCAAAAGACATGCTTTTCGGACAAATGAGCTTGATTTCCTCTACAGTCAGCTTGTCGAATGTCCTTGTTAAATACTGTTCCATTATAGTTTCCCTCCCAATATGGTACGCAGCTTAGCCTTCGCTCTTGATATACGTGTGTCTATAGCGATGGTAGTGAAGCCCAAGTCAATAGCAATATCCTTAGATTTTTGACCGAAATAGTATTTTCTGAATATTATTGTGCCGTCCGGTTCTCCGAGGCTCTTGATTATTTCTATTAAGTGTCTTCGCTCATCAGTCTCAATCACGTCATCCTCAAAGCCGCTTATATTTATTGAATCGTCATATATTTCGGTTGATGATGTCCTGGCAAGTTCCTTTACCCCTTTATTAAAGAGGTTAATAGCCCGACTTCTTGCCACAACTGATGCGTATGCTTGTAGCGTCCCTTTAGACAAATCAAAGCTTTCTGCCTTTTGATAAATCTCAAAGATAACATCACTCACACATTCTTCTATGTCCTGTACAGTAACAGCATTTCCGGCTCTGCCAGAAACAATTGAATATATCAGCCCAGTATATTGCCTCATAAACTGTTCAATACCCTTATCTGGGTGTTCCTTTAGCAAAAGCAATAATTCGTTATCGCCCATTACGCTGACCTCCATCCCTCTTTTCGATTCATCTCATGTTTGGCTCTATTATACTATTCAATGCAAGTCGGCAAAGCCTTACAATAAAACTGCAACTATTTGATCCGGCGTTGATTCCATTCCCCTGCAGGCTTAAAGGAGATACATAAGGTCTTACGGAACGCCTTTAATCAAGCTGTCAAGTGGGAGCTTATGTCCAGAAACCCCGTCCTAAACTGTACGCTGCCGAAATGTGAGGAAAAGCCCCGTGACATCTGGACACCGGAACAGCTTGTCTATGCTCTCGAAAAGTGCGAGAACGATATTCTCTCACTGGCACTTAATCTCGCGTTCTCCTGCTCACTCCGTATGGGCGAGATGCTTGGCCTGACATGGGACTGTGTAGACATTTCGCCGGAAAGCATACGCAGCAAGAAAGCCTATATCTATATCAACAAGGAGCTGCAGCGAGTAACCAAGGGCGCTCTGGACGCTATTGATGGAAGGGATGCGTTATATAATTTGCGTTGCTTTTCGAAGAATGTGTTGAAAACTTCGATAAATCCGAAAAATCAGAGCGAATGCGCTATATCAACAAAATGAAACTAGTGGCCGACAAATTGACAATAGATTTTATAAAATAGCATAAAATGTTAAATTATCTTGACGGTATCGAGAGGTATTTGTATACTATACACAACGAGCTTTATGAAAAGAAGAAAATGGAAGGGGACTACGCCGCCATGGGATGGAAAAAAACTGTTGCCGTCATCCTTGCCCTGTTAACGTTCCTGTCGATAGTTCCTGCCGCCGCAGCGACATCCATCGCAAATCAGACCCTCTACATATCCGCATCCGATTGGGCAAAATCGGAAATTTCAAACGCCTGGGATAACGGATTGATCCCCTCCGGACTCCTGTCTAAAAAGGCGGCGGAACCCGCCACACGCGAGGAACTCTGCGAGCTGGCTACGCTCCTTTATGAGAAGATGACGGGAAAAACAGTGACACCCTTCTCCCCCAATCCGTTTACGGACACCTCCAATCCGGCGATCCTCAAGGCCTATGCCATCGGTATCACGAAGGGGACTTCGGACACGACTTTTTCTCCCGGAGAAAAGACGAACCGGCAGGAAGTGGCCACCATGTTCGGCCGCGCGATCCGTGAGATGTTCCCGAACGACGATTACAGTACGGTCGGCGCGCCCACATTTTCCGATCAGGCGGATATCTCCGCCTGGGCCCTCGACCACGTGCTTTTCATGAGCAAGATGGGGATCATCAAAGGTTCAAACGAGGGCAAATTTATGCCCCAGGCTATCACCGACGCGCAGAAGGCTTCGGGGTACGGCACTACGACCCGGGAGCAGGCCGTCGCCATTTCCGCGCGCATTTACGATACTTACGCTTCCGCGGGCTACGAGGAGGATTTCGCGGAAGCGCTTATTGACAACACCCCCGTAAAACAGAGTGAAACGGAGAAGCTTTCGGCTATTGATTTTAATAACCGCGTTTTCCGTCCCCTTTACAACCCTGTCATCTCCCTTTCCGTATCCGACGGATCGTCTTCCGGCCAACAGACGACGTCACCCTACACCGTCATTTCGCCAAACGGGGATAAAAAGGCGACCTTCCAATTGCATACGCGCTCCGGCGCGCTGGCACGGGCGCAGAAAATCGTCTGGCAGGTGTCTCCAGTCCCGTTTGACGGTGCTCCCGTGACAAGTGCCGGCGCGAAACCCGGCGGATTGCTGCTTTCCGGTGAGCTCTCCGTCGGTGCGAAAAGTTTCACCGTCGACTTTTCAGAGGTCTACGCCGCCGAGCAGACGCTTCAAAACCCAAACGCCCGGCCAAATATTTTCTTGCCGTCCGCCCCTCTGCTCAACAACATCCAGCTTCCGGGGATCAAGAAAAACTGGCTGCTGTCCAATTATGGGGATACCTCCGCCATGCCGCCGCAAACCTACTATGTCCGCGCCTACCCTGTGGACGCCGCGGGAAACAGCATCGGCGACGCAGGAAGCGGCATGCCCGTTTTATACGGCGATCCTCTTTCCGCCTCCGGCACCATGAATATTTCGCTTATCCAGAAGCTGTTCTCCCTGAAGCTTGCCAATTACGCGGGAGATGTCTATTACACTACCGAATTCCCGAATAAATTTACAGACGAGACGCAAAAGACTTTAACAAACGCGAACTCATCATCCTCCTGGTCCGTTCTTCCGTCGGATTTTCCCGCCGACACGAAGGAACTGCGGATCCAGGTGAGCCTTGTCGATTTCGTGAGCACCTCACAGGACAGCTGGCGCAATGTGGCCGGGCTTGTCTATGAGAAAACGCTGCTGTCCACCGATCAAGCCTTTATGAATCTGTCCGATTCTTCTCCTCTCGGAATCGCCATCGATTTCGATGAGTTCGTTCCGCCCGACAGCGAGCTGCCGGATGATTCCTACATAGCTTATTATATCCGGGCCGTCGCCCTCGCGGATGGAGCGCGGGCGGGCACGGCCTCGGCGTCCTACTCAAAAACCGTAATGATACAGTACGGCAAAGATCAATCCCCGTCTGTCAAGATCCTGGAGCAGGTCAAGATCACACCGCCTATCCCAACCCTTGAAAAGGTCACCTATACGCCGGTGAAGTGGGAGGCGACCGACTGGCAGTATCACTATGTCGTGACACGTCAGCCGACTAAGAAAGAAGTGTTCGGATCGATTATTGGTGACGATACGCTGTACGCGCCCTATACCGTCGGTACGAAGCTGGATTTTACACCGCAGCCCGAGAATAAATCCTGGTGGGAAAAGGCCTGGGACGCCATCACGGACTTTTTCGGCAGCGTTGTGGAATTCCTGAAAGCGATAGTCAACTGGGTCAGCACCGCTTATGCCGATTTAAAGTCGGGCCTTATCAATATCGTCGTCTCCGCGCTTCCCTCTTCCCTGCAGGGACCCCTGCGGGTTGCTCTGACAGCCCTCGTGGACTACGGTTTGGCCTCCATAGGCATCCCGCCCTCGCTGCCCAACTTTGACGAACTGGCAGAAATGGGAACGGATTATCTGGCGACGATGGCCATGCAGCAGGCCGGCATTCCGGCCGGCTCCCTCACCGAATACGGATTGGAGGAGTTGTCCGGGAAGGTCGCCGACGCGCTGGCGGATTCTGCAAGCAAGGGCTCCCCAAATCCCATGGGCTGGGACTTTATAGAGTTGGATCCGGACTATTTGTACCGCCCCGCATACCTGCTGGTGGATCTCTACAACCCCTATGATTTCGCAACGCCGAAGGGATATCTGTCCTTTACCGCCGAAACGCTTATGGATATGTCGAAGAATGGATACAACCCTTCTGTGACCCGTCTGTATGCAGCTTATGGCTCCACCTATATATCCCTTTATAAGCCGGTGTTCGGCATGGAAATCCCGGCGTTGGAGCCCGGACAGCATCTGACAGTCCCGGTGATTTTGGAGGAATACGTCGGAATCCCCTTCCCCGGCTGCACAGCCCCGGTGGACGGAAATGACTATCCCTTAATCTACGGAGGACTCGGTGCTTACAATTTTAACCTCTACATCCAGTATGAACTGCCTCCCATCGCGCAGGAAATAGCGCGCCAGAAGTACACGGAGGAAGCCATCTACACATACAGCACCCTTGGCAACAACCGGAGCTTCACCATCGCGCCCAACCAGAGCTACAGCGGGTAAATTCCTTAGTCACGCGGTGTACGTTTTTTATATTACAGGGTGGGAAAAAGCGTGCTTTCATTATCAAAAAGAGCAACGAAAACAAACTGATGTACTGATAAAAAAGAGTTGATTTTCAAAATAAATAGACCGGAACCGATGATATGCTGACTAAAACCGATTATCAAAAAAAGACACGCAAAGAGCTCGAACGGCTGCTTACGTAAAAGCAGCGCCTATTCGCGCAGGAGCTCGCTAATGGCTGCGGTGCAGCCGAGGCAGCCATATGCGCCGGGTATCAGCGCAAAAACGCGCAGAGAACGGCGAGCGAGCTGCTCAGCGACGAAAAGGTAAGTGCGTACAGGCGTGTCTGTGCCCGCGAGGAGTACGCGGCCCTGGGTATAAATGAAGAAACGATAGCCAAAAGGCTCATGATGTTATACGAGCGGTGCATGCAGGAGCAGCCGGTGCTGGTATGGAGCACCGAGCAGCGCGCGATGGTGCCGAGCGGGCAGACGAAGATCGACTGCGAGGGCGCTCTCAAAGCGCTCAAGCTGATGGGGCAGACTCTCGGCATGTTCAAGAAAGATCCGGTTCCGGAGGAACCCAGGGTAGAGTCGCTCGAAGAGTATCTCAGAAGGCTGGACGAAGAGGAGGCACAGAAAAGCAGTACATAGAGCGCCTCCCCCAAACCGAAATAAGCGCCGAGGCAGTACTCGGCCTGCCTCGGCGCTGTTCGGTGACTTATCGGGTATAAGCTTACGGGTTCATGAGCATCTGCGCCAGCGCGGAATCCGGTCCCAGTATAACGGTCTTGTTCTTGCCGTCCAGCGATGCCTTCAGAGCGTCGAGCGCGAGTATAAACTCGTAAAATTCCTGCTTTTCGGCGCTGTCATAGGCCTCCGCCAGCATTCTCATATACTCGGCCTCTCCGTCAGCCTGAAGCTGAGCCGCGTGAGCGTTCGCGTTCGATACCATGATGTTAACCTGCCTGTCCACGTCGTTGCGTATAAGCGAGGCCTCGTAGTTGCCGTCCGCGGTGTAGGCCGCGGCCCTTTGCTGGCGCTCGGATATCATTCTCGCATACACCGCGTTCTCGTTGGACTCGGGAAGGTCAAAGCGCTTAATCTTCACGTCCACTACCCGGATGCCGTAGTTTTTGGCGAGCGAGTCCACGTTCTGCGCTATTCCGGCGTATATGGCGTTTCTCGCAGCCGCGTCGTCCTCGTTTATAATATCGGACTGCGCGAGAGTTCCCATCAGGTTCTTAAAGGAGTTGTAGGTGATGGAGTCAAGGCGCTCCTCGGCCACGGTTATGCTTCCCAGCGTCTGATAAAACAAAAGCGGGTCAAATATGCGCCACAGCACGTAGCTGTCAACGGTCATGTTCTGCTTGTCCGCGGTGAGCACCTCGGAAGGGGATATGTCATATAGCATGGTCGCCTTCGGAAAAACCTTAATGCTGTCTAAAAACGGAACCTTAAAATGCAGTCCGGCGTTTTCTTCGGTATCGATTATTTTGGAAAAGCGCACGGTGCACACATACTCGTTTTCCTGCACGGTATACACCGATCCGCTTACTCCTATTATGACGAGCAGTATCACAACGACTATCGCCGCGGTTACAAGTTTCTTTTTCACTGCAGGCCTCCGTTTCCGCCGTCCACAAAGCTCTCAAGCGGCAGGACGGTCTCAACGCCGTTTTCCGAGGTTATTATATAGAGTTTAACATCCGGAAGGATGTCCATAATCGCCTCGTAATACATTCTCGATTTCGTTATGTCTGGATTCTGCTTAAATTGCGCGTACATGGCCTTGAACATGGCCACCTGCTCCACGGCCTCGTTTATCCTGGCCTGCTTTAAGTACTCGGCGTTCTGTATAAGCGAGTCGGCGGTAGCCTCCGCCCGGGGCAGCTCGGAGTTGCGGTATGCCGTCGCCTCGTTGAGCACCGTCTCCGCCTGCTGCTTTGCGGTCTCAACCGCCTTGAACGCCTCTATGACCTCCTGCGTGGGCGGCTCGCTGTCCTGTATCCTCACGTCCACGAGCATCAGGCCGATATCATACTGCGAGAGCACTTCGATAACGAGTTCCTTGACCTGCATCTGGATGTTTTCTTTGCCGTCCGTGAGCACCGAGTCCACGTCTGTCGATCCGACGACGTTTCTCACCTGGCTCTGCACCAGATTACGCAGTATCATCTCCGGCGCGTAAGAGCCGAAAAGGTACCGCACCGGGTCGGAGACTTTATATTCAACGTAAAACTCAACGTTGACTATATTGTAGTCGCCGGTTATCATCTTGCTTTCGGCTTCAACAACGGTGTATCCCTGCTGCGCGGATGGGTTGCTTCTGTATCCGAGCTCTATCGACTGATATACGTTCACCGCAACCTTGTGGGCCTTTTGAATGCCGAAGGGGAGCTTGAAATGAACTCCGGCCTGCGTTACGTCGGTAACCTTTCCGAAAGTGGTCACCACAGCCTGCTGCTTGTCGTCCACCGTATACCAGCACGTGGACACAAGTATTATCAGCACAATGATCGCGACTACCGCGACGGCTATTTTTGCGTAGCGCTTCCTGTTCGGCGGGCCGTTCCGGGCTGTTCCCGACCCGTATGTGTATTCCATTTTTGTCCTCCGTTTCATATGTGTAAGATATCCGGGATATCTGTATTCCTTATTATAGCATAAAAGCGGGCATGCCGCCACAATTATCGGCCGTTGCGCCTCAGTCCTCGTAAAGCTCATCGATAAGCTCCGCGAGCTCCTGCCTCGTCAGGCCAAGCGAGCGGCAGTATTCGATATCGTTCAGCAGCCGCTGTCTTGCCTTTTGAAATCGCATCGAATCGAGTCTCCCTGGCCGGTGGGAGGCGACAAAGCAGCCCTTGCCGACTATCGAGTCTATAAAGCCTTCGCGCGCGAGCTCCTCCCAGGCCTTTTTAACGGTTATAATACTCACGCGCAGCTCCTTGGCTGCGGTGCGTATCGGCGGGAGGCAAAACCCGGCGGGCAGATCGCCCCGCAGTATCTGCGCGGATATCTGCTGCGCTATCTGTCTGTATATAGGCTCGTCGGATGCCGTTGAAATGATAATATCCATCGTTAAAGGTCAACCTTATCAAAGCGGGCGGCCGCGAGTCTGAACGCGGCGATGTTTCCGGCGGCGAATATTACGGCACCGGCGGCAAGAACGATAAGCTGCACCGGAAGATACGCCGCGTCCGTCGTATCCAGCGTCGTTTTAAGCGCGGGCACGAACCGGACAATGCCCTCGGCAAGAATAATGTACAGGCCAAGGGGTATAACGGCCGCCGCAAAAGCTTTCCCCACCTTATACGCGGTTTTATAAAACGTGGGTATGAATATGATATTAAACAAAGCCAACATCACGAGAGTCAGGCCGAAGAATGCCGGGTTTGCCTCAATTCCCACCGCGTTGCCTTCCGCGTTGGGATTTATGGCGGCACCCAACAGGGCAAAGGGGACCGCGATGACAAGCTGGGCCAGCTCGATAATCACCACCATAAAAACGCGGGCTTTAACGACGTCGCGTTTGCGTACCGGCAGCGAAACGGTGAATACCGTGTCATGGTTTTCGCGGGCGGCGAGAAAAACAAAGAAAATACCCAGACAAGTGTAAAAAAACACGACAAAGTAGGGGTAAGCCGGTATAAGCAGCATCGCACCCAGAGCCAGGAAAATAAACGACGTCGGATGTGAAGCGAGACGAAATTCCTTATACAGCAATTTGAGCATATCCCTCACTCCTTTTCAATATGTATCATGATCGACTCCAGATCAGCCGGCATGATTTGCGCCTCGCAGCCGGACGGGATATCGTCGGTCTTTATAAGCCCCTCCATACCGTAGGCGTATTTTCGCACACCTATTATCCGGTTTTTCAGAGCATCGGAAGAAAGCTGCCGCTCCGTGCCGCGAACAAGTCTGTAAGCGTTTACAAATTCGGGCAGCTCCGTGCTTGCGATGACAGCTCCGTCTTTTATATATGTAATCAGGTCGGCGCATTTTTCAAGATCGGAGATTATATGGGTCGAAAACAATACGCTTCGCTCGCCGTCTTCCACCAGCGACTGAAATACTTCGAGCAGGTCGTCGCGCGACACGGGGTCAAGACCGCTTGTCGGTTCATCCAGAATAAAAAGGCGGGCCCGGTGTGACAGCGCTAGGGCGAGCGCAAACTTCACCCGCATACCGTTGGACAGTTCGTCTATCTTCTTGTTGGGATCGAGCTTAAAGCGCTTTAAGTAGCCCGAAAAGACCCCGTCGTCCCAGTTTTCATAAAAGCGGCGTACAACCGCAACGACGGTCCCCAGTTTCTTCTTGGGATAATAATCCGCCGCTCCGGAAACCCAGCCGAGCAGCTGTTTGCAGTCGAGCTCATTGTCTTTGAAATCAAGCCCGCCCATCATCACCTGCCCGCCCTCGGGATGTACGAGATTTAAGATTGATTTAAGAGTTGTCGTTTTCCCCGCGCCGTTTCGGCCTATAAAGCCCATAATGTAGCCTTCCTCAAGTGAGAAAGTCACATTTTTCAGCTCGAAGCCGGGATAGCTCTTTCGAAGGTTGCCGACCGTCAGAATATCCATAAGCGCATCCTCCCTGATTGTATATAGCGTGTATACACAATATACACTGTCGAGGCAGAGATGTCAATGGACGCGCCGCAAACATTTCCGTTTCGCGGCGCGTCCGAAGCTTATATATCCAGCCAGCCCTCCCGGGGAGTCACTCCGTACACCTCGGCCAATCTCCTGAGCCCCTCGTCCGGTATGGAGTTTATAACGCACAGCTGCGCCGTCAATAGATAAAGCTCTGCCGCCTTGTCGGCGATCTCTATAAGACCCAGCGCCTCGAAGGGGGAAGAGCCCGCGCCGAACACTCCGTGCTGAGCCCATATAACCATTCGGAACTCTCGCAGCTTTTCGGCCGTCGCCCTGCCGATCATGTCCGTGCCGCAGGGCATCCAGGGCAAAACACCCGCCCCGTCGGGGAAAAATATCATGCATTCGCTGCACTGCTGCCAGAGCGTTCGCGTAAAGCTTCTCTCGTCGAGCGGGTGCACCGCCGTCATGGCCGTTAAATGCGTAGCGTGCGTGTGCATCAAAACCCGGTGTTTCGGGTCGGCAGCAAGCCTCGCCTCGTGCCCGAGAAGGTGGGAAGAAAGCTCGCTGCTCGGTCTGCCGCCCTTTTTAAGGCCCCAGAGAAGCTCCGCGCCGCCGCCGCGTATCCTCAGAACGCACAGATCGGCCTCCGGATCCGCCGCTATGCTTTTCATATAGCTTCCGCTGCGCGTTATAACAAGGCTCAGCCCCTCCGGCGCGGGTGTGTCCGGCGACAGGGGAAAAACGGCTTTCACGGGCGCGTCCTCGGGCACTCCGTCAAGCACCATGCTTATGTTGCCGCCGCTGCCCTCCGCCCATCCGTGACGATAAAGCAGCCGTGTGGTCTCGATGTATTCGCTCATACCCGGCAGAGATAAAAAATCCATTCGCTCTCACCCTTTCGCTGATATATTAGCCCCCACCGGTGTGGATTTCAATAGTCGGCTTGCGCCGGAGAGCGGGTGAGTGTAAAATACCGATAGGGATCGCCCGATGCCCGGGCTACCCTATAAAGCTGTAAAGGAACTGCTCGATGAATATTCACGATATCGATACTGTCGCAATACACCCTGACGGGGAGAGCATGGTCATAATCGATCAAACGCTGCTGCCCGGGGAGGTAAAGCTGCTTTCTCTTTCGGGCCGCGAGGAGATCTGGGAAGCGATTCGCTCGCTTCGGGTGCGCGGCGCCCCGGCTATCGGCGCGGCGGCCGCCATCGGAGCGTATCTTGCCGTGAGGCGCGTCTATTCCGATGATTTTAATGAAATGCACGCCGCCTTTATAAAGGAAAAGGGATACCTCGCAAGCGCGCGTCCCACGGCGGTAAACCTCTTCTGGGCTTCGGAGCGTATGTACAAGAGATTTCTTTCCTGCCGCGATATGGCGCGCGGCGAGCTTATAGCTGCGATGAGAAGCGAAGCGCAGGCTATTATGGATGAGGACGCCGAGGCCTGCAGAATGATGGGCGAGCACGGGCTTACGCTGGCCCGGCCGGGTTGGGGAATACTCACTCACTGCAACGCGGGAAAGCTTGCCACAATCCGCTACGGCACGGCTACGGCCCCCATATATCTGGGTCAGCAAAGGGGATACAACTTTCGCGTCTACGCCGATGAGACCCGCCCGCTGCTGCAGGGTGCCCGCCTTACGGCCTTCGAGCTTCAGGCCGCCGGTGTCGATGTAACGCTCCAGTGCGACAATATGGCCGCGAGCACCATGAAAAGAGGTCTCGTGCAGGCCGTGTTTACCGGCGCGGACAGGGTCGCCGCCAACGGCGACACCGCCAATAAGATAGGAACGCTTGCCGCAGCGATAGCCGCGAAGAGATACGGCATACCGTTTTATGTTTTCGCGCCTGTCTCCACCATAGACCTCAACACGTCATCCGGTGAACATATCGACATCGAGCAAAGAGACCCCTCGGAGGTAACCGACCTGTGGTATAAAAAGCCTATGGCGCCCGACGGGATCAAAGTGCTAAACCCCGCCTTCGATGTAACCGACGCGGAGCTTATAACCGCCATAGTCACAGAGCGGGGCATAGCCCGCCCGCCGTACGGCGAGAGCCTTAAAGCGCTCATAGGATAAGCCGGGAAAAAGGAGGAAATGATGGCAGAGCTCTCAGGAGGGATCCGCTTCATTAAGGGCATAGGCGAACAGCGCGCGAAGCTGCTCGCCAGGCTGGGTATATGTACGCTGCGCGACCTTATTTCCTACTTCCCGAGGGACTATCAGGACAGAACGATAATAAAAAAGGTGCCGGATGTCAAAGACGGCGAGAGCGTATGTATATCTGCTCTGGTTTTAAACGCTCCCCGCGCGTCGCGGATAAGAAAGGGTATGGAGCTTTTAAAATTCCGCGCGGCCGACGATACCGGAGCCGTTAATATCACCTACTTCAACAGCACCTATCTTAAAGACAAATTCAAAGTCGGCGAGGAATATGTGTTTTTCGGCAAATTCACCCGCAAACCGGGCGGTGTGCCGGAGCTTATAAATCCGGAGTTCGAGCCCGCGGAAAGCGCCGCCGCGGGAACGCGGCGAATCGTTCCGGTCTACCGGCTCACCGCGGGAATAAGCGGCAAGGTTCTCTACTCGGCCATACTGCAGGGACTCGACTCTGTGGGCGATCCCTTCCCCGAGGTTCTTCCGGAAAGCGTCCGAACGGAGTGCGGCCTTGCTCACGCCGCGTACGCCTACAGGCAGATACACGCGCCTTCGGACGCTGTAGAGCTCGCCATCGCCAGGCGCAGGCTCGTTTTCGAAGAGCTCTTCGTCTTATCCTGCGCCTTCGGCTCCATGAAAAAACGCCACAGGGAGAGCACCGGCAGCGTCATGAAAAGCGCCGATCCCGCAGGCTTTTACAAAAGTCTTCCGTTTGAACTCACAAACGCCCAGAAACGCGCCGCCGAACGCATGATGAAGGACATGTCCTCCGGGCACGCCATGAACAGGCTCCTGCAGGGCGACGTCGGTTCCGGCAAGACCGCGGTCGCGGCTCAGTGTATCTGGTACGCGCACCTGTCGGGTTATCAGTCCGCATTTATGGCGCCCACGGAGATACTCGCGGAGCAGCATTACAAAACGTTTTCCTCTTTACTTGCTCCGTTCGGTATAAAAGTCGTGCTTTTAACGGGAAGCCTCGGAGCGAAAGCCAAGCGCGAAGCGCTTCAAATGCTCGAGAGCGGCGAAGCGGATCTCGCGGTCGGAACTCACGCAATAATCTCCGAGGGGGTCAGATTTAAAAATCTCGCGCTCGCGGTAACCGACGAGCAGCATCGTTTCGGAGTCCGCCAGAGAGCCTCCCTTTCCGAAAAAGGGGACAGGCCCCACGTGCTGGTCATGTCCGCCACTCCCATACCCAGAACGCTCGCGCTTATCATATACGGCGATATGGACGTTTCGATACTCGACGAGCTGCCCCCGGGACGCCGTAAAGTCGAAACTTACGCGGTCGACGAGAGCATGAGGCCGCGCATAGAGCGCTTCACGAGAAAGCTTGTCGGGCAGGGCAGGCAGGTTTTCATCGTCTGTCCCATGATAGAGGAAAGCGAGGAAGACAGCGGAACCGCCGCCGCGGTCGAATACGCCGAAAGGCTGCGGCAAGACATTTTCCCGGATCTGTCCGTGGCGCTGCTGCACGGCAAAATGAAAGCCGCGGATAAGGAAAGGATAATGACATCTTTCGCCATGGGAGAAATTAACATTCTTGTTTCCACAACCGTTGTCGAGGTCGGGGTGGACGTGCCCAACGCCGCGCTTATGATCGTGGAAAACGCGGAGCGCTTCGGCCTTTCTCAGCTTCATCAGCTGCGCGGTCGGGTCGGCAGAGGCTCTCATCAGTCCTATTGCGTTCTCATGTGCGGCACGGGCGACGCGGAGGCAAACGCGCGGCTCAAAGTAATGTGCTCCACAAACGACGGTTTTAAAATAGCGGAGGAAGACTTAAAGCTTCGCGGCCCGGGAGACTTTTTCGGCGAGCGGCAGCACGGTCTTCCCGAAATGCGCCTTGCCGATTTAAGCTGCGACATGGACACGCTCTCTCTTGCGCAGGAGCAGGCGGAAAAGCTGCTTATAAGCGACCCGACACTTATAAAGCCGGAGCACGCGCTGCTGCGTGAACGGGTCGACGAGCTTTCCGAAACGGCGCTGAACTGAAATAACCATAAAAAAAACGAGGGTCCGGGCTGAATTTGCCCGGACCCGAATTTTATTTCAGCGGCGCTGCGCCGGTACAGGTATAAACTGTCTGATAAAGCGGCTTTTTCCGCCCGAGCGGATATATTTAAACGTGCACGCGAAAAATATCGCGCTTCCCAAAAAGTTTATAAGCAGGTCATGCATCGTGTCCCTGAGGCCTATATCTATATATCCCGCCCAGAGCCGGCCGTTCACGTATACGCTTTCTATGGTTTCCGTCACCGCTTTGTTTCTGTACTCCGGGTTTAGAAGGATCGAGGTCACCGAGCTGAGCAGGGTATCCTTCTGCATATCCATTCCGAAAACAACGTCCATGAAATACTCGAAGCACTCCCACAGTACACCGGTCGCTGCGGAAAAGCAAAGCGCCGTCACCGCGCACAGTATCGGTCTTAAGGTGAACATCAGCCCTTTTTTGCCCCCGAGGATATCTATCATCGACAGACCGACTCCGGCAAATACGAAGCCCGCTATCAGGTGAAGTATGCTGTCCCAGAGAGGGAAGGACAGATAAACCTCCATCAGCTCGCCGAGGATGTTGGCGGAAAAGGAAAAGAGGCATATTAAAATATGCAGCGTATCGGAAAGGGACATCGATAAAAACCTCTCGGCAAGTGCGGGAACGAAAAGAAGGAACATTGTCAAAGCGCAATAAAGCACGCCCGTCGGATCGCCTCCGAGCGCGCTGTATATAAGTAAGAACAGCACCGCTGCCCGCAGCGCGTTTACAACGGCGAAGCGCACCGGGTGCTCTCTTATAAGCGCCGCGGCTCTGCCTTTTATAGCTTTCTCCCTCCTATGTCGCGCCGGTAATGGCAGCCGTCCCAGCTTATAAGCCGCACCGCGTCGTAAGCCCGCTGTCTTGCATCATCGGGAGTCCCGGCGACTGCCGTAACGCCCAGAACTCTCCCCCCGGCGGTCACGAAGCGCCCGCCCTTAATCGCCGTCCCGGCGTGGTATACGGTCGCTATGCGTCCGGCTTCCTCAAGCCCCGATATCTCAAAGCCCTTCTCGTATGCTCCGGGATAGCCCCCGCTTGCCATCACCACACAGCAGCATGATCCCCAGCTCCATTTTATATCAAGCTCTCCGAGACGTCCGTTGTATACGGCCAGGAATATCTCCATCAGGTCGGTCTCCAAAAGCGGAAGTACGGCTTGCGTTTCCGGATCTCCGAAGCGCGAGTTGTATTCTATTACCTTAGGTCCGTCGGCGGTGAGCATCAGGCCGAAATATAAAACTCCCCTGAAGGTGCGCCCCTCCGCGTTCATAGCTTCCATCGTGGGAATGAATATGTCCCTCATGCACAGCTCGGCAAGCTCCGGCGTGTAGTCGGGCACTGGGCAGATAGCGCCCATGCCTCCGGTATTGGGCCCCATGTCATTGTCAAATACGGGCTTATGGTCCCGCGAGGACAGCATGGGCTTAATAGTCTTGCCGTCGGTAAAGCATAATACGGTTAGCTCGGGCCCCGTCAGGCATTCTTCTATTACAACGTTCGCCCCCGCGTCTCCGAATTTCCTGTCGCGCATAATGGAAAGCACCGCTTCCTGCGCCTCCTCGGGCGTGCGGGCTACCACTACGCCCTTGCCGAGTGCCAGGCCGTCGGCTTTAACGACTATCGGCGCTCCCTTTTCGCGGATATAAGCCAGCGCTTTTTCGGGATCCGTGAAGCTTTCGTATTCCGCGGTGGGAATACCGTACTTTTTCATTAGGCCTTTTGAGAAAACCTTGCTCGATTCGATCAGCGCGGCATTCTTAAAGGGACCGAAAGCGGGAATGCCCGCTTCGGCAAAGGCGTCCGCCATACCGAGAGCAAGGGGGTCGTCCGGTGTGACGACGACGAAGTCCACCGCTCGCGAGCGGGCGAGGCCGAGCATACCGGGTATGTCCGTCGCCGCGACCGGTGCGCATTCGGCTATCTGCGATATGCCGCCGTTGCCCGGCGCGCAAATGATCGAATCAACGAGCGGGCTTTTTTTCAAAGCGGCGCACACCGCGTGCTCCCGTCCGCCGCCGCCGATTACGAGTACTTTCATATAATCGCTCCGTTCTGTCGCCTGATGCGGCCCGTCAGTGATGGAAAAGGCGTATTCCCGTAAAGGCCATGGCAATCGCGTATTTATCGCATACGGCTATGACATTGTCGTCTCTTATGCTTCCCCCCGGCTCAGCGATATACTGCACGCCGCTTTTGTGCGCGCGTTCAATGTTGTCTCCGAAGGGGAAAAAGGCGTCCGAACCGAGAGATACCCCGGTGAGGGTATCGAGCCACGCGCGCTTTTCGCTGCGGGACAGCGGCTGCGGCATTTGTGTGAAATACTGCTCCCAGCACGAGAGCACATCCATATAGTCATCCGATATGAATACGTCAATGGTGTTGTCGCGGTCCGCTCTGCCTATGCCGTCTTTAAACGGCAGAGATAGAACGCGCGGATGCTGACGCAGGTACCAGTTATCCGCTTTCTGCCCTGCCAGACGCGTACAGTGTATCCGGCTTTGCTGGCCCGCTCCTATCCCGATAGCCTGGCCGTCTTTAACATAGCACACGGAGTTGCTCTGCGTGTATTTGAGCGTTATCATGGCTACAGTCAGGTCCCGCAGAGCGTTGGGGGGGATATCCTTATTCGCGGTGACTACGTTCGAGAACATCCCGCTGTCTATATTTAGATTGTTTCTGCCCTGTTCGAAGGTAATGCCGAAAACATCCTTGTGTTCGATAGTCGCGGGTTTATAAGACTTGTCGATACGGACGATGTTATAGCTGCCCTTTTTCTTCTTCCGCAGGATTTCAAGAGCCTCATCCGTATATCCGGGGGCTATGATGCCGTCCGACACTTCTCTTGCAAGCATCCTCGCCGTAGACTCGTCGCACACACCGGACAGAGCCGCCCAGTCCCCGTATGAAGACATCCGGTCGGCTCCCCTTGCTCTGGCGTAGGCGCAGGCAATGGGCGACAGGTCAAGGTCCTCCACAAAGTATATCTTTTTGAGTATTTCGGACAGCGGTGAGTATACGGCGGCTCCGGCGGGAGAAACATGCTTAAAGGAAGCCGCGGCCGGCAGCCCGGTTGCCGCCGAGAGCTCCGAAACGAGCTGCCAGCTGTTTAGGGCGTCGAGAAAGTTAATATAACCCGGTTTCCCGTTTAACACCGTAACGGGCAGTTCCCCGTCGGCCGCGAATATCCGGGCCGGTTTTTGGTTCGGATTGCAGCCGTATTTAAGCTCAAGCTCGGTCATTACGCGCACTCCTCGTTTTTATTTATAATAAAACCGGATATAATGCCGGTTTTAATATCAATAGCCGCGCAGTACAGCGACACCTTGTTTTCGGAGTCCAGAGCCGACCAGATCTCCAGGGCCAGTACTTCGGGATTCTCCGATGATATATCTATCTCTCTGGGCTCGTCCTCAAAGGAAGGCAGAGGGTCTCCGTCGTGCTCATAGGTGTGTATAAGATGCCCCTTACCGGGGGAGGGGTCCTCATAATTCCAGAAGATCCGCCTCGCTTCCTTGCCTTCGGGGTCGTTTGCTTTTAATATGGAAAGACGGTAAGAGCCGTCCGGGAACACGATGCCGGATATGCGCGTGGTAAAGTTGGGTGCGTCGGGCTCGAATGTGCGCGTGCGAAGCGCCGCCTCGAAGCTTTTGCCCTCCGCGATGAAATCGCACACGGTGTCGGTCTGGTCGCCGTTTGTTACAACGGTACAGCCGTTTATCCTCCTTACGGCCGAATAGATGACCAGAGAAGGATCCTTCATTTTAGAGGGGTCGCAGGCTTTGGTCCTAACCCCTTCGCCGTCGGAAACGAATACCCGATTGCGGCTGTTTTCGCTTCTGCCCATAATGAAGTATGCTATTACCGCCTTCTCGTTATTAGGGCTCCTGCCTATAAATATGCCCCTTCCGGGATAGGTGTTGCCGTGCAGAGCGCTTATAATATCCACTTCGGTTCCTCCCCGAGTATTCTCACGTTTCTGCCTTCAACAACCAGCCGCCCCTCGCAGTAGAGGGATATGGCCTTCGGCAGAATTTTATGCTCGGCTTCCTCCATAACGCGGCGCTGCAGAGTTTCCGGTGTATCGTCCTCGAGAACCTCGACGGCCTGCTGCAGTATTATCGGCCCGGCGTCCGCCTGCGCTGTCGCGAAATGAACGGTTGCCCCCGTCACCTTCACGCCGTATTCAAGCGCGCTTTTATGCACGCGCAGCCCGTAAAAGCCGCTGCCGCAAAAAGACGGGATAAGCGCGGGGTGAACGTTGATAACGCGGTTTTTAAAAAGCTCCGTCAAACGCGGCGAGAGCACATACATGAACCCCGCCAGTACGACAAGCTCCGCATCGATGGCGCGGAGCCTGTCAATAATCGCGTCTGTATATACAAATCTGTTTGAATGCTGCCTGATGTCTATAACCCGGTGGGGTATCCCGGCATTTTCGGCGCGGGCAAGGGCGTAGGCATCCGGGGAGGAGGAGATGACCTCGACGATCTTACAGTTTTTAATTTCCCCGAAATGCAGCGCGTCCAAAATGGCCTGGAGGTTAGTCCCCCCCCCTGACACAAGTACGGCGGTGTTTACCACGTAAGCTCAACTCCTTTTTCGCCTTTAACGCACTGGCCGATTACATAAGGTCTCTCACCTGCGCGTACGAGCGCTTCCATGACGGTACCGGAATCACTGCGCGGAATAACAATTGTAAAGCCAATGCCCATGTTGAAGGTGTTGTACATATCCCTGGTCTTAATTTTTCCTTTTTCCTGCAGCAGGTTGAATATCGGCGGAACTGGCGCCGAGGACGGCCGTATTATCGCTCTTATGCCTTCCGGGAGCATTCTGGGTATGTTTTCGTAAAAACCGCCGCCGGTTATGTGGCTCATGCCCTTGATATGCAGCGCGCAGCGGCCGGTCAGAGCGTTTATGGTGCGGCAGTATATCCGCGTCGGTCGTAAAAGCTCATCCGCGAGGGTGCAGCCGAGCTCCGGTATGTTCTCGTTAAGGTCTGTGTTCTCAACGTCGAAAACCTTACGGACGAGGGAATATCCGTTGCTGTGAAGGCCGCTCGAGGCAAGGCCTATAATTAGATCCCCGTCTGAAATCGTGCTGCCGTCAATCATGCAGCCTCTGTCAACTATGCCGACGGCAAAACCCGCTATGTCGTATTCGTCCTCGGCGTAAAAGCCGGGCATTTCGGCGGTTTCCCCGCCTACAAGCGCGCAGGCGCTTTTAACGCAGCCCTCCGCGACGCCCGATACAATCTGCGCGACTTTTTCCGGTATGTTCTTGCCCATGGCGATATAGTCGAGAAAAAAGAGCGGCCGCGCGCCGCAGCAGACGATGTCGTCCACGCACATGGCAACGCAGTCGATCCCGATCGTGTGGTGGCGGTCGGTGAGGAAGGCGAGCTTTAATTTTGTACCCACCCCATCCGTTCCGGAGACCAAAACGGGCTCCTTCATCCCGGTCAGGTCGGGTGCGAAAGCGGCTCCGAATCCTCCTATCGAGGAGATAACCCCGGGCGTCAAAGTGCGCTGAATGTGGCTGTTTATCAGCTCTACAGCCTTGTAGCCGGCGGTGACGTCCACGCCCGCGTCTTTGTATATGTCACTGTGACTGTCCATGAAAAAGCTCCTTTATTTGGGGGGAATTTAGCGAAAAACAGAGACCGTAAAGTGTAATTAACAGACCGTTTACAGCCGTACAGCGGTCAACATTCCGTCTTTTTCAGACAGTTCCGCCGACATTTTCAGCTTGTTTTGAACTAATTTGGTATACAGATCGCAATTGGTCAGCGCAAGGATCTGAGCGGCGAGTATGGCGGCGTTTTCCGCCGCGTCGACGCCCACTGTCGCCACGGGAACGCCCTTGGGCATCTGGACTATCGAAAGCAGGCTGTCGAGCCCGTCCATGAAAGAGGACTTCACCGGCAGGCCTATGACGGGAAGGCATGTGTAGGCGGCGATGAAGCCCGCGAGGTGCGCGGCCTTGCCCGCGGCGGCGATGATGACGCCTATGCCGCTGTCGGCGGCGCCGGAGGCAAAGCTCCTGGCGGTTTCGGGAGTGCGGTGAGCGGATATCAGCCTCACCTCATGCGGAATGCCCAGCTCTTCAAGCTTTTTTACGGCGGGCGCGACTACGGGCATGTCGCTGTCCGAACCCATTACCACAGCCACTCTTTTCATAAAAATCGCACCGGCCTTTCGTTTTTTAAAGAAGTAATTTCAGAAAGAATTATTCTATTATATTTTACCGCCTGACACCGCTGTTGTCCAGATTATAATAAGATTCAGCCTTTTTACCATATAAAACTTATAAGTCGTATCAGTCTTAATAAGGCTGCACAAAAATAATGTGAAATCAAATCAAAAAAGAGGATTTTGTAATGAATTCGCGTATATATAGGGTACAGAGAGACAAGAGGAGGAGTGATGATGCCTACCCCCAGAAAGCTGCAGGAGGAAGCGGAGCTGCGGACGCTCCGGCCGGGAGCGACGCCGGCCGCCATGTCCGCGGGCAGACTGCGATATGAGGAGCCCTGCGAGATACGCACCTGCTTTCAGCGCGATATCGACAGGATAGTCCACTCAAAATCTTTCAGGCGCTTAAAGCACAAGACGCAGGTATTTTTGCAGCCGGAGGGCGATCATTACCGCACGAGGATGACGCACACCATCGAGGTGGTGCGCATATCAAGAACGATAGCCAGGGCGCTGGGTATGAACGAGGATCTCGCCGAGGCCGTGGCCTGGGGCCACGATCTGGGTCACACGCCTTTCGGGCACGCGGGAGAAAGGGCTCTGGCGGCCATCTGCCCGGAGGGGTTTTTGCACAACGAGCAGAGCCTGCGGGTGGTGGACAAGCTTGAAAAGAACGGCGCGGGCCTTAATTTATCGGCTGAGGTGAGAGACGGAATATTAAACCACGTGGGTGAAGGGTCGCCCGCGACACCTGAGGGAAAGATAGTCAGGCTCTCCGACCTCGTGGCGTATATTAACCATGATGTGGACGACGCGGTGAGAGCCGGGATAATGTCCGAAAACGACATCCCCGCTTATATCGCCGACGCTACGGGAAGACGCTACGGAAAGCGTCTTGACACCGTCGTTAAAGACATTATAAGCGCGAGCGCGGATGGGGAGATCAAAATGAGCCCCGCGATGGACAAGGTAATGCACGAATACCGCGAGTTCATGTTTGCCGCCGTCTATCGAAATCCGATCGCCAAGAGCGAGGAATCGAAAGTCCTGGGAATACTGGAAAAGCTGTATTCACACTATCTTCGCAATATAGAAAAGATGCCCGCGGACTATGTGCGTCTTCTCGACACGGACTCTCCCGAGCGCGTGGTTTCGGACTATATCGCGGGCATGACGGACAAATACGCCATATACAAGTTCAGCGAGCTTTTCATTCCGGAGGCGTGGCAGGTGCGATAAAATCGGCCGCGGTATTATCAAAGGCCGCGCTTGTTATAATATCAGGGTATAACCCGATGGGAAAGGAGCGAAGCGCATGGCATTTCCGGAGAGCTTTATTGAAGAACTTATAGACAGAAACGAGATATCGCAGGTTGTGTCGTCCTATGTGCAGCTTTCCCGAAAGGGCTTAAACCTTTTCGGACTGTGCCCCTTTCACAGCGAAAAGACGCCTTCGTTTTCCGTTTCTTCCGAAAAGCAGATATACCATTGCTTCGGCTGCGGAAAGGGCGGCGGAGTTATAAACTTTATTATGGAGATTGAAAATCTCTCTTATCCCGACGCCGTGCGATTTTTAGCGTCGCGAGCCGGGATCGCGCTGCCCGAGGACAGCGCGGACGAGGCGGCCAAAACGCGAAGGCGCATGCTCACCTTAAACCGCGAGGCGGCGAGGTTTTATTTTTCCATGCTCGGCGAAGAGCAGGGCGCCGCGGCCCGCGACTATATGCGAAAAAGAGGCATAACGGCAAGGACGGCGAGGGTATTCGGCCTTGGCGCCGCTCCAGACAGCTGGGACGCGCTTATAACCGCGATGGCGCAAAAGGGCTATGAGAAGTCGGAACTGCTCTCCGCGGGGCTGGCCGTGCGCGGAACGAAGGGCAATATATACGACAAGTTCAGAAACCGCCTGATTTTTCCGGTGATAGATATAAGAGGCGAGGTGCTCGGGTTCGGAGGCCGCAGCCTGGACGGAGGGGAGCCGAAGTATTTAAACTCCCCGGAAACGCCGGTTTTCAGCAAAAGGAGAACCTTATACGCCATTAATCTGGCCAAGAACACGAAGCGCCCCAATATGATACTGTGCGAGGGAAACATAGACGTTATAACCCTGCATCAGGCAGGCTTCGACAACGCCGTGGCCTCCATGGGAACCTCGCTTACCTCGGAGCAGATACGCCTCATGGCGCGCTACACACAGGAGGTGGTGGTGTGCTATGACAACGACGAGGCCGGTACGAAGGCAACCGCGAGAGCGCTCGAGGCGCTGGGGAGCTCGGTGCTGCGGGCCAGAGTGCTAAAACTCCCGAACAGGATCGTTGACGGGAAGCCGGTTAAGCAGGACGCGGATGATTTTGTGCGGCTGCAGGGCGCGGAAGCGTTTGAAAAGCTGCTCACGGGCAGCTCCGAGAGCACGGAATACGGTCTGGAGGAGCTAAAAAGCCGTTTTGACCTCACGGACACGGCGCAGCGGGTGCAGTTTTTAAAAGAAGCGGGCGCGCGCATCGCCGCGCTTCACAGCCCCGTGGAGCGGGAGGTTTACTGTGCGCGGGTGGCAGAGCTTACAGGCATATCTTTTGAGGCGATGTCCCAGGAGATAGCAAGAACCCGGAAACGACTCCTCGAAAAAGCGAAAAAGGACAGGGAGCGCAGCGAAACGCGGCCCGTGCAGAACGCGCAGCCGGCGGACAGAAAGCTTCGCTACTCAAATGTACGCTCGGCGGCAGCCGAAGAGGGCTTAATAAGGCTTTTGCTGCTCGACCCGATGCTCATACCTTTAGCGGAACTTCGCGAAGAAGAATTCTCATCGCCGTTCCTGGGCAAAGTATACGGCCTGCTCAAATCGAGGCATAAAGAAAAAAAGGACATTTCGCTAAGTTTATTGGCCCCGCTCCTGGAACCGGAGGAGATTTCGGCCTTGACGGCGATAGCGCAAAAACCCGAATCGGCCGCGGATCCGATAAGGTCGATGGGAGACTACATAACGGTCATAAGGACAGAGAAGCTCAAGCAGGAAAAAGACCTGATGGCCATATACGAGACATATAAAGAAAAGAAAGGGTTCGGAGGGTGATTATATGACAAAAAAGAAGGTGCCGGAGATGACCGAGAGTAATGAATCGGCAAAGCAGAATCAGGCTAGCTCTTATGAAGTGAAGCTCGGCGAAATAATCGAAAAAGGGAAAAAGACCGGAACGGTATCCGTTAAGGAGGTGCTCGACGCCCTCGAAGAGCTCCATATGGAGCCGGAACAGATAGACAAATTCTATGAAACGCTCGAGAGCATGGGCATTGAGACGGTAGACGAGGAATTCACGGTTATTATGACCGACGATATGCTGCCGGACGTAGCGGAGGTCGAGGAGATAGAAGAGCTCGAGGAGATAAGCGAGGAAGAGATAGCCAATACGGACGCCCTGGCGGAAACCTTCAGCATAGACGATCCGGTGCGCATGTACCTCAAGGAAATAGGAAAGGTCAATCTCCTCACGCCCGAGGAAGAAATAAGTCTCGCCCAGCGCATGGCCGAAGGGGACGAGGAGGCCGGAAGGCTTATGGCGGAAGCCAACCTCAGGCTTGTGGTGTCTATAGCCAAGCGCTATGTCGGGCGCGGCATGCTCTTTCTTGACCTGATACAGGAAGGGAATCTCGGCCTTATAAAAGCCGTTGAAAAATTTGACCACACAAAGGGATATAAATTTTCCACATACGCCACCTGGTGGATACGGCAGGCCATAACAAGGAGCATAGCCGACCAGGCCAGGACCATACGCATACCGGTGCACATGGTGGAGACCATTAACAAGGTCATACGCGTATCGCGCCAGCTGCTGCAGGAGCTCGGGCACGACCCTTCCCCGGAGGAGGTCGCCGAGGAAATGAATATGCCCGTGGAGAAGATCCGCGACATACTCAAAATCGCACAGGAGCCCGTTTCGCTCGAAACGCCCATAGGCGAGGAGGAAGACAGCCATCTGGGCGATTTCATTGAGGACGAGGGCGCTTCGGAGCCCTCCGAGGCGGCGTCGTTTACGTTTTTGCGCGAGCAGCTCATGACGGTGCTTCAGACGCTCACGCCGCGTGAGGAAAAGGTGCTAAGGCTGCGCTTCGGCATTGAAGACGGGCGCACGCGCACTCTCGAGGAGGTAGGAAAGGAATTTAACGTTACCCGCGAGCGCATCCGCCAGATAGAGGCGAAGGCGCTTCGGAAGCTTCGCCACCCGAGCCGCAGCAAAAAACTCAAGGATTTTTTAAACTGAATAAGTTCGGTGTACTTATAGATAGGAGTAAATATGCGATATCCCAGTTTGCTAAACAGGGAGCGAGCGTCCGGAAAGCTGCTGGGCGAGGAGATTTTTGAAGACCTCAAGCTCACGCTTCTGCTGGGCCCGGAGACGATCGACGCGATGCGCGAGCCCGCCGCTTCCGAGGACATACCCGTGAGGCAAAGCCTTTTTCGGGAGCTTTTTAATCCGCAGGTACGCGAAAGCTATATAAGGCTCGCCGCCGACGCGGGCGAGATAGGAAGGCTCGCGTCCGCGCTCGCGGATGTGCGCTGCGACAATGAAAGAAACTGCGTGTATGCCTCGCTGGCGTCGGCCGTGGTGCGCTTTTGCGAGGACGCGGAAAAGGCCGGGGGAGAGAGCTTTTTCGCAGAAAGATTTCGCGAGAGCTTTAAGCGGGAAACAAAAACGGAAGAGTTTAAAGCCGTAAGCGAGGCCTGTCTTAACCTTGCGCCCATGCTGCGGGAGGTGCGCGTAAACTGTTTTAGGATAAGCGGGGAGACGCTGCGCATCAGGACCGAGTCGGATGTGACGGTGGTCTCGCGGCTTAAAAAGTGCGCGGCCGACCTGGGACTTCCCGAGTCGCGCGTGGTAAGAGAGCTCGAAACGCACATGAACCCGAGATTCGTAAACGCGGTGGCGATGCTGCGCCCGGAGTGCTTTATAGCGTTTCGCGAGTTTTACGAGAAATATTCGGGCTTCTACAGCGAGGAGATTTTAAAATACCGCTCGGAGCTCAACTTCTACCTGGAGATATCCGCGGTGATGGACACACTCAGGAAAAACGGAATGCCCGTTTGCATGCCTGCGGTATCGTCTGAAAGGCATATAAGCATACAAGGTCTGCGGGACATTTCGCTGCTGTGCAAGGATGAGACAAATATCGTGCCCAACGACGCCGAGTTTACCGAGGAGGAGCCTTTTTTCTTCCTCACCGGCGCTAACGGCGGCGGAAAAACGACCTATTTAAGAGGCGTTGGCATAGCGACGGTATTTTTCCTGTGCGGCTGCCCCATATGCGCGGATTCGGCGGAAATATTCCCGCTCGACGGCGTATTCACCCACTTTCCGAGAGACGAGCGCTTTGACAGCGAGGGGCGCTTCGCGGACGAGCAGCGCCGCGTAGGCGAAATTATGAAACAGCACGCGGGAAACTCCCTTGTGCTGCTAAACGAAACATACTCCACAACGAGCGAGGAGATTGCCGTGGAGCTCACGGCGAAGCTCGCGGAAACCTTTTTCGACAGCGGCTCCTTCGGCATATATATAACCCATCAGCACGGGATAGGCCAGTCGCGCATACCCTTCCTCGCCGTTTTGGTGGACGTAGGCGACAAAAACAGAAGGACATACCGCATAGCCCGGCAGCGGGCGGCTTCGCGCTCCTTCGCCGAGGATATACTTAAAAAATACGGACTGACGCGCGAGGCGCTAAACGCGCGCTTTCCCGCCGGAAAGGAGGCGGCACGGTGAAATTCAGCCTTCTTTACAGGAACTATGTCGACGAGATCAAAGACCGCGACGATCCGCTCGAGGAAGAAATGAGCAACACGGTGTATGACCTGTCGATAGACCGGGCGGCGCGCGCCATATGCCGCGACAAAGAGAGCTTTAACTACTTCATGGAGGTTATTAAGGCTCCGCTGATGAACACGGAGGACATTAAATACCGCCAGGACATATTAATGGACTTCGTCGCCTCGCCGAAGCTGCTCGACGAGCTCAGAATGATATTCAAAAGCTATGATTCGCTGCAGTCCGACTGGCACGAGATGTGCTCTTCGATATACACATACGGCGTGCCGAGCACGGTGAAGGGCCTTTTGGACTGCACCTACGAGTCTTTGAAGGCCACCTCGAACTTTGCCCGAAGCACGGTTTCATATTTTCGCTCGATATCCGACGCCGTTGACAAATATGAGGTGAAAAGCGACGGGCTCATAGGCATTAAGGAATATTGCAGCGCCATGTCCGTAAACGAGTCGCTAGATGAGATAACCCGTATCGGCTCGTATTTTCTGCGCGAGGGAGTGGCCGCCTATGAGTTTCGCGTGCTGGTTGAAACGGACGACACGCTGACCATAAGAGGCTCCAGTCTGCTTTCCGCCGTTGAGCTTGAGGCGAGGTCTATAGGAAGATCGCTTAAAAAGCTCATGGGGAACATAACGAAGACGAACCCCCCGCCGGACGACACGCCGGAGATAGACATGGGCGAATTTCACCTTGAGGAGTCGTACACGATACTAAACGACGCGCTCTATGAGGTGTATACGGTGCTCTCCGGCATAACGGGGAACATATACGAGTTTTTCCGCGGGCTTTCGGGCGAGCTTTCGTTCTTTGACACCGGTCTGCAGTACTGCCGCTATCTGGCGCAGGCCGGAATGCCTATGTGCCTGCCGAAGATGATGCCGCAGGAGGAAGACTGCTTCCGCGCAAACGGCATATACGACATACAGCTCATAGCCGAGGGCATAGCGGCGGAAAACATCGTGCGAAACGACATCCGCATAGACAAAGACACCGACGGGGTGCTCATCCGCGGGGCCAATACCTCGGGAAAAACATCCCTGCTGCGCGCTTTCGGAACCGCGCAGCTCTTCGCGCAGGCCGGGCTGCCCGTGTGCGCGACGGGAGCGGTGATAAGCATTCGAAACGCCGTGATGACGCTGTTTGCCTCCTCCGAGGAGGAGTTTAACGCGGGCGACGCGGCCGGGCGCTTCGAGGGAGAAGTGCAGCAGATGGCGAGGATACTCGACCGGCTGGTGCCATACACGCTGCTGCTTTTAAACGAGAGCTTCCAGACAACCGCGTACCGCGAGGGCGCTGTCGGCATGCAGCACATTCTCGAAGTGTTGCCGCGCGTGAAGTGCAAGTATATCTTTGTAACGTGGCTCATGCAGATGTTTGACATGACGGGCGGCGGCAGCGTGCGCCAGATGCAGATGGGAGGGGAGGGCTTTCCGGCGTATAAGATACACGAGCCGGAAGGCTGACTTTTGAATGCAGGTTGAGGAAAAGGAACTTTGCTGCAACAGCTTTCTGAAGGGAATGCGCGACGGCGTGCCGATAGGCCTGGGATATCTGTCGGTGAGCATAACCTTCGGAATGATGGCCTGCGGCACCGGGATGCCCGTGTGGGCCGCCGTACTTATATCGATGACAAACCTGACCTCCGCCGGTCAGTTTGCGGGACTCCCGCTTATGCTGGGCGGCTCGGGGCTTTTCGAAATGGCTCTCGCGCAGCTTGTTATAAACATCAGATATTCCGTGATGTCGTTTTCGCTGACGCAAAAGCTGCATAAGAGCGTAACTCTTTCCAAAAGACTTTTAATAGCGTTTTTTAACACGGACGAGATATTCGCCGTGGCAAGCGGCCAGCGGGGCGAAGTAGGCGCGCGCTATATGTACGGCCTGGCCGTGGTGCCGTACATAGGCTGGACGCTGGGCACGCTTCTGGGAGGCGTTGCCGCGAACGTACTGCCGGACTTTCTCGTGAGTGCCTTCGGCATAGCGATATACGGCATGTTCATCGCCATATTCGTGCCGCCCGCGAAAAAAAGCCGCGCCGTGTTTACGGTGGTGCTCATAGCCGCGGCGCTCTCCTGCGTTTTCAGATGGCTGCCCGCGCTGGCGGGCTTCCCGTCCGGCTTCGCGATAATCATATGCGCAATCGCCGCTTCCGTTTCCGGGGCGCTTATCGCCCCGATAGGTGAGGAGGCGGTGCACAGTGCCTGAAAATTACTACAGCCTGCTGTTTGTTATGGCGGGTGTTACATATCTGGTGCGTATGCTGCCGCTGGCCGTGCTGAAAAGACGCTTGGAAAACCGCTTCGTGCGCTCCCTGCTGCTGTATATACCCTACGCCGTGCTGGGAGCGATGACCTTTCCCGCTATTTTGTACTCAACGCAGTATATGGCGGCGGCCGCCGCCGGCCTTGTTGTGGCCGTGGTGCTCGCGCTGCTGGAAAAGGACCTGCTCGTTGTGGCGCTGTCCGCCTGCGGAGCGGTGGTGATCGCCGAGGCGGCGCTACGGTATTTCGGCCGGATGGGATGAGGTGAGGAGTTTGGCGGGAAAAACCGCGCAATATACGGTGCCCGAATATTACGGGCGCTTTTTGTGCAAATGCGGAGAGTGCAGGCATAACTGCTGCTGTGGCTGGCCTGTGAATATAAGTAAGGAAGAATACCTGCGGCTAAAAGGAGCCGACTGCGCGCAAGAGCTGCGGGAAAAGCTTATAGGGGCGATGAATGTAAACCCAAACGCCCCGGAGGATAAATACGCGCACCTCGTGCACAACAAAAGCGGAAAGTGCGTGCTGTGCAGGGAAGACGGCCTTTGCGGCCTTCAGGTTGAGCTCGGCGAGGGCATACTTCCCGACGTATGCAGGCTATACCCGAGAAACACGAGAAGGCTGCCGGAAGCCGATGAATGCGCCTGCGCGAACAGCTGCGAGGCCGTTATAGAGCAGCTCATAGCGCTCTCCGGGCCGCTGCGCTTTGTGAAGGCGGAGCTGCCGGGTGAGCCGATGTTTGAGATAGACATGACGCCCGAACAGTATGACGAGTGTAAAGAGGCCGTTTTGATAATGCAGAACCGCGGCCTTTCGCTGCCGGAGCGCTTTTTTGCCCTGGGTGAGCGCATATTCGGCGTGACCGCGGCGGAGAAGACGCCGGGTGACATGTCCGGAGCGTTTAAGCTAAACCACATACTCGCCGCGTACTACGCCTACGACAGCAAAATCGTAAGGGGGCTGTGCCTTGAGGCGATGAGGTATTATGAAATGACGGACAAAAAATACCTCGCACCCGCGGACATAAAAAAAGCCGGTGAAAAGCATCGGGCCGCGAATGAGCATTTTACGGAGCTTTTCCCCGATTGGGAGATTTTCTTTGAGCAGCTGATTGTAAACCACATGTTTTATAACAATTTCCCGCACATAGGGGGCACAGCTAAGAGCGAACGCGCGTTTATTTCGCTTTGCGTGACCTATTCGTTTTTGCGCTTCGTGCTGCTTGCCTGCATGGCGAAAAAAAGCGACAGGGAGAGCGCGGTGGACGTGCTCGCGACCCTGTTTCGGCTGATAGAGCATTCGGACTTTAAGTACAGGGCAATCACCTTTTTCCCCGAAAACCAGCCCGCGGCGCCGGACTTCTGGCCGCAATTTGTGCATATGTGAGCGTTAAAACGCCGCGAAAGCGGCGTTTTGCGATGAGAAACGGCACAGCTGCCGGATCAGCGCGGGCGATGACAGTCCCGCATCCGTACGAGCGATATATGGAGGTTAATTTATGAGCGATACCGTGAAAGAATACTGGGATGTCTATACAAAAGACAGGGCAAAAACCGGCCGGCTTCATATCAGAAGCGAGAAAATGCGGGAAGGCGATTATCACGTGGTTATACATGTCTGCATTTTCAACAGTTTAAATGAAATGCTGATACAGCAGCGGCAGCCATACAAGGCAGGCTGGCCGAATATGTGGGATCTTACGGTGGGAGGATCGGCTCTGGCGGGGGAAAGCAGCAGCCGGGCAGCGGAAAGAGAGCTTTATGAAGAGCTTGGTTTAAAACTGGATTTATCCGGTGTCGCACCTTATTTCACAATAAACTTTTCGACCGGTTTTGATGATTATTATCTTATACGGCAGGATATAGATATATCCGAGCTTGTATTAAGTGAGGAAGAAGTTAAAGCGGTTAAGTGGGCAGGCAAGGATGAAATACTCAGGATGTATGAAGAGGGAACCTTTATACCGTATTGGTTTTTGGATAAATTGTTTGAGTTAAAAGACTGGCATGATATATATCGAAATACCTCTAAAATAAAAGTGTGTTGCGCTTCCCAAAGCAATCTAGATTCATGGATGAGCCTGATAGAGATTGTGAAGGATAATTTTCCCGGACTCGAGACTGAAGAAAAACTGGATAATTACAGGGCCACCGTGAAGGAAAACATAGACAGACAAACGGCCGTATGCGCCTTGTACGGCAGCATGGTAGTAGGATTTATACTGTTTTCCGTAAAACATAACATGCTCTGCCACATGGCGGTACATCCGGAATTCAGGAGAAAGCATATAGCCGAGCGAATGCTTGAGCTTATGCTTGAAAAGATGGACAAAGCGCGTCCCGTTGTGGTCGAAACTTTCAGGGAAGGGGACGAAAAAGGAGAGGCAGCACGGGCATTTTATAAGAAAACGGGATTTACAGAAGGTGAATTTACATCATTTGAAAACTACCCGATACAGAAATTCTACTTATACCCGAATGCATAACATCAGCTGACTGACATATTCTCATGGCCGACATTCAGCCCTCACTCGCGGGAAACCAGCGCTTTGTGTTATTCGCTATCTTTACCAATATAAGCATAACGGGCACTTCCGTAAGAACTCCCACAATTGTAGCGAGCGCTGCAGGGCTTTGCGTTCCGAATAATGAAATCGCGACGGCAACCGCCAGTTCAAAAAAGTTTGAGGCCCCGATCATGCCGGCAGGCGCCGCTATCTCATGGGGCAGCTTTATAGCCTTGCCTGACAGATAGGCTATGAAAAAGATAAGGAATGTCTGAATTATCAACGGCACCGCAATCAAAACGATATGCAGCGGGTTATTGAGAATCACATCGCCCTGGAACGAAAAGATGATGATAAGTGTCAGCAGCAGCCCTATGGTAGTGATATTCCCGAACTTCGGTATGAAACTCTTTTCAAAATACCCGAGCCCGCGCTTTTTCGTGACGGTATTGCGGGTGATTATTCCGCCGGCCAGCGGGATAACAACAAACAATACTACGGACAAAATAAGAGTGTCCCAGGGGATGGTGACACCGCCGACACCCAGAAGGAACGCAACAATGGGTGTGAAAGCAAAGAGGATGATAATATCATTTGTTGCCACCTGCACGACGGTGTAAGCCGCGTTGCCGCGGGTGAGATAACTCCATACAAATACCATTGCCGTACATGGTGCCGCCCCGAGAAGGATAGCTCCAGCAAGATAGGCTTTTGCCAATTCCGCGGAAATGAGAGTTTTGAAAATTACGAAGAAAAACAGCCACGCAATGCCGAACATAGTAAAGGGCTTAATCAGCCAGTTGGTTATCCATGTAACAAAAAGGCCCTTGGGATTTTTACCAACATTTTTAATACTTTGAAAATCCACCTTCAGCATCATCGGATATATCATAAGCCAGATCAGGATCGCCATAGGGATCGATACGTTCGCGTATTCGAAACGCCCCAGAAACGCCGGGACACCGGGCAAAAACCTTCCGATCAGGACACCCGCCGCCATGCAAAGAAGGACCCAGACCGTTAAATATTTTTCGAAGAAACCGATTCCTTGCGCTTTTTCTTTGCTCATAGAGTATTACCGCCGTTTTTCTGCATTTCGGCTTCATCCTTGTGCGTCTTGGCTGTGAAATATGTTTCAAGATTTTCGGGAAGCTGATAGGCTTCACTCACTGACTCACGTTTCCCGGTGCTATATACCTCGCGCAGGATGGCGTCTGTAATAAGTTCTTTCGGAGGGGAAGTATACTCGGCACCGTTATATACCCATATACGGCAGTCGACATCATCCCCGCAAAGGGTTCCGCAATCCTCGCAAAGCGATTCCCTGAGCTCCACAGCGATGTCATTTCCATTCACGCGGATGGTCGGTGAGCTTATAAACCGATACTCTGTCGCAAGCTCCCTCGACGCGATATTTACTTTGTTTACCTTTACTTCATATCCCGCCGCATTAAGTACCGCGACCACACCGGAAACCGCTTCATCCAGCGCCTTTTCAGTATCCCGGCACCTTCCGCAAACGGTCGTGTCCAGATATAGAAAATCGATATTGATCGGCTTTTTCGGCTGCGGCTTGCAGCAGTTATCGGAAGAACAACAGCATTTACTCATGATCGTTACACTCCTTACAGCAACCGGCGGTATCGCTGCATATGCAGTTTTCCTTAGCGGATGTTATAGCACTGAAATACCGCTTGGTTTTGTCGACGGTATCATCATCCAGCGAGTAATACGTCCATTTGCCTTCTTCCCGCGCTTTGACGATCCCGCATTCACACAGGATTTTCATGTGATGAGACAGTGTGGATTGGGACATTTCGAACTTCTCAAGAATATTGCAGGCACATAGTTCCCCGCAGGAGAGCATATCTACGATCATGGCTCTTTTGGGATCACCGAGCGCTTTAAACACTTTTGTGTTTTCCGAGCAGCTGTCCATAGCATCACCCCAAATCTAAAATCTTCGATGTGATATATTGTATGCGTCAAATCGAGAAATGTCAATGTGAAATCAACATTCCGGAAGAGGACTAAAAAACGGCATAACCGCTCTAAACGACTATGCCGAATTTATAAGAAATTATAATTAATTGTCCTTTGCGCATATTGCCGCTTCTAATAAAAGACGTGCTGTTGTCTTGCTTATGATCAGTGCAGTTCCCGTCAGCTTTTGGCGAGACTTTTCACGGCGTTTGTGCCCGCGAGGCGGCCGGATGTGAATGCCCAGCCGAGCGCGACTCCGCCGTAGCGGGCGTAGGCATCGTCGGGCGCGTAGAGCACGCCGCCGCTGTCGTTGCCGCAGGCGTATAGGCCGACCATGACATTGCCGTTTGTGTCGAGCACATTGATGTTTGTGTCAATATCGAGCGCGGCGATGGTCGAGTAGGCAAGAGCTCTGCAGCGCACGGCATAATAAGGGCCGCGAAGCGTGCAGGGGATGAGTAGAGATTTTTGCTTTCCGAAATCCTCGTCGACGCCGTTTTCGCAAAAACGGCTGTATTTGGCGATTTCGTCCGCAAGCGCGTCGGCGGGCATGCCGAGCTTTTCGGCGAGCTCCCCGGCTGTTTCGCCCTTGAAAACGAAACCCGCTTCGATCGCTTTTTCGAGAGCCTCGTACACCTCGGGGGCCGGACGGTTGCATGGGTAGCCCCCCTCAAAGCCGACGCATGCCTTCGCGTATTCGCCCTCGGCTCCGCCGATGCCCTTTTCGGCTACCTGGTCAACATAGTCGCTGCCGACGATGCCGTAGTAATACGGTCCGCATTTCCAAAACTCGAAAAGGCCGCCCTCATTATAGTGGCGTCTGCCGTCCATGCCTACCTGCATATTGAATTTGCGAGTGCCGAGTATGCCGGGCAGGTCGTTTGCCGACCATATATCGCGGTTGTGAGTGAAGGTGACGAACCGGTCGCGTTCGTATGAGGGAAAGTGGTCTATGTGTCCGTCCGGCAGGGTGAAATGTACGCAGGGCACCATGCCGATGTTGTATGTCGCAGCGCCCTGAGCGATGGCGGACGCGAGCATCTGCCCCTTGTTTTGCGCCATGCCATACAGAGGCCAGTAACCGCGCAGCGGATAATAGTCGTTGCTCAGGTGCTTTATCTCCATTTCCTTGCTGCCGCCGAAGCCCCCGCCCGCGAGGATGACCCGCTTCGCGTGAATTATGTACTCCGTGCCGTCCGCGCCGCGTGCTTTCACTCCGAGCACACGGCGCTCTTTTTTATCGTATAGCAGCTCGTAGCACTCGGTTTCGAGCATGTATTCTCCGCCGAGAGCCGTAAAGTCGCCCACAAAGCGATTAAAATATTCGCCGACGGTTACGGCTCTTTCTCCGGCGCGGAAATCGGGAGGATATTCTCTGCCGCTTTCGAGATTAAAGTCGCAAATGTATGAATACTTCACCTTCCACGGCGATGAGCTGCCGAAGCCGCTAAGAGGCGTGTGGAGCTGGAAGCCGTGCTCGAAGCTCAGCCAGTCTATGGTTTTGCCCGATTCGTCGAAAAACAGATCGAGCAGCTCTTCCTTGCACTGTCCGCGGGTGAAAAGATCGTACCAGTCGTGCTTGATGCTTTCGCGGTCGCATTCGGGATATCCGTAGTGCCTGCCGTGCTCGGGCGCGTTAACGGCGAAAGGCTCTCCGCATACGGCGGCGGTACCGCCGTATTTACCCGCGCTGTCTATAGCCAGCACGCTTAAATTTAGCTTTAACGCGCGGCAGGCCTCTATGGCGCTCATAGCCGCAGCGCATCCCGCGCCCCCCATACCGGCGATAACGATGTCGCGGCTAATATGTACGGTTTTACCGCTTTTTTCGTCGGTTTTGCAGAACGCGCGGATAGCGGACGGGTCGCTGCCGCCGGCCTCGAGCGCTTTGATTACCGCGCCGCGGGCGGCGGTTTTTATGCCGGAGCAACTGGCTGTAGCGCCGGTTATGGCATCGACGGTGAGGTTCCGGCGGGCGACTATGCGCTCGGTTATTTGCTTTGCCGCGGGGATGAATATGGGCTTGGTTTCGCGGAGTGTATCGGCGTTGTCTATTTGAACGCTTTCGATTGCCGTTTCGCTCACGGTTACACGCACGCGGATAGGCTCATAGCGATTGTAGCCTATGCCCTCGCCGGTGTATGTGCCGGGCTTCATTCGGACAGGGCCCGAGGCTGAGATCATACCGGCCTTTTCCATGGCGTCTTCCGCGGCCTGAAGAGTAGCCGTGCTTGTTACGGTCGCGCCGCTGACGGCATCAACCTGAGTGCCGCCCGCGGCAAGAATGGCTTTGGGCAGAAGCTCAAGCGCTTTCTCGCCGATTTCTGGTGTTTCCAAGGGCCCCTCGGCGCAAATGCCGAGCAGCTTGCCGTCCTCGGCGGAGATAGTCACGGTTATGTCGCCGCCGAAGCCGCGCGCTGTACCGGAAAATGTTTTACTCATACTCTTATCCTCACTGTTCATCGGTGCTGTTGAGTGGGGGGTTATTATTTACACATGCTTCCCGCATTTTGTCATACTGGACGTAGAGCTTTTGAACTTCGTTTTCAAGCGTAAAGTAATGCAGCAAGTATGGGATGAGCAATACGGCTATAGCCGCGCTGAAGATTATTGTGGTTGTTGCCGGGCTTATCATAATCATCATAACCGACATAACTTCAAGAATCGCGAAAAGTGCCGTGACGATGAGATGGATGAGGCGCTCGTGCTGAAAAAATGAAATTTGAGTCAAATGCTCCTTTATCAGCGCTTCCCAGTCACAGTTTCCCGATAAAAGCAGGGCATCGATTTTCTTTCGGTACGTTAATAAGCGCTTTTTCATAGCTTCACCACAACTCATGAGATGTTCGAAAAGAGATTCGGGAGAGCGGACATTTTCGAACCGGTTTTTAACCTTATAAAGTTTGTTGAGCTTACCGCTATTTCAGCACCTGCTTTATAACCCAGAGCTGAAGTCTTTTCGGCAAAGCATTCAAGAGCAGCAAAAGCGGATTGCGGTTGATGCCGTATGCAAATTTCGGATTATTTGCGCTGAGAATCTTTACGATTTTCCGCGCAACTTTTTCTGTCGGAACACGCCTCGCCTCCACGCCGTATACAATTCTTTTAAATCGGTTCGCGTTGCAGCAGTAGAGCTTCGTGTTCTCGCAAAACCTGTCAAGCGCGGCAGTGGACACGCCGAGCATACCGGTGTCTACCGCCCCCGCGCGAAGAACGGAAACCGAAATGCCCAGCAGCTGCAGCTCCATCCGGAGCGAATACGCGTATTTGTCCAAAGCCCCTTTCGTCACCGCATAAACCCCGGTAAAAGGCAGCGGATCAAGAGGGGCGAGCTCGCTGCTTGTGATGACAATTCTGCTGCCTTTTTTGAGCAGAGGAAGGAAGGTCTTGTTGACAAGGAACGCGCCGAATAGATTAACTTCGAATGCCCGGACAAAACATTCGGTATCGATTTCCACCAGCGAATCCAGCAGATAAATTCCCGCGAAATGAACGATGGCATAAAGCTCGTCCGTTATTCCCTTAACCTTTTCAAACGCGTCTTTCACGCTATCCGCGTCGGTTGTATCAGCCTGTAATGAAACAATGTTCTCAGACGAGCTTCCGGATATTTTATCTAAAGCTATCACGCAATAGCCCTGTGCTTTCAAAGAATCAACGGTTGCCCGGCCCATTCCGCCGCATGCGCCTGTTACCAGTATGTATTTCATAGTACCTCTTTTAAGTGTCAAATCATGATTGTGTATGCGGTTATATTGCAAACCTAGAAGGCTATTATTCTAAAAGGAAAAACAATAAGGGCGCTAGAGCTTTATTACGAATCTACAACAGTAGAAATTATGTGAGGTTATTATTCGGACTGCTGATCGAGTAGGCGACCCGGAATCTACAACAGTAGAAATTATGTGAGGTTATTATTCTTCTTTTTCTGCACTAAAAGACACAGATCTACAACAGTAGAAATTATGTGAGGTTATTATTCTAAAAAGTTGAATAAGTTGCGAATGTGGATCTACAACAGTAGAAATTATGTGAGGTTATTATTCC
>Ga0123334_1000839_pt1 | contig 41291 bp, 32 predicted proteins | sample BiotimSIPDNA_FD_89706 | JGI IMG/M metagenome (GOLD analysis project Ga0123334, IMG submission 89706) | Anaerobic biogas reactor microbial communites from Washington, USA - Biogas_R1 time_0 SIP DNA | ecosystem: Engineered > Bioreactor > Anaerobic > Unclassified | place: Washington, USA...
TAGAGGTAATACAGCAAGCCACCCGGATCGGTAGAACCTTCCTGAGGCCCACTCATCAGACCGGCAAGGGGCAGATTGGCAAGCAAAAGGCCAAAAGCAATCGGTAACAACAAAAGAGGTTCGAATTTCTTAACAATTGCCAGATATATGAGAATGCATGCCACAAGAAGCATAACACAATGCTGCCACGTAAGCGCCGCAAATCCCGAATTCATAAATATATTACTAATTGCATCCAAAAACATTTATTTCACCTCACTATTGTATAACAGCAAGGAGATCACCAGTGTTAACGGTCGAACCCTTGGCAGTTTGAATTTGTACTAATCCATCTTTTGGCGCAACGATTTCATTTTCCATTTTCATAGCTTCGAGAATGACTAATACATCGCCTCTTTTAACCTGGGAGCCAGAAGCAACCTTAACATCCAGAATATTACCCGGCATTGGCGCCGTTATAGCCTCGCCAGCTCCAATATTCACAGCAGGAGCCGCCTGTGCAACAGGAGCAGCTTGTGCAGCCGGTACAGGTGCAGCAACAGCCTGGGGTTGCATAACAGGTGCTGTAACTTCTTTAGTCGAAAGTATAGCTGCCTGTCCCCTTTCCACTTCTACCTCATATTTTTTATTATTAATTGTTACTTCATATATCATAACTAAAACCTCCGCACTTATTAATGTTTTGCTTTTCAGCAATTTGAACCGCTATCTGACTATTCAACTGCCTTAATCGATTTGAAGCGTAATTCACTAAGCGGTATCTGGGATTCATCGCTAATGATAGCCATTATCATTGCCGCCGTTCTTTCATCCACATCTTTAAGCTTCACTTCTCCGAACGAGGTCTGAACCAGGTCCATATCCATGCTTGTCGCACCAACTGCTGAACCCTTATTATTTTCAACTGCCTTTTTACTGGCCTTAGGCCTCAGGACGGCAGCCAATAGCATAATCATGCCATACAAAATAGCGAGTACCGCAAACACCAGAACTACAAGAAACAAGCCAACTACCAGACTTTCACCTACAGACATATTGCACCATCCTTTACTTTTTAACTATTGTGTAACTTACCTTTGTCACAGTTCTTTCTTCTCTTTCCTTGAAGAACTTTTCTGCGATCTGCGGGAATGCAATGTATGACAGGACATCCTTATCACTCTTGGCAATACCCTTCAGCTTAGCCTTTGCCTTCTCAAATGCAGGCTCCAGAGTATCTGCATACCTGGTCTCCATGGGCTTCTCGTCGCCTAAAACCTTCTTAATCAGGTCAGGATTGATTTCACCCGGTGACCTGCCATATTCACCTTTAAAGTAAGCCTTAATCTCGTTGGAAACAGTCTTGTATCTTTCTCCATTGAGTACATTGGATACCGCCTGAACACCTACCATTTGGCTCATAGGCGTTACCAATGGAGGATATCCCAGGTCCTTCCTTACCTTCGGTGTCTCAGTAAGAACTTCATCGAGTCTATCCATAGCATTTTGTGCCTTAAGCTGTGCAATCAAATTCGAGAGCATGCCTCCCGGCACCTGGTATACAAGAGCATCCGTGTCTGTACCCATTACGAAGGCATCCATAAGACCTGTAGCTATGTGCTTCTCCTTTAGAGGCTTATAATAATCATTTATCTTTTTCAGAACACTTTCATCTAATCCCGTTGTGTAACCCATCTGCTTTAAAGCATAATTTATAGTCTCCGTAGAAGGCTGGGAAGTCCCGCCTGAGTAAGATGATATCGCAGTATCTATGCCGTCACAGCCTGCTTCGACTGCTTTGATCAAAGTAATGGGTCCTAAGCCGGTAGTAGAATGGGTATGAAGGAATACGGGCAGCTTAACGGTTTCCTTTATTGCCTTAATAAGGTCATAAGCCTCCTGGGGTCCCATAATGCCTGCCATATCCTTAATGCATATGGAATCGACACCCATCTGCTCAAGCTGCTTCACCAGCTTTGTGTAATTCTCTAAATTGTGAATGGGGCTGGTTGTATAGCAAATGCAACCCTGTGCATGTGCCTTCTGCTTTAGCGTCTCATCAACAGCCACCTCAATATTACGAAAATCGTTCAATGCATCGAATATCCTAAAGATATCTATCCCGCTGCTGACTGAATGAGCCACAAACTTTCTGACCACGTCATCGGGATAATGCTTATAACCAAGTATATTCTGACCTCTCAAGAGCATTTGAAGCTTTGTGTTTTTTACCTTTGCTCTGATTTTTTCGAGTCTTTCCCAGGGATCCTCACTCAAATATCTGAGGCATGAATCGAAGGTAGCGCCACCCCAGCACTCAAGAGAGTAGTAGCCCGCTTGATCCAAGGTTTCCAAAACTCCTTCAAAGTCCGAAAACGGCATTCTTGTGGCAATAAGCGACTGATTCGCATCACGTAGTACAGTCTCTGTAATGTTAACTTTCACGTCTCTCAACTCCTTAAATAAATTATTTATGTAACTTGTTTTTTGCTCTTTTTTTGATAATCTATGCTCTTGCTGGTATAAGATAAATGTAGGGCGGAAAACTAATAGGCTCTCCACCCTAAAAGCTCTATATAAGCTCAATATCATGGAGCTTAACATCTTGAAACAGTTGCCTGTCCAACCGAGAAAATTCTATTTATCCAATCATAGTTGATTATATCAAGCAATGGGTCGATTGTCAATATATTAACAATCGACCCATTAATTCTTCCTATTGTCATTATGTTAACTGATTTGAAAATAAAAATCCTTAAAATAATGAGAATTCTAAGGATTTAGTTCGTGGCTTGTATTGGGCTGAATAAAAGTCCCTCCGCAACATATTTGGTGGGCATTTAGAATCCCATCTTTCTGCCCTCTAACCTGTTCTCTGCCTCATCATTCAGCTTTTGCCGCTGCTCTTCCATTTGAGTCTCACAATCCTCCCCCTTCATATATGAGATAATCAGTTCATCCATCCTTTGACTGATCTCTAAAATATCCATGCCATCCTCCTATTCATTGAAATTCCAACACAAAAAATAAATGTATGTGAAAATATTGTCGCAATTAGTTGTCTTATAAGTAACCATTATTTACTATTGTATCGAAATTTTGTATAAGGTCAATAGTTTTTTCAAATTATTGTTACCCGCAGAGTAACATAATATGCATAATATGCAACTTCTGTTATAATTATTTCCGGGAGTTGATGATTTGGAATCTTTTGGCGAAAGATTCAAGGAATTGAGACTGGAGAAAAAGTTAACTCAGCAGCAGTTAGCTGAAATGTTTTATACGAAAAAGAGCTCTATATCAAGGTATGAGAACAATATACAAGTACCCGAAATAGAGTCCCTTAAAAGGTATGCTGACTTTTTTGATGTCACCGTTGATTATCTGCTTTGCAGAAACGACATTAGGGATGGCAAAAGCATTGATCCTTCAGATGCCGGAGGCCTATCTGGAAAAACTGTTGAACTGCCAATCCTTGGTGTCGTAAGGGCAGGAGAGCCTCTATATGCAGAGCAAAATCTCTTAGGATACTCCACTATAGACTCCTCGCTGGTTCCCTCCGGCGAATGCTTTTACCTGTTAGTAAAAGGTGACAGTATGAACCTTTCCAACATTATTGATGGGCAACTGGTTATGATCCGCCGCCAGGAAGAAGTTGAAAATGGTGAGATAGCCCTTGTTCTGGTAAACGACGAGGCTGCTACCATAAAAAAGTTTTACAGATCAGAAGATATGGTAACACTGATGCCCCATAGTTCAAATCCCGATAACCCGCCAAGAATAGTAAGTCTGGCCAGAGAGGGCATTAAGGTTATAGGAAAAGTTGTAGGCACATTTATTCGTTTCTAAAACACTTTTTTCTTTGATGAAATACCGAAAATAGTATATTCTAATATTAGCAAATAATAATGGCCATAAGCAAGATAAGGAGGCTGCAATGTCATATCAGGAGCTGGTTCTAAAGGCTATGGAGGCAAGGCGTAACTCCTATAGCCCATATTCAAACTTTAGAGTGGGAGCGGCATTGCTATGTGCTGATAGTCGGCTATACACGGGAGTTAATATTGAAAATGCATCATATGGATTGTCAGTATGCGCAGAGAGGACAGCCATATTTAAGGCGGTATCGGAAGGTGCTAAGAAATTTAACGCATTGGCAGTAGCATGCGATACGGATAGCTTTGATACCGCATTTCCCTGTGGGGCATGCAGACAGGTAATGGCCGAATTTATGGATGATGAAACGGATATTATTGTGTCAATAAAGTCCGGCGAGCATAGAGTATATAAGCTGAAGGATCTTTTGCCTAATGCATTTAGGCTATGACAGTGTGAAGATATATGTTGAATTAAGACAGATATAGTTGTATACTTGTACTATAAAAATATTATCGTTAGGTGAGGCTACTATACAGATACACGCTGCTGCCCCGAAACATCGAGAGATGCCAATGGGGTCAACAGGTATTACCGAAATAAGGTTCTACCTAATGTAGCTGGGTTATACGATCCAAAGCTGTATAGAGCTAAAACTCAACGAGTGAGATGAGTTTCATATATTGATTCCGTCACTCGTTGTTGACGGTTTTTTTATTGGTTGATTTATCACAAGTATTAAGCAAATAGAAATTTTTCGGAGGTGAGCACATGGACGGTGACCCTAGCGGTAGTTACCACAAGCAATGTTATCCCAGTACAAAGGGTTTATTATCCATGCTGCTTACTTTAATGTGATCCAGTCATAGATAATAAGCCCTCCACACAGACTAATTAGAGAAAAGAGGGTGGTTTTGATGATTGAAATCTTTAAATCCGTTGACAATGGAATTGTCCGCACTGAAGAGTTTTCAGATGGTGTCTGGATAAATCTTGTTAATCCAACTGAGGAAGAGATCAATAATGTCAGCAGTTCATTGAATGTAGAACTTGATTATCTGAAGGCTGCACTTGACGATGAGGAAAGAGCACGTATAGAGAGTGATAATGGGCAGACGCTAGTCATTGTCGATACCCCGATTGTGGACAAAGAGGGCGATATGAATATGTTTACGACAATCCCTCTAGCCATTGTTCTCATCAGACACATGATTATTACAGTCTGCCTCAAAGGCGAGACACTGCTAAAAGACTTTTCCAGCAACAAGGTAAAGGCATTTTTTACCCACTATAAAACCAGGTTTATTCTTCAGATACTCTATAGAAATGCCACAAGGTTTTTGCAGCATTTGAAGCATATCGACAGAACAAGCAACCGAATTGAGCAGGATCTGCATAAGTCACAAAGAAATAAAGAGCTCCTTCTCATGATGAAGCTCCAAAAGAGTCTTGTATATTTTTCAACCTCCTTGAAATCCAATGAGGTTGTATTGGAAAAGCTGATGAAGCACGAGCATATAAAGATGTATCCCGAGGATACAGAGTTGCTTGAGGATGCGATTATAGAAAATAGGCAGGCTATAGAAATGGCGAATATCTATAGCAGCATTTTAACCGGTACAATGGATACCTTTGCTTCCATTATTTCAAACAATCTGAATATAGTGATGAAGTTTTTAGCCTCGGTCACGATCATAATGGCAATACCAACAATGATTTCCGGCTTTTTTGGAATGAATGTTCCACTGCCTTTGGCAGGACCCTATTCATTCTGGATTATCGTGGCTTTGTCTTTAGTTATATGTGTCCTTATTGGCTTTACGTTTATCAGGAAGAAAATGTTTTAGAGGATAATGAGACAACTGAAAAAGTCCACTCATGCAATAAGAAGCGCCCACTTAGGTATAGCTAGACAACCTAAGTGAACGCTTTTTTACTTCCAAAAAACTATCTATGCTTCAACCATTACCGCACAAAGCAAATCACACCTAAGCCTTACCTTTCGGACATATTACCCGAACCATCATAAAAGCTCTCGTCATACTGTCTTATAATTCCGTGGCTGTCGTAAAACTCATCGTATGCCTGTCTTAATATGCCAAAATAATCGAAGTAATCTTCACCTGGTTCACGCATAATTCCTTCACCGTCAAGATAGCTTTCTCCAGGGTTCCGAAGATTTCCCCGGCCATCATAATAACTCTCTTTAAGTGAGTACAAAGAACCATCGCTCCTTTATAGTACAAATTCCAATAACAAATAACATTATAGCACAGAATTTTATGTGTCAAGCAGAGAGTATATTGTAAAGCGCTTCATGCCTACAGAGGTAAGCAAAGTTGCTGCGCAAGAGCTATATATGAAAACGTTTAATCAACTCATCCTTATACTTCTTATCGACAAAAACAAACATTCCCACAAGTGTCAATAAGGAGTAGAAGGCCGATAATATGCTTGGCCACATGGGGTTTGCAAGACCCGTCACGCAAAATATTATGGGCAAAAAGCCCAATATCACCATAATCGTCTGGTATACTGTATATTCACGCCATTTCAGCCTTTTAATAAGGATAATAAAGGTTATTACCAAGGTAGCCCCGATAAAAATGAACGGCAATACATATGTCAAGCCCCATCCCTTTGTATGTGTTGCCAGCTCAAGCGAAAAGACATAAATAGAAGTAGCAATCGCAACCACAACTATTATTTGCCCTGTCTTTCTCTTTCTTAATAACGGATAGCCGATAACTACCCAGGCATAAAGCAGGGAGCCAATAACATATAGAGACCATAGATTTCCCTCATAGGTAAGTAGATTGATTAGTAAGCAGGTGGAGCCCACTACTATAGAAATGAATATAAATAGCCTAAGTAAAAAATTGTACCTGTACCCACTTCCTCCTTCGGGGCTGGGATATCTGGACCAATCCTTAAAATCCGCAGCATCTGCACCAGCCAAGCCGTCCGGACAAATCTCTTTATCCATGATAGGTTCACTAACGCCATCGGCTGTATCAAGCTTCACGTCAGGCTCCTGTGATAAAGGTCTCGAGCACAATGGGCACTTCGAGCCATTAGTATTTACCTTTACATTGCATTTTGTACAATACTTCAACAAATTACCCCCGGTTCGTCTCAATCGTAACACTCAAGCCCTGCTGTGTAAGATAACGGAAGAAAAACTTCTCAATATCAGTCTCATGCATCATTTTAGTAAAAGTAATAATTAAGTCATCCTTAAAGGAGCATGCGGTGCAATTAATCATGTTTGCAGCCGGTGCCCCCAATACAAACTCAAATCTTTCGATATATTGCTCCATCTCCTCAGGCAGCTTGATAGCCCCAAGGTTAGAAAACGAGCATGTAAACTGGCTCACTCCGTATGCATTATATGCCGTTCTCAAAACAACATTCTTCAAAATAAGCGGCGCCAGTCTCATAAATATGTTTTTTTCCGCGTTCACATTAGCACTTATTTTACCAATAAGCTTGTCTGGCTGTACTTCGCTTTTCATTGCCTGCGACACAGTATTCAAAATCTGCTCAAATGTATATTCCTGGCCGTCAAAGCTCATTCCTATGTTCACAAATGAAGAGAAATTTCTCAGGGTCTTCGAAGGGAAGTATTGCCTGAGGTTCACAGGAACCGACACCTTCACCGGAGCATAGCTTCTCCTGTTGTTTAGCTGTGTACGGTAGATAGAATAAATAATAAGGGCCGTAATATACATCGTTAAGGTTACATTACTCTCTCTGGCAAGCTTAATGAAGTCATTCAAAGGAATAATGCCATGCACAACTCCAAGATACTCTGAGGGCATTTTTGTACCATTGACATGATAAGCCTTTTCTTCCTTCCACTTGCTGTTTGACTTTGGGCCAGAATACTTTCTAAAGCTATCCTCAGTCTCGCTGACCGAAGGGTAATCCTCGCAATCAAGGATACCGGCATAAGTGAATACTCCATGTCCCAACAGCGTGAGATATTGTGAAACAAGCGTCTTAAGGAAAATAAGTGCCCCGGTACCATCTGTGAGAGCGTGGAATATCTCAAGACTAATCCGCTTTTTATAGTAGCTGACGCGGAATAAATAGCCATTGTTTTCGTCAGGCTTGATTGGACGACATGGAGGTGCCTTCTCGACTGTTACCAGCGGTGTTTCGGGATTGAACTCAAAGTAATACCAGAATAAGCCCCTTTTCATTCTTACTGAAAGCGCCGGAAAGCGAGGCGCTGTTAAAGCAAGAGCCTCCTGAAGTACCTGCGGATCCACATCCTGCTTTAGTAAAGCGGCGACCCTGAATATACTGCTGCTCCCGGGACCACTAATAGCGGGGTATATTTTTGCGGCATTATCGAGCTTGTACCAATTGTTCTCATTCATGTTCGTATATGCCATGAAGGCCATTTGCTTCACCTCAAAGAATAACTGTCCTTATTCTAACACAAAATGGCCAATGTTAATATACCTATGTAAGTTTTTGCCTAGCCTGCGCCGAAGCGCCTTTTGTAATATCAATCACTTTGTGGCTGACCCTCGAGGTTCTCCCAGTTGCGGTCAAACCATCCGGACCAGGCGTCGATACCGGGATGCTCCGTTAGAACCATCACATCAGGGCAGAAACCAGGATAGGATCCTGTTTCGGAATGGTTATTACGTAATCTTAGGGAGAAGAACCTGAACCATAGTACGACATCATCAATGGAATCAATGAAGTCACACGGCATGTCAAAGCAGGTGACAATGCGTTGGGGCGCAAGCGGATTAGGCCTTGTGACGCATAGCCCGGCTTCGCTGAATGCTTGGCCGTCAACCGTGATTTTCCCAGCAGAATAGTATGGCGCAAAAGTGTCGGCAATCCTTGCTGTAATAGTGTTTTCCACCGAATTACCTACAAGGATAAGGTTATTGTCTTGAATATCTTCCTCGGTCAGCTCCGTATCGGCCTTGACACGAAACATGCCAGTTTTGACGCCGATGCGCAGATCATCGGTCCATGACCAGTCGGCAAGCTGCCTTGCTCCTGCTTCAAGAGCTTCGCTTCTTTGTGAATCCATGGTTCCATAAACTATAATGAGCGGCTTCATAAAAAGCCCTGCAACACCGTCTCCATCGTGGCGGGCTAGTTTAGAGCTGCCTGCACTGCCATCAATTTCCCACACGCCATCGGAAAGGATATGGAAGCTAATACTCTCCGATGAGGGTTTTATGTCATGTCTTTGCCCGTCGATATCAATTGTAACAGTCCTCGAAGGGTCAACTCCTGCGAGCGAAAGGTCAATGCCGAATGCCCGGATTCTATTTGTCGTGATTAGGATTTCAGAACTCCCTTTTCGTTGCGCCTCTATAGTCCCCGGTGCCGGAAGATAACGCGGGAAATTGGTGGAAGCTCTTTGGCGGTCTTCCTTCATAAAATAATCCAAGTCACCGGAGGTGTCCAGTTCAGTGACATTAACCCAGTATTTACACCCGTATCTTGCTGTCGGTATAACGGCTCTGATGTGCTCCGGGGAAGTATCGCGGACACATGAGTTGAGAAAATCAAAAAACGTATTCGGATCATTCAAAGCAGCCCACTCAGTCCATGCTGAATGGGTACCGCCCGGTATTTCAATATAGGTAACTGAGTAATCTGCCTCTTGTAGCTTCGCAGCAGCTTCCCTGTCTATGTCTACCGAAACCGAGGTGTCATACTCACCATGAACGATAAAGGTTTCGAGGTTTCCAAGATTGTCAAGCATCTGTGTTCCAGTCCATCCACAAAAAGGGGCGATAGCCGCGAATCTATCAGGATAGAGCTGTCCAATCTTCCATGTTCCAAGGCCTCCCATCGAGTTTCCGGTAAGGTATATCCTGTCTGGATCGATTGGATAGCGCTCCACAATCATTTCCATTACATCAAGAACATCCTGCTCCGCAACAGATTCATAGGAGACATCGCCGCGACCGAAGGCAGAGACAATGAACAGGTCCTCAGGCTCAAGCTTAGCCAAATGGAGACCACCGTCGTAATCATTCCCGCTATAACCATGAAGCTGTACAATCAGACCATATTTCTTATCGGGATCGTAAGCTGGCGGAACGTAGAGACTATATGGTTGAAGTGTTTTGTCGATTCGGGAGCGATAAGCCCATTGCCTGTAGCCGGTAAGCGCCTGAAATCCTGCAAGCGCCCGGTCTGTGTCTAGTGCCTGATCTCCCCCAGCCACTTGATATCCATCCTGACTTGAATCTCCGGCCTCCAGAATATCTTTAATAAAACCAACTGCAAGTATTTTTGATTCATCAGAGCTGAGAGATTGATGCAATTTCCCCTCCAGGCGGTCAGCCAGGAATGTCAGGGTCTCGTTTATGTATGATGGAATATTCGGATTGCCCGCGGATGCAAAATTACGCGCTTCCTGAGCACTTGAAGCAAAGATAGCTTCCCGACCCGATCCCCCGTTTTGCTGTGTTGCAGATTCACATGAACTCAAGGAAAAAAGAACCACAATAGCATAGATGAGAATCAACATTTTTGATTTCCAACCCATAGTGCCCCTCCCGCTTAACATGAGTCGATTTCTATTTCTATATTTAGGCTATCACTCCAAGGAATAACTGTCAATGCGGTTGTAGATCATTTCTTGCTAGCACTTATTGTAGACCACTGCTCGGATTTGTGCTGAGAAAATAACAGGGCAATATTTGCTTAGTCCAAAACTATAGGGCGGTGCACATATTTTCAACCTTTGTGTGGATTTACTCTTGAAAATGGCTTGTTTTATTGCCATACTACCATAAATATGGCTTTTTTCGAGATAAAAGAACACATTAATTGCGAATATGAGCACCGACGTCCACTTTAACCTATGACCCAATCTTAACAGGATTTAATGCATCAGCCTCCATACAGCCAGTCCGCATCAGCTTGCGGTATATCCACGTCCGCCGCTGTCAATGTATCCCTCAGCTGCTCCTCGTTCTTAGGGCCTACAATGGCAACCCCCGGGACCCGGTTACATGTAATGTAGCCAAGTGTTACCGCAGATACGGTAAGGTTATTCTGTCCGGCATATTGCTTGACCCGCTCAAGCCGTTCAATATTCACAGGAGTGCTGAATCTTGACAATGCCTTTTGATTAATGTATTCCAGCCCCATTGAAGCCGCACGGGAGAAAAATCCTTTGGACTGCGCAGAGTAGGCAAAAACCGGGAAGTGGTTCTTTTCATACCAACCATATTCGAACTCATTCATACACACAAGGGTAGGGTCTCCCCAGCCCTCCGGGGTCGACTCCGCCAGGCTCCACTGTATCTGACTTGCAATAAAGGAGGGGTAGCCGGCTTCGAGCGCAAGCTTGTTTGCCTCTTCAATCCGTGCTGATTTCCAGTTGGAGCAGCCTATAGCTCTTATCTTTCCACTGGCCGTTAGTATTGACAGGGTTTCCATTATATCTTCTACCGGACGAGATTCATCATCGCGGTGCAGCCAATAGATATCAACATAATCTACGCCAAGAGCTCTCAGGCTTTCATCCAAATCCTTCTCAATCTCTTTTCTGGATAGTCTTCCGATTAGCATTCGCTCCGGATCAGGATGCCCACCCTTTGTGGAAATAATGACCTTACTGCGGTTATTCCTCGCCTTCAACCAGCTGCCAAGGGTTCTTTCACTGGCTCCATAGCCTCCGGGAATATGAGCTGTGTAAATTCTGGCTGTATCTAGGCAATTACCACCCGCATCCATATAAATATCCAGTAGACTGAAAACATCCTTTTCAGGCACCCGTGTCCCAAAATAATCAGTTCCAAGTACAATTGCGGAAATATCAACAGTGCTGTCTGCCAATTTCATCGCTAAGCTTCTCATTAAAACCCCTCCATCTCACTTGTTCATCCACTGGGAAAACATATCCTGCATCCAGCTGTACACATCCATTGAATATACTAATCTCAGGTGCTCCTCGGTCAATACCTCTGAAATGCTGCCGAATGATATAACCTTGCCCTTGTTCAGCAGCAGCGCATCAGTTCCATAGGCCTTGGCAAGACTGAGATCATGCACAACAGAAATCACAGCGCGGTTTGTATTTTTTACCCATTCGCGGATAAGCTCAAACATCTGCTTCTGATAGACGAGGTCAAGATGATTAGTCGGTTCATCAAGTATAAGAAGCTCGGGATCCTGCGCGAAGATTTGCGCAAGAAAAGTCCTTTGCAGCTCACCACCCGAAAGTGTTAATACCGACTGCTTCCGGAATGGCTCAAGCCCGGTTATTTCAATCGCCTTATTGATCTTCTCTATGTCCTCGTCGTCCGTTGTGGAAAAGATACCGGAAGAGTAGGCATAGCGTCCCAGCTTCACGACCTCCTCAACAGTGAAGGAATAGCCCACATGATGCTTCTGTGTAAGCACACCGATGCTTTTGGCAAGCCTGGATGGCTTAAGCCTTGCAACGTCACTGCCGCAATAGCTGACGCTTCCACTGTAGGGAATGCCCTGGGAAATAGCGTTAACGATTGTCGATTTTCCTGCGCCATTAGGCCCCACAATCATCAGCCACTGCCTTTGCTCCAATGAGAAGCTGACATCATCTACAATCGTAATACTATTAATATTGACGGTGAGGTTCTCTACTTCAAGCATAAATCATCTGGCCTTTCTCGAAGAATAAAAAATATAAATGAAGGCGATGGAGCCAATAAATGAAGTCACAACACCTATTGGAAGCTCAAGAGGCTTTAGCAGTACACGCCCGATAAGGTCGGCAAGCATTAAAAAGGCTGCGCCGGTAAATATTGAGGCAGGCAAAAGCCTCTTATGATTAGGCCCTGTCACCATGCGTGTCATATGTGGTATTACAAGCCCTACAAAGCCAATCGTTCCTCCTATTGAGACACAGACGCCAATAAGTGCTGATACAGATATTAGTACTATCATCTTAATCCTTTTTACATTTACCCCAATATGTCGTGCATTATCCTCTCCTATGGCAAAGGCATTAAGCTCCCGCGAGCAACAAAGGATAGCTGCGCCGAAAACAAGCAGTGCAATCAGCAGCGTTAGCGCATTACTGTAGCTGCTGCCAGAGAGAGAGCCCATTGTCCAGAACATTATGGATTTAATCCTCTCCCCTGCAAACGCAACAACCAGGCTAATGATGCTGTTGGCAAACATATTAAAAATTACACCTATCAATATAATCGTGTTTGTGGAAAGAGAGTAGTCAAGCCTATATGTAATGGAAAGAATTATCACAAGGGATAAAAAGGCAAACAGCATCGCCATTCCCATTGTACCAAGGGCTTCCAGCCTTGGTATGTATAGTCCGAATGCAATGGCGATGACAGCTCCAAGTGATGCACCGGAGGAAACGCCCAATGTAGACCCGTCCGCAAGGGGATTGCGCAAAAGCCCCTGCATTGCTCCGCCACACAGTGAAAGCGCTGCGCCAACGAGTGCTACGCATAATACTCGCGGTAGTCGCACGAATGCAATGATGGACTGTGCCCCCTCCTCTATGGGAAGGTTCAATATTGCATTCACCACCGCTGTAAGCGTGTCCTTTAACGGTATGTTAACGCTACCGGCACATATGCTCAGCACCATTACAGCTAGAGTAATTGCAGTGAATAGAAGGTAGTAAAATGGCTTGAACCCTTCCGATTTCTCTTTCATCAGTTCTCCTCATAAATAAACTCATAGATGGCAGAAAGCGCTTTGGTCAGGCGTGGCCCGGGCCGTGAAATCTCATTGGAGTCCACATTCAAGACCATTTTATTCTTAATCGCCTTGATGCCCTGCCATCCCTCACGCCCCATTATCTCCTCGACAGGCGTCTTGCCTTCTCCGAAATACATGGCGATGGTCACAATATGGTCGGGATCTCGCTCAATGACCTGCTCTTGAGAAATTTCACCCCATCCCTGGATATCTTCAAAGGCATTTTTCATCCCCAGCATAGCTGCAAGCTCGTTCATGAAGGTGTCGCTTCCCGCTGTCCAAATACCGTACTCAAGTGGTGAGACCTCGAAATAAATCGTCTCGGTCTCGCTAGCGGAAGCACTTGCATTAACAGCCTTCGTAGAAATATCGGTAAAGGCGGTCTTCATATCGTTGATTAATATCGATGCTTCGGCACTCCTGCCGACTACCTTGCCAAGAAGCTCAATGGCAGTATAAACGCTTTCGATATCCTGTGCATTCATGGCAACAACCTTAATACCTGCACTCTCAAGAGCAGCGACCTGCTCCTTTGTCTGTGACATTATGCTCATTACAACAACCTGCGGCTGAAGCGCTATGATTTGCTCAATATTTGTTTCTGATCCGGATTGAACACTCGGTACATTGAAAATTTCCTCAGGATAATCGCAATACTCCCCACGGCCAACTAGGGTCTCTCCTGCCCCAATGGCGTAGAGGATCTCACAGTCAGATGCGGCAAGCACGACTATTCTCTCAGCGGGTGCATCAAGCTTAATTTCCCGTCCCATCATATCCGTAAGCTCAATGGTCGTGGCAGGCTCCCGCACTGCTTCAGAGGAGTCATTATTATCAGCGGCCCTGTCAGCCATGCCTGCTGCTTTGCCTCCACCGGCTTGTCCTTGTGTTCCTGCTTCTGCTTGTCCAGCTGCCTCATCTAAAGATTCTACGATTATTTGTTGTCTCGCTTCATCCCCGGATTGCGTGCATCCTCCGACGATAACTGTAAGCATAAACAGCATCAGCACAAGGGCCAATATTGCAGAAGGCCGTTTAGGGCTTAGAATACTGTCTCTGAAGCTTTCACGGCTTGCTTGGTGGTTAGTTTTTTTCAGATGGTTCATAAATTCATACCCCTTTCAAAATGTTGAATGAATAGTTTGAGAAGGAGCATAAAAAAAGTTGCTCCCCAAGATTGAGGGGCAACTAAGAAAGCAAAAATCGACAAGCTTGCTAAATCTCAACCCCAGGAGTGTAAATGTGTAAACAGGTCTCCCGACTTAGCTTCATCCTACTATGGCGTCTTCCCGTCAAAAACAGTGACTTTCGTGCCATTTCATCAGCTTCACGGTTACTGGGATAGTCCGGAAATCTCATCCGTGTTCCCTTGGCATTCTCATATGCCAGCACATTATATGCAAATACACAAGCTATTCATTTCAGACTGATTATAGCATTGACATGCCCACCGGTCAATACAATTTGATCCAGGAGTGTCACCACTCCGAGCAAATCTTATTGTTCCTGGCCTTAACACCCTCGACAGAATTCAGCTTTTTCTCCAAGGCACTAACATCTTCATCAGAGCCAACCAGCTGCAATATGATAAGCCCCTCATTCGAGCAAACATCAGCTGCTGCAACTGCATCATGTAGGCCCAACCTCATTTTAATCATGCATCCCGACTCAGTAAGTGCTTCTTGTAGCTTTGCGGCGTTCTTTACTCTGTTGTTAACTAAGAGTATCATGATGTTATAACAATCCATAAAATTACCTCCCCTAACCAAATAGTGCATACGTTTTTTTGTATGGGTTTATTATATCATGAATTCGAAGAATTCGTGATATAATTGCGCATCGCCGTTTTACCATGCTGATATAAAGGAAAAATAATAATCATCTAAAATGGCAATTTTCGAGAAGACTTCCGCAATACCTGACAATCCCATTATCATGTATTGAAGTATAATATAAGTAGTCCAAGGCACAACTATAACATAATGGAGGATGCAAGAATGGCTACATATAAAAATTTCGACATTGCTGTTTATTTTTCTACTCGATGTCTTGCAAGCATCACAACATTGGAGGCATTTGAGAAGGAATTCAGCCTCTTGGAGAAGCATTTAAACATTTCAAAGGTATATCTTGAGACGCACCGTGATGACATGGATATGTCTGCCGATCTATTACGCTCGGTGAAGGGCTTTTTCGAGAACAAGGGGATAAAGGTCTCGGGAGGCATCACATCAACACTTTTTAAATCGCAAGAAAACAAACCTCTCATTGATGAAACTGGCATATTTGGCTGCGGGGGTACTGTGATGGGAGAAAATGCTAAAGCCTTGCCATCTCCACAAAAGGGTGTCAAGAAGGCATGGACCACCTTTTGCTTCACAGATCAGGCCTCACGTCAAAAGCTCAAGGAAATCTCTGAATTCACCGCTTCCATATTTGATGAGTTCATTTTGGATGATTTCTATTTTACAACCTGCACCTGCGAATCCTGCATAAAGGAAAAGGGAGACAGAAGCTGGGAGCAATTCAGGCTTGATTTGATGGCGGAGGTTTCAAAATCTCTCGTGATAGATCCCGCAAAGAAGGTTAATCCGAAGTGTAATGTCATAATCAAATATCCCAACTGGATAGAAGCCTATCAGGAAACAGGCTACAACACCGAAATAGAGCCTCTGCTCTTCGACGAGATTTATACCGGCACAGAGACAAGGGATACAAACCACTCTATACAGCACCTGCCCCGTTACGGCAGCTACTCGCTGATGCGGTGGATGGAAAATGTCAAGCCGGGCAAGAACGGCGGCGGCTGGATTGATCCAGGTCAGGGGATAAGAAATCTTGCTTACTATCTGGAACAGGCTTATCTTACTTATTTTGCCAAGGGTCGGGAGTTGATGCTATTCTGCTATAGCTGGATAGTAGATACAATTTTTGTTCCTCCCCTTGGATTTGAGCTTGAAAAACTGGATGAGGTTCTCGGCGAGACGGGCAACCCGGTTGGCATCCCCGTGTATGAGCCACACCATGCTCATGGCGAGGATCATCTATATGATTATCTTGGAATGGCCGGCCTTGCTTTTGAGCCACAGCCCTCCTTCCCCGAAACAGACTCACTGATTATGCTTACTGCCAATAGCGCAAGGGATGAGCGGGTGCTGGAGAAAATGAAGGCGCACCTTATAAAAGGCGCGGATGTTTGCATCACCTCAGGCTTTTTGGAAGCTATGCAGGGTAAGGGAATTGAAGAGTTTACATCGGCACGCTATACAGATAAGAAGGCAGTTTCAAGAGATTATATGATAAGTGGTATGGGATCTGTCTTCTTCGGTGATTATTATGGCAGAAACGATGTACTATTCCCGGTAGTAAGCTACTCTAACAACGGTGCGGACTGTCTGATTGCGGCTCGTAAGGATGATAACAATTTCGCCCTTCTGCTTAGTAACCAGTATGCAAACGGAACTGTCTATACCCTGACTATTCCCGATGACTACGCGGACTTTTATAAATACCCGGTAGAGGCGCTGACTACTATCAGGCAATACTTGATGAGCAGCCTCGGCGTCTATATAGAAGGTGTCGATAACGTTGGCATTTTTATGTATGATAATGAAACCTTCATAGTTGAGTCCTTCCTTGATAATGATACGATAATCAAGCTACACGTAGCAGGCGGCGCAAAGAAGCTGATAGACGTAAGAAGTGGCCAGGAGCTGACGCCGCTGCTCCGTAAGGAAAGCGAAAGCATATTCGAAGTACCACTGAAGCCGGTGTTCTACAAGGTCTTTAAGCTAGTGTAAGGCATTAAATCAAACGGGAGCATTTTGCGATGCAGTATTTTTAAGTTCAGTTAGCAAAATTGCATTATGGTTATCGCAAAAGCCTTAACTGACAACCTCAAATTACCCCCTTAGAAGGACAGCGGCAACGCTGTCTTTTCTTATGAAATAAAAGTTTGTTCGATTTTGTGGAATAATTGGCTTTTTATTTGTTATAATCACATTGAAAGGCTTTTGCCAAATAAGCAATAAAATGCACATACAGTTCACATATCTAAGGAGCGTCTATAATGAAGAATGATTGCACAAGGACAAAAATTTCAATCACAGGGGATCTAGGAAGCGGAAAATCAACTGTTTGCCGCTATTTGAAAGAGAATTTCGGGCTAAAGTCCTATTCCATCGGACAGATACAGCGATCTTTGGCCGAAAAGTATAATATGGATATACTGGCCTTTAATAAATACATGGAAACCCACCCTGAAATCGATGAGGAAATTGATACCGAGTTGACCGTAATTGGAAAGCGTGATGAGGATATGGTGCTGGACTCCAGAATGGCATGGCACTTTGTCCCTGATACATTTAAGGTATACTTAAGTGTGGATCTGGACGAGGCGGCGCGCAGAATTATGAATGACAAAAGAGGCTGCGTGGAAGAATACGCCGGTATTGATGAAGCTAAGGCAGCATTAATAGCCAGAAAGAAAAGCGAAAATCTCAGATACATTACAAAATACGGTGTTGACTGCTCTAATCCTGAAAACTATGACCTGATAATTGATGCAACCTCTCTTTCACCGGCCCAGGTCGCGCAGCGGATTATGGAATGCGCACGAAGAGGCAGGCCTTGCAGGGAAAACAGATAGCTTTATGTAAGTAAAAACGAATGTCGCAGGCGGATAATTATAGACGATTATCCGCCTTTTTGTTCCAATTTTTTCTCTCCTTAATCCCCATTTTTTTCTACCCCCCTTTGTTCCCAACATATAAGCCCATTCATATTATGTAATAGCAATTATGTGAAGTGAAGGGTGATTATATGAGTTCTTTGCGTATAGGGGACGTTGTCACAAGAAAATCCTATGGCGGTGATATTTATTTCACGATAACAGATATATCTACCAGAAGCAACGGCAAGAAAACATATATACTTAAAGGCATGCTCTACAGGATTATGGCCGACTCAGACGAAAACGATCTGGAATGGAAAAACTCTGATGATGTTCGAAATGAGCTTAGGAATAGGCTTTCCGCAGAGGGTATTCACCATATGTCCCGCGGATTTCCCTCTTTGCAGCTGTTTCAGAAGGTACGAGGCAAATCGGGCAAGATTCTCCATATAGACTCCAGCTCTGATTTCCTTGAAATGTGCCAGTCCTACTACAAGGATGCAAAAATAAGAGCCTACGGGTATGTAATTCCCGAAAGCGAACAGCCCATCATGGTCCGAGGGCTTCTCGCCAGTACAAAGGCCGATATTCTGATTGCTACAGGGCATGACGGTTTGAAAAAAAACGCCGTAAAAATGGATTCATTGGAAAGCTACCGAAACTCACGATACTTTGTGCAGACAGCACAAATAGCAAGAAAGTTCGAACCCAGTTTCGAAAAGCTATGTATCTTTTCAGGCGCCTGCCAGTCTTACTTCGAAGGTATAATGAAGGCCGGCGCTAACTTTGCAAGCTCTCCGGGCAGAATACTAATCCATGCACTGGATCCTGCTAAGGTTGGCGACAGGATTGCACTGACCGACTCGAGAAGGATGGTAACGCCGGAGCAAATTGCCCGTCTGACGCAATCAGGCAGTAAAGGCATCGGGGGAATCAGGACTAAAGGACACTATATACTCCAATAAACAATGTCGGAAATGGGTTGCAGATTACTGCAACCCATTTCCTATTATGCATAAAATAATTCCAGTGAATGACTTTTTACGGTCATCCACTGGAACAATTAATAACACTTTATACTACACTGCTAGTATGTTTACATCATTATTCCAAGCCTTCTATGACTGCAGATAGTTGTATATCATTACAGCGGTTTCACCTCTGGTGATCATCCTTGCAGGCATAAAGTTTATGCCGTCGCCCTTTACTATACCAAGTCCCGAAGCAATAGCCACATATCCTGTAAGTTCGGGGCTTATTTCTGCCTTATCCTTGAACTGTATGTTAAATATAGAGCTTATATCAGCAACCTTATCATACTTCAGAGCACGGATGATGTATTTGACTGCTTCCTCTCTCGTAACCGTCTGAGTTGGCTGCTTTTCTCCATCCCTCACAATGCCTTCCCTCAGAAGAAATGCATATAAATCATCTACCTCTTTCTGAGTGCTCTTGGGAGTAATGTCAGATCCATAGTAATTCAATGTCTTTGAAAGCAGTACCATGAAGTCTAGCTGGGTAATTGAAGCATTAGGCTTGAACTCCTTGCCCTCAAGGTATATACCGTTATCAGCAAGCACCATGATTTGTTTTTCTGCAAAATGCCCCTTAATGTCGGTGTAATCAACCTTTTCCGGCTCTTTGTATTCAACACCGTCATAATCGATCAGGACGCCGCTATTTGCATCGATATATAGCGGCTTATTACCGTCCAGGGAATAAACAAGGACTGCCTTTGCCTTTTCCGCCTGGTCGTCAGCATAAGCCCTCTGTTCATTTTCCACAGACTCAAGCTTATATTCAAGCCTCAGTCCTGCATTCTTAAAGAGGCTATCCGCTGCAGCTTCCAAGCCAATTGCATTCTCAACCGTAGGGAAGCTTATGCTGCTGTACCAATTGAGGTTAAAGGATGTAATCCTTCCGGTAAGATTGTCATAAGTAATGCTGACGCCGTTATCAGGGAAGGGTACTTCATCTACCAATCTGGAATAGCTAAAATAGAAACGTTTATCATTGTCATAAACCCTGTTCTCACTGCTGAGCTCATTGTATTCAAGCTTTTTAAAATACTCAGGGTAATACTCCTTCAAGAAGGCATCTACTTGAGCCTTTGCAGCTTCAATATCATTCTTTGGTTTCAAAACTTCGTTATTTTGTTCACTTCTATAAAATCCGATAATCTCGCTGGTCTTTGCATTAATCGTAGCGCTTATGTAGGCAACATACCCGGTCTCTTCGTCGGCTGGCTTTTTAAACTCAAGCTGCCATGAATAATCGTTCTTATCAGGCCAATTATTGCCTAGGTAGAAATAATCCACTGTAAATTCGTCGGAAATGTCAAGGAATTTCGCAGCACGTGCGACCTTTTCAGCCTCCTCCTTCGAAATCAGCTTGCCAGCCTCAGCAACAGCCTCCAGCTCCTGAGGACTCAGCTGGACCTCACCTGCCGCCATGGTTACAGCAGCTTTTTCTCTCATATTAAGACCCTGATCTTCAGCAAAGCCACCATAATAATTGTTGGACAAGCGGCGCACCTCTCCTGTTATTGCGTCAATTGCATAATTACTGTTGTCATAAATTGGCACATAGACCGGGAAGGCCTTTAGCGTGCCATCCGTCTCAGTAGATCTGTAAATCAGTCTGAGTCCAAGGCCTTTCACATAGGCAGCCTCTGCCTCTTTTTTAGTTATAGGTTTGGTAGCAGAGGGAAATTCCAGACCATCCGTCCAGTTGCGGGAATAATCCTGTAAGTCGCCCGTATCACGATTAACAGAAATGTATACGCCGTCATTATAAAACGGTATGCCATTGGCCACCCTGTAGTAACGTAAGTAGTAGCTGGTTTCCTGAATGCTGCTGTAGTTAGACTCTATGTATTCCAGCTCCTTGAGCAGACCCGGTGCTATTTGCTGAATGTATGCATCTGCCTTAGCCTTTGCCTCTTGCCTGCTTAGAGTTGGGAGCTTCTTTATCTGCTTATAGTCGTATGGTGTATATTTGTTGTAATTGAGTATCATCCCCTTCTCATCAACAGATATATTTATATGTGTGGCGCTTGTCGTATCGGGGCTAGACCAGTTCAGATAATATACCTTCTTTGTACCTAATGTACTTATACTCGAGGTAAACTTATAATCACCCGGTATCGCAAACTTCGACTTGGCAATCTTGATTGCGCTTTGAAGCTCCTCGTCCATACTAGCTGCAGAACCTTGAGCAGGTATCGTAAGTGTAAAAATTAGCATAAGTGCTAGAATCAACATGTTTTTTCTCTTCATAATAATCCTTCCTTTTTGATATTATTTTTCGCCCTCGAGGCACTACAATATAGTTAGACTCGTCAGTGGAAAATTTGTTCCATAGGTTGCACAGGCTGCTTAAGTACCGGCAGTGCTGTTTATTCCGACTGTGTTCCCAAGCACATACAGTAGTACAACCCTTACACAATATAGCAGTTTAAGGTAAGTAGTCCTGTCTCACGGGCTTGACAGCCCCCCTATAATAAAAGCTGCTAAGTAGCGGATCCTTGAAGCAGGAAACCCAGTCTTCATAAACAGCACTGCCGGTGCATATAACATTGTCCTGTTCATGATTGCCCGGCAAGTCCCAATCTGCTATTATGAATGTATGATTGAATTTATTGCTGAGAATGAAGAAATAGAACTGAAATCTTATGATCCGGATGCTACACTGACCGAGTTAGCTGCGCAGCTGGAATCCTTCAGGCTGACCTGCGGCCTTAAAACCAGTGAGTGTAAGGGCTGCGGAGAATGTTGTACTGATAATATACCCGTGCTGGGTCTTGATATTCCCAGGCTCCTGGAGGGCCTTAATATGAGCTTTGAACAGGCCACTCAGAGTGTTTTTGTCCTGCCCGAAAGACCGGATATAGACTTCCGCCGCAAGGCAATCCGGGAAATGGGCAAGACTGCTGGCATTACCCCACTTGAAGCTACGCTTTTGTTCGAGTATAACAATGCGGAGCCAATTATACTTGCCAAGCAGGCTCAACAGTCCAATCAAGGCGGACAGACTGAGGTGATTAAGTCGGAGGCGCAGACTGGAAAAGATGAGCAATCAGATATGATCGGAAATGCCCTACCTACCTGCTGCTTCCTGCACGAAAACCTTTGTTCCCGTTATACCATCCGTCCCTATAGCTGCGGCTTGTACCTGTGCAATATGGGTCAACATCTCTCATACCTTCAGGAGATGGTCATCCGCCAGGGTACCTGGCATGCTTATTATAAGCTGGGCTGGATTGATAAAGAGGAAATCTCACACAACCCCTTCCTCAAAGCCGAAAGCTACGATGAGCTACTCATTGCAGACTTTGACTTCAATTTTGAGAATGCATTTGAGCAGCTATTCTTCTACTTTTAGTGCTACTGCTTCTAATCCCTCTCTAGCAGTACCAATATACCACCTGCCAAAGGCCTTTCCTCGCCCTTATGAGAAGGTCTGCTGACCAGCTTGCCCTCCAGCAGCATTTGGGTCGAAGCTCCCCCATCCAGCATAGCCGCATCCCTTGCACCGCAATTGATCAGGTACTCCGCAAGCTCCTTACCGGTAAATCCGGCGCTGTATCCCGCTTGTCTGCCGTCCACGGTAATCAGAAGAACTGTTCCATCCTCTTTGATTCCCACAGCCGTTCTGGGATCACGATTGGTCAAAACTCCGACCCAGGCGTCCTTATCCTTCACAACCGACACCCCATCCCTGACAAGCCAGCAACCACATTCATAAGCCATTACATCTCCGGTCATATCCGGTTCATGAACAAGGCTAACCGAATCGCCCACACGAATAGGCAGTTCTATGCCGGCATACCTTTTAGTATCAAAAAAAGAAATGAGCATTCCGTTTCTTGGGATGTCCGCTTCGCGGCTATAGTCAGCGATTCTTACCACTATACCGTTTTCAACCGTTGCGGTAATATTTGCTGCCTCAGCCCGATTGCTCCGTCCATAGGCCGGTGTATAGACTATAGTCTGCTTTCCTTTCGCCGGGAAATTGATATTGTCAACTTCCAGAATACCTGCTGCACTACTTACAGCTACCGGCTTGTCTACGCTTGCATTATCAGCGGCTCCAGCGCTAGCAGCCGCATGATCAGCCCTGCCCGCTTCCTCCTGAGGGGTCTTTCCTGTATACTCGACAGTTAATATACTGTTAACTTCACTAAGTCGGGCTCTACCATTCTCTATGATGAAAACAGGATATTGCCCGGTTGATAAGGATATGAGCTCCCCATCGATGACGACCATTCCCGAGGGAAGACCAAAATCACGGAAAAAGCCTCCAGTCACTGCGGCATAGGCATTTTTTCTGCCAGCCATCTCGCTTAGGAGCTCAAAGCCATATATCAAATCAAACGATAAGACAGGCTGTACCTTTACACCCGGCAGGTCCATATTTATTTCCAGTATGTTGATCTCCTGCTTCAGCCCATTGATTGTTTCTGATCTATGAATGTAGTTCACGGGATTGACCCATGGTTCGACAGAAAGGTGTGTTTTGGTCTGTTCTGAGCTTTCAACAGGCAAAATAGCCTCAGGAGCCTGGGGGGCAGTCCTGTTTTTTGCAATAAATAAAAAAAGCCCTGCAGACAAAATCATGAGGGGCAGCAGAATAATCACAAAAAGCCTTATCCCGTTTCTTGCTTTTTCATTAAATATCTTATTGCTCAATAGGCTCACTTTCCTAAATTTCATCTATTGGATCTATATTTATAGTATCAGCTTCTAACCCGGCATCAGAATCTGCCTCATCCGCAGGAGCTGTTCTTGCAGCTTCATTTTGGGCTGCCAAGGCCGCATCCGCGCTCTCGGCAGCGGTCATCGGGGTTTTCTTTGCATACTGTCTGGACAACTGTTTATAGAGAGACTCCGCAAGCCCAAGGCTTCCAGTCTTCGAGGCTTGATTCATAAGCTCCTCATCCCTCATAGACTCAAAAATCGCGGTGCCGGGATCCTCTTCAACCAGATCGGATTTGATTATGGTTGCCTTCATTTGCTTATACATCATATTCAGCATAATGGCTTCAAACTCCTGGCACACTTTTTTGAGTTCCTTTTCGTCACTATTTTGTGCCGCTTCCTCCAAACGCCTTGCAAAGCTGTCATCAGCTGACTGCGCCGCTGAATTCACAGCATTACTTGTATAGCTGTCTATGATATTGCCGCCAATTTTATCTATTGTCATAGTTCAATCCTCTTACCTGCCTATCCTATTATCTTTTCAGGTTGTTTGCAATGTTCAGCATATCATCTGATGTCTGTATGGCCTTGGAATTCAATTCATACGCCCTTTGCGCAATAATTAGCTTGACCATTTCCTCAACTGTTTTGACGTTGGACGACTCAATAAAGTTCTGATTAATCAGGCTCACTTGCTCGGAGTCCATCGCCATAATCGGAAAGCCCGAAGCCTGTGTTTCCTGATAAAGATTTCTCCCGATGCTCTCCAGTCCTGCTCTGTTTTCGAAATACGAAAGGCCTATTATCTGCCCGGTAGGGACAGATATGCCGTCCTCATCAAGGTAGCTCAATTCACCATTTTGTGAAACCATTAGGCGGGACAGGTCTACATCAATGTAGATGGGAGCCTCCATTTCATCCAGAACAGCATAGCCCTCTGAGGTTGTAAGCATGTTTCCCATTTCAGTTATGCTGAGCTTGAAGCTACCGTCCCTTGTGTAGTTCACTTCTCCCGTAGGCCCTTGTACCATGAAGAAGGCATCTCCATCAATAAAGAAATCAAGCGGGTTTCCGGTCTCCTCAGGGTTGCCTGTTGCAAAGTCCTTCAATGTAGCCACTGCCGTCGTACCATGGCCTACCTGCAAATTAACCGGCCTTCCGCCATCCTCCATCACATAGCCTCTTCTCATTGTTTCGTAGAGAAGATCCTTGAACTCTATACGGTCCTTTTTAAAAGCCGTAGTATTTACATTTGCCAGATTATTTGCTATAACATCTACATTCATTTGCTGCGCCTGCATCCCCGATGCTGCTGTCCAAAGTGCTCTCATCATATTAATGGCCCTCCTTCATTCATCCTATCCATAAGTGTTGATTGTTTCCCTACTATAAACCCTGCTACTATAAAGCTCCTACCCGATTGACCGCCTTTTCCAGCGTGCTGTCTATAGCCTGCAGCACCTTCTGATTGGCTTCATAGGAGCGCAGGACTGTTATCATATCAACCATTTCCCTCACAATATTGACATTTGACAATTCAGTGGTGCCCTGTTGAATGGTGCCCGAAAATTCAAGCGTTTCTGAGCCAGCCTCCGCCCTGATTAGATTATTCCCATGCTTCCTCAGAACTGATGTGTCGGCAAATTCCGTAATCAATAGTCTGTCCAATATTTCCTCTCCCTGGCTCACAGTCCCGTCAGGCTCGACCGTAAACTCGCCGCCCTGAAGTATAATAGGGCCGTTTTCTCCCAAAACAACGTGCCCATCCTTTGTCACTAATGTGTTATTGCTGCTTCTGCTAAAAGAGCCGTCTCTGGTATAAAAGACCTCTGTATTACCCCCGGTGTCAAGGGCCGCAACGGTAAAAAAGGCATTATCACTGTCTCTTATAGCCATATCAAGGTAATTATTTGTATCGTTGAGCTGACCTTGCGAATAATAGGTAAAAACCTCACCCACATCTGCACCCAACTGCATTGTACCGATGTTGTAAGGTCTCCCCGATGCTGTGTCCGTATCATTTATTATCTTCGTCAGAAAATCAGGAAAGCTTTCCAGTACCAGGTTATCCTTTTTATATCCGTTGGTACTGGCATTAGCCATGTTATTTGAAATGATATCCATCCGTTTTTCAATCGCCAGCATGCTCCAGCCGGAAGTGTACAAGCCACGTGTCATAAAAACTCCCTCTCAAACCATATAGGCATTATTTGCGCTACTAAGATTATCGGAAAATAGACCGATTGACTTAATGGTTTCAGGGAAATTCGCGAAAAATGTGTTACCGTGCTCTGTATTTGCCTTCGGCTATTGCGCTCTGTTCAATCGCTTCAATGTCATTAAGTGCATCCCCGGTGCCCAGTGCGACACAGGAAATCGCCTCATCTGCAATAATGACATTGATGCCTGTCTTCTCCTGCAGCAGCTTGTCCAGCCCATAAACCAGGCTGCCTCCTCCGGTCAGCACTATGCCCCTGTCACTGATGTCGGCAGCAAGCTCCGGTGGCGTCCTCTCAAGCACAGCATGAACAGCCTCTATAATGCTTGACATGGGCTCTTCAAGAGCATCCATCATCTCCGAGGATGTCACAGAAATCGTTTTTGGCAGGCCTGATATTAAGTTTCTGCCCCTGACATCCATTGCCACTTCCTGGACTCTGGGATAGACAGTACCCAGATTAATTTTGAGCTCCTCCGATGTGCGTTCGCCAATCATTATATTATGCTTTTTCCTCATATATCGAACAATGGCCTCGTCAAACTTATCACCGGCAACCTTGATGGAAGAAGAAACAACCGTACCGCCCAAAGATATAACTGCTATATCAGTAGTTCCTCCACCTATATCCACAACCATGCTGCCACAGGCCTTTGCAATATCAATTCCCGCACCTATGGCAGCAGCTATTGGCTCTTCAATCAGATAGGTCTTCCTGGCTCCGGCTTGTATCGCAGCATCAATAACCGCGCGTCTTTCAACCTCCGTAACACCGCTTGGTACACAGACCATAATCCTAGGCTTGAAGAGTCTGAAGAGCTTATTGCCGCAAATTTTATTGATAAAATACTTCAACATTCTTTCAGTTATGTCATAGTCGGATATAACACCATCCTTAAGAGGTCTTATAGCAACTATATTGCCCGGCGTCCTTCCAAGCATGCGCCGTGCTTCTTCTCCTACAGCCAATAACCTATTTGTATTTTTATCTATTGCCACCACTGAAGGTTCACGTAAAACGACACCTTTCCCCTTAATATATACCAGAACAGAAGCGGTTCCAAGGTCAATGCCAATATCTTGTCCTAAGCCCAAAAGTAACACCCCTTTGTAATTCATGTCTATTTTTATCGATATTATGTAAAAATACCTTGAATGTATATAGAAAATCTCTTAAACTACAAATTAATATTATCATAATATTACAATTATGCAACAATAGTTTTCGAGACAAGGTGCTGTTGGCCCTGATTTCACACATGCACAGGATATTTCGAGAGAATATCGCTAAACAAAATAGAAAAATACCGGAACATGTATGACACTGTCCCGGCATTAACAGCATTGATTAATTGTCTTCTATGATGGTTCATATCACTCTGGTGTTTACTCCCTGATATTTGGCTTTTGTTGCTTCTCCACCCCTTATATGCCTCTCTGCCTTGTTTTCCTCAAGAACGACTCTAACATTGTCAGCAAGCTCAGAATTCACCTTCATCAGCCTTTCGGTGACATCCTTATGTACGGTACTCTTGCTGATGCCAAATTGCTTAGCTGCTGCTCTGACTGTCGTCTTTTTTTCAATAATGTAGTTGGCCAGTTCAATTGCCCTCTCTTCAATATATTCCTTCAATTATGTATACCCCCTCATCAAGTCATACTGTGGAGAATGCGTAAAACAGCTTGTATATGAAGGCAATGGGAGCCCTTTGTCTTTCAGAAGTCAACCCATATCAACGGCTTCTTGCACATCTACAGTATATATATGCCTTCTTGGGCGGCTATATGAATTAAATGAGGGAATTAAAAAGAATAGGCGAATGTAATCCAGCAATGTTAGCTAAATTACACTCGCCTCTTTTTCGCCAGAGCAATATTCGGTTTTCTCCAACAATTTATTCCACTGCGATTTGCGGAAGATATTCCATCGGGTCGTTATTAATATCGTCCTTGAGTACCTCAAAATGAAGATGTGGCTGCTCAGATGATTCATCCATTGCTGTATTGCCTATGCTTCCGATTACCTCACCCTGCTTTATCTTTTGGTTGACACTCACCATATCATCTGCGGCAAGATTTCTGTATAAGGACTTAATACCATCCTCATGATCGATTACAACGATAACTCCGTAGTAGAGGTCATTGCTGACTTCACAGACTACGCCGTCTGCGACTGCCTTTACCGGCATGCCTCTGTCGGATGCAATATCAACACCCGGATGTGCCCGCCAATCCTCGAGAGTCTTTGAATAAACCAGCTTGTCCATGGCATATTCGAGTGTTATTTCTCCTTCAACAGGCATTATGAAGCTTTGCCGCTTCAAAGGGGTTTTCTCCTTGGACTTAGGCTCTTTGTTTTTTTGGGGTAAATCTTCTTCCTTTGGTTCTGTTTTCGGTGCTTCCTTTGCAGCATCATCTCCAATTACAGCGGCATTATCTCCCTCAGTATCGGTCATTGAAGCGGGATCGCCTATATTTGGCTTATTTGCCGCTACAGATGCCTGAGTATCCTCTGGTTCGGCGCCATTGAGCTGACCCGCATCATCCGAGAGCAGCCCGTCATCCTGTTCATTTGTAAGATCTCTTGCTTCGTAGTCGGGCTGCTTATAGGCTGCGTTGCGTGCAGTAATAAATATAGCTGTAGCAGCTACAACCACTACGCATAATAGCAGGACAACATAGAAGCCTTTCTTTTCGAGAAACTCCCTTACTCCCTTTTTTGTTCCATTATCTTCTGGAAACGACTTTTTCATATTCGGATTCCACCTCCATAAAAATATTGTTTCCGCATATGGCAACAATATACATATGAGATGAATTTTTTTGAATGTGTCCCTTATTTTACGTTTTCATAATGCTGTATCGAAACAATGTCCACTCCGGTGTAATAATGCTTGAGAATCTCAATGTAGGTACCGCCCTTCTTCGCCAGTGAATCCGCCCCCCACTGGCTCATTCCGACCCCGTGCCCATGGCCGGTTGTGGTTATTTCCAGCTTCTCATCCTCCAACCTAAGAGTGAAACAGCTGGAACGAAGGCCGAACAGTGTCCGAAACTGTGTACCCTTCATTGTTACATCACCGACTAGTATAGTTTTCACTCTTCCGCCGGTTGTATAGTCCATTATCTTAATACCCTCAAGCATATCTTCACTGAAGCTGTTTTCCGGAAAGGTCTCAGAAAGCTTTTCGATCATTTGCTCTATCTCCAGGGAAATAGTTGTGATGTATCCCCTTGAGGCTTCTTCTCCATCGCTTTCCACACTTCGAAGATAGGGAACGCTTACACCCGACCATACCTCCTCTGCATTTTCAGTCTTGCCGCAGCTGCTTGCGTGAAACAATGTGTTTGCTATGCTTCCCTGATAGACGACTATCATTTCTGACGTTTCCTTAACTGCCCTTTCAATCTTTGCCCAATTCCTGGCTGCAAAAAGCGCGCTCCATTTTTTCTTAGCTGCTTCTTTACTCATCCATGCCTGGCAGTGTGCGGAATTAGTGCAAATATCCGCCCCCTCATGTGTATCCTGCTTAGCCTTGTAGACACCCGTCATGCGGCCATAAGCAAAGGTTCTTGCCGCAACTGCCTGTGCTTTCAATGCTTCTAATGAAAAGTCCGCCGGCATCTCGGCAGCAAGCACTCCCTTGATGTATTCATCCAGAACCATTTCATCTATTCTCTCTAATGATGGGTTGTATACGGTGATTTTCTTCTGTTCAAGTTCAGGAACTGCTATTTCCTTCTCGTGAGGCTTCGGAGCATATGAAGGGCCGCACCCTTTTACTATTGTCAAAGGCAGCATTACAACGATTGTAATCATCACAACAGCGAAGTAAATCAGTTTTTTCATATGACCCCCCAATGACTATAGAAATAGTCAGCGCCAATTATTCCAGTTTTATTTCCAAGCACCTACTATATCGCAGGTCATCAGCCATTATAAAGTTCAGGCTGAGAAGCACTATTCCGGAATAGTCGCAAAATTTATCTGATTTCCTTTTTCATAATATATATTCACATAAAAAAAAAGTATGCGATTTGCATCGTATACTTTGACGGTTTGCCTGCTCTCATCTGGCTTTTAGTTCCCCGAATCGTCATCTACTCTTACAACATTTGCACCAAGATTTTTAAGCTTCTCATCGATCCCGATATAGCCCCTGTCTACATGCTCCATGTTTTCAATTTCTGTTGTCCCATCAGCGGTGAGTCCCGCCAATATAAGGGCCGCTCCCGCCCTTAGATCTGTTGCCTTGACCTTTGCTCCGGTCAGCCTGCTCCCGCCTTCAATAATGGCGCTTCTGCCCTCCACCTTAATATTAGCTCCCATTCTTTTCAATTCGCTTACATGCATGAAACGATTCTCAAAAATAGTCTCTATCACCATGCTGGTACCGCAGGCCATACTTAGCAAGGATGTCATCTGTGATTGCATGTCAGTGGGAAATCCCGGGTAAGGGTGGGTCTTGATATCTACAGCCGACAAGTCTCTTCTCCTTACACGTATTGAGCTCAATTCCTCGGACACTTCTACTCCCGCCTCACGAAGCTTTGCAGTAACAGGCTTCAGATGGTCGGTTACAACGTTTTCCACCACCACATCCCCGCCGGTAATGGCCGCAGCCACCATATAGGTTCCCGCTTCAATGCGATCCGGTATTACCGTGTGACTGGTAGCCTTTAGATCGGACACCCCATAAATCTTTACAGTATCAGTACCGGCGCCCTTAATATCTGCACCCATCGATGTCAGATAGGTCGCCAGGTCGACGATTTCCGGTTCAATCGCGGCATTTTCAATAATAGTCACACCTTCGGCCAGAGTGGCAGCCATCATTATATTTTCTGTCGCTCCAACACTGGGAAAGTCCAAATAAACCTTGTTGCCCTTAAGTCTGCCACTCCTTCTTGCTTCAATATAACCATGGCCCTGTGTAATGCTTGCCCCAAGCGCCATAAATCCCTTTAAATGTAAGTCCACAGGCCTAGATCCTATGGCACAGCCGCCCGGAAGGGATATCTGTACATATCCTGCCTTAGCCAAAAGCGGCCCAGCCACCAAAAATGACGCCCTCATTTTGTTTACAAGCTCATAGGGGGCAGTTGTGTTGGAAAGCCCTCTGCAGCAAATCTCCAGCTTGGTTTTCTCGTCTGACAATGTGACAGATGCACCCAGAGACTTTACCAAATCACACATTATCTTTACATCGTTCAGGTAAGGAATTTCATCAATCGTACTCTTGCCATCGGCAAGCAAGGAAGCAGCAATAATCGGAAGTATTGAATTCTTCGCCCCGCTTACGCGTACTCTACCCTTTAATGGCCTTCCCTCCGATATAATAAGTTTAGACAAGTTTACTCTCCCCTTTATCTTATCATTTGTATAGCGTATGTTTTACCTTCCTTTCATCAATTCCCAATCAGTATTCCGTTGTAATAACGGGTGTTGCAAGCCATATGTAGGTCTTACCCTCATAAGAATTATACCTGGATGCCAGATTCACATTCACTCTTTTTCCATCAACGCTAATCGCATCCTTGATCACCGGAGAAAAGGCAGAGACACTGATTAGCCCGTCATCGTTTATTCCTTCGACTCTGTCTGCCCTGATACTCTCAAAAACTCTGCTGCACAAGTTCTCAAGCTCCCAATCCTCCATTTGCCCATTTAAGCTGCCCACAAGTGAGATGTTAGCCTCATGGGCAACATTGTATTTCTCCAGCACACGGTCGATTCCAGCGATAGATTCGGATAAGGCCGGCTCCGGGGATACATCGACAAGGCTTATTGTAAGGTAATAAGCTTCGTGTGCGCTTTTGAGCATATCCCGCAGTATACTGATGAGAATCCTTCGATTGTCATCAATTATGTAATTGGTTTCTGTACCGCAGCTAATATCAGTATCAATGCTGTTAAAAACGGGCACAGTATTTGCAGCATCGCCTCCGCATCCAAGAATTATGTCCGTCGAAAGCCTCTCGCAGCCATCCTCATAGGCCAAATTTTCTGCCGCAACAGTTCCATGGATATAGACCTCGGAGCTTACAATATCCGCACCTGTTATTTCAAAAGCATTTTTTATAACCTCAGCCGTTGAAGCTTCTTTTATATTTGTCTGCATAAATAAAACAAAAATGGAGAAAGCTAAAACCAGTATTGTGATAATGACAATGAAATTTTTCACATTTATGCCCCCCTGCCCGCAAAAATTCGTTTACCATAATTCTATGCGGCAAAACTCTCTATTAATTATTGCCGCATGACGGGGGGCATATACATGAAAATTTTCTATATCCATCTCCATTACTGGATGATTAGCATGTTTTTGACTAAAGGCTTTTGCAATCGTAAAATGACTTACATGCTGAATTTTCTTAAATTTCGCCTGCGTATCGCAGCAGCTTTTCAATTAGGACCATTGATTCTGCACGCGTTACGATATCCTTCGGTCCCAGAGTATCGGAGAATCTGCTTGTTATAACACCAATTTCCTTTGCAAATCGAACCTTCGAAAGCAGAGTCGGACTGACCTGCCCAATATCCTTATAAACAACAGTCTCATCGCCGGTCGGCCTTGCCTTCTGAGAGGTCTTGAGCTCACAAGCCCTCATAGCCATTGCTATAAGCTTTTCTCGGCTACATTCAGCCGAGTAGCTGCTGATTTCTGAGTTTTGTATGATACCCGATTTAGCTGCCAGGGACATATAGTCACTACCATAATTAATGTCCATTATATCTAACATAAACTTCACGCCCTCGCCAATTGTAAGATTACGAAGGGGTTCGAATTTCCTACCTATCACAGACTTTAATTTATGAGCGGATGCTACATTGGAAATTGAATTTCTCGCATAGTTGCCGGAAATATCATCAAAGAAGTCCTTGCCCAGATCCGCTATTGCCATCCGACCGGGCATAAAGGTTTCAAAGGTCAGCCTACCAATGCTTTCATCAGGGCTAAAGCTGCCTGTGGATATGGACTTTTTCCATTCCGATTCCCCCTTGGGCAGAACATAGCCTGCGGTCGTACCATGCTTGTACCAGCTGGCCTCGGAGTATTCATATATTACCTTCAGTGGCTTTTGCAAGCTCTTCATGGGAGTTGTAATCCCGTCGGAAATGCCGATATCAAGCTCTGAAATTGGAGTCTTGAATGTTAAATTATCCTTTTTCCCCGCTGATGTACTGTCGAGAACAATCTCAAATATGAAGTTTGCCTCTCTTTGAGTCATCCCGTAGACCCCTCTGTTGTCTGCTAATACTCCCGGTCTTATTATCAGTATATTCCTCTGAGTAGTCAAGAGAAGGTTTTCACCAAGTATACCCAGAGACCTAAATACCCTCTGAGATATCTTCACAACGATCTTTTTTGTACCTGTAGGCATCTTCCGTAAATCTATGTTGTAGTCCAGCACCTTGTCTGTTTGGACGTGCTGCACAAAACGATCCGCATTAACTCCTGTAATCTGCACCGTCCACACTCCGTTTACAGATACATTATCCCGGATAATATAGTCTCCGCTAATTACATCCTCAACATCCTCGCTGGAGTCATAGTCGTCGCTGGAGCGCAGTGTCCTCACTATTGCACTCTGTGTAGGCTCAGATGCAAGCCCCTTGGCGGGGTCAAAGGCGTAGAGCCTTGCATAATATCTGAAATTGGATCTGAGATTTTCCACCGTAAATTCAGAAGCATTATTAATCTCGTATTTTGTGCTCTGGCTATAGTCGATCCCATCATCAATCTCAAGAATGTATTGCATACCCTCTTCAGCAATCCATTCATAGGTAATGCTGTTCTTGGTTATTGAGCCTGCCGTCCCCCTTACGCCAAAGCCCATCGGGGTAGGAGGGGGAATATCCTTGGCAGTCTTGACGATATAGGAGTCCGTGAAGTCGGACCTCTTTTTATCCCCGGCGGCGTTGGTCGCTTCCGCCTGCAGCCAGAAATAGTAGACAGTATCCGGCTCCAGCCCATCGACTCTATAATATGTTGTAAATTCCAGCATGTCCGGAGTAATAACAACATTGCCCGAAGCTCTGGAGCGGTTATCCTCCGTACCGTATTCCAGATAGTAAACGTACTGGCTGTTCACATTCCACCCCAGATCAATGTAGGTATCTGCGGCATGGTCGTAATTGAAGACAGGCACTGTCGGCTTCTCGATAGTGACAGGCAGATCCGGCAAGGTAGTTATGATGATTGGATCAGAAGGCCCTGAAACAAGGTCAACACTGCGCCTCGCAGCCCTTACCCACACAACATACGTCTTATTTGGCTCCAGGTCTCTTATCGTAATGTCAATATTGTGCCTCAGGTTATCTAATACGGAATCAGGGTCGGTAATGTCCTCATTTGGATCATTAGGAGTCACAGGGAAACCGATAATTCTATCAGCCGGAAGATTATCCAGATTGCTGTAGTCCAAATCCGGTGTATATTCAATGCAGCCTAAGTCTATCGTTACCCCTATGTCATATTCCACCTTTCGGAACTGAAGCGGATCCACCCAGCTTTCCTCCATTTCCACATCCGATGCTGTTATTGGCGGATCAAAAGCTGCTCCGGCCGAATCAATAGCAGCCGGAGTCCTGTATATCCATTTCTTTGCTCCTCCTGCAGTATCAATAAGCTGTTCATACCATTTGTTCTTAAGCGTAACTATCGCTGATGTTGTGGTAACAAGATCCTTTCCCTCACTGTCCCTTTTAAGCGCAAAGGGTGGCTTAGCAGGCACCAGGGGCTGATTTATCGGACCCAATGTGGGAGTAATAATTATTTTCATTGCCGGATCAGACTGCAAGGTAACATTGCTCAACTGACTATCCACGAACTCTACAAAATCCTTCTTGGCTACGATCTTGAAATAGTATGTGGAGTTTGGGACTAGGTCTTCAACAGTATACTTGTAGCCTAAGAGCCTTGTGCCACTCATTACAAAGTTGCTCTCATTCATTCTTATGGAGGATGCAATCTTGGTTGCTTCCGGAGGCTCCTCAAGCATATTAGGATCATTGATAAGCCAAATGTCATAGCTTATAGCTGTATCCACCTCCCCATCACCTTTCAGAGGAGCCTTCCACAATATAGTGGCACTATTGGGCCTTAGCTCTTCTTCATAAGAAATAATGGTCTGGGCTGCATTAGAAAACTCAGGCACCAGCTCCGGTACGGCAGGAGTTGACGGCACCTCCGACTCCTTTACATATATGCGCTGCGATTGAATCCTTATCCCGGGATATAAATCCTGGCCGTTGCTGGTAACAATGGCCTTGATTATGTAATAATAGTCCTCCTCTCCCGGCTGCAGTGTCAGGAAGAAGGTCGTATCATCAACGGAGGCCATGTACTGCTCTATGCTCCCTGCTGAGCCCGTACCCCTGTAAATCTGGTACAATACTTTTACACTGCTATCGGCAAGGCCGGTGACAACAGGACTCCATTCAAGCTTCCAAATGGCACCCTCATCAGTAACGGACATTTTTGTGGTCTTTGCAAGTATGTAGCTACTGACAACTACGGTTCGGCTCTCACCGGACCTTTTCAATTCAACCTCAGTAGTATCGGGAACTATCTTTATATAATAGACCCTTCCGGGGTCCCGCACTGTATGTATGTACTCAAGCTTACCCGAGGCATCATTGACTGTCACCGGGCCATTCTGGCTAATCTGCTCAGATCCTATATAAATAGCAGGACTATTGGAGAAATTCCTGTTTTCCGACACATAGAGCCTGTAATCCATCCTCTTACCGGAATTCCATACATCGTCCCACTCGATTTTTATCTGATTGGGTCCATAGGAGTAGGCATCAATGGCAATATCAGTCATAAACTTCACAGTGTTGGACTGGCTGGATTCGTTGCTGGTATAGGTTACCATATCCCCCGAGTAGGTGTAATAGGCCCTGGAATATGCATAATATACCGTTCCGGAATTCAGATTCTTTAAACGTATTTCATTGTCATTTACCGTGCTGGCAGGAATATTTCTCTCTGCTAAAACAACAGGCTTACTTGGCTTATATGGCTTATTGACCTCCTGCAAATAGTAGTTCAAATAGGCTCTATAACTACTTACGCCATCAGGCGTAGCCAATTTGTCACTCTTAAGATCCACATAGTGCTTGTCAAACTCATTGTAGCCTATAGGCGGCTCATCACCTACTGCCTCTACCCTTAGTCTTTCTGGGGCAGGCTGAGGATCACCATTAGCTGCAAATGCAGGCATCGCGAGGCCATATTGCGCCATCATCAGCACTGCCAAGATAGTGCAGATGGCTTTTCTCCCTTTAGTAATGCTCACTATTCCCTTGTTATTGGATCCTATAGTATCCCTTCTCATATTATGGTCCTTTCTCTATGCTCTCTTTATACACAATCACAAATCGCCTGTCAGCTTCAAAAGCTTGCTAAAGGCAGCTATAAGCTCCGCTCGTGTCATCTGCCTGGTTGGATTGAAGTTGCCCAGCTCATCTAATTCCATCACCTTAATATCCACAATCATCAATACAGGCTGATAATACTCATCAGAAATACTTCTGTCATCTCTTATCATACCCCTTCCGCCGGGCCTTAGAGAGTCCATGGAAACGCCTCTTTTTACAGAGAGGAGCTTAAGCAAAACTGCCGCCGTATCCTGACGCTGTGCACTCTTTACGAGCTTATTAGGGTAAATGAATCCATCCAGTCCCAGCTTGGCATTTTTCTGTCGAATACTAAGTCCGCTATTCTCAGCCGTCTTACCGGTGACCAGCTCAAAGAGGAGTACCAGCTCACTGCAGCTTGCTACATTATCAGGCATAACGCTAGTCTGAATCCCGGTAAAGACCTCTCCTAAATCGTACTTTGAGGCAAGGCCTCTAATATGGCTTTCTGCCCAATGCCCGGAAGGTATGCTTCCAATGCTGCTTTGCGCCGCCAGTATAACAAACTTGCCTGTTTTTATCAGATCGAAGCGAATGCCCGATGAAGTCTCAACAACATTAGAACTAACCCTCTGCCAGCTTTTTGTGCCATCGTAGAGAGTGTAGGGAACCTTTAACCCTTCAGCTGCGCTATGGGAAAGGTTAGCCGACATGGGGACATCGAATTCCTGAATGTCCCTGACCGCATTGGCCAGTCTGGAGGACTTTAGTGTGCTGTCAATATAAAGGGAAAGCTCCTTTTCAATCATATCCATAAGGCTCTGTGTGTATTTATTGATAACCTCGAGAGTTCCTGTCCCGCTTCCCACATAAGCATTTTGCAGCATATTGAGCTTCTGGCTGACCAGCCCCGTCTCCTCGTTATATAGCTTGTCGTGGAAGAGCTCTGCCATAGCCTTATCAGTCTGCGAAAGCCCAAGAGCCTGTATGCTTAAGTCGTTAATATCCGAAATGCGAAGATGATTAGACGCAAATGCCGGCGCAGCAGACCTGGACCGCTCGATAAGCAGCTTCACATAAAGATCCTTTACCCCATGCCTGGAATATAGCTCCTTTATTTGCTCATTAGAGGACGCATTCAGTGTCGCAGGCCTTAGCATCAGCTCCGCCCCGGCTGTCCTGATTATAAGGCTTCGATTAGAGCTATTCATCGCCCTGATTACATCAATAGGCAGATAGATTTCATCAGTATCCAAATTAATAGCAAAATCAGTCAAATCAACGGTAAACGCCTCTCCAGACGTGTTCCTCATGGCATCGGCCACTCTTTCACCCTTCAGCAATATAGAGGTCGTCTGATTTTTGCCGATGGCAACCCTCCAATAATAGCCCTTCTCAAGTGCCTCCATCTTGTCAAGGAATATGGCCTCCTGCTGTTCACTGCGATCGGTCTCATCATAATCTTCCTGATTGAACTCTGTTCTTGTATTTACAGGGCCAACAAATTTTGAATAGGCAATAAAATCAACCTCTGTCGGATCAATCTTTACACTCCTCACCTTAATATAATATTTAACATTGGCGCGCAGGGGTTGTTTTGTAACAAGTCCCCCGGGCAAAGTCACATTGGCGCTTTGAATTCTTGCATGATAGTAGAGTGAATCCGAGTTGATTGTCCGTGCTGTCTCTTCAATATAGTAAGGCTGTGCCGTGCCTCCCTTATCCGAATAGTATGCAAGGTCCACTGAAGAAAGTAGCGTGTAATCCGACTCTCCCTCAGCCATAATGGCTATTTCATATCTGGAATAATCATCTAGCGGCTTCCCAATCCACTTAACCTCAAGCTCATGGTATCCATCTCTGGTTTGCATTGCAGTTTTTTCGTAAATCAGTGTGTTTGTCCCTTTTACAACCCTGACATCATAATAGCTGTTTGTCTTAAGCCCCTTTACTCTGCCGTAGTAGGTCTTGCCGTCGTTATCCTTCACGATTGTACACTGGGACCGTGTCATCGGCTTGAAGTCTCCATCCGAGGGTCCTTTTACATAGATCTGGTAATCCTCCGCAGTCAGTCCGGGCGTAATATCAGTCCAGAAAAATCCCAGTTCAGCTCCCAATACAACCTCCAACGAAACAGGAGCCTCAATCAAGGAGGTCGTTACCGGGATAGACACCCATACGCTCTCCGAAGAAGGGTCAAGTAAATCTCTATTAGCATCTACCTTGACTGCCTTCAAGGCAAAATAGTATAGCTTGTTGGAGAACATTCGCATGTTAACCCTGTAGGTGCAAATATCCGTAGCAGAATCATAGACGAACTCACCCAGGTGGGTGGTAGGATCAGCCGGGTCCAGATAAACTGCATCATTAACCACTCCGTCACTGGGCTCATCATAGGCCTGCAGGAAGCTCTGATATTCCGGATCATCAACATATTCGGAAAGCTCGGCTGTGGGATTGGTTTTCCCTGCGGTTCTTATAAGCTGATAGATAACGTCCTGCTCCTGCCTAAGCCACGTAAAGGTAACACTGCTGCCGGTCAGCAGCTGATTCTGGCCTTCGTCCACAGCAATTTGAAAATCTGTCGGTGCCAGCGGTTTCCTCATGCTGTCATCCGGCGGCGTCACATCAAGTAAAATGGTTGTAACCGGCAGGATAGCTGTATCGATGGATTGCAGAACAGTTTTATTTGTCGGATCAGTCTTGTGCTGAATAACAAGCCTTGTCCTGATCTTGAAGTAATAGGTAGTATTCGGCAGCAGGTTTGTGCCGAACATTGTCACCGCAGTCCTCGAGTTATCCGGCAAAAGACCACATTCCACCATCTTATCCGTACTCTGCTCAGTAAATGTAGATATGCGCGCCCTTATTGATGTGCTTTGATTATCGTCAGCACCTGTAAAGCCCACATCACCATCTGTCAGGACCTGGGTTGTTCCAATGGGGAAAAACCCCGTATCGGTTCTGGAATTCATATATAAATCATAATATATATTGTAGCTGTAATCTCCTTCATTATAGTTACTGGTATAGTTTCTCCAGTCCAGATTCATTATCTTGTCAAATCTCAAATCTATATAGTTTAGAAGAGTCCCCGTGGTAGTGTCCTTGCTGTTTGCATCCAGCTCAAAGCTCATAGGCAACGGCACATCAGCCTCGACATCGCCAAGTGTTGTAAAGCTGATTACAATGGATCTGTCGGACATCTTATCAGTAGTTGGTGCTTCAATGTCCTCCTCCTTTGTGGTAAACATCTGCATGTAGTAAACTGTATTGGGTAATAGGAACTTCGGGTAATCGTCATCATCAGGATCAAGGGGTATATCTCCACTGGGTGCAGGTATCGAAGGATCTGTCGAGTCTCCCTCCCATGTAAATAGATCAAAGCCATCCAGAGTATACTCCAGCCTGTTACCAACTTCCTTTATCTTAGAAGAAGCCGCACTAATGTACTTAACACGCCTGTATCTGGGACTGTAGCTTTCGTCACCCCATTGTTCACCGTTCACATATATGGGAACCTGCTTTGTGGTATCTGTCTGGCTGGTGCTAAGAAGGAAATGAAAATACAGATTGTCCTTAACGGTTGGCCAATTAAGAGGCTTTTCCCAGGATATTTTGATATCAGAGGATTTTACCGTGGTTGTCTGCTCCGGATCTGTGTTAGGAAGAGTTACATCATCCTTTGTATGCAGTGTCCTGTCAGTGATTGCTATGCCGGTCGGAAGCGGCGGCCTGCTCGTATCCGCAGTAAGAGTATATGGCATCGCCAGAGACTCCAGCCTGTCGCTGGGATTGTTGGATTTTACAACAATCTTATAGAAGATCTCATTATCGGGGTTGACTCCCTGAATAACGGTCACGGCTGAAGATTCACTGAAATAGGAGTCATCCATTGTCTTCTTGACCACCCAGTCACCAGAAGTCGAAGGGAGATTGGTTGACTGCACTTCATAATAGAGCGTCGGCAGGTCAAGGCTTCCCTGATTAATCTTAAAAATCTTGACATATATATTATTAGCGCCGTCCTTGGTCAGCTGAAAGCGAATAGGGGTGCTTGCGTAAGAGCGGTCTCCCATAAGGAGGCTTCCTCCCTGATCCTCATTGTCACCGACCGTTATGGCAGGAACGGCTGTGGAATTATCATTTTTATAAAAGGGCTTTATATTCATATAGTAGACCGTGCCCGGAAGTATATCCGGATCGGGGAGTATGTCATCACTAACTATCTGTGTTGTATCAACAGAGGAGCTTTCATCTGCTCTGCCCCAGAGCTCAAAGCTCCTGAAGCCTTGAGCATCCTCAGGCGTAACTGTAGCCGTAACGCCTGGAATTCCCGAAACGTGCACGGTAAACTCGCTCTCATTCGAAGAATTCTGATCTATGATTATAGTCGCCTTATCAGGGCCCGAGTTTAATAAATTCATTTTTGTGGAGATGTTCAACAAATAGTGCATGGTTGAAAGTTGCCGCTCATCCCCATAAATATGATTCAGTGCCCCCTGTATGTAAGTCTTTGCTGCGGCTGTATCAGCAGGGGTGAATATATTATTGGTCAAATCTGGGTCGGTGTCCGGAAAATATGTAGTATTAGGATTATAGAATACCTTCGGTGTTTTCCAGCTAAGCTTGAGCTTGGGCACTCCCCCTATTTCTCGCCCGCCCCCGGGTATTTCAGTATAGGGTTGATCCGGCGCGGAGTACTTAAAGGATATTGATGGCAGGAAAAAGAGCAATCCCCTGCCGATGGGATCTCCGGTCGGAAGGTCA
>Ga0123334_1000842_pt1 | contig 41249 bp, 38 predicted proteins | sample BiotimSIPDNA_FD_89706 | JGI IMG/M metagenome (GOLD analysis project Ga0123334, IMG submission 89706) | Anaerobic biogas reactor microbial communites from Washington, USA - Biogas_R1 time_0 SIP DNA | ecosystem: Engineered > Bioreactor > Anaerobic > Unclassified | place: Washington, USA...
AAGCTGGCTACGACTGGTGGAAAAATGTAACCGTCCAGGAGCATTTTAACAGTCTGCATGATATCACTGGCACGTTGATCGGCACGGTGGGTGACCTGCCCAGCATCGCTGAAGGCGCTAATTACACTGAGCTAAAGGTAGGCGATTCTCCCGAGGTTGCCAGGTTTACCAAATTTGGTGGTTATATTCCCCTGACACTTGAGCTGATCGACCGTGACGAAACCCGTAAGCTGCGCGCCTATGCCCGTGAGCTGGCTTCTGCAGGTATGCGGAAAATTTCCCGCCTGGTTGCAGAGATTTTCACAAGCGAAGCCGGCGTCGGACCAATCCTTGCCGATGAGGAAAACCTGTTCAACCTGGAAGCTGTCACAGTCAAGGGTGGGCATGCCAACCTGGCGAACCTGGCTCTGAACGCAGGCAATTGGGATGTTGTCAGCGCCAGGGTTTACGCCCAACCGATGTTGGTTAAAAACGCTGCGGGATTTTTCGGCAGTGGTCCCCAGATGGCGGTTAATCCCAAATTTCTCCTGGTACCACGGGCATTACAACGTACCGCCATGGAAATTTGCACCGGCAGCTTTGTGCGCGAGGCAGATTATGTCTATGACAACGTGCTCAAAGGCAGTGCGGTACCGCTTGTTGTGCCGGAATGGACAGATGCCAACGACTGGGCGGCAGTTTGTGATCCCCGCGTTGCCCCGGCTATCTTCGTGGGGGAGCGGTTTGGAATTGCCCCTGAAATCTTTATTGCCGGTGATGAGCTTTCGCCGGCAGTGTTCAGCAATGACGAACACCGCCTGAAGGTTCGCCACTATCTGGCGGTCTGGGTGAATGACTTCCGACCGCTTTACAAAAATAACGTTGCTTGATCATGAGGAGAGAGATGACAAAATTGAAATATCTGTTGAGTTCGCGCAAGTTTTGGGCTGCCCTGGTTGGCTTGATCATCATGATGGTCAAAGTCTGGTACCCTGACTCCCCGATCGACCCAGACCAGCTCGCCGGAATTATCGCAATTCTGGTCACCTATATCCTGGGCACTGCCCTCGAAGACGGACTGAGGGCTGATTCCTAAACCAATTTGCTGCCTGCCCCTTCACAAGCGTGAAGGGGCAGGCAAGGAGGTGAAAATGACTGACAGAGAAATAAAAAAAGTAGTAAACAAACTTATGGGTAAAGATGTGCTCAGCTGGAGACTGCGTGAGGACGGTTTCCTGGTGGTGATTAACAACCAGGGATGGAAGGTAACTTTTTCTGCAGGAGAAGTTGAAAAGGCTTTCAAGAGTCTTGGTCAGAAGAAGGGAGCTTCTGATGGCACATCTGGATGACCTGGTTGCGAGCCTGGAACAACAATTTTTGGATCCGTATCAACTCGCCATTGAACTACCGCTTAAGACCGAAGCTTTCAGGGAGTCAATCGGGTATATCAACGGTCTTTTTTGTGAAAATTACACCCTCGCTGGTTTGGATTCTGCAGCACTCACCAGCCTGCCGGATGAGTTTCTTCCAGCCCTGATGAGAGGAGCTGCTGCCAGTGTTATCAAGGCGGTTTTGCAGCACCACCAGGTCAGTTACAGTAACCTCAACCTCGATTCAAATGCGCTGGCTGCCTGGGTGCGCTATCTCATCCAGGAGCGTGACCATCTGCTGGACAGGCTGCGGATCGCAAGTTTACACGCTGGCTCAAACACACCATGGGCAGCATGGAAATTAGAGGAGCACCGGTCTTATGAGTGATCTCGCAATCGGTAACCTGGGCAGACCTGATGAGGGTTCGTGGTTTGTGCTACAGGGCGCCGACCAACCTGAGGGATTGATCAGTACGGATTATGGATTGAATCCGAGCCTTGAACCACTGGTAGAAGAGAAGCTGACCCTGAACCTTCGGGGTTCTAAAACAAAAATCCGTTCAATCATTGATTTCCTGGAATCACGCCTCAGAAAAGAGACGGAATTTTCCTACATGCCCCTGGTGCTGCGAATTTGGAGCGAGGACCAATCTGCTTATCTTTACAGCCTGATACAAAACGGAAGGCTTGAGATAGCCAACGGGCAGCTGGCATCGCACAAGGCTGGTTCAATGCAGCTTCATCTGCTTATTCAGCGTGGAAACAGCTTTTTTGGCTCTGAACAACCGCTACCATTATCCAATTCTTCCGGCGGAGGGATTACCAATGGGCTGACAATTTATAACCACGATGATAACCAGCCAGGACATGACAACTGGTTTACGATTGATACCGCGGCGCTTGGTTTGATCCAGCCAGCGTCGCTGCGATTGGAACTTGAAAACATTTTTGCCGGTGACAGCCTGTCAAATTTATGGGTGGGCGGTTTGGCAGACACAGTTTTTGAAAGCCGGCCGATGCTTAACCTTGAAGCAGAAAGCGGATCGGGGGGGTCTGCACTGACCTCCTCCCTTGCATCCGGAGGGAAATATGTCCATTATGAATGGTCTGGCTCATCGTGGACAAACCTGGCAGCCTGGACAATTGGTCCGGTTGAGGTGAGTCAGCTGCGCAAACGCACCTGCACGCCGATTTTGCGTCTGTTCAGCCAGGTAAGTGGCGGTCCGCTTTATTTACGCCTTCAAATCGGTGTGGACAACAATATAGTCTGGCAAAGCCCTGAAACGGAGGTGGAAAATGGCAGCGGTTTTGTTGTTTTGGAACCATTCAATTTGCCGATGGGCAGCCTGCCCCTGGTGAACTATGCATACTCGCATCAATTGGTTTTGCAGGTGAAGCATACGACTTCTGGTGAACACACACTTAATCTGGATGACATTTTATTGCTGCCCCATGAGCCTTTCAGTGTGTTTCATAGTATCAGCGGTTTGCCTCATCAGTCCCGGTTGGTCGTTGATGGAATGTTGAAAACCAGTTGGTCAATAAAACAAGGGATGGAGATCAAAACTCATCGTCGGATTGGTGAACCTCTGTTGATCAATCCATCTCACAAGCAGCACTTCTGGCTTTTTCAAACAGATGCAAATCGTGCCCCGATCGAACGAACGTTGAAAATAAGGGCATGGATTCGCAAACATTGGAGGCTTCCATGAGCTGGGCTTTCGAAATTCTGAACCGTGAGGTTGGTAAATTTATGTATTCTCCGGAAGGCTGCCTCCCGCTTAACCTTGAATGGAATGACCGTTACGGTCCCAGCCAGGCACGGGTATTTTGTCCGTGTGACGGGATGACTTTACAAGATTGGAGTATCTGTCTGGGGCAGGATATACGTGTTTACGACCCGGAAGGGCGACTTGCCTGGTGGGGTTATCTCGAATCGGTGGATCAAATGAGGGGAAATCAGGTTTTTAGCCTTGGTTTGGATGCCATCGCAAACCGGGTAGCTGTGCGTTATTTGTTGCCAACCGATTCAGAACCTTTTGTTTTTCAACAGACCCAATGGAAAGACGATCCAGAGAGCCAGGAGGTTTATGGAATAAAGGAACAGCTCCTGCAGAGGCAATTTATGCATAGCCAGGTGGCAGATTTACTTGCTGCTGACTGGTTGGTCGTTCATTCACAGCCAAAAGTTGCTTTGAAGGGGAAACTCACAGGGCGATTGCAAAGCGAAGGTTATGTTTTGCACTGTCGGAGCTGGATGGAAACGCTTTCGTGGCGTTACTGGCAGGGGTGGAATGGAATCGTGGAACACCGACCTGCTCAACTTGGAACCCAACCAGTTGGGCAGAGCAACACCAACCTGCGCCTGGCACAATCTTTCGTAGTCAGCAGTCCCATCCAGGCGTTTTCAGCTTCATTCAGGGTACGCAGAGAGGGTATGCCGGCAGACAATCTCAAGGTCAGCATTCAAACCGATCTTGGCAATCAACCATCTGGCTTGGTGCTGACCAATACAACCGTATCTCCATCTGAATTGAGTGTTGAAACATACCGATGGGTTGAAGTAAACCTTCCCGGTAATGCGGAGCTTGAGGTTGGTGAACGGTATTGGTTGGTAGTGGAACGCAGCGGGTCGGTTAATAACGGGAATTATTTTTGGCTTGGGCTTGACGAAAACGCGGGCTTTGAAGATGGCACGCTTTTGTTACAAAATTCAACCGGCTGGTCTTCCCGCAGCCCGAGAGCAGATTTGCTTTTCCAGGTCGTCGGTCGCAGAGATCACAGGCAGCAAATAATTGATCTTGTCGAAAATGGAGGTCAGTTTTTGAACGGTGTTGACATCAGTTTTATGCATGAATCGATGCTCCCGCTTTTCTACGGTCAGGGAAGAACCTGTTTGCAAACCCTTTTTGACCTGATCGAACAAGGCAATGTGGGTGTGCAGCCATTGTGCTCAATGGTTAGCCCTTCCAGAAGGATTGAGATTTGGCAGCGACCGAAAAGTAAAGAAGCACAATTCTATCTCGACGAGGATGAATCGATTAAGGACCGATTCGGCCAGCTACTAAAAGCGTTTTGGCATGCGGTCGGACAATGGCTTCACACTTCGCAGGGTCAACCGGTTTATATTCATGGATTGAGTTTTGATTTTACCAATGGCAGATGTCTGCTTAATAACAATCAGGCAGCCAATCACGGTCACAATTTAGGAAAAAATTCGATCTGTACCGCAGCATCGATAGATCAAAAGCTTTTATGATTGATTTATACTCAATCAATGAATGTGCTATACTTTTCATCCTTACAAATCCTTAACGGAGGAAAATTATGAGTAATGTAAAGATCGTTAGCGATTCATCGGCATACATCCCGCAAGAATTTATTGAAAGGTATAACCTCTCTATTCTGCCACTGACCGTCAACTGGCAAGGCAAGTCACTTTATGATGGTGTGGATATCCAGGCAAATGATTTTTACCAACAACTGGCAAGTTCCAAAGAAATGGCAACCACCAGCCAGGTCACCGTCGGACAGTTTTTGGAAGTTTTTTCAAAGCTGCTCGAAGAAGGCAAAGATGTCTTCTATATGGGGATCTCTAAAGGGCTTTCGGCGACGGTCGACTCAGCTTTACAGGCAAAGAAAGAGCTGGGAGATCCTGAAAACCTGGTTGTTATGGACACACGTTTGGTTTCGATGGCATTGACTCTCATGGTTCTCGAGGTTGCAAAGGCAGCCCAAAACGGTGCCAGCCTGCAGGAATGCCAACAGATTGCAGATGATGTTTATCCCCGAATCGGAGTGTATTTCACTGTAAATTCGCTGGAATACCTGCACCGCGGAGGTCGGATCAATACTGCAAAGCGCCTGTTGGGTTCTGCATTAGATCTGAAACCGATCATGGAGATTCGGGATGGCAAAATCGAACTTGTTGAAAGCGTTCGTTCGCAGAAAAAAGCACTCAACCGCATGATTGAATTGATCGAAAGGGATATTGATGGGCGTACACCTGTCAGAATCGGTCCTTTTCATGCACTGGCATTTGATGAGATGGTCGCGATGGAAGAGGCAGCTGTCGAACGCCTGCACCCTGTTGAGATCATCCGCTCTGAGGTCAGTCCTGTTATCGGCAGTCATGTCGGACCGGGAACTGTCTCCATGGCATACATGGTTGGATAATTTTTAAACAACAAAGCTGGATTGAGCGCACATTTTGTTCAATCCAGCTTTGTTCCTTTAATAAGGACCTCTGGAACTCAAATGAAAAACCAGAGGTTTTTTATTGCTAAAAAGCGTCTATTTCGAGCCAACGGTCTCCGTCTTTGAAGGCATATACCGGTGCCCATGCGAGACCAAAGAATTCAACAACCACGTCCTTTTTCAGAGGTTTGACGAAAATCTCCTGGAGCTCAACAGCTTTCCCTTCAGCGTTGGTCTTAAATTCTTCGATTTCAACCTTCATCTTCGCATCCAGTTCCGCCAGTTCGGATTTATAGCGTGCGATCATAGTTTCTGATTCTGCGACATTCTCCTTTGCGGTGGCAGTCATACGCCGTTTGGTGAGCGATGAGTTAATGCTTTTCTTTCTTCCGCCAAGCAGACTGACAACTGTTTGCAGTCCCGTACCTGCCTCTTCAAGACGGCGATGGTTGAGAGTTTGTTTGTCTCTCTCAAGTTCTAATTCTTCTTTGACCAGCTTATTTTCAATCGTCTTCTTTTGTTTGGCATACTTCGCCTCAATCGCTCCGACACCAGTAGAAAGATTGGTATTGCCAGCAATTTGAGTTCGGGCAATAAAATCCTCTTTGCTTTCACCAACTTCTGAAACCAGTTTAAGATCCGGATTTCGATAGAGTGTCAGCTGGTAATTGCGATAAAGCCAGTCAGCAAAATCGCTGGATAGGCTGCTTACATTCTTCTCGTCTGTAAAAGGATAGACCAGGTCTGCAAAGGTTGCGCCGGGCAAAGGACCCCGGTCAAATTCATTTGCCTGGATTTCATCAACCTGGTAATCCTGCCACTGCACAAGTCCACGGTTTTCCAATTCCGGTATCAATACGGTTATCCCTTTTTGAATATTGACGTTGTAGGTACGGTTTGCAAACCAGACCTGAGCTTGCCCAACCAGGGTTGGTCGATAGTGGTAGAGCGGCTGCGTGGTTGGGGCGATACCCCGGTCGGCTGCCTGCTTGTAGGCATCTCCAGGGCTCAATCTGACAGGCAGATAGAAGACATTAACCTTCGAGCCCAATACCGGTTGGGTCGATTTCCCGGGGAGGTCTGCACTGCCTCCGCCAACCACATCGGCAGCTGAAACAGATTGCCCGGAGCCATTAAGCGCAGCTGATACCAGGCGCACATCAGCTCCAACCAGGCGGTTGAGGTCCTGCAGCTTGTTGCGCGTTATCGGACCAGCCAGATAGTTCATCGCCCAGCGGGTTGTGAAGATCTCGGGACCTTTGGCGTGGACATTATGAAGCAGGAATACTCGTTTTCCAAGCGAGGAGATCGTGTTGTCGAAATAGGGGCGGTCGAAAGTGCCGGAAACATTGGTAAGCCCGTCGAGCAGGCGCTGCTTGTCCTGGTCGGTTTGCAGTTTTCCGATGACCCAGGTGCCTGCATTGGAAAGGGCTTTATAGTCCAGGTCAATCGGGTTTTGAGTGGAAAGCACCAAACCTATGCCGAAAGCGCGTGCTTGTTTGAGCATGCGTAGAATGATCGGCTTGCTGGGTGGGTTTGCAACCGGCGGTAGATATCCGACGATCTCGTCAAAATAGACCAATGCCCTAAGGTCGCTAGTGCCAGATTTTGTTCGCATCCAGGTTTCAATAGCAGAATAGAGCAAGGTTATGAAGAACATCCGCTCTGCGTCCGCCAGGTGGGCGAGGTAAAAGACACTGTGCCTGGGTTTGCCATCCGGGGAATAGAGCAGGCTCTGAATATCCAGAGGCTGACCTTCGAGCCAGCTTTCAAATGAGGGTGCGGCAATAAAGTTGTTCAATAGCATTGCCAGGTCAAAGCGGTCTTTTTCAGGATAAAACTTGGCAACCGAGAAAACACCCAGTTTTTCAAAAGGTGGATTTTGGACCTGCAAAATCAGGCTTTCGAGATCGAGATCTTTTTTGTCGCTCCAGGAATGTTCGAAAATATTGGATAACAAGATGTGTTCGCGTGAGCGTACCGGGTCGATATCTTTGAAACCGACCAATCCAAGCAGAGCGGTGACCGTGCTGCTGATCGCTTCGCGCAGCATCTCTTTATTTTCGTCCCAACTGATTTGGGGTGCTTTGAGAGAAGAGAGAATGCTGATCGGGATGGCTGAATCGGAGCCAGGGGTATAAATGGCATAATCGACACTTTGTGCCAACTTTTCCATTCGGGTTCGATCAATCCCCGAGCGTTCTGTGCCCTTTTTCCAGGAAGCTGCTGCAGCTTCTGCTGCTTGCTCTACCGTCTGCCCCTCACGTTTAGCTGCGTCGGCATCCACCCAGGGTTCAAAATCGCCGGGTAAGAAATCCGGAAAATGCAGGAGGTGGTTAGTCAGGTCGCCTTTGGGGTCAACCAGGATCGCGGGGATACCTTTGAGCGCAGCCTCTTCAAGGAGGATGATACCCATACCGGTCTTGCCCGAACCGGTCATACCGGTGATGACCATATGCGTTGTGAGGTCTTGTGGGTTGTAATAGGTCAGTTTGTCAGGGATGACAGCCTGGCTTTTTATGTCGTAAGTATTGCCAAAATAAAATTCAGAAGGATCGATTTCCATGATTCCATTTCCCTTTCGTTTTGTCTTCTGGGTAAATTATAGTACAAGAAAACACTCAATGTACCGCTGCACTACGAGACTTCTCAAAACGAAGGGGAATGAGGTCCATGATGCTATGAGCCAAGCGAAATCGCCACCTGCCACAAACAATGTGAATACTACCGCAACCAACTCCTCACCCACAAACCCCACGACTAACATCCGTACGGACAGGTCCCTGTGCCTGCGCAGCAAGGTATGTCCCTGTCCGCATACGTAATTAATCCAATAAACCTTGACTCAGTCCGGCAATAATCTGATTGGATGAACGTTTTCGGATGGAGATAAACCCCGTCCGTACGGGCTCGCCCCTGTCCACAATGAATTGATCGAATGATTGCTCTCGGACGGAGATAAACCCCGTCCGTACGGACAGGGCTCGCCTCTGTCCGCCACTGATTGATCTCGCATGCGCAATTAATCCAAAAAGCCTTGCCCCTGTCCATCAATGATTTGATCGGATGATTACTCTCGGACGGAGATAAACCCCGTCCGTACGGGCTCGTCTCTGTCCACCAATAATTTGATCAGATGATCGCTCTCGGACGGAGATAAACCCCGTCCGGACGGCTTTATTCAATCAATTCCTCCGTAGATACAGAGCTTGTCCGGCTGGCGAAATCTGCATACTCCTCCCGCTGACAATTCGACCTGACCCACACTCATGAGAAAAAAGGAACGGGCGGTCGCGCCTATCCTATAAAAAATACAAATCGGGATCGAATTGTGCCAGAGAGGGCAACACCGCAGTAGCAAGAGAAAAATCCATGTGCAAAGTAGTTGAGTTGGGGATGGCTATCACACGGATACCGGCACGGTGGGCAGCCAGGACACCATTTTCCGAATCTTCGAAAATAAGGGCGTTTTTTGCTGGAACACCCAGGTTTTCCAACACTTTCAAAAAGATATCTGGGGCTGGTTTTGCTTTCTCAACGTTTTCAAGAGTCACGAGTGTATCAAGTCTATCGATAAGTCCCAGGCGGGTCAGGTGTGTGTGAACCCAATTAAAAGCCGAGCTTGAGCCAACCGCAATAAGGTATCCGTTTGCTTTTGCACGGTTAATCAGCTCTGCAACACCTTCCATCGCAGCCAGCTTTTCAGCACGATTGTAAGCTGTTTGATGAAAATCTCTGCGTATCTGCTCAAAGGTGCGCGTCTCGCCTTCACGATTTGCCAGGGGCTGAGCTGGGTGTATTGCGTGAGGAATATCCGAGCCGATTACCTTAAGATGAGCCTTAAGATCAAAGGTCAACCCAGCCTGGGTATAAAGTTCCCGCCATATCTGGACTTCAGATGTTTCAGTATCCAGGATCAACCCGTCAAAATCGAAGATCAGGCATTTTTTGTCTGAATTATCTCCTGACATTTTGCCTGCCCCAGTAACCAGCACGCAGCGGTGTTACATCTTCGATGGTAATAAAAGCATCTGAATCGATTTCCTTGACAAGTCTTTCTATTATGCTGATATCTTTTCGACGGACTGACAGGTCGCTGATCCAAACCGGACCGTCCTTCCCCTGGGCAGGAATTTCAGTGACAGCAAAGTCATGGTCACGCAAAGATTTCACTATTTCTTTACCACAGGTTTTACTTATTATGCTGATGTGCGAAAAACCCACCGCTATTTTTCTTTCCAGGTACATGCCCACCACGTTGCCGGTAGCATAACCAGCTGCATAACCAATAATATAAAGGAAGTTGGACATGTCATTCAAAACAACCCCAACAGTTAGCACGAATAAGACGGATTCGCAGAATCCCAATATCCAGGCTATTCCTCGTTTTCCGCGCATTGTGAGCATAAAGCGCAGGGTGTCCATCGAAATGGATAAGACTCTTACAACGAAAATCAGTAAAGTAGTGGCAAGGGTTTGCCATGTAAACAAATCAGCCATATTACGCCGCTTTCTATTTGCCTTTTTCGCTCAATGCTGTTAACCGGGCAGGTTCATAAAGCTCGGTTGCATATTCCTTCACCATTCTGCACATCGAAAAAGCAGGCGATACCGTTCTGATACATTCCTTGATTTGTTCGATCCATGGACCGGGCAGACCATCTGCAGAACGTTTGGAGTAATAAAGTGGCACAATTTCGTTTTCGAGGGTTTCGTAGAAACTCAAGGCATCAGTCTCATCCTGCAAGTCCTGATTGTCGTAATCGGTTTTATCTCCAATTGCCCATCCGTTGCGACCGTTGTAGCCTTCAGCCCACCAACCATCGAGAACGGAGAAGTTGAGCGTCCCGTTCATGCCTGCTTTCATACCGCTGGTACCCGATGCTTCACGAGGGCGGCGCGGTGTATTGAGCCAGACATCAACTCCTTGCACCAGGTGACGAGCCATGTCCATATCATAATCGTCCAAAAATACCAGGCGACCGCCGTTGCGGGAATTTTTAACATGGCGATAAACTTCCTGGATCAGACGTTTGCCAGGTTCGTCAGCCGGGTGAGCTTTACCGGCGAAAATGATCTGAACCGGGTTTTCTTCGTTTGTAACGATATTCATCAACCGTTCATAATCCCTGAAGACCAGGTTGGCACGCTTATAAGTTGCAAACCTGCGGGCAAAACCAATCGTAAGTGCAAGGGGATCCAATAAAACACCGCTGGCGACAGTTTGTACAGGATGAACATTATCTGCCTCCCATTCGCGGCGCGCCCTTGCGACCATATAGCTGACCAATTTTCGCTTCAGGTGAATTCGGACCTGCCAGAGTTCATTATCCGGAATCGAATCGACCTGGTCCCACAATTCCTGGTCATCGAGTCTGTCTCTCCAATCCTCGTCCAGATATTGATCGTATAAACCAGCCAATCTGCGAGCCAACCAGGTTCCGGTGTGGACACCATTGGTGATATAGGAGATCGGCACTTCTTCCACGCTCTTGCCAGGCCAGAGATATTGCCACATGCTGCGTGAGACAGCTCCATGCAATTTTGACACCCCGTTGCGATAATCTGATAACCGCAGAGCCAAAACAGGCATGCTGAACACTTCATCAGACCAGTCATTTTTTATCTTGGCTAAATCCATGAACTGATCACGATCCAGACCGAGTGAACCCCAATAATTGGCGAAGTATTTATCGACCAGCCAGGTTGGAAACTCGTCGTTTCCTGCGGGGACAGGTGTGTGGGTGGTGAAAATGCTCGATTTGCTTACAATCTCTTTGGCTTCCTCAAGCGTGTGACCCTGTTCGATCAGCTGGCGCATCCGTTCGAGAGTCAGAAAAGCTGAATGGCCTTCGTTCATATGGAAGATCACAGGTTTATGTCCAAGCCGTTCAAGGGCACGTAAGCCGCCAATCCCAAGCAGCATCTCCTGGGAGATTCGCAGCTCAGGGTCGCTGATGTAAAGCTTGTCAGTCAGTTCACGGTCCTGTGGATTGTTCTCGGGGATGTTGGTTTGCAGAAGCACCAAAGGAACTCGCCCGACCTGCAATTCGTAAAGCCTGGCATAAAGCGTTCTGCCCGGAAGTTCGATCGAGATTTTTATGGGTTCATGGTTTTCATCGTAAAGCTCGACGATTGGTAATTCGCTAAACTTGATCTGTACGTTTTTTGCTTCCTGCCAGCCGTCTTCTGTGATGTGTTGTGAAAAGTATCCATAGGTATATAAAAAGCCCACTGCTACCAGGGGTAAACCCAGGTCGCTGGCTTCTTTCAGGTGATCACCGGAAAGGATGCCCAGCCCCCCGGCATAGACCATAAGTGATTCGTGCAAGCCATATTCAAAGGAAAAATATCCAATTGTCTCTTCTTTTGAATATTCAAAATTACTGCTCGTCCATGTTTCTTTTTTGTTCATATATTCATCGAACTGACGAACAATCTGGTCATAACGGTCCAGGAAATAACGGTCTTTAATCAGGTCTTCAAACCGGTTTTTATCTACTGAGCGCAAGAAAGCAACCGGGTTGTGATTGGACAGACGCCATTTAAGTGCATGAACTTCTTTGAACAACCGTGCGACTTCAGGGTTGCCCACCCACCATAAGTTGTGGGCGATATCTGCAAGGCGCTTGATTCGATAAGGCAAGTCAAAAGTGTTTTGATAAACGCGAATAATCTTATTGGACATTAATTAAATCTCCTGTATTAACACGGTTAAATAACCGCAAATTCTTTAATTTACACAAGTGTTTATTATACCTAAAAAAAGTGAGGCTCTAAGCGGTAGGGCTCATTTGCCAGAGTATCCCGGGGCAGAGATAAAGATCAGACGGCATAACCGTTTGTCTGAAAGCCGGCTGAACAGCCTTTGATCAAGTTCATCAGGAAGAGCTGACGAAGTCACCACGGTAGGGAGTTCAGCGTTATAGCGATAATTAAACAGTTGATAGAGTTTTTCACGTGCCCAGGGGGTGGCAGATTGCGTGCCCAGGTCGTCCAGGATCAGCAGTCTCGCTGTGCGGATTTCATTAAAGCGCTTATCCAGGCTAATGCCGCTGTTTGGAGCGAAGGCTGCCCTGAGGTAATCCAACAAGTCCGGCACAACCACGAACAGAGGCGGCATTCCTCTGGATGCCTGGTAATTGCCGATTGCGGCAGCCAGGTGGGTTTTGCCGCAGCCATAAGAGCCATGAATACTGATCCAGCCTTTCGGGTTTTCGGCATACTCCTGTACGATTTTGAACGCATCGGAGAGAGAGGTGATATCCTCTTTGGGCAACCCTTCATTTTGCCTGAAACTAAAATTGCCAAAAGTTTGTCTGGCGTGCAGGTTTAAACTGGAAAGTTCAGGATGCCCAAACTCGTCAGTCGGATTACGGAAATCCGGTGCCAGGATATGGACGTGACTTACCAATTCAGGGTCGCTCAAACGTGAGCGAATACGACCTTCAAATTCGGAAATATCAACGTTGCTGGTGATTACTGTCGGCAGATGATTGATATAGCGTGAATTGATGATCTGGAAAAGTTTTTCTTCTGCCCAGGCGGTTGTGCTCTGAGTGCCAAAATCATCCATTACCAGCAGCGGTGCGTTGCGAATTTCGTTGAAGCGTTCTTCGTAGTTCAGATCAGACCCGGAGGAGAAAGAGAAACGCAGCCAGTCCAGCAGATCGGGAACAGTCAAAAATATTGTGGGAGTTCCCATCCTGACAGACTGGTTGGCGATGGCAGCTGCGAGGTGGGTTTTGCCTGATCCATATCGCCCCGTAAGCAGCAGCCAGCCTGTTTGTGCACCGGAAAAATTCATGGCTGTGTTATAAGCCTGCTCTAAAGAATTCGCCTGCAAAAGCCCCAGACCAAACCTTCCGCGTGGCAAAAAGTTTTCAAATGTCAGGTCGCTGAGTGCGCCGAGATTGCTGAGTTGATAAAGGTGATTCTGCTGTTGGGATTGAACCTGCCTGAGCCGGCAGACACAAATTTCGCTGCGTCCGAAACGCGGATCATCCACCGGAACATCATAGCCGACAAAACCAACCCCAAAACAAACCGGACAATTTGGGTCTCCCGGTCCGTAGTATGTAGGAGTCGGTTCAGAACCGTCTGGATTAGCTTCAGGTACCGAGCTCTCGTTTTTGATCGAGGTAGAGTTTCCTAAAGGATTCGAGATCTCGTTTATCTTCTTCATTGCTCCTCTTTCGTCCTTTTTCCTGCCAATTGCGCAAAATTGCCTGGATATACTTCCAGTTGCGGGCATTGTAATGCACCGCTTCTTTGATCGCGTCTTCCAGCCATTCTTCAGTATAGGTTTGTGCTGCATCCCTTAACAACTCTGCGGAATAAGCGGTCAGGGGACCGATGTTTTCTTCGTATAGCCGAAACACATTTGGCTTGGCTGGTGTTGGCAGGGCTGTTGCCAAAGACAGGTTTGTCAACAGTGACGGCTGCTCTTGCAGTAATTGCAGCAGGCTTGCCCCGGCTTCAGTGCCCGGCAGAAGATATTTTCTTTCAGGGGTCTCCGGACTGCTGAAAACAAAAAGCGCCCCGACCCGGTCAAGCTCATCCAGCGCTGACGCGAAACTGATTTGTGTTTCTGTCCAGTCGACCGGCAGATAATTTTCGAGGTCGAAAGCTTCACACAGCTGGCTGTCTCTTTCCTGTTCGGACATAAACTGGAAATAGCCCAACAAAACCAACAGGGAGTCACGGCTCAAACCAGAAGCAACTTCAAAAAAATCGACTGGAAGGTTAACGCTGACCGTTTTATCTGAAAATTGACTTTTCACACCGTTTGCCACATCACTTTTTATCAATGTATGCTTTATCTTTAAACTGTGCCAGGCGGTCCAGGAAAACCAGCTCAATGCCGGAATGAACCGGTCCGTTACGATGTTTGGCAACGGCAACTTTTGCAATGTTGTGATACGGGCTGTCTATATCATCCATAAATGGTCGGTTGATAAACATGACAATATCAGCGTCCTGCTCCAGCGAGCCGGATTCACGCAGGTCTGAAAGGATGGGCTGTTTGTCCTGGCGCTGTTCGACAGCGCGTGAAAGCTGGGCTGCTGCCATTACAGGGACGTCGAGGTCGCGTGCCATGATTTTTAGTTGGCGCGAGATGTACGAAACTTCCTGCACCCGGTTTTCAGACCGGCGGTCTCCGGACATAAGCTGCAGATAGTCGACGATTACCAGGTCGAGACTGTGTTCATCTTTCAAACGCCGACATTTTGCGCTCATTTGCAGCGGGGTGATACCGGGGGTGTCGTCGATATAAATGTTGGTATGTTCAAACTTGGTGATGGTACGGGTCAGCATTTCAGCTTCCTGGTCAGAAAAACGACCGGAACGCAGTTTTTGTGAGTCGATTTCAGTATCCTGGGCGAGCATACGCTGCAAGAGTTGCTCGGCTGCCATTTCGATTGAAAACATTGCGACATTACGCCTCAATACCATGCCAACATGTTTGGCTATCCCGATCAGAAAGCCTGTCTTACCCATGCCGGGTCTGCCTGCCACGATGATGAAGTCAGACTTGTGCAGACCATCAAGGATGTTATCAACAGATTTCAACCCGGTTTTCAAGCCGCCGATTTCTTCTTCGTTTGAGCTTGCCTCAGTTACTCTTGCCAGGTATTCGCTGGCGACATCTCCGATCGGTACCAGGTCGCGCTTGTAGCGATTCTCACTAACGTTGAAAATTGATTTCTCAGCTTCATCAATCACCGCATCAAGGCTCATTTCTTTGTGATAAGCCAGTTTTGCGATCGCCTGGGCAGATTCGGTCAGGCGACGACGGGTTTTGAGCTCGCTAATCGTGCGTGCATAAGAAAGCGCATGCAACGAGCTGGGAACCCGGTTACTCAGCTTGATTAGATAGTCCAGCCCACCCACGTCTTCCAATTGTTCGCGCGAGTCAAGGACGTCTTTAACCGTGAGCAGATCAAGATAATGTTTTTCCTGGTCAAGCGATATGAAGGCTTCCCAGATCCATTGGTGCCTCTTTAAATAGAAATCTTCCGGGTTTAAAAAGGAAACTACCTCGACCAAAATCTCAGGGTTGATCAAAACAGCGCCAATCAACGCCTCTTCCATTTCGCGGTCGAAGAGTAATTTTTCGCTGTAGGTAAATTGTTCTTCCAGCTCAGGGATCTCGTCAGGATATTCGCTCATGTCTGCCAGCTTTCTGCCAACTATTCGGGATCTTCCGGGGCATCCTCTGAGCTTGTTGATTCCTCAGAGTCATCTTCCTGGTCGATTTTGCCTAAGAAATCTTCAAAAACCGAAAGATTCCCTGGCAAATCATACTCTTCTTCTTCATTCTCTGGTTCAAGATAGATTGCATCTTCAGGTTGGATTCCAACTTCATTCAGGATATCTTCGTCAACGAATATTGGCGCTCCGGTACGCACGACGAGTGCAAGCGCATCTGAAGGACGACAATCGATGGATACCTCTTTATCTGTTTGGACGACCAGGTTGGCGTAATAGGTTTCTGAAACCAGTCCGGTTATTTCGACCCTCAAAAGACGGCCGCCCATTTTATGCAGCATGTCGAGCATCAGGTCGTGAGTTAAAGGTCTTGCAACCGCGATATTTTGTAAGGCAATTGTGATAGATTCAGCCTCAAACAAACCGATCCAAATCGGCACATATCGTTCGTCGTCTTTGTCCTTTAAAACAATTACACGATCCTGATTGGTCAGACTGACCCTCACGCTGTCAATCGCGCATTCAATCATTTTTCCCATATTTCACCAATAGTATATTAAGAGGTTTGAAGTTGATTCTAACATGTTATCCCAAAATACATCTAAAATTAGATCGTGAAAACATTGGGAAAATTTTTCATCTTTCGGATATAATGGACGTATCATTACCGTTTTGATGTAACGGAATTCTGATGCCTGACCTTTATGGTGGTGGGTTAATCTGGTTGAAGGATTATTAAGTGTTGAGGCAGAGTTGCAGAAACAACAACTAAAAGTTTTATTAATTGAGAGATCCCGAAAATTAGAAAGTTGTTTCAAGGATGCCCTTTTGCGTAAAGGCTACACTGTACTGTGGGTTGAAAGTGGAGGCGAAGGACTCACCAGGCTGAATGACTTCCTGCCCGATGTAATTATCATTAATGCCGCTTCCTTACGAACCAATGGACTGCGCATAGCCTCCTGGTATCACAACCGCTTACCCGAAACACCCGTGATCCTCATTGTTGCAGAAGATGAACCGATTGACGACGCTGACACAGTCGATGTCATTCTCCATCTGCCGTTCACAGTTCAAAAAATTGTCAATCGCTTGCGTTCTTTCGAAAATACCCGCAACCAGGACTTGCTGAACGAGGGACCTTTGCTTCTTAACCTGAAAACGCACATGGTCACCTATAAACAAAAGACAACTTACCTCACCCCCCGATTAGCCCAACTTCTCGAGATCCTTATGAAAAATCCAGGCTTTGAATTCCCTCGTGAAGAATTATTCAAACAAGCCTGGAATACCGATTACACGGTAGACACGCGAAGCCTGGATGTTCACATAAGCTGGCTGCGAAAAGCAATCGAAGAAAACCCTCAAAACCCCGAACTAATAAAAACTGTGAGGGGTGTGGGTTACAAACTCGAGTTATAACACCTGGTCAATCAGGCTGGATATCGGTTACGTCTCCAAAACCATTAACCTCGATCACCCATTTGCTGCCTTCAAAAGCCTGCTGAAACAGGTTGTAGTTTGTGGTTCGATATGTGTAATTCTCACCTTCACTAAGAAAGGTAATCACATAAGATTCAGTTGAATTCCCGATACGCTGGTCATTTACAAGGGCTCTTGCGGGCCAGCTTGCCTGGGTATCATATCCATCCAGTGAGAGCGTATCGATCACGACCCACTGCATCGTGTCGTAAGAACAATATTCTTCATATACTTCGTAATGACAATCCTGAACTACTTTGCCAATTCCGGTTCCGGTATCGATTGTGTAAGGTTCTCCACACACCTCGGTTGAATTTGGTTGGTATGTATCAGAATTATTGCGATGCCGCATACTGCAGTTGTAAGTGCGGGCACCAACAGGAATGTTTTCTGACCAATCTTTTTCCTGTACTAACTGGTAAGCTTCAATCTCAACTTTCCGCAGCCAATAGGTCTGGGTAACTGTGGCGTCCAGACTTTCGCTCCGGCTTGCATTCGTAAAAAACCAGACACCAAATGCCAGACAAAAGACCAACAGCAGGATACCGAGAATTGGCAGCCATTTTGGCGTCGGTTTCGATGAAGTTGGGGATTGACCGCTGTTACCAGTTTGGTTTGTTACTTTAGAAGTTGATGATTGAGGGGTCTGAGCAGTTGGCTCTTCAACAATTGCACCGGCTGGTCTGTTTGTGGCACCGACCATTAAGTCACCACCGCATTTGACACAGATTTGCGCCTCTGCGGGGTTGCGCGTCCCACAATAGGGACAGTGTTTATCCGGACCGCTTTTCGCCATGCGGATCAATGCTTCGTCTTTGATAAAGTTGAATGTGTCTGCGTCGACTTTTTCGAAATGGACGCCGAATGGTTGGGGAGCACCACAGGATGTACAACTTCGGATTGCGCCTGGGTTTTTAGTCTGACAGCTGTCACAAGTCCAAACTAATTCGATGTAACCTAATACTTTTCTTGCCATTGTATTGTCTCCGGGTCGTGTATGATTACATATTAAGTATAGCAGAGCTCACCATGCTTGCGAGTCTTAATTATTATGCAGGTTCGGTTTCCTGTCTTTCTTTGTCCAAAGTTGCCTGGACAGCCCTCAGGCTCAGGATGGCGATGAGCGGCAGGCTGCCAAGTGCCAGCGGGATGTAATACCTGGCAGAAAGCAGCAAAAGTGCCAGCATTGTGATTGCCAGGATCATAGAATAACCCGGCTGTCCAAGCATGACTGCCAGTCCATTTTTCCAGGCTAACTTTAGCGATTTTTCTTCTTGCAAAAATAAGCATGCCAGGGTGAAAAACTGCCAGCTTATCCAAAACAATCCAATCAGGATCATTAATATTGCCAGAATGGGAGCCAGGCTAAGCTGTGAGTTGTAATAAAACCATACATTGCTCACCAAAATTAGCAAAACCAGCAGGTTGAGGGCACCCCAGGCAAGGTTTTGTTTGAAATATGACTTGAACCCTTTCCAGAAACCGATCAAACCTGTCCGTGTGTTGTGAGTGAGATCCAGCGACTCCTGGTAAATCCCAAACAGGGCAGCTGGTGCCAATACAATCGTCAACCCCGACAGAATAGCTACCAGGGAAACAACAACCTGGTTAGCCCAGTCTTTCCACCATAACTTGAGTGCGTCCATGATAACGTCAAAAGCTTGTGCTGTTCTCATAATCACCTTCCGCTAAAATTATAATAGCTCTGTGAAAAAGGAGTTTTTATGCTTAATCAAAGTGATAGCCTGATCGTTGTAATTGATGTTCAGGGGAACCTGGCAAAAGTTGTTGCGGAAGCCGAATTGGCGAATTTGAATGTGAACAGGCTGGTACGAGCTGGTCTTGCCCTGGATTTGCCCGTTATTCTTACTGCCCAGGCTCCGGAAAAAATTGGTCATACCACTGATGCACTGAGAGAAATCCTCCCTGATCATCATGAATACCCTCGAATGACCTTCAGCGTTTGGAGCGATGAAAGCGTCAAACAAGCAATCCTTGCTACCGGAAGGAAACAGGTTTTGTTATGTGGGTTTGAAAGCCATATCTGCCTCTATCAAAGCGCTGTTCAAATGCTCGAAGATTGCTTTGATATCTGGATGGTTGCAGACGCAGTCTCTTCCCGCTCTCTGTTTAACAAGGATATTGCTCTTCGGGAACTAAGCGCGGAGGGGGTGCATCTGACAACCGTGGAAATGGCTCTGTTCTCCCTGCTGCGGGACGCAAATCATGATCAATTCAGAGGAATCTCGAAAATAATTCGCTAATCTGCTTTCTTTTTATTTTAACAACAATCTAATACCGGACTGGTAATCTTTTTTCATAGATTTTTCAGGAGGAAGAATGACAACAGACGTAAAACCGATAAAGAAGAAAAAGGGATCCCGGTTGTGGATTACCCTGGGCGTTCTTCTTCTGATTGCCGCGATTATCTTTTTGTTTAGCCAATATCGGCAGCAACAGGCAATGAAAACGACCCTTGCGAACCTTAATACGATTCCACTCAATCGCGACACCTTGCGCACAACCATTAATGGAACTGGCAACGTCCGCCCTCAACAATCTGCTGTTTTACTCTGGCAGAGCGGAGGCAGCGTTGGAAACATTTCGGTTGAAGTTAATCAAGAAGTTCATAACGGCGATATCTTACTCAGTTTGGACGAGGATGATCTGCCGGCGGAGATTCTTCAGGCAAGGCTGAGCGTTCTGACTGCTGAACAGGCACTTGAAAGCCTGGAAGTAAACACAAAAATTCAGCGGGCTACGCTTAACAACAATATTCAGCAAGCTGAAGAAAATATCCTTTCGTTGAACAACCAGATGATCAACCTGGAAAACCGCGCTTGTGCTGATTGGAGAATGAACAACCTGCAGAGCGACTACGATGTCGCTCTTGAAAATTACCAGGAATGGCCCACCGAGTCGCGCTGGCTTGCAGTTCAGGCAGCCCGAACAGCCCTTGATTACTGTGACCCGCTAATTGTTAATCAACAAATTGCATCTTTGCAGGGGCAGCTTGATCTTTCGGAGCAAAACATCAATCAATGGCAGGCCGATCTTGCCAAAATAACCACAGGAGTTGACCCAGTTGAAAAAGAAAAGCTGGAATTGCAGCTCGATCTCGCCAAAAAGCAGCTTGAAAACCAATATGTTTTGGCTCCCTTCAATGGAGCGATCCTGAAAATCTCACAAAAAACAGGCGATCCGGTCAGCCCTGGATTGCAGGCAATTGAAATAGCTGATTTAAGCGCACTGTTTGTTGAAGTTCCTGTTTCAGAGGTTGATATAGCCACAATGCAGGTTGGTCAGAAGGCTCAGTTGTCGTTTGATGCCTATTACGAAGACACCTTCACCGGAGAAGTAACAGCTATTTCCGAGACGGGTGATCGCACCACGGGCGTGGTTAATTATCTGGTCACAATTAAAATGAACGAAGGTGGAAATCGAATTAAACCCGGGATGACTGCCGGAGTTCAGATACTTACCGAAGAAAAACCTGACGTACTGGTTGTGCCTTTCGAGGCAGTCATTGCCCGTAATGGGCAGGATTATGTCTACGTTCTGAGAAATAACAATCCGGTCCAGGTGGCAGTGACGGTTGGTGCATATTCAAGCCGCATGGTTGAAGTTCTTGAGGCAGATATCCAGGAAGGTGAATTGATCATACTGAACCCACCGACCAGTCTTATTGACCAATTTAGATTTGGAAGCATGGTGCCATAGGTGAATCTGATGGTAAAAGACCCAGTTATCAAGGTGCGTAATCTCACGAAAGTCTACCAACTCGGCGAGATTGATGTGCACGCCTTGAGAGGTGTTGACCTGGATATTTATCCGGGTGAGTTTGTAGCGATTATGGGACCCAGCGGCTCAGGGAAATCAACACTGATGAACATGATCGGTTGCCTCGATTCGCCGACAGGTGGCGAATATTACCTGGACGGTATGCTTGTTTCAAACCTGGTTGACGATGAACTTGCCCCGGTTCGCAACAAAAAAATCGGATTTGTCTTTCAGAAATACAATCTGCTTCCCCGGGCTGATGCAATTGAAAATGTCGAGCTGCCTCTCCGTTACAGTGACGACACTTCCAACATGGATGAGAGAGCCAGGGAAACTCTTATGTCGGTGGGCTTGGGAGATCGGATGAAACACAAGCCTAACGAACTTTCAGGTGGTCAACAACAACGGGTTGCCATCGCTCGTGCGCTGGTTAACCAACCGGCAATCATCCTGGCAGATGAACCTACAGGCAACCTTGATTCAACGTCAGGTAAGGAAATCATGGAACTATTACTAAAATTAAACCGGGAAAAACACACAACCATCGTGATTGTGACTCATGACCCCGGAATTGCCGCCCAGGCACAACGGACGATAAGCCTGTTTGATGGAAGAGTCGCCGGGGATGGGGTAGCCTGATGCCTTTCTTACGCGTAATAAAAGAAGCTTTGACAAGCATCACGGGAAACAAAACCCGTTCTTTCCTGACAGTTTTAGGCATAATCATCGGCGTTGGAGCGGTCATCGGGATACTCTCGATTGGTGAAGGCGCTCAGTCCAGCATTCTCGGACAAATCGAATCCATTGGTACCAATGTGATTAACGTAATGCAGTACTCAGACGGGGAAAATGTAACCTCTCCTAAACCTCTTACGATCGCAGATGCTGAAGCTCTTTCAAACCGCAGTCGTGCTCCGCACATCCAGCGGGTCGCACCAGTTCTGATGGAACAGGTAACTTTTACACTGGCAGATGCAAGTGAGAAAAGCATGCTGTATGGCAGTTATTCAGAATATGGAGATATCACCGGTCTTGAAATTGAAGAAGGCGCAATTTTTTCTCCGTCTGATGTTGAATCCCGCGCAGCAGTGGTCGTATTGGGTCCTGAAATGGCAGAACGTCTTACCGGAAAACGCAGTGGTGTTGTCGGGACGATGATACGGATTAACGACTTCCCCTACCGTGTCATTGGTGTCACCAAAGCAAAAGGCGCAACTCAATTCAATAACCCGGACTTGATGGCGTATATGCCGATAACCACCATGCAGCTTCGAATCAGCCGCCAATCGGTGACCGGAAGTGTTCAATACATCATCCTCCAGGCACAAGACTCACAATCGATTAATGCAGCCATAGAAGAAGCTCAGGCAATTTTGAGGGAATCACACCGTCTGAATCCACGCCAGGGCAATGATTTTACCCTTACCAACCAGGAAGATATCCTCAACATTGCTAATTCGATCACCAATATCTTCACCATCTTTTTAGCAGGAATTGCAGGTATATCACTTTTAGTGGGTGGGATTGGCATCATGAACATCATGTTGGTGACTGTAACAGAACGTACACGTGAGATCGGGCTGCGGAAAGCGTTAGGAGCCCGAAAAGCTGACATTCGTCTCCAGTTTCTGACTGAATCCGCTTTGCTCAGTATGATTGGTGGTATTCTCGGCATTGGTCTTGGTTGGCTATTGGGATCAGTAGTGGGTACGATCGCCTCGAATTTCGGCACGCCGCTCACACCCGTTGTTCAGATCGAGGCAATTCTGCTTGCCACAATGTTTTCAACCATGGTGGGCTTGTTTTTCGGACTTTATCCAGCCAGCAGGGCTGCCAACCTCGAACCGGTTGAAGCTTTGCGTTATGAATAAAACCTGGTAAGAGAAAAATCAGTTTGCCGCTTAATCGACGGGTTTTAACCCATTTCGATTAAATCAGACGAAACACCCAGGCAAGTGTCTACCTGGATTGCGCCTCGCAGCCAGCCGTGGTCTGTTGGAATCGGTTTGTTTTTGCCGGCTACATCTTCCAGGGGCACGCTGCTCATCGCGCCATCCTGCCGGCATGCTACGCGACCAAACTCACCTTCCACCACCATCTTGAGGCTCCACTCAGCCAGTTGGGTCGCTAAAAGTCGGTCGGCTGCTGTTGGAGTGCCGCCCCTTACCAGCGAACCCAGGATCGTGATGTGAGTTTCAATATCAGTAGCGGCTGCCAATCGGTTTGCCAACAATAACGTTTGAGCAGAATAGTTATTCTCAATCTTTTTGATTGTTTTCTCTTTTTCTTCCTGCGATTCAGCCTTTTTCCGGGCAGCCATCTCCATAAAATCCATTAATTCCCTTGACCTGGCTTTTTCAGCCACGGCAACCAACGAGAAATTACGTCCGGACTTCTTTCTGTTTTGGATTGTTTCAATGATGAAATCGAAATTATACGGAATCTCAGGGATTAAAATTACGTCAGCCCCGGCTGCAAGACCAGCCCCCAAGGTGAGCCAACCAGAAGAATTCCCAAGCAATTCAACGATCATGATCCGGTGAGTGGCGCTCGCGTTCGTATGCAGCCGGTCAATTGCCTGTGTGGCAATTTCACGCGCGCTGTCAAACCCGATGCATTTATCCGTGTGGGGAATATCGTTTTCTACTGATTTGGGGATGGTGATAATGTTTAACCCCGCCATGCTCAGCTTATAGGCTGCTAACTGGGCAGATTTGTCTCCAATGCAAACCAGTGCATCAAGCTTGTTTTTTTTATAACTATCCAGTGCTAATTGAGTTTGGTCGACAGTCTTGTTGCCAATCTCCATCGCATCAGGCATAAACCGGCTGGTTCCCAAAATGGTTCCGCCCAGGGTCAGAATTCCGGAAAGCCGGCCATCTTTCAACAGGTTTACTGAACGGTTACCGACCAAGCCTTCAAAGCCATCTCTGAAACCAATCAGCTCAACATTTTCCAGGTTAGAAGAAGCCTTACCAAAACCCCGGATGGCGGCGTTCACCCCAGGGCTGTCACTTCCAGCAGTCAACAAACCAATTTTCATAGCAGACACTCCTTGTAAACCTTTATTCTTCTATTATAGTATAGCTGGCTCTTTGGTTCGGATAAAAACGATAAAAACGCTAAACCTTTACGATTTATTTGCTCAACAATCAGGTTTGGTATTATTAGCAATAAAGGAGTTTACCATGGACTTAAATGAAAACCTGATTAATGAACTTTTCCTGCTGCGCCAGTCGATGCAAAGAATTGCCGATGCCCTTGAAAACATCGACGAAAAACTTGAGGACCTCATTCTGACCGACGAATTTGTTTTCTCCGAAATTTCTGAAATGGTAGATTTCGATGATGAGGATCTTGATGAATTCGAAGATGAGGATTTCGAAGACGAGGAAGAGGAAGAAGCGCACGGCTAAGCCTTCTTTCCGACCTGGGTAGTGTGATTGCGATAAAAAAACAACCGCAAAGATTGCGGTTGTTTTGTGCCGAGTCACAGACTCGAACTGTGGACCCTTCAATTTTCAGTCGAATGCTCTACCAACTGAGCTAACTCGGCGTGAGAAAAGATTTTAACCGTTGAACCCAACCCTGTCAAGCAAAACCCATTAGTTTTGTTATTCTCCAACGAAATTGTCATCCCCCTAATTCACCAGCGAAAATGTCCATGAAAACTCGTCATCGCGAACCACTTTTGCGAAGTGATCTGCCTACCCCCTCCTCCGAGGGGGCAGGGGGGTGGGTTACGCTGGTCATTGGTTAACCAGTTGTCGCGACCAGGGTCTCTTACCCTTAAAGAATTGATATATCGTCCCGTTTCGAGAAAGCACTTTGCGAAGCGATCTCGCAGGAATCGCGGTCATTTGTCCAGGATAAATGTACAGGCGGGTTCAGGACGAGAGCTACGGAATCTCAACCAATCCGTCAAACCCGCCCAAAATCTCACATTTGAAGGGTGGGTCTTGCAAGGTCACGGAATATTAGCGGTCGGGATTGGGACCCACCCATACGGTATGGATATATCCTGCCGTTCCGCTTGCCTTTATTCGGTGTGAATTTACGGAAGGATTCAAACCACTTCCGTCTGTATATTTAATCATTATCCGTAGTTTCATTTGGGCAATATGGGAATTACACCCGATCCAATTAGAATGTAAAAAAACATCCTCAATTGAGGATGTTTTTTATGGGTGGTATAGGACTCGAACCTACGACCTTTGCGATGTCAACGCAACGCTCTAACCAACTGAGCTAACCGCCCAAGGAACATGCATTATAACTGAGCATTTTTTATTTGGCAAGTTTAATTATGAATATGGTTATCCCTAACTTACGAGTATGTTTATCCCTATCTCTGCCAGGTGACAATTGTTCAAAGCTTACTCTCCCAGTCCAGCAGCAGCTTGCAAACGTGCTCGACATCTTCCTTCTTCAGCTGTGGAAACATGGGAAGACTGAGAATTTTTGGAACCAATCGCTCTGTGACTGGCAGCTGATCGCTTCCACGCAAACGCCCCCTGTAAGCTGGTTGTTGGTGGACCGCCTGGGGGTAGTGAACCGCGCTTCCAACGCCATTACTCCTTAAATAAGCCTGTAAATCATCCCGTTTTTCGGTTTGGATGACGTAGAGATGCATGACATGTTCTGTACCCGCCCGGGTTTTGGGGAGGACAAAGCTTGTGCCTGCCAGGTTCTGATCGTAAACTGCTGCAATCGCCTTTCTTTTCAGGTTTTTCATCTGAAGGTATGGCAATTTAACATTCAGTATGGCTGCCTGGATCTCGTCAAGTCGGGTGTTCATCCCGGCGATTGTGCTGATGTAGCGATCTTTCCAACCATATTCGCGGATCAGACGCAATCTCTGAGCCAATTCCGGTTGGTTTGTTACCACAGCTCCGCCGTCACCTATGGCACCCAGGTTTTTGGTTGGGTAAAAGCTGAAACAAGCCAGGTCTCCAAAACTCCCAACAGTTTTTCCGTTGATGCTCGCACCGTGAGCCTGGGCGCAGTCCTCAATCACGTAAATGCCTTTTTCACGGGCAAATTTCATTATCGGGACCATATCAGCCGGATGTCCGTACAAATGTACCGGAATGATCGCCCTGGTTTTTTCACTAAAGGATCTTTCCAGCAGGTTTGGGTCGAGGCAATAGCTTTCCGGTTCAATATCCACCAGGACCGGGGTCGCGCCAGTTAATTCGATAGCGGCTACTGTGGCTACCGCAGTATGCGAAACGGTGATGACCTCATCACCCGGTCCTATTTCCAGCGCTTTCAATGCCAAAATTAGCGCGTCTGTGCCGCTGTTGACTGAAACACAACTGCTCACACCGACTGCCTTTGCGAAACTCTCTTCAAATTGCCTGACCTGGCTGCCGAGGATATATTGCCCCATTTCCAAAACCTGGTGGATGGCTTTTTCAATCTCTACCTCATGTTGTTGGTAATTGGCTTTTGGATTTGCAAAAGGTATTTTTATTTCAGTCATTACCAATACTTCCCATGGTTTTGTTTATAAAACTCGATTGTTGTGCGCATTCCGTCTTCAAAGCCAATTTTAGGTGACCAGCCCAGCATCTCCCGAATGCGATTGTAATCGCCCTGGTAATCTCCGATGTCAATCGAAAGCCGGTTGGCGGGGAAAGGCACGTAGTTTACCAGACCATTGGGATGAAGACCCAGGAATATTTCTGCTGTTTCGGAAAGCGAAAATACCTCACTTGAGCCAAGGTTTAACACCTCTCCGCAGCAAACATCGGAAAGCGCCGCCAGTAAAAGCGCATCAACGACATCATCTACAAAGTTATAGTCGCGCAGCTGTTCGCCATCTCCATAAATTAAAATTGGTTCGCCCTCCAGCAAGCGCCTGATCCAAATGCCCAAAAAAGTCTGCCTGGCGTCGACGACGCGCATCCTGGGACCATAGGTATTAGTGAGCCTCAGGATAACAGAACGGATGCCATAGATATTGTTATAGAGGAGGTGATATTGTTCTGCAGCGAGCTTGTGGACGCCGTTAATATCCACCGGGGCAAGGGGATGATCTTCCTTGACCGGGATCTGGATTGGCTTTCCATAAACCTGCCTGGTGCTGGCAAAAATAATTTTTACCCCGGGGTTATGGTGACGGCAGGCTTCTAAAATCTGTAATTGTGCCTGGACGTTTATTGCCAGATCTGTATCCGGGTTTTCCATCGAGTCAACATGGCTTGTCTGACCGGCTAAATTGAAGAGGTAATCCTGACCAGAAATAAGGTATTTCATCGCATGAGGATCGCGGACATCAGAGATATTGATGTGAACCTTATCTTTTATCGGTTCGATATTCCAGAGGTTTCCACCATAAGTGGGGATCAGGCTATCAACCAGGGTTAATTCAGCCCCAATTTCAGCCAGCCTGATGGCAAGGTTTGAGCCGATAAAACCCAACCCGCCGGTGATCAACACCTTCTTACCCTTGAAACTGTTAATTTCTTGCACTGGCTTTCTCTTTCTCCGAGGCATGCTCTTCTTCTGTTTCAAGCTGCATGTGTTCCTTTTTTACCACAAGCTTCCACCATAATTGTGAAAGGTGTTTAAAAGTAGTCCAGAGATGCTTCCACTTGAAGAATTGTGACTTTCCGTAAGAGCGATAATAATGATTGACCGGCACTTCGGCAAAACGATAACCGGCATCCTGGAATTTCTTAACCATCTCCAGGCAGATCGTACCGGTGTGACTTTCCAGTTCGACTTTGTCAAAAATTTCCCGTCTGATCAGTCTGAAATCACAATCCACATCCCTCAGCTTGAAACCGAAGGCGATTTTTACAATATGATGATAAATTCTCCCGATGATCACCCTGATCAGAGGGTCGTGCCGTGAAATTTTGTAACCATTGACCACGTCGATACCGTTGGTAAGAGCCTGGGTCAGGTCGATCAATTCCCCGGGGTCATATTGAGCGTCACCGTCGGTATAAAAAACCCAGTCTTTCGTTGCGTTGGAAAAGCCTGTTCGCAGCGCACAGCCATAGCCCTGGTTTTCGGGATGGTGAATCACTTTCAATTCGGGATAACGCGAAGCCAGCTCATCCAACACCTGGCGGGTATCGTCCCTGCTGCCGTCGTTGGTAACGATCACTTCATAATCGTCAGTCACCTGGCGCAATGCCAGCAGAGCGATCAAGATCATGCTGGGGATAGTCCCTGCGTCGTTATAAGCCGGAAAAACTGCACTTATGCTTGAAATTTGTTTGAGTTGGCTGTCAGATGGCATCAGTTATCCTTGGGAATTGATGGTTGAGTTGGATGGTTTGTCCTTGAAAGTAAACATTGAATTCAAAAGGTAAGAGAGCAAAGCAACTGGCAGCGTAACCAGCGCACCAGCCAGAAGTTTATCCATGTTTAATCCGTCCACCAACCAGCGCAACAGAAGCACATTGACAAAGTAAGTGAAGGTATATACCAACGCAAACATGATAAAACGCTTGTTATCCATGCTGCGAAAGACGATTCTACCAGTTGTGAAGAAATTGAAAATCACACCTAAGATGGTTGAAACAAGGGTGGCGATACTGTAGTGGATTCCCAACAAAACCAGGATGGCATAGACCAGGTAACTGAAGAGTGTGTTTATTGCCCCCACAACGAGAAAGCGCAGCAAACGGATTTGCCACAGTTTTTTTATCCATTCGATTCCCTTGGAAACGAACGATTGGCTGGTCGTTTCAGACCGGTCATCCAGTTCTGTCATTGTTGTTTTCATTCACACCGGTCCTGGCTATAGTATAGCTCACAAAGATCGTCTTTGATAAACAACAAGGCGGTGGGATCACGATACAACAGCTGATAGCCTTCGATCTCCTCATTATCTGCGTCGGTATAAAATGCCTGGTTCTGAGGGAAGGTGTTAGGATCGATACCAACTGCTGAAGATTTTAAATAATCACGTGTTCGCTGATGGGAAAGCATCAGCACATCAAAATCGCGTTCGCGGATGTAGTCATAGGTGAGCAGCTCAAACGAGGTATCCACAGACCATCCTTCGGTATCAGGCAAATATAAACGGTAATCGTGATAAACAGTTATGTCCTGGTCTACTGGGGTAAGCTCTTCTACTGCCTTGGAATAAAAATTGATTTCGTCGTTGTTTTCTGCCCGGTTGACCCGGTTGTTGAATAATTTAACATCCCTTGCAACGAAAAACCCGAATTGAATTACCACCACTAAAAGCAATCCAGCCTTAATCAACGTGGTTGAGCCTTTTGTTTTCCAGTCAAGTTTTTTTGCTGGCAGTATAAATACCAGATTTGAAAATACCGGGATAGCAACCGGAAGCCAATATTGGAATTTGAAATGAGAGAAGAAAAGCAAGTGAACCGAAAGAGGAATAAACCAGGCAAGGATCAATGCGCGTAGATAACGGGTCTCTTTATCCCAAAGGCTCCAGATGGAAACAGCCAGCGTGACCAGAAGAAAGAGCGCTTCGCCATAATATGTTCGTATGGTTGCCCAGGCAGCTGAAAGTCCTTTTTCATAAAAAATGCCATAACCCTGGGAGGTCTCAAATATTTCCCGCTTAAGGACGGTAAATGCGAGTTCCCTGTGGTTTGGGATAAGCAAATGTGGGCTGGATATCAGGATGCCTGCTGCCATGACGAGGATAAAGAGAAACGCCTTGCCGAAGAATTGTTTCAAGGTCAGTCGTTTTTCTGCCAACCCCCAGATTAATGCCACCGCGATGGCAAGGAAAAAGAAAAAACCAACCACTTTCAACGCTGCCAGAACCCCACACAAGGCTGCCGCAATGAAGAAATGTTTGCCAAACTTGCGCTGATCTTTCCATAAAAAGTAGAGCACAAGGCTGGAATAGAACATAACCAATCCGTCGGGATGCCACCAATAACCGTTTTGAACCACGGCTGGCACACTTAACAGAAAGATGAACAAGGCAACCGAGCGCCAGGTCTTGAACTGGTCTTGCAGGTAGACCAAAACCCACAAACTGGCTATCATGGGCACAACGGTGATAAATTGCCGCCAACTCAGCATAACCAGGGGCATGTTGTCGCCCTGTCCAAACCAGGTCAGGATTTTGTAAACAATTGCAGAGGGTACGAACTGGGGCCAGCCATATGAATAAAAACCATAGGCAATAAAGCGGTAAACCGTGTGTACCAGGTTTGGCTGAGGAGCTACCATCCTCTTCGGGATCCAATACATTGCTGATTCGTCCGGTTCAAACATGGTCACCATCGCCAGGTTTTCGGACCCCTTCGAGTTAGGAATAGCAAAAATAAAAAACGCGATCAGCGAGATCAGCGCTAATGAGAGAACGATCCATTTCCGATTCTTGGTCATGACTCGATTATAACTTTAATTCAGGCGCCATCTGCTGCTACAAGAAGTTCATTGATCAGTGGCAAGGCGTAGAAAAAGGCAGAAATGGTTTTGCCATCTTCTATGTGCCCTGTTCGTATCATTTCAAAAACCTCGCGCAGGTCCACTTTGACCAGGCTTAAAAATTCGTCCTCATCCTGTTCCAGTGGAGCTTCGCTCAGACCGGTGGCAAAAAATATATGCATATACTCGCTGGAATAGCCGGCTGCCATATAAAAACCGCCGATTCGTTCGATCTGAGCGGCATCGCTGCCCGTCTCTTCCCGCAATTCACGGCGGGCTGTGGACAACGGATCTTCCCCTTTATTCATCATTCCAGCTGGCAGTTCAAGCAACTCTTTCCCCGCGCCTACCCGAAACTGGCAGACAAACAGAACCCTTCCTTCATCGTCGACAGGCAGGATCGTAACTGCGTCTTCATGGTCCACAAGGTCATAATCACGTTCTCTTCCGTCGGGCAGGCGCAAGTGCACCTTTTCGATGTTGAAAGCATGTCCTTCAAGAATTTGTTGCCGGTTAAGAATGGTTGAACTTGCCATGTAATTCTCCTTATAAAAAAAACAGGAGGCGTGCGCCTCCTGCAATTCTATCGCATAATCCTATGGGATTTGCAGGGTTTTAATTCCCGAGAGGTCATAAGGTGCCTGTAAGCCATTCGCCTGGATGATGTGCTCAGGCCAGACATCGCCATAAGCGCATGCTATCTGGTAGATGGTTTCTCCTGCGCTGACATTCCAGACATCAGGATGGGGAAGCAGATCGCGTTCGCCGCCGGGCCAGCTTCCACTTTGGGGCACGTCCAACACATCACCAATCGAAAGCATACTGCCTGCATAAAGATTGTTGATCGCCAGCATGTCGCCCGGGTCAACATCGAAGCGGCGTGCAAGGCAATATATCGTTTCGCCGCCCTGCACAGTCCAGGTCAGAGGTTTGCTCAGAGTTTGCATGGTGGGCGTAGGTGCGTTGGTAGGCGTCGGAGTTGGCACTGCAGTGGGGGGCACCTGGGTAATGACAACTGACGTGCCCTGGGGGTTCTGAACAATCTGGGTTGGCATGTTAAAGTCTTCAATGATCGACTGTGCGGTCATGGTGGCGTTGATGATTTGCTGATCTACCGGCAGAGGCGTGCCTACCTGTTCAACCAGTTGCGGCGTTACTTGTGGGGCTTTGGATGCGCTGCGCTGACACCCTGCCAATAGGATCATGAGTGCGATCATGATCACAAGAATAATGGTTTTCTTCTTCATAATAATCTCCTGTTCAGTACCAGAGGTACTTCGTATGATCCAAGTTGCAATTACCTTGCCAATTCCACTCATATTGCTCAAAGAGAAGCCGACTGGCAACCCCGATCAATAACAAAAAAAGCAGCCTCACCAAATCCGGAGACTGCTTTTTTACTAATACAAAATTCGTTGACTAACTGATCTTACCCCCTACCGCAACAATGTCTTTTTCATTCCTGACAATTGCCGCAACAGCCGCTTCCAATGCACGCGAGATGTCGCTGGCTGATAAGGAAGGAGCTGGAACGGGCTTTTTTGCGGCCTGTTCCGGTGTGAAAGGCACGTGGATAAATCCTGCCCGGATATGCTTGTCCATCTTCGAAACAAGGTACAGAACGCCATACATGATGTGATTGCATACAAAGGTTCCTGCACTATTGGAAACGGAAGATGGAATACCTTCTGCTCGAATTGCCTCTACCATTGCTTTTACGGGGAGTGTGGCAAAATAAGCCGGTTCTCCATCCTCAAAGATAGTCAGGTCAAGCGGTTGGTTACCCTCGTTGTCAGGGATCCTGGCGTCATCGATGTTTATTGCCACCCGCTCGGGTGTCACATCGAAACGACCACCAGCCTGACCAATAGACAAGACTACATCAGGGTCTTCGGAAAGGATGGCTTCTTTCACCTTATCGATCGATTTATGAAAGACAGTGGGAATTTCAAGCTTAACGATCTGTGCGCCTTCAATTTCGTCTTTCATTAATTTGACTGCCTCAAGGGCAGGGTTTACACTCTCGCCTCCGAAAGGGTCAAATGCAGTTATAAGAATTTTCATCAGTTACCGTCCTTTTCCTTTTGTCGGGTTGCCCAGCTCTAAAAAGCCAGGAAATACATCAAGAAAATATGGATCACCAGAAGTACAAGTGCCAGAGGAACCTGTGATTTGATGATAGCATATTTGTCTTTTGTTTCCAACAGGGCTGCTGGCATGATGTTGAAATTAGCCGCCATCGGGGTCATGAGCGTTCCACAATAACCAGCTGTCAGACCTAACGCGCCTACGATGATCGGGTTAGCGCCTTGCATTATCACAAATGGAATTCCGATTCCAACCGTAATCACAGAGAAAGCAGCAAAACCGTTACCCATGATAATTGTGAACAGTGCCATACCGATGCAATAAACTGCAACACCGATAAACTTACTGCCATCAGGGATAATATTTGCCACTCCACTGGCGATTACCGTACCAACGCCTGCAGCTGTAAAAAGTGCACCCAATGCAGCCAGGAGTTGGGGAAGGATACCGACGGGACCAACATTCATCATCAGTCTTGAACCATCTTGATATGCGTTTTTAGCAGGTGCTTTGGTGATTAAGAAGGCAATCACAAGTGCAAACGCTGCTGAAATACCGATGGCATGATTTGTGCTGAGTTTGAAATGTGCCAATAAATAAGCTACCGCTACAGCAATGACTGCCAGAGAAATGGCGGGGATAAATATCTTGTTTCCAATTTTATCTGCGCTCTTCCGGGAAAATTCCTGGGTGGGAACGTCGATATTGCCAGGTTGCCTGACCTGGTTCATTGCGGTAAGAGCAGCGATCACGAGAATACAGGCTCCTGTAATCCAGCGTGGGATATGAGGACCGACAATAAAGGTAAAAGCAAGAAGAAACCAGAAAATCGCTGTAGGGATTCGGGTTTTGAGATTTTTATCTCGCAGCGCATAAACACCACAGATGATAAAAATTATCCCGATGATGATATAGAAAAATTCGCCAATCAATTGGTTGGTGTCCATGGCTTATGACTCCTTCTTTTCGCCAAGTGTGGCTTTTAATTTTCTATCGAACAAATAATTTTTGAGAATACCCAATAGAACTGAGATGACCGCGACTGGAATGGACCACATGGCAACATTCAATGCTGTGACCTCACCAAAGCCCTGTTCAGCCATCGTGCTGGCGATAAGCAGGGTGCCGGAAGCTCCCATAAAGACGTTTTGGGCAAAAAAGTTACCGTAGTTTTCTGAAGCAGCCGAAGCGCCTTTAATTTTGTCTGCGGTTTCCTCACTGACCTCTCCAAAATTCGCGACTGCAGCAGCCTGCGCCATGGGATTGATCAGAGGACGAATAAATTGGGGATGACCACCAAGCCTTACGGAGAAGGCAGCGGCAGCAGCCCGGATGGTTTGATAAATCGAAAGGATCTTGCCAGTCGTTGCGCCTTTAATTCCGCGAATGAAATCGACTGCTTTCTCCTTAAGACCATAGCGCTCACTAATCCCAATTACGGGCAAAGTCAGCACAAACAATGTCGCTGTACGCTGGGTGATGAAGGAATTCCCGAGAACATCCAGGATTTCCATCGGGGTCATTCCAGCGACCAGTCCGGTAACCACCCCCGCGACTACGACGGTGGCGATGGTATCTCTCTTCAGTGCAAATCCGAGAATTACCACAAGAACACCAATGAGTTTTAATAGTTCCATATACAAAAATCTCCTTGAAAATAAATTTTGTCGATAATTGGGTGCAAAAAAATTCTATCATAGATAAATAAATCTGAGGATATTATTAGTCAAAATAGAACCAAATTTGATGAATAGTTTCCGGTTCTGTTTGCAGACTCTATAGCCGGTAGCTGATTCAAAAGACCAACACAGACAGAGATAGTGGAATGAAATGGTGAAACCGAAAAGAATTGAATCGCCCGATTGATCAGGTTAAACAAAAACACCCCGTTTGCGGGGTGTCTGTTTATTGTCGAACAATTAATCTTTTTTCAAAACAGGCAAACCAGAAGCAAGTTCTACAACATGTTTTCCTGCAGGAACCTGGTCCACTTCCTGACCTTTGCGAACATCAGTTGAGAAATAATAAAGTTCGGTTTCTTTCCCGGACGCGCGGGTTACTTTCTTGACATGAAGAAAGTATTCTTTACCTTTTGAATTTTTGAAACTATAAGCCATTTTAAATCTCCTTCATAATTGAGCGTGCTTACTACTTATCTATCGAAGAAAGTTTACATCCCAACGAGGGCGTTGTCAATTGAGTGTAGAACCAGCGGTTTAAGGGGGTCAGCAGAAGTTTACGAAATTTCGACCCGGGTCATGTTCCAAGCCATTTGCCAGCCATTTCCGGCAGGTTCAGTAAACTCCTCTGGACCAGGTTGCAGCGCGGCAGCGATTCGATGAACAGGCGACCATATGGCTTGCTTAATACGCGCTTGTCAAGAACGACCACAACGCCCCGGTCTGTCTGGGTGCGGATCAGGCGTCCAAAGCCCTGTCTGAAACGCAATATTGCCTCCGGGAGCATATATTGATTGAATGGGTCATCAAAACTTTCTGAGCGGGCGGCAACAATCGGGTCGCTGGGTACATCAAATGGCAGTTTGGCAATCACCAGTGCCTGCAATGCCTCCCCTGGAACATCAACCCCTTCCCAGAAAGACCGCGTGCCTAACAAAACTGCCCTGGGGCTCTGTTTAAAGGTTTCCAGCAATGCTGAAGCCGATGCCCCTTCACCCTGCTCATAGACCTGAATGTCCATCTTCGACAATGCTGACTGCACGTTTTGCGAAGTGCGCTGCAGCTGAGCGTAAGAGGTAAACAACACCAACATTCGTCCACCGGTGACCTTTGCCAGCCTGATCACTGTGTCTTCAAGGGTTTTCTGGTGTCCATAATTGTCGGTTGGCTCCGGGATGTCCTGTGGAAGATAGAGCATTGCCGAATTTTCGTAATCGAAAGGTGACCCAACCATCAGCTCGTTTGCGTCATCACCATTCAGCCTTAACTTCAGATAATCAAATTCACCGTGGGTGGTCAGTGTGGCTGAGGTCAGAATCACACTCGATTTTTCATGCCAGAGATATTTCTCCATCAGGTTGCCAATATGAAGCGGTGCGATTTGTAATGTGAGCCGCAGCTGGAGTGGATCGATCTCCACCCAATAAATCTGGTCATCATGCGGAGCCATCGTCAGGCTTTCCAGCTGTAAACCGATCTCGTTCAAAGACTGGGTGGTTCGTGCCATTGTGCCCAAAATGTCTTCAGCGTCTTCTGGTTCAATGCCTTCGACCCCCTGGATCGAGTTCCTCACAGCCCGTAACAGCTTTAACAACTCATCAAGGTCGTTTTTTGCACTTTCCCAGGCTAATTCCACATCCAGCCAGGCTGGGATCATGCGTGTAGATGGCAAAATGCGTGTCTTTTGGGGGTAGGTGCCCAACGGCTTGCCTTCGCGAAGCTCTTCCAGCAAAAAATCGATTGCCTTAAAGTAGCCGGTCATGCCCACATCAAACCGCAAAGCTCGTTCGCTGGCTGCTTTGACCGCTTGCAGTAAGGCTGCCAGTTCAGCGGGCATCAGTGCAGGTCCGGCGACACCGACCAACCTTCCCAACACCCCTAGTTCGCTGCTTCCCAATTCGCGCACAAGCCGGGTGACATCCAGAGCCCGCAGGCTGTAGCTCATCGCATCGGTTGTCGCCGCTTCGAGATGGTGGGCTTCATCGACGATCAGATAGTTATATTCAGGTAAAACCTGGTTTTCAACAGCGGCATCTGCCAACAAAAGCGCATGATTGACAACCAGGACGTGAGAGCTTTCAGCAGCCATGCGCGCCTTGTAAAAGGGGCAGATGCCCCCCATTCGACGAACACAGTTTTCGAATGAACAAGCGTCGTCTTCTGCAGAAAGCCGCGACCATACCATCCGTTCGTTCACCCCGTTGAGGTTGATCTCTCTCCGGTCACCGCTGTTACTGCTCCTCAGCCAGACCAGAATCTTTCCCAAAACGCGCAGCTCATCCACATTATCAGGTCCTCTTTTGCGCATTTGTTTAAGCCGCCGGGGGCAGAGGTAGTTATTACGGCCTTTCAAAACGGCTGCCCTCAGATCAATATCGAGCGCCTGGATCAGGTCGGGGATGTCCTTTTGGATTAACTGGTCCTGCAGGGCGATCGTGTTGGTCGAGATAACCACCCTCTCATTGTTTTTCATTGCCCAGTAAGCAGCCGGGATCAGGTATGCCAGTGACTTGCCCGTTCCGGTGCCAGCTTCTACCATCAGATGATCGCCCCTGTTAAGTGACTGGCAAACAGAGCGTAGCATCTGAACCTGTTGGGAGCGGTGTTCAAACCCTTCATTATATTTGGCAAAAACCCCACCCGGTTCCAGCAATGCAGCCATTTCTTCACAGTCGATCTGCTCCAGATGTTCGTTTGGCTGCAGAGATTTGACTTTACCGCCGCGCTCAAGGTTGAAAAAGAGGTCATCTTCATCTTTTCCAGAAATTCGGGGCTGGATTCCCCGTGCGCTCAATGCGCTCATTGCCCAGCGAAAGGGCAGTTCTCCCTGCCAGCTTATCCCTTTTGCCAGGCGCAAAATTTCTGCTGCCAGGTCAACCGGTAATTCTTCAATTTTCTTTTGAAGCTGCTGATAAACCTGCATGGTAGCGCGGGCATCATCCAGCGCGCGATGGGCGTTTGCTAATACGACCCCCAGCTGTTGTGCCAGCGAACCCAAGCCATATCTCGGCGCTGAGGGCATGACAATCGCGGCGATTTCGTAGGTATCTATGGTTTCGTTATATCTAAAGGCGCGGTATTTTTCGAAGAAACTCAGGTCAAAGTTGATGTTTTGTCCAAGAATAATTGCATCTCCGACAAAATCCTGAATTTCAGGAAGCACATCAACTATGAAAGGTGCGTTCATGACCATGCTGTTGGAGATGCCAGTCAGGTTGGTGATGAACTGGTTAATAGGTTTACGGGGGTTGATCAGTTTAGAAAACTCAGAAACCACCCGGTTTCCATTGAACTTTACTGCACCTATTTCAATAATAGAATCATTTTTAGGATCGAGTCCGGTCGTTTCAATATCAAAGGCAACAATTTCAGACATGAGCCAAATTATACACTTCAAATGCTGAAATACTGCCCAAGCTAATGAAGGTTCTTGTGGTAGATAATTGTTACAAAAACTACCTTCCCCGTCCAATAAGGTATAATGTCGGCTTAGGAGTACCTATGACAAGTATCTGGACAATTTTACAATTTATCTTTTTCTTCGGCTTCCTGGTTTTTATTCACGAACTGGGTCATCTTCTGGTTTCCAAGGCTTTGGGGATAGAAGTAGAAGAATTTGGATTTGGTTATCCTCCCCGCATGCTTAAGCTGTTCACCTGGAAAGGAACAGAATTCACTCTTAACTGGATTCCGTTTGGTGGTTTTGTCAGGCCTAAAGGCGAAGATGATGCAGGTGAACCTGGTGGAATTTTGGCTGCACCAAAATGGAAGCGTTTCCTTGTTTTGGCGGCAGGAGCAACGATGAACTTCTTATTCGGGATTCTCATATTGATCATCATGTTCTCTGTTGCTGGCGGTCAGGATACATCCAGAATAATGGTTGCGGATGTCGCGCCAGCTTCCCCGGCTTTTTCTGCTGGTTTGGAAGCGGGCGATATTATCACCCATGTGGGCACGTATGAGATTGATAGTTTTGAGGCTATTTCCAGCGCAACCTCTCAATTTCTTGACCAGGAAGTAGAGCTGACCTATGACCGCGATGGCGCGATAGGTTCTGTTACCTTGGTACCGAGATCAAACCCACCTGAAAATCAGGGTGCCATGGGGATCACGATTGGTTATCCTGTAGTTTCGCTGCCTTTCGGTCAATCAGTTGCCCAGGCTTTTGATACCTTTTGGCTGCAGGTAAAAACCACTCTTTCGCTTCCAGCAAACCTGATCAAAGGCGCAATTTCTGCAGAAGAAGCACGAATTGTAGGCATAAAGGGCATCTATGACATGTTCAACAATGCTGCCCAGCTCGATCAATCCAGCCCAGCCGTAGGTCTGGAAGGCTTCCCGATTTACCGGCTGTCAATGATTTCCATGATATCGATCGCGATAGGCATCACAAATCTATTACCCATCCCCGCATTGGATGGTGGTCAGATCATGTTCCTGATTATCGAAGCGATCACACGTAAGAAAATCCCGGATAATGTCGCAATCATGATTAACAACATTTTCTTTTACGCACTTATCTTGCTGATGGTTTACATTACCATACAGGATTTTCGAAACCCTATCCTCGGACCTTAGAGGAACTATGGACGACGCAAGAAATATTCACGAATTAATCGAGGTCCTGATGGACCTTGAACACCAGTTTCCGGCAAAATTGCTTTACCAATTTTCAGATCTGAACCCACAGGAATGCAAAGTGCTGGCAAGCTCGTGGAATGCGATCCCGTTAAAAAGACGGCAAACCCTCATGCAGGATCTTGTTTCACTGGCGGAGAACGATCCGGTTTTAATGTACGAAAGTGTCGCCAACATCGCCCTAAATGATGTTGACCCCCAGGTACAGCTGATGGCAATCGATTTGTTGTTCGATTGCGAGGATCGCCACATGATTCCTGTATTTATAAAAATGCTCGCGGATAAAACGCGCGATGAACAAGTGAGAGCCGCAGTTGCAAACGTGTTGGGTCCATTTGTCTATATGGGCGAGGTCGAAAAACTTAAACCGGAAATCTTGAAGCAGATTGAAGAATCTCTGCTGAAAGCTTATATCGAAGATAAAAGTGACCTTGTTCGCCGCCGTGCATTGGAAGCCATGGGCTTTTCCAGCCGCGAAGAGGTCCCTGCCCTTATTCGAAAAGCAGCGGCAATGAGCGAGGAACTTTGGCTTGAAAGCGCCATGTTTGCCATGGGGCGTTCTGCTGATGAGCAGTGGGAACCGAGTGTTCTTGAAAACCTCGATCACGAAAACGTCTCAGTGCGTATTCAGGCGGTTCACGCTGCCGGTGAGCTCGCACTTAAAAAAGCTCGCAGGACACTTCTGCAAAGCGTTAGCGAGGTTCAGGATGAAACCTTGCGCCATGAAACCATTTGGGCACTAGCTCAAATTGGTGGTGAAGGGGTGGAACGCAAACTAGAAGCCCTTTTGGCTGCTGCAGAAGACGAAGATGAAGTCGAAATCCTTGAAGAGGCGCTCGAAATACTCAACTTCACTGAGGGAGGTGAAGAAATGGAGCTGATGTCGGTATCCTGGGATAAAACCGAACTTCACCTTGATGAGGATGAAGAAGATGACGAATATCCGGATGACGATGATGAGTATGAAGACAGCGATGAGTATGATGACGATGAGTGGCTTCGTTATGTTGATGATGACGATGAAGAAGACGATGACGACGAATTTTCGTATGGCGAGTTTGACGAAGACCGATTTGGTTAACCCGTAACAGGTCTTATGACTGAAGAATCAGGTGGGCAAGCGCGTTTGCAGGCATTTGTAAGTGGGGTAGTGCAGGGGGTCGGCTACCGTCATTTCGCCTTGAGTAACGCCCTTAAGCTTGGGATAACGGGCTGGGTTCGCAATTTACCAGATGGTAGTGTTCAGGTTGTGGCAGAAGGTCCGCGGGAAGCTTTGGAACTGTGGTTAAACGACCTCAGGAGGGGTCCATACTCCGGACGAGTGGATGAAGTCCGCTTTTCGTGGTTCCCTTCCAGGGGAGAGTTTGATCGTTTTGAGGTCAGGTTTTAGGTTTTTGTTTTGTTGTCTGGGGGACGAAGGAAACGTCATCGCGAGAGTCGTAGGTCGGAATGAGAGCGCTTGTGAATTTTGGTATTTCAAGAACTTTGGTGCGCTCTCACTCCGACACTTGTTAATCAAAAAGATAAACTGCAGATTGCCGCGGTCGCTTCGCTCCCTCGCAAGGACGGTTATAAGTTTTGTCTTCCTGAGAAACGAAGGATCTGAACTTTCCAACGACAAGATTCTTCACTCCGTTCAGAATGACAGGATCAGGGAAACGTCATCGCGAGCCTCTTTTGCGAAGCGATCTCGCTGGGTATTGTCATCCTGAGGAACGAAGGATCTGAACTTTCCAACGACAAGATTCTTCACTCCGTTCAGAATGACAGATTAAGGGCAGCTTGCCGCGCTGCGCTCAAAATGACTGTGAGTGGTTCGTCATCGCAAGCCTCTTTTGCAAAGCGATCTGCCTGGGTGTTGCCATCAGGCATTCGCCGCATGTCCCATTTCCCAATCCTGCAATGGCGGGTCTTGCTGGGTTACTAAATATCGGGCGTTCGTGATTGGGACCCGCCCGTACGGTGTTTAATTGGTGTGAATCTGCGCAAGGATTCATACCTTGCTGCGCAGGCACAGGACTCCCACTCCCTCGAAACGACAGGAAAAGCAATCACCTTTTTTCTTTGGCACGCTTATCATTGATGATATCCATGTGATCTGCATTAATCAATGAGATGCCGTTTTCTTTTGCCCAACTGACACAACCTTTGAGAACAGTATTCAAGAATATTCGGGGAACCTTGATTAGCTTGGCGCAGGCATCATCCGTGAACTTGATATCGGGGTCTATCCGATCAGCTGCGTAACGCACTGAAGCGATCGAACCTTCACGCATGGGTAAAATTTCAGACCGAGGTCTTGTAAAGCGGGTATACCAAAAATTCTTGGAATCCCGATAACCATAATCAACTGGCACGTTCGGAAACCCTCTTGCTGTCACACCATTGACGATGCAGTTGTAATACTTTTCCTTCATTAAGATCTTATCGACACGCAGGATAAAAT
>Ga0123334_1000844_pt1 | contig 41150 bp, 38 predicted proteins | sample BiotimSIPDNA_FD_89706 | JGI IMG/M metagenome (GOLD analysis project Ga0123334, IMG submission 89706) | Anaerobic biogas reactor microbial communites from Washington, USA - Biogas_R1 time_0 SIP DNA | ecosystem: Engineered > Bioreactor > Anaerobic > Unclassified | place: Washington, USA...
AGAAAATTTGTCGATCGCATCGCGGCCGTTCTCGGCTTCGCCGCAAACCTTGAAATTATTCTTGGTCAGTATGTCCTTGAGCATCAGCCTCATAAATGCCGCGTCGTCAACGATCAGTATACCATTCTCCATATCTTGCTCCTTATACTCCTATTATTTAATGACCTCAGTAATCCTGACCCCGTAGGATTCGTCGATTACGATTACTTCGCCTTTGCCGATCACCTTGTTGTTGATTACGATATCGACATTCTCCCCGGCCATCTTGTTGAGTTCTATGATGGTGCCGTTGCCGAAAGCCAGAATATCGCTGATGCTCTTGCGCACGCTTCCGAGTTCGACCGAAACATTGAGCGGTATGTCCATCAGAACATCGTATCTGCTGGAATCCTGGGTAAACCGCTTACCCTCTCCTTCGCTGAAGTTGTGGAACTTGACATTCCTGACCTTCACAACATCTTCCTGCTGCTCCTTTGAGCCGGGCTGCGGCGCAGCCTGCATGACAGGAGTCTTTGCCGGACTGAAATACTTTTCTTTAAGCAGTTTAATCAACTCCTTGGCAAATTCAAGCGGCATCAGCTGTATGATTTCGCTGTCCCCCTTGCCCTCCACCGAAAATGTGAATACGGTCCTGACAAGCTTGTCGTATCCCTTTATTACTTCCGTGCCGGTGCTCGAGTAATTGATGATCTCAGGCTTCGGGGGGGATATGTCGATTCTTAAGTTGAACATCTGCGACAGCGCGGTCGCCGCGGAGCCGATCATCTGGTTCATAAGCTCGCCCATCGCGCTGATATGCATATCGCTTATAACCGTATCCTTCGGCTCTCCTTTGCCGCCCATCATGATATCGGTCAATACCAATACATCTTCATTTCTTATATTAAGGACATTGGTGCCCATCAGGCCGTGCGTGTATGATATTTCAACCGCCAGGTACGGTATCTGGTATTCCTGCTTCAATTGCTCAACGGTGATGACCGACACGATAGGCGTGGTGATCCTGATTTTCCGGCCAAGGAGCTTTGAAAGCGCCGTTGCGGAGTTCCCCATGCTGATATTGCCGATTTCGCCTACCGCATCCCTGTCCTCCTGCGACAGCCCGTCATCCGCACCGGTTCTTTTTTTGATCATATCATCTATCTGCGATTGTGAGAGCTCAGGCATTGTAAAGTCCTCCAGTTTGTTAAATCTCGCCGATGATCTGAACAGCGTAGCGGTTGTTCAGCGTACCGACGTCGCCCTTGAATTTGGAAACATTGTTGATCATGATATCAACCGGATCGCCGATCTTTTTATTGATTTTGATGACATCGCCCTGCTGGAGCATGTTGATCTCATCGATGGTCAGATAGGATTTGCCCAGTTCGCACTTGATTTCCACATAGAATGTCTTAAGCCTGTCCTTGAGCAGTTCCTCGTTGCTCTCCGTCTGGCTTTCCTTGGCTTTCGAAAACTTGGCCTTGCTGTCAAGCTTGCTGATGATCGGCTCCAGAACGATGCTTGGCAGGCAAAGATTGATGATGCCGTCGATGGTTCCGACCCTGATCTTCATTGTGATGATCGACACGATATCGTTCGGAACGGCGATCTGCACCTGCTGCCCGTTGGTCTCGATCGCCATGATCGACGGATTTAAGTCGATATAGTCGGCCCATGAGTTTTTCAGCGGAAGCAGAAACTTCGCCATGACCTTGCGCAGCAGCATCAGTTCAATTTCCGTATACTTTCCCTTTCGGGAATTGGATACCGTGTCGCCCCCGAGTATGATGTCTATCATTGCATTGCATATGGAGTTTGATATCTCGAGCATGACGCTGCCCTGCAGCGGCGCAAAATCAACAACCCCTATGAGGGAAGTGTCCAGCAGCGTGTTGGTGTATTCAAAGTACGACTGCTCCTCGATCGACATAAGCTCAATGGCCGAATACTTTCTCAGCCATTCGGTGATCACCATCGAAGAATACCTTGCAAAGTCGGTGAATATGATGTTCAGCGCCTTGGCCTGGCTGTGGGTGAACTTCTTCGGCCTCCTGAAATCATACAGCTTGATCCTGGCTTCACGGCTGTCGGCTTTGAGCTTTTCGATGTCTTCCTTCTGCGAGCCTGCCGCCCTCTGTATCAGTAAGTCAATTTCATTTTGCGATAAAATTTCCTTCATAACATGCCCTACTGTATTACCAGTTGTGTGAAGTAAACTTCATTCAATCCCTGGATCGGAAGCGATGTATTCAGACCCTCGATGATTTTTCCGCCCAGAATCTCCTGTATGTCGCTCCTCAGAAACTCGTCCTCGGTCGTATTGCGCAATATTCCTATGATGACATTTTTAACAATATAGCTTTGCTCCTTCAGCACCAGCATGTCGTCCTCATTGTTTACGACAAGCACCATTTGCGTTTTGGCATACCTGTCGCTGTCCTTGATATTGGTAACAAACGGCGCGTCAATGATATAGGAGAAGCTTGCCGGTTCCTGCGTTGCCTTCGAAACCGCCTGTACATCCACCTTGGGAAGGACAATCAGCAGTACCGCCGTAATCGCGGCCGTCAGCACGAGAATCGCTGCTATGATCATCAAAACTTTTTTCACAAATGAAAACCTCAGCCTCGTAAATAATGTTGCTTAAAACAATGCATTTATTGAAAAATGCATATAATATATACCACAAACATAATATATTCAAACAATAATTGACAAATAAATTGGCCGGATCAGGTGTGAAATGCGGTTTAATCCGAATTGGCGACCAGCACGATATCGGTTCTTCTGTTCATCGCGCGGCCTTCTTCGGTCTCATTGGTTGCAATCGGGCTGTACTCGCCGTAGCCCATGGCGATCAGCTTTTCAGGCGGAATGGCACCGTTGTCTTTGATATATCTGAGCACATTGATGGCCCTTGCCGCCGAGAGCTCATAGTTATCGCGGAAATTGGAGTTGTTGATCGGCACGGTATCGGTGTGGCCCTCGATCCTGACTTTGCCGATGTCTGCTTCATACTTTCCGAGCATCGGAACAATTGCCGATAAAACTTCCAGTGAAGCGGCGTTAATATCGGCTTTTCCCGAATCAAACATCAGGTTGTCCTGGAACCGCAATATGATTTCGGTTTCCGTCTTGTAGACACCCAGGCCGCCATCCAGATCCGCCTGGTTCTTATATGCAATGATTTCATAATAGAGCTTTAGGAAAATATCGTTGTCGACGCCGTACTCGTAATAATTTTCGCTGTCGTCGCCGGATTGCGGTTCGGTTGCCTCCGGGGTGGCGGTTGCGTCGACGCCGGCAGTCTGCAAAGGCGTCTGGGTCGGTACAGGCTCGCTTTCCTGCTCGTTGTCGCCGTCTCGCTCCTTGTTCTCCAACAACTGCGCAACGGAGTTCTCATCGAACAGATTCACCACCGAATTTTCCTGCTGCAGGCCGACTTCCAGCACATCGGGGTCCCCGCGCATCGATGCGACAAGGTTCTTCCATTTCTGAGCGTCAATTGTAGAAAATGAAAACAGCAGTATGAAAAAGGTCAGCAGCAGCGACATGCAGTCGCCGTACGTGACAACCCATTCATCCACGCCGCTTTCTTCATGTTGTTCGGGACGTTTCCTGCTCATTTGCCTTTCCTCTCCTGCGCTTTCCCTTGTCCAGGTATACCTCGAGTTTCTCCCTGATGACAAAGGGCGTCTCGCCGGACTGTATCGACAGTATGCCCTCGGCGATCATCTGCCTGGCCAGATCGCCCGCTATGCTGATGTTCTTGAGCCTTCCGCCCATCGGAATGCAGATCGCATTGGCGATGATGGCGCCGTAGAAAGTTGTGACGAGCGCAACGGCCATCGATGGGCCGATGGTTGACGAATCGTTCAGGTTGTTCAGCATCTGTATCAAGCCGATCAATGTGCCTATCATTCCGAACGCCGGGGCCAGTTTTGAAGCCGCCGCCAGGAACTTCTGCTCCATTTCGTCCTGTTGGAGATACAGATCCATCTCAAGCTCTATCGTCTTTTTGGTAAGCTCCGGATTCGTGCCGTCGATGACCAGCATCAGGCATTTCTTAAAGAAGGGATCCTTGGTTTCCTCCATCCGCGCTTCAAGCGCAAGCAAGCCCTCTTTCTTGGAGATATAGGCCATGTCCACGATCTGGTCGCGCAGCGACTCCATATTAATTTTCTGATACGTAAATACCTTGACGAAGGACTTGCCGGCCTTTACAAACTCCTCCAGCGTGAAGTTCACCATAAGCGCGCCGAGGGTTCCGCCGACGGTGATGAAAATCGACGACAGGTCGTAAAAGTCCCCAAGTTTTCCGCCGTACAGTATGCCGTACAGCACAAAGCCGATGCTCAGTACAATGCCCAGTAACGATGTGAAACCCATTGCCTATTCTCCTTTTAGGCGGTTTACACTGAAAATCTGCTCCATGCCCAGCCGTATGATCTCGCCCGCGCTCTCCTTGACAATGATCTGCTTGTTCGATATTGTCGTGATGATGGTATGCGGGGCTTCCTCGATCAACTGTATGGCGCTGTAGCTTATGTATATGGGATCTCCGTTCAGTTGTGTCAACCTGATCATAGGACCGCCTTCTTTTCTTTTGTCGCTGCTTTTGATGAAAGCCGGCGGCTTGGTTTCACTCGCGCGCCGCCGGCCTGTATGTCGGTTGTCTGTGAAAGCTTATGCTACCTCTTGAGGTTGACAAGTTCCTCGAGCATCTGGTCGGCTGTGGTGATGATCCTGGAGTTGGCCTGGAAACCTCTCTGCGCAATGATCATGTCGGTAAACTCATTGGCAAGGTCGACGTTGCTCATTTCCAGAGAATAGGTCGAAATGTATCCCTTGCCACCGGTCCCGGCCATGCCGATCTGCGCGTCGCCGGAGTTCCATGTGCTGACGTATTCGTTGTTGCCGACTTTCTGGAGGCCCGAGACATTGACGAAGGAGGCCATCGCGACGGTCGCGACATGCTGCTGCTTGCCGTTTGAGAACACGCCGATGATCTTTCCTTCCTTGTCGATGCCGAAGTCGTTCATTTCGCCGGATGTATAGCCGTCCTGCACGACGTCGATGTCGGTCGCGTTGGCATACTGTGTGAACTTCGCGGTATCAAACACGATGTTCTCCGAAGGTATCGTGATACTCGACGCACCGTTCGTGAACGCGATGGTCAGTGCAGGCGTGGTGGAGGACGAAAGCTTGCCGCCGCCTCCGAACACGATCTGGCCGCCGGTCGCGCCGGATGTAATGGACATGGTGCTGTCATTTTCAAGCACCGAATAGTTGTATGTGTTTGCAGCCGTTTTCATGATCTTCAGCGTGATCGAGTGCGCCTCGCCGAGCGAGTCGTAGATCCACAGATCCGTCTGCACGAAGTTTTCATCATTTACCGCGTCATAAATCTCCGTCGAGCTGTTGATGTTGCCGGTGACGGTGATCGTCTGCGTCGCGTGCGCCGGCATTGTGATTCCGGCAAGCGTGATCGGCTGCAGCGGGCCCGTTGTGCTGATGCTGGTTCCGGTGCCCAGGTTCCACCCCATGACTCTGGAGCCGTTGCTTGTGACCATGTTGCCCGCGACATCAAAATCGAAGTCGCCCGCGCGGGTATAGCGGTTCTGGGTGCCGTCGGACACCACAAAGAAGCCGTCCCCGTCGATTGCAAGGTTGTTCGGGTTGCTTGTGGTCTGTATGCTGCCGCCCTCAAACAGAACGGATATGGAGCCGATATCGACGCCCAGGCCGACCTGCTGCGGGTTGATGCCGCCAAGGCCGCTTTGTGTGGGCTGGGATGCGTCCCGGATGGTCTGCGCGAACATTTCCTGGAATGTCACGCTGCTGCTCTTAAACGCCGTCGTGTTGACATTGGCGATGTTGTTGCCTATAACGTCCATCTTCCTCTGGTGGGCTGTCAGACCCGACACCCCTGCAAACATTGAACTTAGCATAATTCCCCTTCTTTCGAATGCATTAGAATTTCAAGTAAGGCTTACGTCTGTTGTCTATTCGAGCACCCGGATTGCCCATGAAAACGCGGATTTGTAGAATGCCGAATCAAGGCTGGATATTTTCACGGTGTAATCGGTCGTGCTCGCATGTATGAACTCATTGTTTCCGATATAGATCCCGACATGGTCGCTCAGATCCTGGTCGTCAACGGTGTTGAAGTAAACGAGGTCGCCCAGCTCAAGGTCTTCGATGCGGTTGATCTTTGTACCCTGCTCGGAATACCCCTGCGCCTGGGCGCTCCTCCTGAGCGGGTAGCCGAATTTGCCGTAAACATACTGCGTAAATCCGGAGCAGTCGAAGCCGTCTTCCGGGGACTCGGCCCCAAGCACATAGGGATAGCCCAGGAACTGCCTGGCAAAGTCGATGATGGACGCCGCAGTCTCCAGCCCCTCGGCCGAAAGCCCGGATCCAAACCCGCCGTTGTTCCCGCCGTACAGATCGTCTATCGCCTTGACCTGCATGATATTTTCGAATGAAACATAGGAGCCGCCGACATTCAGATAGATCTCGCCGTTCTGCCTGATGATGCCCCCGACGATGCCCTGCACATAGCTGCCGGATACGGGGTCGAACGCGATGACGTCCTTGCCGATCATCTCGAGGCTCTTCATCTCGGAAATGCTGCTCTGCAGCGAACTGATGCCGTCCAGCATCGAGAACTGCGCGATCTGGGAAGTCATCTCCGTGTTGTCCATGGGCTCAAGCGGGTTCTGGTTCTGAAGCTCGGCTACCAGTATGTTCAGGAAATCGTCAAGGCCGAGCTGGTCTTCGATGGACCGGGTGGTTGACTGTAAGGCTGAATTTGCACCGTTTACCGATGTGACCTGAGACATGTTTCACCTCATGCGTATTGGTTGAATCTTGAAGCTCTTATGAACACCTGCATCTGTCCGGGCCCGTTGTCCGCGGGGTCCTGCTCGGCTTCATAGGCTGTTTGCCGTGCAAACAGGCCGTGCCTTTCTTCCGCTGAGCCGTCACCGGATGCAAGCATGCCGTCCTGTACGAAATCCTGCTGTTCGGTGAAGACCACCCTGATCTGGTCTTGCTTCATGTTCTGCACACCGAGCGACGATGCCAGCTGGCCGAGGCTCTCCGACAGAGCATCCCTGACCTCCTGGTTGTCCGTCTCTATCGTTACGGCCAATTCCGGGCCGCTGCCCTCGACCATGATCCGGATGCTGCCGAGCGAGTCGGGTTTCAATGCAAATGTTACATGGTTTTCGCCGTCGACCTGTATCTCGCTGACCCGTTCAAACACCTGCTCGAATACCGACCGCTGCACGGAGTTTTCCCGTACCGGTTCCGCCGGGGCGGTATCCGCGGCTGCGGCCTGCGCGCGGGGCGCTTCGGGCTGGATCCATGCATCCACACTTTGATTATCGGTCTGATCCGGTTGAATCTTTACAAGATTTTCGAAACTTTGTCCGCCTGCAATGCCGGATTCTTCTGCCGGGGCCGCGCCGCCCTGCGCCAAAGCATAGGCGTCCGAATCAAGCGCAGCGCTGCCGGATCCATCCAAATCCGCATTTTCCGATCCGCCCGGATCGGCCGCCGCGCCCGGACTTACAACGGCCGGAGCCCGATCCCCGACCGGGACTGCTTCTAATGCGACGGCCTGCGGCATGGACGGCGCGGAATCATTCCGCCCGGCTTTGCCGGTGACTGCGGCGTACTGCTGCGGCAAGGCCTGCTCCGCCTCGTAATTCGCGGGCTCCTGCGCTGCGGCCGGCGGCTCTGCCTGCTGATTCTGCACACCGCCGGACTGCAGGGCTTCAGCCCCGTCAGTCTGCACGGCAGACCCCTCCCGGACTCCGGCAAAATACCGGGGCGCGCCCTGGGAGGCACCCTCCGCGGTTACCGCCGCGTCGCCGATAGCCGCAGTTCCCTCCGCACCGGATGATCCGGTGCCGGACAAGGCTGCAGACTCTGAAGCCGCGGGTGCAAACACGCCTACAGGGCATGCCAATAAAAGCAGCATCTGCTCCTGTTCTGTCGTACGATTCTCTTGTTCGTCCTGTGAAGTTCCGTTCTTGCCGTCAATGCCTCTGTCTTCGCCGCTTTTTTCGGCCGGAGCCTGCCGCGTGCTGCCGCAGTCGCTCAGAACCCGGGCAAAGTCGGAGGATTCATCGGATACCTGCGTCTGTTCCGAATTGGGGGCAATTGCCTGCGCGGCTCCCGCCGCCGGCATTGCCGCTAGAAATGTTGTCTGCAAATAATGCCACCGCCTTTATTCTCCCATCTCACTGATTATATCGGCAGCTTTCTGCGCATCCATTAGCTCCAATATTCCGGCGGCGTCATCTTTTTTCATATTTGAGAATATCTGTACCACAAGCTTGGCATCTTTCATCGCGGCGATGATGTCCGCCGCATTCTCCGACTCCATGCTGGCATAGAGATCCGCAAGCTTCGAAAGCTCAACCCTGCTTGTTTCAAATGCAAGCTTTTCCGCGTCAAAATCGGACTTTTGCTTTTCAAAGGCCGCAAGTTCCGAATCAAGCCGGGCTTGCGCATCATCGATCTGCTGCTGGCGCAGATTCAGCTCCTGCCCGCGGGCCGAAAGCTCGGTTTCCTTTGCGGCGGCCGCCTGCTGCTCTTCGGCAAGCGCCCGGCGCTCGCCGGCCAGCCGCTGTTCCACAAGCGCGTCCACTTTGGCATCGTATTCGGCGGTCATCTGCACCTTCAATACCTCGCGCTCCTTTGCGATCAGGTATCCGACGACCTTTTCCCTGGCCGCGCTGCGCCAGCCGGTCAGATCGAGCGCAAAGAGCAGCGCAACGGACAATACCGCCGATGCCATCAGAAGCATCAATGTATATTTGATTACGGCTTTTAGATTGATGTTCGTTTTATTTGCAGGAGCTTCCGGCGGATCCTCCCGCCCGGCTCCTGCGGCGGGCCCCCGGCCGCTGTGCAAGTCATGATCGGAAGCCTGCTGTACCGCAGGTATCGACTCGAGCGCCCCATCGGCCTTTGCCTTGATTGCAGCGAGCCTTGCCTGCTTTTTGGCCTGCCTGGCTTCGAGCTTTGTCTGCCTCGCGGCCTGCTTTGCTTCGGCGGCAGCCAGTTTTTCAGCCTGCCTGGCTTCGGCGGCAGCCAGTTTTTCAGCCTGCCTGGCTTCTGCGTCGGCCTGGCCTGCGTTTCCCTGCTTTTCTTCCGGAAGCATCCTTCTGGTCCTCACGGAAGGCTTTTTCGAAGCCGCGCGGCCCCTTTTATTTTTTTGTGCAAGCGATTTTCCCTGCATCTTCATACTCCCTGCTTATTTGCCGGGCTGCCCTGCCCGCAAGACACTATCCTCATGCCTTGACGGACTGCAGCGACACCAGCTCATCCAGCACCTTCTGCTGCTCCTTGCGGTCCTGCTCCAGATATTCCTCGTATTGCCTGTCCCTCAGGTTGTCCAGCGTTTTGATGCGTTTTTTGATTTCAGCGATTGCCGCCAGCTTGATTTCCTCCTGGCGCTTGAGCCGGGCGATGTCCTCGTTCAGCCTCATTTTGACATCGAGCATCTCATTGATGAAGTTTTCATAATCCCTGTACTCCTCGATGCTCATGTCGGTTCTCATGCTTTTTTTGGCATTGACATCCTGTATCTTGGCGATCGCCTGGGCCCTCTTATAGTACGCAAGATCCAGTATGTCCCTGAGCTTGCGGAGCTCATCGAGCGCCTGGTCCTCGTTGCGAAGCTCCTGGTCGTATACAACCTGCAGGGAGAAAACAAATTTCTTCATGTTTACCTCACCAGCTCGATCAGTCGTGCGACGGTCTCGTCAAAATCACTCGTTTCATCCATGCCCTGGGTCAAAAAGTCATTGATTGCCTCGATCCTGTCGATGGCGGCGTCGACCTTCGGGTTCGAGCCCCTCTTGTACGCCCCGATGTTGATCAGATCCCTTGCCTCTTCGAAGCTTGCGATCAGATTCCTCATCTGTATCGCCGCGGCATTGTGCTCCCTGGAGACTACCTCGACCATGACCCTGCTGATGCTGTTCAGTACGTCGATGGCCGGGTAGTGCCCGGCGGCGGCCAGCTTTCTGGATAAGATCACATGGCCGTCCAATATGCCGCGCACCGTGTCCGATATCGGTTCGTTCATATCGTCTCCCTCGACAAGAACGGTATAGATCGCGGTAATCGAGGATGTCTCCGAGCAGCCCGTCCGCTCGAGGAGCCTGGGCAGCATCACATAGACCGACGGCGTATAGCCCCTTGCAACCGGGAGTTCGCCTATCGCGAGCCCGACCTCCCTCTGGGCCATCGCAAAGCGCGTAAGCGAGTCCATCATGAACAGCACCTTGCGGCCCCTGTCGCGGAAATATTCTGCGATCGAAGTCGCAACCTGCGCCGCCTTGACGCGCACCAGCGCCGGCTGGTCGGATGTGGCGACGACGACCACCGATTTGGCAAGCCCCTCCTGCCGCAGATCCCCCTCCAGGAATTCCTTGACCTCGCGCCCCCTCTCGCCGATCAGCGCGATCACATTGACATCGGCGCCGGAGTTTCTGGCGATCATACCGAGCAGCGTGCTTTTGCCGACGCCGGAGCCCGAGAATATGCCGAGCCTCTGGCCCTCGCCGCATGTCAGCAGCCCGTCCATCGCCCGTATCCCCAGCTTGATCGGCTTGTCGATGATGCTCCGGGTCAGCGGGTGCGGCGGATCATTGTCGGCATTTTTGTATTCGTCGGCGCTCTGGTGTCCGGAAAAATCGATCGGGTTGGCAAGACCGTCGAGCACGCGCCCGAGCAGTCCCTCATACACCGGAATCTCCAGATGCCGCCTCGTCGATACCACCTTGCAGCCGATACCGATCTCCTTGAGATCGCCGTACGGCATCAAAAGTATCCTGTCCTCGGTAAAGCCGACCACCTCGGCGTCGATATATTCATTGCCCCTTTTTTTATAGATCCTGCATACGGTTCCTATATCGGCCATGGGCCCTGTGGATTCCACGCCGAGACCGACGATTTTTCGTATCTTGCCGACATATTCAAGTGTATCGATTCTCTCAAGCTCATTTCTGAACTTTGCAAAATCAATGCCTGTCATAGCTCACCCATCAGCATCATAAAGCCCTTGCGTATCTGTTCGATCTGGCTGTCTATGCTGATATTGACATCGCCGTTTTCTGTTTCGGCGATAAGCTCGCTGTCACCCGCCTTTTTTTCAAGCACGACCTCGACGCCGAGATCGTCCGGTATGATGGCGTTGAAGCTGCCCGGCCCCAATTTGAGCCTGATCTGATCATTTTCGGCTTTGATCCTGTCAACTGCGTTTTTATAGATCTGCGTCAGCGCATAGCTGTCGATCTCGATGATATCGCCTATGACCTTGCGCGCGATACGCACCGCCAGGTCGATCATTTCACGCTCCCACAGCGCCATCAGCTGTTCTTTATTGTCAAGCGCCTCCGTAAGCGCAAGCTTCGCTTTCTCGATCATTGCTGCGCTTTCCCCGAGCGCCTGCTGCATACCCTTGTCATACGCCTGCTGCGTAATCTCGTCTGACTGCAGGCGCGCCTCGGACACCATCTGCGCCGCCTGGAGCCGTGCCTCCTCAAGAATGGCCCGGGACTTTTCCCTGGCCTCATCCATCAAGGCATTGCCCTTCTCGGTATAGACGGCCTGCATGTCCAGATTGTGCTTTTCATATACGCTGCTCGGGCCCGCATCCGCGGCCTGTTTCTTTTCGTTTTCGATAAGACCGTTCAGTTCTGTTTTATTCACGACATCGTATTTTTCGTTGTCTATACGCACGACGCTGCTCTTATAAAAGTTACTCAACAATCTGGTCCTCCCCGGTCTTTCTGATGATAATCTCACCCTGCTCGTCGAGCTGGCGTATGGTGTTGACCAGCGATTGCTGCGCCTTTTCGACCTCGCTCAGCCTTACCGGCCCCATCAGATCCATTTCCTGCCTTACGATATCGGCCGCGCGCTTGGACATGTTCCGCAGAATCAGGTTCTTGAGCTCGTCCGTGGCAACCTTCAGCGCAACGGCAAGCTCGCTTGTGTCGACATCCGACAGGAAGCGCTGGATCTCCCTGTCGCCGAGGCTTGTGATGTTCTCGAATACGAACATCTTCTTCTTGACGTCGTCCGCCAGGGCGGCGTCATCCATCTCGAGCATTTCAAAGATCTGCTTTTCGGTTCCCCTGTCGGCCATATTGAGTATCTCGACCAGTACGTCAACGCCCTCGGTTTTTGTAAACATGGTTCCGACCGAGCCCATGAACTTCTGCTGCATGACCCTTTCGATCTCATCGATGATATCGGGCGATATCTTGTCCATCTGCGCGATTTTAATGGCGACCGCCGCCTGACGCTCCGGCGGCAGCAAGCCCAGTATCTCGGCCGACTGCTTCGGGCGCAGGTACGACAATATGAAGGCAATCGTCTGGTCGGCCTCATACTGTATGAAGCTGAACACTTCGTTCGGGTCGACTTCCTTCATAAAATCAAAGGGCTTGGCCTTTGAAAGATTCACAAGCTCTGAAATCAGCTCCATCGAGCGCTGCGGCCCGATGACTTCGGAAAGCAGCGCCGTGGCATAATCCACCCCGCCCGCCGTAAAATAGCTCTGGGCAAGGCAGACTTCATAAAACTCCTTCAGTACATTGACCCTGTCTTCCGGTTCGATCGTCTTGTTGTTGACGATCTCGTAAGTGATGGCCTTGATTTCCTCCTCGCTGAAGAACTTCATGATCCTGGCCGCTGTTTCTTTTCCGAGCGAAATGAGAAGATTGGCCGCTTTTTCTTTTTTAGTAAGCCCGTCGGCGCTCATCTTGTCCCCTCTTTCATTTATTCATCCGCTATCCAGGTTCTGAGCAGGTTGGCCACCTCGTCGGGACGCTTGTCAACAAACTTGTCAATTTCCTTTTTATATTTGACTTCGGGGTTCTTATCAACCGGTATCTCTTCAATCGCATCGTCGATCTGCTTTTGCTTCGCCTGCTCCTGCTTCTGCGGGGCGGATTTACTGAATATCCTGAGCGTGGATAATACAACGATGAATGTAAACAATACCGCCATGACCCCAAGTATCAGCTTCCAGTACTCAAGAACCGTCTCTAAAAAGCCCGGCTCGGGTATATCGACAAGCTGTCCGCCGGGCAGAGCCGACGCGACGAACGGTATTGCCGCCAGCTCGATTTTATCGGCGGAAACCCCGATGGCATTGGCCGCAATGCTCTTGACGCGCTCCGACATCGCTTCATCGATGCTTTCGGCGTTTACCAGTATCGACGCATAAACATCCGTTACGGCCCCCCTGGACTTTTCGAGCGTGCTTGTGGTCTGGTTCACCTGATAGGTCTTGGTTACATCGCTGGATGACGAGCTCTGGTTCTCTACGCCGACTTCCTCATTCTCCATCTTGTCCTTTATTTCGGTTTCGGAAATGACGATGCCCTCGTCGTCTATGACCGGCGAATACTCGATCTTGTGCGTGGAAAGCTGGTCAAAATCCAGCGTCACGCTGACTGCCGCCTTGACATAACCGGCGCCGAATATAGGCTCCAGCAGTTCCTTGAGCTGGTTCTGCATATCCCCCTCGATGCTCTTTTTCAGCGAGTACATATCCGAGGAAGCCGATATATCATTGTTCTCGGTTGCGCCGAGCAGGTTCATCTTGGTGTCGACAATCGACACATTCTCGGGCCGCAACCCCGACACGCTCTTTGAAACAAGGCTCCTGATGGCCTCAACCTGGTATATCGTCAGCTCCTTGCCGGCTTTGAGCTTGATGACGACCGACGCGGTCACAGGCTCCTTCTCATCTCTCAATGTGAAGATATTGTCATCCGGTATGCTCATCGTAACGATCGCGCCGTCGACACCATCCAATGATTCGATGGTCTTCTGCAGCCTGTCCTGCAATTGGAACAGCAGGTACTGCTTGCGCTCCTGCTCGGAGCTGCTGATTGTAATGTTGTCCGAATACAGGTCGTAGCTGAACCCCGTTTCGGGATAACCCTCCGCGGCTAGCTCCATTCTCGCCATGTCCTCCTGATCCTTGCTGACGAGTATGGTGTCATCCCCCTGCATTTTGACATCGACGCCCATTTCGATCAGCCGGTTGTAGATCTCGCCAGCCTCGTAAACATCGAGTCCCGAATAAAGCACGACATATTCGGTTCTTGTCAGGAGCGCTATGACGATGGACAGGCCGATGATGAAGACGACAAATGTAATGGCCAGCCTTCTGCGCTTTGTTTGATCGATGCTCAACCATCTTTCTTTGATTTTATTAATTATGTTGGCAAACATTTAGTCTCCTACAAATAGGTTTAAATCTGCATGCTCATGATTTCTTTGTAAGCATCGATAATCTTATTCCTGACCTGCATGGTAAACTGCAGCGCGAGGTCCGATTCCGCCATGTCGACCATGGCGGTCACCAGGCCGTTGATGTCTCCGGACATCAGCTGGTCGGTGCTCAGGTTGTTCATTTGTTCGCTGCTGAGCATTTCGTTTAAAATGTCCTTGAATGCGTCGCCTTCCATGCTTACTTCGCCGCCCGACAGCATCGAGGACAGCCTGTCCAGGCCCTGCACGCTCTTGACGCCTTCCGGAGCCGCCGCACTGTTTATGGTGTTCATGATATTGTTGGCAAGCCCCGATATATTTGAGATTCCCGCAATTTCAGGCATGATTCATCCCCCAGTCTTCATTATCTGCCGATGTCCAGCGTTTTTACCAGCAGATTCTTGGTCGTGTTGAGCACTGTGATATTGGCTTCGTATCCCCTGCTCGCCGAGAGAAGCTCCAGCATCTCTTCGGTCGTGTTTACATTCGACATGGTGACATAGCCGTTCTCGTCGGCATTCGGGTTGTCCGGGTCGTACACCATCTTAAACGGGGATAAATCCGTGTCGACCGAAGCGATCTGGACGCCCGGGGTGACTTCGCCGGAATTTTTAAGATAATCCTCGAAGGAATCCATCTGTTCGGATGCGGCAAAAGACACCACCCTGCGCTGATACGGCAGATTGGTGCCCACCTGTATGGTCTCGGCATTGGCTATGTTTTGGGCAATGACATCCATCTTGGCCTTGTAGGCCTCCAGCGCGCTGACGCTGATGTTCAGTGAACTCTTGATCGTGCTCATTATCTGCCCTCATTCAATACATATTCGATTTTATTGAATTCAAGTGTGATTTTCTGTACAAGCGCATTGTATTCAATGCTGTTTTTGGCAAGCTCGGCCATCTCCTCGCCGAGATTTACATTGTTGCCGTTTGCGTTGATCTCGCCCTCTTTCTCCCTGAGCTCATAGTCAAACTCGGTTTCGTGGAAGTGCTTTCCCGGAGTCGCCGTAACGACGACCTCTTTTGCTATGAATCCCGGGGTGTCCGCATTGGCTATGTTGTTTGAGATGACCTCGTTGTTGACCCATACCTGGTCCAGTCCGCGCTTTATAAAGTTCGCCTGATCGAATATTCTGTCCAGCATGCCTATGGCCCCTTTATAAATTTTTGCACCTGAAAAATACAGTAGTGCAAGATTTATAATAAGTCGAAAACATGCCCTTGAAACAAAATTGTACGATGAATGGCGATATTTGTCTGAAAAGAAGCGGCCCGCAGCGCGCTCTGTGCAGCCCAGTAGTGGTAATAAATGTTAGGTAATAAGCCCCGCCGGGTCAAATTGCCATTGTCTTTACCATGCAATCGATACTATAATGAATATATACATACAGCTTGATTAAAGCAACTACGTTGGAGCACAATAACATGGGGAGGTTCTGTTTGCATCCCAAACTACTGAAAACGGCAGCCTCTTTGCTTGTGCTTATACTGGCATCAGGCCTGCTTGCCGCGCCCTGCTTTGCCGACGGGCTTGAACTTTCAAGCAAGCATGTGTGCATCGTATACGACGATTCCGGGAGCATGTATGAAAAGGACGGCGCACCGATCATGAACTGGGCGCGCGCAAATTACATGGTCCAGGCATTTTGTGCGCTTTTAAACCCCGAAGATTCCCTGTACATCACCTATATGAGCGATATCGAGGGCAGCTTGCAGCGGGGCGACTATCTGGCCGGAGACAGGGCGCGGTCGATTGCCGAGATACGCTCATGGCGGGGCGATGCGCAGACGCCTTTTGCCGCTGTCGAGTCCGCATACGATACGCTGCGCTCCATAGAAGGCCGAAGCGGCGACGAATACTGGCTCGTCGTGATGACCGACGGTAAGTTCCAGGGCATGAAAGGCGATCTGACCGAAACACTGAAAGACTATATCGACGACATGGCGCTTGCGGGAAAAACACTGAAAGTCGTGTTCCTTGCGATGGGCGGCGAGGCCGAGCCGCCGCAGGCCGATGATGATAAGGGACTGGCGGTGTATAAGACCGATGAATACGGCATCATCACAACGATGCTGGCACTGTCGGACAATATATCGGCAAGACAGGCTTTTGCCTACTCCGATCTGCGGGTCGACGGCAGCCGCATACAGTTTACGAGCCGGATCGCGCCTGCGTCGCTCGTCATACTGAACCAGGACAGCGGCAATCCGGTCCAATCGGTGGAGAACACCGACGGACTTCTGAAGCCCTCTGCACAGTATGCCGTTTCCGCACCGGAGACCTTTGCAAGGGAAAAATCCGGACAAGCCGTTACGGATGAAGCGCTGTCGGGCATCATCACGCACTATACGCCGCATTCCGGGTACCTTGCGCACGGCAGCTATACGGTGACATTTCAAAACCAGGTCGATATTCAAAAGATACGGATACTCTACCAGCCCGCCATAACGCTTCAGTTCCGCTATATGAGCGCAGGAAAGATCGTAGAAAATCCGAAGGACGGGGATACGGTCGATATCGAGGTACAGCTTGTCAACTCCGCAACCGGCAAGCCGTTTGACGCATCGGTACTGGGGGAAGGGCTTGAATACAGCCTGAAGCTGCTGTCGCAGGGCGAGGTTCTGGCGGCCGAATCCTCCCCGGTGCTGAAGGATGCGGCGCTCCGCGACGGCGACACCGCAGTGGCGGCCGAGGTCGTCATGCCCGGCTATTTCACACTAAGGGCCAGGCTCGACTACACCGAGCAGCAGCAGGCGCCGGAAGAACACCCCGGGAATGCGCCCGCCGAAAGCAGCGGCCCATGGCCGCCGGAAATCACGCTGTCGGCGCAGCCGGGGCCGTTTGCCAGCATCAGGCTCAAGGACCTGGAGAAAGCATCTTTCAAGCTGATCCCCTATTACAACGGCAGCCCGGCGACTGCGCAAAACCTGGAAAACAGCAATCTGGAGATCACATGCCCGCGCAATGTGAATTTCAGCTACAGCGTGTCGCCCGAAGGAAGCTATGAGATCCGGCCGTTGTACGGCAGGGACATGCTGTCGACATCGACGGGCATGATCAGCGTTACATTTATCTATACATCCGAATATCAAAGCATGGCGTCAGCCACGATGGCATTCTATATCGAGGATATGAGCTGGGTACAGCGCAACATTCAGGCGCTTTGGCTGCCCTTTGCGCTCGGCGCGGTTGCGATACTGATCTGCGGGATACTCTTTTTCCACAAAAAATTCCCGAAGGGCGGCGGCATCGAATACTCGCACCTGTCAAAGGACCGCATGGGCAAGTGGCAGCAGTCGCTGCCGACCTCGGTCGCGGGATTCAGCAATCTGAAAGGGAACTGGATATACATACCCTTCTCGCGCGAAAGGATCACCGTGTCGGGCATCACATTCTACCCCGGTGCAAACGATCAGCATCTGTTGGTCTGGCTCAAGGACATCGAAGGGGAGATCTTCACAGATCCCAGTGACGCGCTGGTCAAAAAGGGTTCCGGGTTCTTTGTGCTCAAAGCGGGCGTAAGCCTTACGATCGAACGGGGCTGCTACCAGTTGTCATTCCGGTATATCGCGCCAAGGCATTCACTGATACAGAAATAAAAGCGCGCACCCTGTCCTACCACGAGCCGCTTTTGTATTGGCGTCAGCTGGCATGGGATATCCTGTCAAAATGTTATATGGTTTGTAGGAGTTGCTGCGCTTACGATCACGGCGCGCCGAGGGCGTCGCGCCCTACAGAGCGGCGTATAAAAATAAAAATTTCCCTATGCCGACCGCTCCGCATCCGCTGCCTGCGCCGGCTTTTTGGGAATCAGCAGCGTCAGCAGCATCGACAGCACCGTCACAGCCGCGGCGCAGAGGAAAATGACATCGGAGCCGGCGGTTGTCCAAATCAATCCCGCCAGCATCGAAATCGGCACAGCCGTGAAGTGGTCGAGCGACACGCCCATCGACAGCGTCGAGTTGACGTCGGCAGGATCGGCGATGCGCTTGACATATACCGACCGCGCGTCCTGCGCGCCCAGCGACATCGCGTCGACCACCTTTAAAACGAGCAGCACCGCGAGCCCGGCCTGCTCGCCGAAGGTCTCCTTGTGTATGAATGCGTAGCCGAGGCATACGATAATGGTCATCGCAGAGCCGAGCTGCATGACAAATCGCTCGCCCTTTTTGTCGGTCCAGCGGCCCAGAAGCGGCCTGAAAAACACATTGACGACCGATGTTGCGATGGTCAGCAGCGCAAACACCTCGACCGGCTGGTTCCAGTCCCGGATCAAAAGCCACGGTATCAGGAACAGGTCGACCTGTTTGATGATGCCGGACAACAGAGAAAGAACATAATAAAGCCCGTACTTCTTCTTAAAAACCAGCTCGAACCTGGGTTTCTTTGCCCGGCCGCTCTTTTCCATCAAAAGGAACGACGCAGCCGCAATCAATATCGAGATCGCCGCCAGTGTGAATATGAAGCCGAATCCCGCATCCGTGAACCTGAAAACCACATAAATGACCGCGGAGCCGAGTATCGTCATGAAAATCTCGACACCGCGCAGCTTTCCGAGCATCGAGCCCTCGCCGCCCGAGGAAGCGGCCTCCATCGCGATGGCGGGGCCCATCGGCAGGAATAGGTGCTGGCCGAGCGATATCACTACGACCCATGCGACCATCATCGGATAGGCCGGCGCAAGGAACGCGGCGCCAATCAGGCCGACCGCCTTTATAATATGCGATATGGCCCCGACCACATGCGTGTCCATCACGAGCAGAAGGCCGGTGATAAAAACAAGCAACAGCCCGGGCATTTCGCGCGGCAGTTCGAGCGCGCCGCGCATCGCTTCGGTAATGTGATAAGTCGCGTAATAGTTATTCCATGTGGATTCGGTCAGTCCCATTGAAAGGCCGCCCACGCCAAAGGCAATGAACAGCAGAAGCATGTTGCGGCTGACGCTATGCCTGCCGATCGTGAAATATTTCAATTCTGTCCTCTTTCCGGGTAACGATCTCTATCTTTGGGCTACATCGGATAACTCAAGGCCCCTGTTGTGCTCGACGGCCCAGTCCATCGACCATCTGTTTTCAAACAGCAGCACCCTGCGCTCGGATTGATCCTTGGCCGGCATGGTCGTACTGGTTAAATTCAATTTGGAAACGTCGGTTCCTTCGGGCTTCACCCATCTTACATACTGGAAATTCAAGGGCTCAAAGCGCAGATCCACGCCGTATTCGCTCTTTAGGCGATATTTTAAGACATCGAACTGCAGCACGCCGACCACGCCGCAGATCAGCTCCTCGCGGCCGATGTCAAGCTGCCGGAACACCTGCACCGCGCCCTCCTCGGCAAGCTGCGTAATCCCCTTGACAAACTGCTTGCGCTTCAGGGAGTCCTCGGGCGATATGCGCGCGAAGTTTTCCGGCGCGAACACAGGTATGCCCTCGTACCTGAAAGGCTCCCTGGCTGTGGTCACCGTGTCGCCCAGGCTGAATATGCCGGGGTCGAAGAGCCCTATGATATCGCCCGGCCAGGCCTCATCGACCTTTGAGCGCTCGTCGGCCATGAACTGCTGCGGCTGCGTCAGCCGGACCATCTTGCCCGAGGCCACATGCAAAACCTCCATGCCGGCCTCGAACCTGCCGGAGCATATGCGTAAAAATGCGATCCTGTCGCGGTGGGCCGGGTTCATGTTGGCCTGTATCTTAAACACAAACGCCGAAAAGTCGCTGTCAACCGGCACGACGCCCTTGTCCGAAACCCTCGGCATGGGCGGCAGTGTATAATTCAGGAACCTGTCCAGAAAGCTCTCGACGCCGAAGTTGTTGATCGCGCTGCCGAAGAACATCGGCGTCAGCGCGCCCTGCTGCACCCTCTGCATGTCGAGTTCGTCGCCTGCGCCGTCGAGCAGCTCGATTTCCTCCAGCAGCTGTTCATACAGCGCATCGCCTATAATTTCCTTTACGGCGGGATCCGCAGGCGGCAGCAGTTTTGCATTCAGTTTCTTCGCGCCGTGCGCGCCGTCCTCGTCATAGAGCTCGACAAGCTTCGTATCCCTGTGGTACACGCCCCGGAAGTCGCCCTGTGTGCCGATCGGCCAGTTGACCGGGCAGCTCGTGATGCCGAGCACCTGCTCGATTTCCTCCATCAGCCGGAACGGGTCCTTCGAAGCGCGGTCCATCTTGTTGACAAAGGTAAAGATCGGTATGCCGCGCATGCGGCAGACATGGAACAGCTTGATGGTCTGCGGCTCGACTCCGTTTGCGCCGTCGATCAGCATGACCGCGCTGTCGGCGGCGACCAGCGTCCTGTAGGTGTCCTCGGAAAAGTCCTGGTGGCCGGGCGTGTCGAGTATGTTGATGGCATAGCCGTTGTATTTGAACTGCATGGCAGAGGAGGTCACCGAAATGCCCCTCTGCTTTTCGATCTCCATCCAGTCGCTGGTCGCATGCCGCGCGGCCTTCCTGGCCTTGACGGAACCGGCCAGATGGATTGCGCCGCCGTATAAAAGCAGCTTTTCGGTCAGCGTCGTTTTTCCGGCGTCCGGGTGCGATATGATGGCGAATGTTCTTCTTTTTGCCGTTTCTTCATTTAGTTTTGCGTACATAGCGATAATTTTACTAATAAAACCTATAATAGTCAATGAGGTAAGATCTGTGATTAATTACTTTGATATTAAAATAAATATTGCATATTTTACCCATGCTAAATACAATAGTATTTGATACTGCTTCGTAACGGAGGATGACATAGATGGCATTCAAATTGATTACGGATTCCTGCTGCGACCTGCCGGAAAAATATATCAACGACAACGGTTTGACCGTCATACCGCTGATGTTCACGTTGGACGGCAATGAATATTCCGACGGAAGCATGGACCCGAAGGAGTTTTACAGCAGGGTCCGCAGGGGTTCCATGCCTACGACCACGCTGATCAACACCCAGAGGTATCTGGATGAATTTACAAAAATACTGGAAGAAGGCGACGATTTTATATACATCGCGTTTTCATCGGCGCTGTCGGGCTCGTACCAGTGCTCGGTGGCGGCAATCGAACAGCTGGCAAAGGATTACCCGAACCGAAGGATTGCGGCCATTGACTCCAAATGCGCCTCGATGGGCCAGGGGCTGCTGGTTTACCACACGGTCGAAAAGCAAAAGGAAGGCCTGGGCTTTGACGAGCTTGTCAAGTTCATAAACGAAACCTGGCCGAAGGTTTGCCACTGGTTTACGGTCGACGACTTGAATCATTTAAAGCGCGGCGGCAGGCTGTCGGCGACTTCCGCGATACTGGGCACGCTGCTCTCCATCAAGCCCGTGCTGCATGTCGACGACAACGGAAAGCTGATTCCGATGAGCAAGGCGCGCGGCAGAAAAAAATCGCTCGCGGAGCTTGTCGATGCGATGAAAAAGAGCATTAAAAACCCCGACGGTCAGATGGTCATGATCAGCCACGGCGACGCCGGGGACGAGGCGAACGAAGTCGCCGCGATGGTGCGCGAAGCCTTCCCGGGCATCCGGGATATCATGATCAACAATGTCGGCACGGTCATCGGCGCCCACTCGGGGCCCGGAACAATGGCGCTGTTTTACCTGGGCGAGCCCAGATAACAGATCGCCGCATGATCGGTTCCCAAGCCCTGCGGGCATGCCCGCAGGGCTTTATTGATATCAGCAAAGCGCTGTCAGCGCTCATCCGCTTGCATCCATGATTGCTTTTGCCGTTTATATATACTGATATTCACATATAACTGAATATAGAGTACAATACGGATAAATATTGAATAACGACCTGGAGCCATCCGCCCTATGATACTTTCGCACAGCATAAAAAACATCCTGCGCTCCCCCGGCAAAACCGCGCTGTTCCTGGTACTGATATTTTCACTGACTCTGCTGCTCTCGCTCGGCATCAACCTGTGGGCGGCCATTGTACAGTTTCTGGATGAATGCAATGACAGCTACACGACGATCGCGCTGTTTGAATATATGGGTGCAGAATACCCCGACGAGGCTGTCTATGACGATAAGATGCAGCAGGCCGTGGACGATTTTGATTTTACGCTGATCACCGGCAATGAAAATGTTCTGCTCTGGGACCGGTCCGAGCGGGCGCTGGGATACATCGAGGGCTTTACGCGAACCGACAGAGAAATACCGTATAAGCAGGCGGCCGTTCTCATCATCAACACCGTTGTCCCTTATGACTCATACGGAACATACTGCGCCATAGTATCGGACGCTCTGTATTCATACAATGATATCATCGGCAAAACCATATTGTTTACTCCCCCCCATTATGAGTTTGAAAGGGGGCACAGTTATATCGTACACGGTGAGTTCTACCGAGGCCGCACTTCCTACAAGTATTTTATGTTTACCCCCTACGGCAATGCCGCAGCGGTCAACGCGGGTTTGGATATCGGCAGCCCGATGATAGAAGATATTACAAATGAAGACGGAAGCATAACAATCGATCCCGACAGTATCTTTCTGAAGATCGCAGATACTTACAAAATGATGAACAACGGCGTCTCCGTTTTTGCTGCATCGGACATTGAATCGCTCTTTCCGTTTCACCAGCAATTACTGTATATCACCCAAGGCAGATTGTTCACGCAGCAGGAATACGATGGCGGCGAGCATGTCTGCATCATCACGCAGACGATTGCCGAAAAGTGCGGCGTTTCGGTGGGCGACGAGATTCCGCTGTCCATTGCGGCTGCCGGTGATGTGCCGGTATATGAAAGCTACTGGGCCGGAACGGGGTTTACCGATGAAAGCCTGTACAGGGTTGTGGGCATTACAAATATAAATGATTCGATGAGCCACTATGTGTTCATCCCCAGGCGCACAGACCTTGTTTTATCCTCCAGCCAGATCGGGTATACGATGGGCCAGGCCGTGCTTCGAAACGACGGCGCGGATGCGTTCTATCAGGCTGTAGAACCGCTCTTGCCCGACAGGGTGCGGCTTACCATCTACGACCAGGGCTATTCGGCAGTTGCCGTGCCTTTTCAGAACATACTGACCGTCGTAACGGTCGTGACCTGGATCTGCGCGTTCGTATGCGCCGCGGTGCTTGCGATGTTCGGCTTCCTGTTCATCTACCGGCAGCGCGACGTGGCCGATACGATGCTCAAGCTCGGCGCGGGCAAAGCAAGGATCTCGCGCTATTTCCTGTACGGCTCCGGTATCATTTCCCTTGCTGCGTCGGTATCAGGCTGCACGGCCGGCTATTTGCTCTCTGATTATGTCATGGGAATTGTAAAATCCATGGCAGGGGAAATTACAGTGACCAATACCATGTACAGCGTAAGCAAGCTGACGATCGACAAGGCCCTTGCATTTGCACCGGATACGCACTATGCATTGTTCCTTGCCACGGGCGCGGCAGTGCTTGCAATCGCGCTGCTATTCAGCTTCGTGTTCATGCTGCTTGCCATGAAGCCCAAAAATAAGAAGTCAGGAAAAGTAAGGACGCCGAAAAAACCGGCTCAGTCCTCGCATCTTTCCGGGGGACCGGTAAAATATGCAATACTGTCCATGCTGCGCGGCGGCTCGCGCACACTGATCGTGCCGCTGGTCTCATGCATCGTCGTGGTTTTTTTATGCCAGCTTGCCTTTACGACCGGAAACTATGAAAAGCAGTTGAAAGATATATACCATAACACAGTCATTGCCGGACAATTTACCGGCATCGATGGCAAGCAGGGTAAAGCACTGGCGCTGGAGTTCGCCGATTTGGCCGCTCTGCTCAATTCGGGGTATACAGAAAAAATCGATGCAACACACGCAAATAAGTATTACTATCTGGGCATATCCAGGACAGCCGACGGAACGGAACTGCCTGTTGATCCCATCGTATATCCCAAAAGCGGTTTTGCATATGAAACCTTTATGGCCACCATCATGCTTGGCCCGGATCTGGTGCTGACAAACAATATTCATAAAACACCCGAATTCATCTACAGCGGAAATGTTTTGATGGAATTCCTCGATGGTTTCAATGAGTCCTTTTTAACGGAATACACCGGGGACATCTCCGGCTGCATGGTGTCTACGGATTTCATGCAGCAAAAAGGCATAGCGCTCGGCGATACCATCGGTTTGGCGCTGCCCGAATACAATATCGACTATATGGAGTTCCTGGTCGTGGGCAGTTATGTAAAGCAGGGCAGTAAAGACAATATATATTGCCCGATTGGCGCTCCGCTGACGCCCGAGATGCTTTCCGGCAACCCGGCTCCCATTCCCAGGCGCGGGGGCTATGTGTTCCAGAGCCCTGAAGCGCTTTGGTTCATCTCATACCAAAGTGCAAATTTCTCAATAAGCGCCTCTGATCTGAACGGCTTCAGGTCATACCTTCATGAATACGGCTTTTCCGAAGTCAACAACTATGGCAAGGTACGGAGCTTTATCGTATTGGATGATATGCTGTTCAACAGCACTGTCAATACCCTGACACGGCAGATACGGCTGATCAAAATACTGTATCCTTTCCTGTACTTCCTGGTCGGAGCCATCGGGCTTGTCGTATCATACCTTCTTGTGGTCAGCCGAAGAAAGGAATTCGCGGTCATGCGCGGGCTCGGCGCGAACAAGCCGCGCACCTTCCTTTCATTCTTTATCGAGCAGGCTCTGCTGTGCCTTGCAGGCTGTGCGCCGGGTCTGGGCGGCTGGGCGGCGGTTATGGACAGCGTCAGCCCGCTGCAGTGGATGCTGGCCGCGGGATTTGTACTATGCTACTTTACGGGCAGCGCCATATCCATATCGATCATGAACAGTGAAAAAGTCCTTGCCATACTGACGGACGAGGACTGAGGGGGAAATGATGAGTTTACTCGAATTATCGGATGTCAGCTACAGCTACAACAGCAGGTATCAGACTGTGCAAGTCATAAAAGGCGTCAGCTACGCATTCGAGCAGGGCAGCGCCTATGCCATACTGGGCAAATCCGGCAGCGGAAAGAGCACGCTGCTGTCGCTCCTTGCCGGGCTCGACCTGCCGCACTCCGGGCAGGTGCTCTTTGAGGGCGAGCCGACTTCTTCGATGAATCTGGACAAATACCGGCGCGAGCATGCCGCGATGATCTATCAGAGCTTCCGGCTGTTCCCGCTGCTTACCGTGCTGGAGAATATCATGTATCCGATGGAGCTGCGCCGCGCGCCGGCGAAGCAGGCGCGCGAGAAGGCCAAAGAACTCGCGGCCAAGGTATCGCTGCCCGAAAGCCTGCTGGACCGCTTTCCCGGCATGATCAGCGGCGGCGAGCAGCAGCGTGTTGCGATCGCGCGCGCGCTTACGATGGACAGCAGGCTGATGCTGGCCGACGAGCCGACCGGCAACCTGGACCAGGACAACAGCACAAAGATCATCGATATACTGGTAAAACTGGCGCACGAGGAAAATTACTGCGTGATCATCGCCACGCACGATCTGGAAATTGTCAAAAAGGTGGACAGGGTGCTCTATATCGTCGACGGCGCGATCAGCAAAGACAGGTACGGGAACCTGTAAAAACGCGGGCTAAAGATCCAGCACCTTGCAGCAGAATATCCGCATCGTATCCTGTCGCATCCCGAAGTTTTTCGGGCCCGCCGGGTTCATCCATCGCTGAAAGGAATGCATCGCTTTCCCGTATCCCTGCGGATACGAGGGCGGCGCACAAGCCCGCGCCGACAGGTATCAGCGCATAATACCGCTCAAGCAAACTATCCTTATTCAGCGCCGCAGGGACATCTTCGATCCTGCAGTTATCAAACAGGCCCATAACCTTCCTCTTTACGGAAGTATCAAAACATCCGTACCGATATCTGCGTGCTCCCAGATATAGTCCATGTCCTCATTTTCGAGCGCGATGCACCCGGCTGTCCAGTCCCGCGAAGCGCCGCTGCCGTGTATCATGATTTCGCCGCCGAGCGGCGTATCCCAGGGCGGCCGCCTTCCGGATTCTATGGCGTCGGTGATATCCTCAAGCTGCTCCGCCGCGATGTCCCCCCTGTCGTACCCGGCCTGCGCATCCTGTATATTGGGGTACGAAAGCCCCACCGACAGATAGAATTTGCTCCGGTCGTTGCGAATGCAGACATAGTATTCGCCTTCGGGCGTCCTGCCGTCGCCCTCACGCTGCTTCGCGCCTTCGGGCGTAAAACCGAGCCCTATCCGAAAACGCGCGGCAAGGTTGCCGCCGTCGAACACTTCCATGATCCTGTCGCTTTTGTAAACAATGATTTTCATATCGCCGATGTCCTCAATCCATACTCCAAACTCCGGCTCTGCCTGCGCATCGATGAATACGGCCGAAGGGTCGGGCGCCGCGTCCGGGGCATTATACTCTGCAGGCGCTATACCGGCAGATTGACCGAAAAGTTCCGGCATAGCGGCGCTGTTCTGTCCGGGCGCCCTGCTTTTGCTGTTGCAGGAATATACCGCGAGAACCGCGATGAACACCGCAAGGAATAATAGAAACCTTTTCATGTTTACATTATAGTAAATTGCCGAATCCGGCGCAACACGGTGTGTCCGTCATCATTCGTGCCGTCGTTTTTCGGAAATAAAATGACGGTTAATATTTCTCATCCTTCATCTACGCATCATGCGTAAACTCCAAACATATTACAAATAGGCAAATTTCTTGCAACCGGTGTCAATCGATTCGGGCCGGAAAAATTAGGTCTAAAATTGGGGAATTCTGCGGGCGCTTTCCCTGTTACACGCACAGGCTGATTCACCCTCTCCCCGGCGGGTCGCCCATGTGTCCTGCAAAATCGGGCGAGAGGAACTGTATTCATATTAACATGAAACCTTAGCTCTTTATGTGGCACGATCACGGATCGAATTTAAAGTGCCCGGAAAAACAGCGTCCTGACTCCGCCCCATATGAAATAGACGGAAAACCCGGCCATGAACAGGCCAAGGACGATAATAATCGCTTTGTAAATCGGATCGGTCAGCCAGCGCTTGCCGCCGGCCGTTCCCAGGGATACGGCGGTATACCAGATCAGGTCGGCGCTCTCATGCCCCAAAAAGAATACCGGGATGCCCAAAGGCCCGGCGCTCTGCGAAAGCGTCATCGAAGACAAACCGACCGTGGCCCACCAGATGATGAAATAGGGATTCATGGCACTCAAAAGCAGCCCGTCGCCCGCGATGCGCACGAAGGATTTCGGCTTTGCCGCCGCTGCCGCCGACGCCTGCTGCCCCCGGATCGACAGCTTGCCGCGCACGGCGTCGCTTATCATGCCCCACGCCATGTATGCAAGGTACGCGCCCCCGGCCAGGCCGATTGTACCCGACACGGCGGGCTTCACTAGCAGTTCGTTCAATCCGAGCGCCAGCAGCATGACCGCAATGGCTTCCAGCAACGCATGACCCGAAACGATCGCAGGCCCGGCCTTCCAGCCCCTTTGCAGCGAACCCGTAATACTGGCCGCCAGCATCGGCCCCGGCATCATCGCGCCCGAAAATCCCATGAGGGCCGATGATAAAAACAAGCTTACATAACCCATGACATTTCAGCCGAACACCATCGTGTCGGTCAGCACGCCGCCCTGCGCGTCCTTAAAGAGGCCGACAAGCTCCGGTATCGTCAGATGGCTCTTTTGCTCTCCGGCGACATCCAAAAGTATCCTGCCCTTGTGCAGCATGACTAGTCGCTTGCCGTAACGGATCGCGTACTCGAGGTTGTGCGTGACCATCAGCGCCGTGATGTTGTGCTCCTTGATGACATCGCATGTGATATCCATGATGGTCTGCGATGTACGCGGGTCAAGCGCGGCCGTGTGCTCATCCAACAGCAGCAGATCAGGCTTGATCATCGTGGACATCAGCAGCGCAAGCGCCTGCCTCTGCCCCCCCGAGAGCTGCCCGCAAAGCACGTCGAGCTTGTCTTCGACGCCCATGCCGAGGCTTTCGAGCACTTCCCTGAAAGTGCTCCTGTCCGCTTTGCGAAGGCCCCGCTTAAGGCCGTAGGGCCTGCCCTTGTTGGCGGCCAGCGCCATGTTCTCGGCCACCGTCATCGAGGCGCAGGTGCCCATCTTCGGGTCCTGGAACACGCGCGCGATGCGCGAAGCCCTCCGGTACTCCGGCACGGCGTTGACATTTGCACCGTCAAAGCAGACCATGCCGCCGTCGACGGGTATGTTGCCGGATATGATGTTCAAAAGCGAGGTCTTTCCGGAGCCGTTGCTGCCGACCACGCTGATGAAGTCGCCCTTTTCAACATGCAGATCAAGCCCTTGGAACAACTGGTTCTCGGTCGGAAGGCCCTTGTCGTATGTTTTATGGATGTTCAGAAGATCCAGCATATCAGGCCGCCTCCCTTCCGCCGAAGAGCTTTTGAAGCCTCTGCTTCCAGGCCGGGTTTCTGATGATAATGATGATAACGAAGAATACGGCCGATATCAGCTTCATGTCGGTTGCCGGAAGTCCGGCCCTGAGCGCCACGGCAATGCTCGCCTTGTAGAGTATCGAGCCCAGTATCGCCGCGGTCGAACCCTGTATGAAGCGCACCTTTCCGAATACCGTCGCGCCGACGATCACCGAAGCAAGGCCGATCACGACGGTGCCGCTGCCCATGCTGACATCGGCAAAGCGCTGGTACTGGCACATCAGCGCGCCGGACAGCGCGGTCAGGCCGTTTGCGATCGCAAGACCGGTGATCTTGACCCTGCCGGTATTCTGCCCGAGCGACGACACAAGCTGCGGGTTTGCGCCGACCGCGCGCAGCGACAGGCCGGCATACGTCTTCATGTAAAGATCCAGTATGACCTTGATGATCACGACGACCAGCAGTGCGACAACCACCTTGGGCAGAAAGCCGGAAAACATCGTGCCGACGGTCAGCAGCGGAACATTGGCCTTGCCCATGATGCGCAGATTGACCGAATACAGCGCGGTCATGACCAGTATGCCCGAAAGCAGGTTGGTGATCTTCAGGCGCACATGCAGCAGCCCCGTTACGACCCCGGCCGCGGCGCCGCAGACAATGGCGGCAGCGCAGGCAAGCAGGGGGTTTGCGCCGCCGGTGATCAATACGGCGGCGACGGCCGCCCCAAGCGGGAACGTGCCGTCGACGGAAAGGTCGGGGAAATCCAATATTTGATACGTGATATACACGCCGAGCACCATCGGCGCGTATATCAGCCCCTGTTCAATCACTCCGAGTATAAAATCAATCAATTATTCTTCTCCGGTCTGCGTTGTGGTAGTGACCATGTCGGCCTCGATGCCTTCGGGTATCGCGATGCCGAGCTGTGCGGCCACTTCGGTGTTGATGGTAATGATGCAATCCTTCAGCGTTTCATACGGTATGTCCCTGGCCGGTGTCCCGGAAAGTATCTGCGCCATGATCGCGCCGGTCTGCAGCCCCAGGTTGTAGTAATCGACGCCGGCCGACGCAAACGCGCCGTTCATGACCTGGGTCTCCTCCGAGCCGAAGAGCGGCACGCCCGCGGCAAGGCACTTTTCAACCTCGAGGGCGATGGACGAAACGACCATGTTGTCGGTCAGGTTCAGCACGACGTCGACCTGCGGAAGCAGCGCATCGAGCGCGGACGCGATCTCATTGGTGCTTGTGATGCCGATATCGATGACTTCCATGCCGGCCTCTGCCGCAACCTGCCGCGCCTGTGCAAGCTGTACATCGCTGTTGACTTCGCTTGTGTTGTGCAGTATACCGACCTTGACGGCATCGGGAACCAGTTTTTTGATCAGATCAAATGCTTCGGGTATCGGCATCTGGTCGCTGGTGCCTGTGATGTTGTCAAGCGCCGAGCCGTCCGGTGCGGCAAGCTGTGCGGCGATCGGGTCGGTTACCGCCGAAAATACGACCGGTATGCCCTTTTCCATGCCGGCCGCGTATGCCGCCTGGGCTGAAGGTGTGGCGATCGCAAGTATCATGTCCACATTGTCCGCCACAAACTGCTGCGCGATTGTACTGCCGACAGCCGGGTCGCCCTGCGCATCCTGAAACACGATTTCGAGGTTCTCGCCCTCAACATAGCCGAGCTCGGCGAGTTTGTCAATGGCGCCCTGGCGGCACATATCGAGCGAGTCGTGCAGCACAATCTGCGTCATGCCGATTTTAACTTTTGTTTTGCCGGAGACGGCTCCGCTCTTCTGACAGCCGGACAGCGCAAGAGCGCCGATTGCCAGTACGGTGCAGAGCACCAGCATCAAGATTGTTTTGAAGTTCTTTTTCATTTTCCGAATCCTCCGCGTAAAATTTTCGATTCAGCCTTCACGCATAAGATTTGAACATGGAGATAATAAAACGGCTTGGATGAAACCAAGCCGGTGATATGCTTATCAATAACACGCTCGTCTCATCTCGTCTATTCTGTTCTCATCTTATCTCAAAGCTAAACTCTTGTAAGTGCGATTATATTGGATTTTACCGGGGTTGTCAATACTGAGATATTATCATATTCCAAATCTTTCTCTAAATCAGTTGCTCCGGTATCGCGCGTGCCGCCGCTGTCAGGGTTTAAAAGCTCCGTCTCCCGGCTCGCCCGCTTCTTCCAGCTGTTCGGCCTGCGCCCGCAGCTCCTTCAGCGTTTCCCGGACCGGGTCGAAATCCCGTTTCTTCAATTCAAACATCGACGTATCAATATTCAGGACCATCTGCATAGCCATCCTCATTTTATTGAAGACGGAGCCTGTTCCTGAAGAATAGTATTCTTGTAGGAGTTCGGTTTGCCTGCCGTCAAGCGGCGATCCATTCAGTTTCTGAGCTGTCTTGAGTAAAAGCTCAACTTCCCTGTCATTCATGGTCTCCTCTCCCGCAAGACATTGCAATATCTAGATTATATCACATATTATGGGATTTGAATAATAAAAACTATTTCAGCGGCTTAAACCCTTTGAGCAGCAGCGAATTTGTAACGACCGACACGGAGCTGAACGCCATAGCGCCGCCCGCTAAGGCGGGGTTTAAAAGTCCGAACGCCGCGACCGGTATGCCGAGCGTGTTGTAAAAGAACGCCCAGAACAGATTCTGCTTGATCTTCTTCATCGTCTTGCGCGACAGCCTGATCGCGCCGGGTATGCCGGTCAGCGCGCCGCGCATCAATATGATATCCGCCGTCTCGATTGCGACATCGGTGCCGGTGCCGATCGCGATGCCGATATCGGCCACCGCTAGCGCCGGGGAATCGTTGATGCCGTCGCCGACCATTGCGACGATTTTGCCCGATTCCTTAAGCTTTCGTATCTCCTCGGCTTTATTCTCAGGCAATACCTCGGCCAGAACATGGTCAATCCCGACCTGCGCTGCGATTGCGTTTGCGGTCGACTTGTTGTCGCCCGTGATCATGTACACGGCAAGCCCCATCCGCTTCATTTCGTCTATCGCCTGCTTCGAATCCTCCTTGAGCGTATCGGCCACGGCAAGGAGCATCACAAGCTCATTGTCCACCGCCATCAGCATCGCCGTCTTACCCTCGGATTCGAGCCTCTCCATCTCGCTGTCGAGCTCATCATGGAACACGTGCAGCTCGTCGAAGAACTTGGCCGTGCCGATCGTGACGACCCTGCCCTCGACATTGGCAAGCACCCCTTTGCCGGGTACGGCGGTGAACTTCTGCACGCCGGGTATCGTGCCGGTGCGGGCCTTGCAGTATTCAACGATCGCAACGGCCAGCGGGTGCTCCGACTGCGACTCCGCGGCCGCCGCCAAAAGCAGCAGTTCGTCGGTTTTCTGCCCGTATGCCGCAATCACATCGGTGACCTCGGGCTTGCCCTTTGTGATCGTTCCGGTCTTATCCAGCACGATCGTGTCGACACGGTATGTGCTCTCGAGGTACTCCCCGCCCTTGATCAGTATACCGTGCTCGGCGCCGTTGCCGGTGCCGACCATGATCGCGGTCGGCGTCGCAAGCCCCAGCGCGCACGGGCATGCAATGACAAGCACCGACACGGCGCTGATGATGCCCATTGAAAAATCCTTGAATACGAGGAGCCATACAAGCAAAGTGATCACGGCGACCCCGATGACCGCCGGCACAAAGATGCCCGACACCCTGTCGGCAATCTTCTGTATCGGCGCTTTGGAGCCCTGCGCATCCTCAACAAGCTTTATGATCTGCGACAGCGCCGTGTCCCTGCCGACCCTGGTCGCCCTGAACTTAAAGCTGCCGTTCTTGTTCAGGGTCGCTCCGGTGACCTGGTCGCCCGGCTGCTTTTCAACCGGCAGGCTCTCACCGGTCAGCATCGATTCATCGACGGCCGAATAGCCCTCGGTGACCTCGCCATCCACCGGTATCTTCTCGCCGGGGCGCACGATGATGACATCGCCCGGCAGCACCTCTTCGACCGGTATGCTGCGCTCCTGGCCGTTGCTGTTGATGATCTGGGCTGTCTTTGGCTGCAGCCGCACAAGCTTTTTGATGGCGTCCGATGTCCTGCCCTTTGCAATCGCTTCAAACAGCTTCCCCAAAAGTATCAGCGTGATGATGACGGCCGCCGCCTCAAAGTACAGGTCCTTCATGCCGCCCTGCTCCGCATGCTGGAAGAGCACATTGTACAGGCTGTAAAAATACGCGGCGGATGTGCCCATCGCGACCAGCACATCCATGTTCGCGCCGCCCGAGCGCAGCGCATGATACGCGCCCTTATAATATCTGGAACCTATGACAAACTGCACAGGCGTCGCTATGACCAGCTGGAACCACGGATTGTGCAGCAACATGGCCAGCTGCCCGAAAAAGCTTTCGTGCGGCAGCTTCAGCATCGCAAGCAGCATGCCCAGCAGCATCGGCGCGCTCAATATCGCCGAAGCGATGAACGATATCTTCAGCTCCCTGATTTCGCCTGCGCGCATCTGCTCGGCTGCGTCCTCATTGCGGTCCTCGACGAGCTCTGCACCGTACCCGGCATTCTCGACCGCCCTTACCAGATCCGACACGCGCACCGTGTTTGCGTCAAACTCGACGGTCGCCTTGCCGGTAGCCAGATTGACATTGACGTTTGCGACGCCGTCCGCTGCGCTCAGCTTTTTTTCAATGCGCGCCGAGCATGCCGCGCAGGTCATGCCGGAGATCGCAAGCTCGGCCTTCCTCATCTGCCCGCCCTGCTCATGAGCCCTGCGCTCCGGCCGGTAGCCGAGGCTCTGGATTTCATCATAGATCGCGTCCAGGCTGACCACCCGCTCGTCATAGCGCACATCGGCCTTGCCGGTCGAAAGATTTACTGTGACCGCTTCGACGCCGGGCATCTTCCGTATTCTCTTTTCTATGGCCGACGAGCACGCAGCGCAGGTCATGCCGCCTATGGCGAAACGTATTTCCATCAAATTCAATATCCTCCGTGGATCATCTGCTGTTACTATTGATAGTATACAGCAAAATCATGAATAATAAAATGAATATACTATTAATTTAGTAGCATTTAAAAAATCATAATTCACTCCGCACATGCTGAAGGGTTCCTATCGGATACCGGGGACCGCTTCCGATAATTCGGAAATTCAGGGCAGATCATAGTATAATAACAATATCATACATCAGGCGGTGTTCATATGGAGGACAAGGTTTACTTTAAAATCGGTGAAATTGCCGACATGTACGACACATCGATACGGGCGCTGCGCCTGTACGACAAGATCGGCCTGTTCCGGCCGGAGCATACCGACGAAAACACAGGCTACCGGTACTATACCATCGACCAGTTCCCGATACTGAACGCAATTCTGGTGCTCAAAGGCATCGGCGTGCGGCTTGCCGACATCAAAACCGTGGTCGATGCCGGTATCAGCCCGCAGGAGTTGTCCAGGGTTCTCGGCAAGACAAAAGAGTATTGGTCCAACAGGATCGAAGTCGCAAAATTCAACATCGAGAATATTGAGAAGATCTTATCGGCGGCAAACGCGGCACAACCGCCGGAGGGCAAGCCCCAGCCCGACGCCTATCGTATGGCGCGGCTGGTGTGCCTTGAAAACACCAAGGTCGAAGGCGCGCTTTCGGAGGCTTTGTGGCTGTGAACAAAAGTCCATGAATCACCCGTAAACGGCGCTATGCGCCGTTTTCGTAGGGCGCGACGCCTCGGCGCGCCGCAATTGTCAGCGGAACAGCCCAGGACAGGGAACGAGCGTTCATCCACCGGACAGTTCATACCGCTCCCATTCAAACGTCCCCGCGGCGGCCAGATAAAGCTCATTCGGTATCACGCCGCGCCCGTTCCAGCCCTGCGCCTTTGCATACGCCATGGCATGCTCCAGGAATGTGATCGTCACCACCCGGCCGCTTTGCTGGCTCGCGAGCACCGCCCTGACCCACGGCCCGCAATCCAGCAGGCCCGTTTCCCCGAATCTTTTTTGATAGGCCGCAAGGTCGTATTCCACCTTTCGCTCCTGTGCGCTCCACGCACCGTTCTCATGGATCAGTAATGTATACGGCGCAAAGCCCGGCTCGATAAACGGCAGACCGAGCGCGCCGGGATTGACGACCAGCGTTTTGTCAAGCGCCATATGATACTGCTGATGGCAGTGACCGCAGACGATGATATCCTCCGGCACGCTTGCCAGCGCATCGCGTATCAGGCCAATATTTTGCCTGTGTATCAGTTCGTTGGTTTTCCTCGGCGAGCCGTGCACGATCCGTATCGAGGCCCCCGGCGCACGGATGACCTTTTGCTCCGGCAGGCCGGTCAGCCACCGGATACGTTCGGGGCCGAGTCGATCATACGTCCATTTGAGCGGCAGCATCTGCACCGAGCCCTCCCAATGCGGCGAAAGCCCGGCATGGTGGTCTGCAATATACTCCTCGCGGTTGCCCCTTATGATGTGCGCATCCATGCTTCTGAGCGCGTCGACGACCGCTGCGGGATCGGGCCCGTCGCCCACATGATCGCCCGCAACGATGATCGCATCCGCCCCGTGTTTTTCGGCATCGTCCATAACGGCCGCGAAAGCCTGCATGTTCGCGTGTATGTCGGACAGCGCCGCGATGGTATATCGGTCTCTCATAAACAGGATTATACCACATCATAAACGCCGTTTAGCGACATGAACACAGACTGCATTGCAATATAATGTAAAATATAATGATTGTGGGAACTATTGGCAATCCATTTCCGTCAACTATACAGAAACAAAACGGAGGTTGAAGTTATGAAGAAAGCAAAACTGCTCACACTAAGCCTGCTCCTTGTATGCTCCGTACTGTTTGCATCGTGCACGCCGAAGGCGGAGAACAGCAAACCGAGCCAGACAAACGCAGGGGTGCCCTATCCGGCCGAGGAGGCCCCGTCCGTCGACGGAGCGGTGTATGAGCCCGAAATGTTCGCAGACCAATCCGTGCCGTACTACGATTCGGAAGAATACGGCGAATTCTCCGAGAGCAGGTTCCTCGACCCCGAGGACAACCCGCTGTCCACATTCTCGATCGACGTCGACACCGCATCGTACAGCAACATCCGAAGGTACCTAAACGACGGGCAGCTGCCGCCCGCCGACGCGGTCCGCGCGGAGGAGTGCATCAACTATTTCAGTTATGACTATCCCCGCCCCGGCGGCGAACACCCGGTGGCGGTCGATGTTGTGATCAGCGATTGCCCGTGGAACAGCGGCAACCTGCTGGCGCGGGTCGCGGTACAGGCCGAAGCCCTGGACCTCAGCGATGTTCCCCCCAGCAACCTCGTGTTCCTGCTCGATGTGTCCGGCTCGATGGACGCCCCAGACAAGCTCCCGCTGCTGGTATCGGGCATCAAGATGCTGACCGGCATGCTCGGCAAGAACGATACGGTATCGATCGTCGTCTACGCGGGCGCGGCCGGAACGGTGCTCGAAGGAGTCCCGGGCGATGAGGAGCAGCAGATCAAGAACGCGCTCGACCGGCTCAGCGCAGGCGGCTCGACGGCCGGCGGCGAGGGCATCGAGAGAGCATACAAGCTGGCCGAGGAGTACTTCATCGAGGGCGGCAACAACCGTGTCATACTCTGCACCGACGGAGACTTCAATGTAGGCGTCAGCTCGGAAGAGGGGCTCGAGAGCCTCATCGAAAAAAAGCGGAAGAGCGGCATATTCTTAAGCGTGCTGGGCTTCGGAACCGGCAACATCAAGGACAACAAGATGGAAACACTGGCCGACAAGGGCAACGGCAACTATGCCTACATCGACTCGCTGATGGAAGCCAAAAAGGTGCTCGTCAACGAAATGAGCGGCACGCTCTTTACGGTCGCAAAGGATGTCAAGATACAGGTCGAGTTCAACCCCGCTATGGTCGCAAAGTACAGGCTGGTCGGCTACGACAACCGCAGGCTCAGGGATGAGGACTTCAACGACGATCGCAAGGACGCCGGTGAGATGGGTGCGGGGCACACCGTTACGGTGTTCTACGAGATCACGCCCGCGTCGGCTGCGGCAAGCGGTGTCGACGATCTGCGTTACCAGAGCGGCGAGCATGCGGCCCCGGAGGATTTCGGGGACGGCGAATGGATGTGGGTCAAGCTGCGCTATAAGGAGCCCGACAGCGACGAGAGCCAGCGCATGGATCTCTATGTGGATTCCGGTGCGTATACCGATGACCCGGATGACGACTTCCTGTTTGCGTCGTCCGTCGCGGAATACGCGCTGCTGTTAAAGGATTCGGAGTATAAGGCGGACGCGGACTTCGATTCGCTGATCGAGCGCGCCAGGGAAAGCCGCGGCGCAGACCCGGAGGGCTACCGCAGCCAGTTCATACAGCTGGCGGAGATGGCGCAGATATTGTACGGCGACTAGTTCCCGCAGGAAGGTCAAGGCCTTCCCCTACCCTGAAGATAAAGCGTTCATTAAAAAAGCTCTGCCCGAAGGCAGAGCTTTTCCATGCTACCTGTTCTCGATCGGCGTGTACTCCTTGCGTTTGGACACGCTCTTGTACGCCGGGCGTATGATCTTGCCCGCGTTCACGATCTCCTCGATACGGTGCGCGCACCAGCCCACAATCCTCGATACCGCAAATATCGGCGTAAACAGCTGCTCGGGTATCCCGAGCATCCTGTATACAAAACCCGAGTAAAAGTCCACATTGGCGCTGACGCCTTTGTAGATTTTCCTCTGTTTCCCGATAGCCTCGGGCGCAAGCTCTTCCACCTTGCGGTACAGATTGAACTCATCTTCAAGCCCCTTTTCGCAGGCAAGCTCCTCCACGAACTCCTTAAATATGACAGCCCGCGGATCAGAAATCGAGTAGACGGCGTGGCCGACTCCGTAAATGAGTCCCGAACCGTCAAACGCCTGCTTATTCAGCAGTTTCGTCAGATACTGCTCGATCTGCCGCTCGTCGCCCCAGTCGCTCAGGTTCCGCTTCATGTCATCCATCATCTTGATGACCTTGATGTTGGCGCCGCCGTGGCGGGGCCCCTTCAGCGAACCAAGCGCTGCCGTAATGGCCGAATATGTGTCGGTGCCCGAGGATGTGACAACATGGGTCGTGAAGCTCGAATTGTTTCCGCCGCCGTGCTCCGCATGCAGCACAAGCGCCATGTCCAGCAGCCTTGCTTCGAGCTTTGAGTATTTCGAATCAAACCTGAGCATATGCAGGAAGTTTTCCGCCGTGCCGAGTTCTTTGACCGGGCTGTGTATGACAAGGCTTTGGTTCTGGTGCGAATGCGCGCACGCATGGTATGCGTACACGGCAAGCAGCGGGAAGCAGGCAATCAGCTTCAGCGACTGCTTCAATACATTTGCGATGGACAAATCCTCGGCATTCTTATCATAGCTGTACAGTGTAAGCACCGAGCGTGCCAGCCCGTTCATCACATCGCAGCTCGGGCTTTTTAAAATGATTCCGCCGACAAATTCCTCGGGCAGCGAGCGGTGTTCGGACAACAGTTGCTCAAAGCTGCCGAGCTGCTCTTTTGTCGGCAATTCGCCGAAGAGCAGCAAATAGCATGTTTCCTCGAATCCGAACCGGTCATCGGAAATAAAGCCATTTACAATGTCCTCGATATTGATTCCCCTGTAATACAATTTTCCGGGCGTAGGCACAAGCTCGTTTTCATCCATGACATATGCGTGGACCTCGCCGATTTCAGTCAGCCCGGCAAGGACTCCCGCGCCGCTGATATCGCGCAGGCCTTTCTTGACCTCATATTTTGAATAGAGCCCCGGATCGATATAACTGCAGCTTTCGCATTTTCGGGCAAGCTCCGAAATCTGGCTGTTGTCAAAATCAAAGTATATTTCGCTCATAAAATCCTCCCTTGTGTTCATCTTGCTGCTTCTCATTGATAAGCGGGTACACAAAAACCGACCATGTCTTTTTATACAGCATGACAAAATCAATAAGCCTATTTAACTTGCATGATTCTGTGCGGTCGTATACCTCATCGACGAGAAACGAAAAGTAACAGATACTAAAAAGCAACCGTTATGATATGGCGCTTTAGAACAACACGCTCCTTTCCTTCAAAGCTTCCGAGGTTAGCTGACGGATTCGGGCCGAAGGAAAAATTAGCCCTACCGGAAAACCGGATTCACCCCAAATATTTGGTTCCCCCGTATCCTGTTATAAGGAATTCAGCTTCTGATTTGCATAATATACAGTATGCTTAATATATCATTATTCGAAACGGTATGTCAATAAACCGAAGCGCAATTTCTGTTTGCAAAATATGTCGATCAACAGCGCCCGGCAGGGGCCGCATGCGAGCACCGCTGCCTCATACCGCCCCGGCATCCCGGCCGGGGGACTTCATCAAAGTGTACAATAACAGTATCAGGAATATCGAAAAGTTGCAGTAAAAATAACGGACATTCTGCGCCGGGGTTCCGGCAAAGAACATCGCGGCGTTTGCGATCATCGGCGCCGCCAGGCACAGTGCTTTCAAGCCCTGCCGTTTGGGCTGGGCGAACAGCAGCAGAATCGAAAGCATCAGCCACAGGGCGGGTCTGAGCCAAAACACAATATTGATTTTACTGTCCAGAAATGCTGCAAGACCCGGGAGCATCGGCGTATATTCCACACCGATGTCGGCATAGTACTCCGCAATCCCGGGATTGTAATAAAGCGTATATCCGTAATTCGGTATCGCCCATATGATGCCCGTAATCTGCTGGTACTCAAACAGCATGTCCCGCGGATAGGTCTTGAGCATGTTCAGGTAGAACCGGAGGAACTCGATTTTATTGTATTCCACCTCAAGGGCATTCAGTGTTTCGAGAGGCCGGTTGTTGAATGCCCAATTCGGATAAGTATCCCTCTGATAGTAAATATAATCGATCTGAAAGAACCGTTCCGCCTGTTTGCGCAGATCATCCGGCATATCATGCCTGTTTTGAAGTATCGTGTAGCTGCACTGTGCCGAGGGCATCATCATGACGTCGGTGATATTCGAGCGCTTCCAGTAATCGCCCTCCAGCGCATGCTCGGCAGGCTTATTCGTTCCGAAGAAGCCGGCCATGACGACGGCGAGCAGGGCGGTTATCTTCAGGGCGTCCCGTGTTTTCTTCCTGCTCAGATAATATAAAATAAACAGTAAAAAGCCGGCCGGAATCGACAGCACGGCATTGTGCCGTGAAAACATGGCGATCAGTGAGATAAATAGAAGCGCGGCCAGTTTACCGAAGCTTACTTTGTCCTCGACGATGGTTTTGAGCATCACGGCGCTGATCAGCACCAGCGACACCATATACGGAACATCCTTGAGCATCGTAACATTCTGGTGGAAATTGACCGGATACAGCGTCAGTATCGCAACGATCGCCCAGCACAGCCTTCTGTTCAGGCCCATGCTTTCAAATACATATGCCGTGTATGCATAAACAAACGAGGAATAGGCGAACTGGACGGCTATGACGATCCACGGGCTGTTGACGAAATTATTCAAAAAGTCTACGAATATCGTATACGTGATGGGATGCAGGTTCGTATATTCTCCGAGAACGGTTGTATGCCATATATACATGCTGTCCCAGGACATCTTGCCCGGAAAAAACACCAGCAGCAGAAAGGTGTGAAAGACAAGCACCGGCGCCATGTAAACCGGCACGCGCGTCCAGGCAACGGGCGTCGGCTTATACTGCCATGTGACCCTCCTGAGCAGGCAAAGCGCCAGGACGCATATCACGAATACCAGCACCCATAAGAGTATGCCGAGCAGCACGCCCCAAAGCCCTCTGATCAGGGTAAAGGGGGTGATGAAGATGCTCTTTGTAAAGGCAAGTGCAAACAGTGCAAGCAATATCTTAAAAACAACCGGACGATCATTGAAACAGGATTGTATTTCTTTTCGCATATGCCATCCTCATACCGTTTGCAATATTATAGCACAGACGGACATTTTTCAAAAACACAGTAACAGAGGGCCGCAGCAATGTAAATTGTATGTAAACCATATGCATGCACAGGCCGGTGCCATGGAAGGAAAATCTGCTTTCCGGCAGTATTTTCGCCGACATATCCAATCAAGTCGAAAGTAACAGCATCAGCCTGTATGAAATTGCATTTGACGGATCATCACAGCATGTCTATAATGAATGGTAAGGAGGTTTATTATGGCAACTGTTGAAGAATTAATCAAACGTTATGAGACGGATAAAGCTCTGCAGGATGAAGTCCATGAAATCCTAAAAGACGGCAAAGTCACGATCCCGGAATTCTTAAAGTTTGCGAAGAAGCACGACGTCGCGATTTCTCTGGATGAGATACCGAAGTACTTGGATCAGCTCAAGAAGGCAGGCCTGATCAACGACTGATTCACCGCCGAAAACACCTCATGTAAAATAACGCACAAAAAAAGCCCGGCAGATCCGGGCTTTCAGACTGTCAAAGAACCCTGTTGTAGTTAAGAGGCAATGGGGTTCTTTACATTAAAAGATAAAATATTAAAAGCAAAAGGATAAAAGGCACTATGGAATGGATAAAAACAAGAGAAAACAGAC